>MAAC01011201.1_pt1 | contig 105954 bp, 88 predicted proteins | sample 1115981 | NCBI WGS metagenome assembly MAAC01 (sample SAMN04961126, study PRJNA320927) | seawater metagenome | isolation source: sample BD02T64 sea water enriched with oil for 64 days | place: USA:Gulf of Mexico | collected 2013-07-27 | reverse complement strand
ATAAGCTTAGATTTCTCATCAGCACCAGAAGAACGCATATTAGACATTTTCTTTGCCTTAGTAACGTTGATACAAAGATCATCCGCTCTACTGTTCTCTCCGATTACCTGTCCTTCGTATACCTCTTCTTGAGAAGTAACAAAGAATTTACCTCTATCTTGAAGCTTATCTAATGAATAAGCAAACGTTGTTCCTTTTTCCATAGAAATTAAAGATCCACTCATACGTCCAGGGATTTCTCCTTTAAACGGTTGGTATTCTTTAAATCTGTGGTTCATAATTGCCTCACCAGCAGAAGCAGTCAATAGATATGTTCTAAGACCGATAATACCTCTAGAAGGTATCTCAAATTCCATCAACATTCTATCTCCTTTAGGCTCCATAGAAAGCATCTCACCTTTACGCAATGTAATTGCTTCGATTGCTTTTCCTGAATATACCTCTGGAATATCCAATGTAAGTTCCTCGATAGGCTCATTCTTTCTACCTTCGATTTCCTTAAACATTACTTGTGGTTGACCAATCTGCATTTCGAAACCTTCTCTACGCATAGTTTCAATCAAAACAGATAAGTGAAGTACACCTCTACCGTAAACGACAAATTTATCAGCACTTTCACCTGGAGTAACTCTCAAAGCCAAGTTTCTTTCCAATTCTTTCTCTAAACGGTCATTGATATGACGAGAAGTCAAGAATTTACCTTCTTTACCGAAGAATGGAGAATCGTTGATAGTGAAAAGCATACTCATTGTAGGCTCATCAATCGTGATTGTAGCCAATTGCTCTGGATTTTCAGGATCAGCAACAGTATCACCAATCTCAAAACCTTCCAAACCAACTAGTGCACAAATGTCACCAGCTTTAACTTCAGTTACACGCTTACGTCCTAAGTCTTCAAAAACAAACAATTCCTTAAGTTTTGATTTCGTAATAGAACCATCACGTTTTATCAATACCAAATTCATTCCTTCTTTCAAAGTACCTCTTTTCAATCTACCGATAGCAATACGACCAGTATATGAAGAGAAATCTAATGAAGTTACCAACATTTGAACCGTACCTTCAGCTACCTCAGGAGCAGGAATATCCGAAATTACAACATCCAACAATGGACTTACATCCGCTGTCTTCTCTTTGTGATCTAGACCCATCCAATTCTCTTTTGCAGAACCGTAAACACACGTGAAGTCCAATTGGTCTTCAGTAGCACCTAAACTGAACATAAGGTCAAATACCATTTCGTATACCTCTTCTGGTCTACAGTTTGGCTTATCTACCTTATTTACAACAACGATAGGTTTAAGGTTAAGCTCCAATGCTTTTTGCAAAACAAAACGAGTTTGCGGCATAGGACCTTCAAAGGCATCCACCAACAATAAAACACCATCACACATATTCAATACACGTTCTACCTCACCACCGAAATCGGCGTGACCAGGAGTATCAATAATGTTGATCTTTGTACCTTTATAATCAATAGATACGTTTTTAGAAAGAATAGTAATTCCTCTTTCTCTCTCTAGATCATTATTATCCAGGATCAAATCACCTGAAGTTCCCTTCAAGTTGGCTGCATAATATAGGATCTTATCAACCAAAGTTGTCTTCCCGTGATCGACGTGAGCAATGATTGCAATATTTCTGATAGACTTCATAATTGAGCTTAAAAATCGTGCAAATCTAAAGAATCCATTTCCAATTCGTATAGTTTATCCAATTTATTTTCAAATTATATTTCAATTCAAGTTGATATTTCCCCTATAAACGCTAGTAGAAATCATGGTTTAGCCTTAATCGCTGAAAAACAAGCCTAAAGAATTAAATTCCAATGCCTTGAGATATTTATCTACAATATGTTCACCGTATTCAAATTGGTTTTTACTATATTGCCTTTATTATTATTCTTATAATCTTATTAATATCTATTGTCATATCAACAGAATTTATTTGTGATATGGTATTATTTATAATTGTGAATGCATATTTTTGCCATCTATAATTAGCTATCAATGCATAAGTCAATAATTCTATTATTCCTGGGTTTCATCAGTCAATTAGCTGTTTCCCAAAATTTTGAACTGATTCGATCCTTCGTAGGACATCACAATGCATCAGAAATCATCTCTTTTACCCCAGATCCTACTAAGTTACTTTCAGGGAATAATGAGGGTGCATTACAACTTTGGGACACGGAGAAACAGGAACTTTTGCATGAATATGAGGCCCATACTTCCAAAATTCAAAATATTGAATTCAATGATTTTGGTAATGGATTCATAACTTATGGGAGAGATGCAAAAGTAATTATCTGGAGTTATCCAGCAATGCGTCAGATTAGATCCTATAAAATCCCTACTCCAATTAGCTTTGCTATATTCAAATCTAATACAGAATTACTAATTGGATGTGAAGATGGTAAAATGTTCCTTCAAAATATGGATGAAGTACAGTATACCGATTCTATATTTTTCATCAATAAACACCCTGTCTTCGATGCCATACTATCCAAGGATGAATCTGAAATGATCATCACGGATAAATCAAGTATCAAAATTATTGACTTGAAGAAAAAAAGGTTGAAGAATGAAATCCGAAACCCTTACAATTCTCACTTTGCTAGACTAGAATATTATAAAAACACTTCTGATACCATTATTTCTTGGTCGAAAAATGGAATCATAAGCTTTTGGGATTCACCGAAAGAAAAGTTGATAAAGGATTTGAAAGCCAAAACGGACTTTAATATCCTTGCGATGAATAAGTTTTCTAATATTTTACTAACCGGTTATTATGACGATAGGCCACTACTATTTAACCTATCTCATTATGACTTGGATTTCGAATTACATGAAGATATACATATTACCAATACCCATATCACCAATATCACACAGCAATATATGATTAGTGCTGATTATGATGGGAGACACAGGTTAATGGTAATTAAAGGAAATAACAGTATAAAAGATTTAGCCCTTCAGAAGCGTGAAATTATTCCTGAGAAAACGATTACAGTGTATAGCTCAAAACTCACCATTGAAGTTTGGGATCACGAAGAAATTGATGGGGACAAAATCTCCTTATACTGCAATGGGGTTTGGATTACTAGAAACTGTGAACTTTCAGCAGAAAAGAAAAACTTCACCTTTACGCTGGAACCAGAAAAGGAAAACATACTCATTTTCCATGCTGAGAATTTAGGATACTATCCTCCTAACACTACCGCCATCAGAATTTTTGATGAATTTGGGAATGACCAGACACATATCATGCGGTCAAATCTAGATCACAGTAGTGCTATAGAATTCAAGTATGGCTTAGAATAAATCTAAGCCACTTGTCTAATCTTTTCAAACAATAACACCAGTGCCCTCAATAAGCTATTTGGTGTTGGCAGTACTTGATAATTATTTACCCCAAACATCTGTGGCAGATAATACTTCGCCTGTTTCTCTATAGCAAAAGCATGCGTATGGATATGCATTTTATTCAACTCTCTTAATGCTTGCTTTACATCCGCAACACCATACTTACCCTCATATTTATCATAGTCGTTTGGCTTACCATCGGATAAAATAAGTAACCACTTATTCGTACTATCCTGCTCAGCCAATCGAGCACCAGCATGCCTCAATGCAGGTCCCATTCTGGTGTAACCTGAAGCTTTTACTGCGCCAATTTTATGCTTACCCTTTTCCCAAGACTCTCCAAACTCCTTTAAACTAATATAGGTACAAAAGTTTCTTGTCTTCGAATAGAAACCAGCTACTTCAAAATCAATATTAAACTCATTCAGGATTTCTCCAAAAAGTATAATAGTTTCCTTTTCCACATCCAATACCTTGTTCCCATCGGTGTATCCATCACTAGATAAGCTAATATCCATGAGTAAGGTAATGGCAATGTCCTTTTGTTTTTTCCGCTTAGATAAATATATTTTTTCAGAAGGACTATGGCCAGAATGGATATCTGAAAACATATCAATTACAGCATCCAGATCAAAATCTTCTCCCTGAGTTTGCCTTTTTTGTTGCTCCAGTTTATTATTCATGCTTACCAGCAACTTTCTAAGTCCGGATAAAAGACTCCTATTTTTATCCAGGGTATCTTTATAGTAAGATGAATAACTTGGTGCAATCTTCTTTGGAAACACCTTACAATAATTCTTCTTGTATTGTTTATCCAGATAATTCCACTCGTCGTAACTTACAAAATGCCCTTTTGCTTCCGCATCACTACTTTCAGCTATGGTAACATTGTCTACAAATTCTGCCTGATACACAGAATGCACCATATCATCAACCCGCACAACGGCATTCATATTGACTTCATCCAGCGCCTCCTCATCATCCTCCAAAGAATCGTCTCCGTCAAAATCCCTCCAAGTACCAGTGAATTCTTCCGCCGTTTCTATCTTTTCAAAATTATGCGTTAAGGTATAATCCTCCTGCGCCTTTTGATCCACATCCAAATGTTGAATTTCCTCAACAGCTTTCGCTTTTATTTCTGTGGTGATATCGAGGCTATTTTTACTAAACACCTCCTCAGAGGTTGCTTTCTTGCTTTTTGCCAGTTCTTGACTAGAATGAATCATCCATTTCCCATACAACCATGCACTGTAATCAACTTGGTGGTCCGCATCGAACTCCAAGTTCATTGCAGCAAAATTTCGCACAATTTCAGCATGTAAAGCTATAACTGCAGGAAACTGAAGGGTCAATTCTTTCAGTACCTCTTCGGAACTTTCTTTTGCCTTTTGTCTGGATAAAGTAAGGTCGTTCTCTTGTTCATCCTTCCAATTCATACCTAGATCCATTTGAACTTTCAAATAAAATATTCGGTATAAATAAAATTGCAAGTTCAGTTCCCAAGTCGGTAATAAAGTAAAGCTTTCAGGAAGATAAAATTGCTCCATCTTCCAGCCTCCCTCTTCTTCTGCAGTCACCAAATCTATAGAAACACCCGTAAGTGCCCTAGAAAGAATGGTAAGCCGTGGTTTTAATTCCTCCAAGGATACCCTCCTAGCATTCAGCGCCGGATCATCTTCTCTTCGCTTTTTAAAATAACGAAGAACACGTTGAAATATTAATTGATCTAACTCCATAACCTTTCTGTTATATCATTAAATCTGAAAGATCTTTTAGCGCCACTAAAATATCCTGATCATCAGACAGAGGCTCTACAACAGCAGTTTCCATTGCCAGCCTTTTGTCTAAACCAGAATTTATCAACTTTGCAGCATCTACCAATAATCTTGTAGAAACCGTTTCTGCCAATCCTAATTCGGTAAGATTTCTAATTTTTCCAGCTATCGCAACAATCTTCTTTGCGTCCGCAGAAGGAATCCCTGTTTCATTCTCAAGGATTTCTCTTTCTAATTTTTCAGATGGATAATCAAAAGTTAAAGCTACAAATCGCTGACGAGTAGAAGGTTTTAACTCCTTAAATCCTTTCTGATAACCAGGGTTATAAGAGGCAACTAACATAAAGTCTGCATGCGCTTTAATAGTTGCACCAATCTTATCAATATATAACTCCCTTCTATGATCTGTTAATGAGTGAATAGCTACAATAATATCTGGTCTTGCCTCTGCAACCTCATCCAAATAGATAATGGCACCTTCTTTTACAGCTCTTGTCAATGGTCCATCTATCCAAATAGTCTCTGCACCTTTGATGATATACCGCCCAATAAGATCTGTTGAAGAAGTCTCTTCGTGACAGCTTATGGTTATTAGTTCCTTTTCTAACTTAGCAGCCATATATTCCACAAATCTCGATTTCCCAGTACCTGTAGGCCCTTTAATCAAAAGTGGTAATCTATTTTTGTAACTATGGTTGAATACAAGCTCTTCAGAGCCAACTGCTTTATAATAGGGTTTTTGCTTTTCCATGTTGTTTATGCTTATTGAAGTGTGGTTGCTAATTCAATTATTTTAGCTATTGTTTCTTTATTATCAACTCCTAATCCTTCTTGTTGATGTGCCAGTTCCCCTTTTTCATTAAATACACTGATGATATTTGAATGTGAAAAATCAAGGGGAGAAATCTTTTTATACTTTACAGCCAATACATTCGCAAAATCTCGAACACTTTCCATGGATCCTCTAAGGAACAACCAAGGTTCTTCATTCATATGATTTTCGATGGCAAAACTTTTTAATCTTTCTGGAGTATCCGTTTCTGGATCTATACTTACCAAGATCATTTGTATGTCTGATAATAATTCTGGAGGAATCTGATCTTTAATTCGTCTCATATCAGCCACTAGACGTGGACAGGCAGCCTTGCAGGAGGTGTAAATCATCACCATGACAAGTACTTTCCCATTTAATTCTTTTAATACAATTTGATCGTTGTCTTGCGAAGTCCAAGTTGAGGGCAAGTTATATATGGAAAGTTCTGATATTTCCTCTGGGCTAGAAATACCCTTTTCTGAATCAATGGCGGAATCGCCTAATTCACTTGTTGAACATGCAAATAATACTAAAGTGGCGATACTTAGTAGAAGCTTTTTCATTATTTCGGTTTTTTTTTAATCCTTCACACACCTAAAACCTAAGTTTCTCATCGCATAATTTGCTTTTACACTTCCTCGAATAGCATAGCGCATAAATGCAGCATAGTTCATTAAATCTGAAGCACCTACAGCGGCACTTCCACAAAATAAATCACTATCGTTATCAACGTCTTTTCTAGACTCTCCGGAAATCAGCACTGAATTGAAATCATAGGTCCATTCCCAAACCAATCCATGAATATCATATAACCCCCAATAATTTTTAAAGGTAGATCCTACCTCCTGGTTTTTTTGTTTTGGTCGTTCGTACCAGTCCAAAATATATTGGTTGAAGGTTGATTCTTGCCTGGCATCCAATTTAGTCTCACTTGCCATAGCAACATATTCCCATTCATCAATGGTTGGTAATCTTTTCCCTTGACAGCTACAATATTCCTTTGCAGAAAACCATGAAATATTTGTCACAGGGGCATTCTCTGATATTTTATCACCCAAAATGGTATCCCCTTTCCAATCTAAGAGATAATTACCATCGGCAAAAAGTTCAATAACTTCTGAGCGTTGCCATTTTTTATACTTTATTACAAATTCCAGAAATTCACCATGGGTTACTGGATAGACATCCATGGCGAAATCTGAAACTGTTACTTGACTGGAATCTCTTCCATATAAGGGTATATAGGTACCTCCTATTATGTCTACGGCATTTCCAGATTGGCCATAGCCAGTCTGAACAAACAGACCACTCAATAAAACTATAGCCAATCTAAAAATACACTTGATCATAACACAAAAATTAAGCTACCAAATATGGCATTATTAGTGACCTCCACCTGATCTTCTGGCCTTAACCATCTTCTCAGTAACCACTGTTTTATTATTACCCCACACATTATAAACATACGTAAGTACGTCAGCAATCTCTGCATCGTTCAAACTTTGTTTAGTCATGATAGAGTTGTATTTCTTACCGTTTACAGTAATTTCTCCTGTTTTCCCATGGATAACGATATCAATTGCTCTATTTACATCTGCATTTAGATAATCTGATTTCGCCAATGGAGGGAATGCATTTGGAATACCATCACCTGTTGCTTGGTGACAAGCGAAACAAGTTTGTGTATACAATTGTTTACCGTTTGCAATTTGCTCTTTCTTAGACAATTTACCCTTTTTAACAACTGCCTTTTCCGCTACAGGAATCTCTTGAATAGTTCCACCTTCAGGGTTGTAAATACCTTCCTGAATAGTTCCAGAGTATAAGGCTTTCTGATCATCACCTTTTACTTTCAACATACCCAAAGCTCCTTTATTAAAGGCTCTAAAAATAGAGTGATCTACTAAAATAAACGTTCCAGGAACATCGACCTTAAACTCAACGATTGCTGCACCACCGGCAGGAACCAAAGTAGTTTGAACATCTTCGTTGACTAAACTACCACCTTCTACATTTACACGGTCAAAGATCTCTCCAATTACGTGGAATGAAGACACTAAGTTTGGTCCACCGTTACCAATGAATAGTCTAACCGTTTCACCAACATTAGCGGTAAGTGCATTATCACCTGTCAGAGCTCCTACCTTACCATTAAATACTACATAATCTGCATCTTCATCAACTGCCTTCTGCATATCGAAAGGTTGTAAACCTGGCTTCCCATGTTCTCCTTTCGTGTAGAAGTCACCTTGCATAACATAGTATTCTTTATCCACTTTTGGCAAACCTCCTTCTGGTTCAACCAAGATAAGTCCATACATACCGTTGGCAATGTGCATCCCAACGGGTGCAGTAGCACAGTGGTATACATAAAGACCTGGGTTCAAAACTTTAAACGAGAATACCGTTTCATGTCCTGGTGCTACAAAAGAAGAAGTAGCTCCACCACCTGGTCCAGTAACCGCGTGCAAGTCAATATTGTGCGGTAACTTATTGTCTGGGTGATTCTTTAAATGAAATTCTACCTCATCCCCTACACGGGTACGGATAAAACTTCCCGGTACAGATCCACCAAAAGTCCAATACACATATTTTACACCGTCTGTCATTTCTCCAACCTCTTCGAGGATTTCCATATTGACATTCAGCTTTTTAGCAGGCCTATTCCCTACAGAGGCAGGAACAAATGGAGGAGCAGTTAGCTCAGCATCCATTTCACCTTTTACCTCAATAGTTACGGGATTTACCTTATGCTTTTTAGCCTTAAGACTTTTCTTTTCACCTCCTCCACAGCTGATCAATGCCAGCATCGGAATAGCAAATAATAGTTTTGTGATTGATTTTGTTTTCATAATTAAAAGGTAATAGTGTTCTACAGTATTTAGTTTTTAACAAGCGCTTGATCGGTTGGCGTACCATATTTCAAGAAATTCACAATAAACATGATTACACCTGTAAAGAATAATGTCGCACAAGCTATAAGAATCATAAAGTGAGGTTCCATGGCAATTTGAGCATCCATAAAGTCCATTCCAACTTTTCTCTCTAAATAAACTTGAGTGATACCCGCAGCTCCCAAAGCTGTTGTCATACCTACCATCCCAATATTTGATAACCAGAATGCATAAGTAGATAAATTTGTATTATAAAGTTTTCTTCCCGTAAGTTGAGGCATTACATAAGAAATAAACGCAAAGATCAACATACCATAAGCACCCCAAAATGCAAGATGTCCGTGCATGGCAGTAACAAATGTTCCATGCGTCCATATATTCACACTAGGAAGTGTATGTGCTAAACCTAGTAATCCAGCTCCTACAAAAGAAACGATTGCAGTACCTAAGGTCCAAGTAATAGCAATTTTATTTGGATGCCTCTTCTCTCCTTTTTTATACATGGAGATTGCGAATAAGGCCATTCCAAGAAATGCCAATGGCTCTAGAGCAGAGAATATACCACCAATCATCAACCAATATTTTGGCGTACCGATAAAGTAGAAGTGGTGTCCTGTTCCAAGGATACCAGACAAGAAGGTAAGACCAACGATTACATATAACCATTTTTCAATAACCTCTCTATCTACTCCAGTCAATTTGATCAATAGGAATGAAAGAATACCTCCCATAATCAATTCCCATACACCTTCAACCCATAAATGAACTACCCACCATCTAAAGAATGAGTCGATAGTTTGGTTGTCAAACCATATCATCCCAGGTAAATATAAAAGTGCGGCAAATACCAATCCCATTACCATTACCATTGCGGTAGTTGTTCTCTTCTTTCCTGAATATAAGGTTTTTAGGATGATTCCGAGGAATAATAATACATTGATTACAACTAAATAATCCAATGGACGAGGAATCTCTAAAAATTTACGTCCTTCCCACCAATTGAAGTGGAACCCGATTACAGAGGCTACCCCAACAAGCGCAAGACTCCAAAATTGTAATTTAGCTAGTTTAACAGAAAATAATTCAATTTCTGCCTCTTCAGGAATTATATAATAAGCAGCTCCCATGAATCCACTTAGCAACCATACAACCAACAAGTTTTTATGTGTAGCTGTTGCAGCATTAAATGGAATTATTTCATGCAATACATCATAGCCCATATGAGCAAAGCCCATTATAAAACCATATATGATCTGTAAGACTAGGAGAGCCATACTCAGAGCGAAAAATAAATACGCTACTTTTTGTGATCTATACTTCATCTTTCTAAAATTTTATTCTGATTGGATGTGTTATACGAATCCCAGAACGTGTTCTACTATTTATTTTTTAAATCTGGTTCTGCTGGGAATCCGTTCAAATCCATATTACCTATCCAGGTAAAGAACTCTACTAAATCATTCGCTTCATCGTCAGAAAAACCGTACGCAACCATCTTTCTACCTTTAGGAGCCCATGGCACTTTACTCATAAGAGCAGCCTTTACATAGCCAACCCCTCTTCTTTCCATTACCTTGGTAAGTTCTGGAGCATAATAGGCACCCTCTCCTAAAATGGTGTGACATCCCATACAGTTGTTGCTGTCGAAGATCTCTTTTCCTCGGATTACAGCTTCTGTAAGATTTTCTTCATGGGTCTGTTTTGGTACCTCCACCGACAGGGAGTGCCAACTAAGCCCAATAAAAATCAGGAAGAATACTACAGTCCCTCCTAAAAAGAATAATTTGGCCTGTTTTTTAGATAACATATAATGCAGTTTTAATAAATTTTCGATCGATGAACCCTTCTAATCCACCCTCTTAATTTTGTTGTTACAATTTATGCCCACTAAAAGCGTAAATCTCTGACATTAGTCATGTTTACCTATGTTTTTTAACATATTTTAAGAATAATTTCAGGGGGTTTTCTCTATTAAATTGAATTTTATTATAACAAAAGATAAATACATTACAACCTATAATAATCTCCCATTGCCAATAATCACAACGGATTAAAGAAACCATAAGATAAAAATCAGTTCTTCTTTTCTACAGTCCCCTTGTTTTTGATTTATGGAATTCCCAAAAAACAGATCAAATAACCATATTCGGATAACTAGATCTTTTATTATTTTTTTAACAAATCTTAAGGATAAATTTAAGTCAAAAACACATCCGAAAATAAGCCCAAAAATTAATAAGAAATCGGCCTCCAACAATTCTCTTTATTTTGACTCAGATACTGCGATAAACCACAATTTTAGCTTAAATTTGCAGTCTTAAATTTTAATTAGAATGATTACAGCACAAGACGTAACCTTACAATACGGAAAAAGAGTTTTATTTGACGATGTTAATATCTCATTTTCAGGTGATAACTGCTTTGGGATTATCGGAGCCAATGGAGCGGGAAAATCGACTTTTCTAAAAATATTAGCGGGAGAAATTGATCCTAATATTGGAAGGGTTCATATTGAACCAGGGAAGCGAATGGCTGTTTTAAGTCAGGATCACTTTCAATTTGATGATTGCACTGTTTTGGATACTGTTATTATGGGTCACAAGACATTGTGGGACATTATGCAGAAGAAAGACGCTATTTATGCAAAACCTGATTTTTCTGAAGCAGATGGAATCAAAGCTTCTGAACTAGAAGGTGAATTTGCAGAAATGGATGGATGGAATGCAGAATCTGATGCTGCCTCTCTTTTGAGTGGAGCTGGAATTCCAGAAGAGTCTCATTACAAATTATTGAAAGACCTGAACAATAATCAAAAAGTAAGGATTCTTTTAGCACAAGCCTTATTTGGTAATCCTGACATCCTTATTCTGGATGAGCCTACCAATGACTTGGATCTTCAAACGATCACTTGGTTGGAGGATTTCCTTTTAAACTTCAGAAATACAGTAATTGTAGTATCGCATGACCGTCACTTCCTAGATACGGTATGTACTTCTATAGCCGATATCGATTACGGTAAAATTAAATTGTTTACAGGTAACTATACATTCTGGTACGAGTCTAGCCAGTTGGCTACAAGACAAAGAGCTTCAGCAAACAAAAAAGCAGAAGACCGTAAAAAGGAACTACAAGAGTTTATTTCTAGATTTAGTGCCAATGCCTCTAAATCTAAACAAGCTACAAGTAGAAAGAAATTGTTGGAAAAAATCAATATTGATGATATCCAACCGTCTTCTAGAAGATACCCTGCCATTATTTTCAATCAAGCTAGAGATGCTGGAGACCAAATTCTACACATAGAAAATTTAAGTAAGCAGGTAAATGGAAAACTCTTATTTAAAGACTTCCATCTAAATGTAAAGAGAGGAGACAAAATTGCTTTCTTAGCAAAGAATAGCCTTGCCTTAACTTCACTATTCTCTATCTTAAATGATGAGATGAAAGCAGACTCAGGTGAATTCCATTATGGACAAACCATCACAAAGGCCTATTTACCAAACGAAAATGCCAAATATTTCGATGGTGCAGACAACTTGATCGATTGGTTGAGACAATACTCAGAAGAAAAGGACGAAGTATATATCCGTGGATTCCTAGGTAAAATGCTTTTCTCTGGTGAAGAAACATTTAAAATGTCTAATGTACTATCTGGAGGGGAGAAAGTACGTTGTATGCTATCTAGAATGATGCTAAAGGAAGGTAATCTACTATTGATGGATGAACCAACCAATCACTTAGATCTTGAATCTATTACATCTCTAAACAACTCCTTGAAGGATTTCAAAGGGACTATGATGTTTACATCTCATGATCATGAGTTTACACAAACTATCGCAAATAGAGTTATTGAGATTGGACCAAATGGATTCTTGGATAAGCTAATGTCTTACGATGAGTACATTTCAGATCCTAAAGTAAAAGAACAAAGAGCTGCTATTAATTAAGTCGCCTTTAAATATAAAAGCCGTCTCGATTAAATCGAGACGGCTTTTTTTGTTTTAACCCCATTACCTTTATCCTATTCCTAACCATTAATTAATTCAAAGGCTTTCTTCTCCTGCTCTACGCCATTTATGATAATAGACAATCCTTGCACTCCTTCATAAAATCTACGCGTACTAATCAGCTTAAAGGACTGCCTTCTTTGAATGGATTTTTTAGACTTTGAAGGATAGGTTTTCTCACTTATCTTAAATACTTTCTTACGCTGATCACCAGTACTCCCTTTATAATAAATAGCATATTCCAATCGCACCAAAGCAGCTTCTAAAGAGGTATTTTCTAACTTGAATTCAAAACTCAAATAATCTCCAATTTTCACTACTGGAGATAATATTTTCAAATTCTCCACCTGAATTGCAGGATTGGGACCTAAGCCAAAAATAGATAGTGCATGAACATCCCCTTTTTTCAGTAAGGTTCTTGCTCCGTGTTTTACCAATTTATTCCTATTTATATCCTTCCCAATCCAATCCTTAAAAATTTCAAGTACAAAATCCGGATGATCCTTTGATATATCATTCAAATTATTGGCAACACTCCTTCGTACATATTCTGAAGGATCATTTTTCAAATTTTCTAAAATGGGTTGTATAGGCGCTGGATTTTTCTTCAAGGCCGGTAATGCCATTGCCCAAGGTAATCTCGGTCTAGATCCTTCCGAAGCCAATCTACGGACGTGTTCATTTTCATCCAGAGACCAAGTTGTTAGTAGATCCAAGCTTCTATCTTGATTGGCTATTATAAATGGCCTTACCGCGAATTCACAACTTGCAAACTTCGTTACTTCTTTCATAGCCGACATGGCTTCCTCAAAATGGTTTTGTCCATACAATTCTATATAATCTGGAAAAAACATAAACTCAAAACCAAATTCAGAAATTTTATGTTCTTTCAACTTCACAATACAAGCTTGAATACACTCTATGGCTTCCATAAAATCTGCAGGCATGAATTCGTGCAACACTAAAGAAGTATGGCGCATTCTATCTTTTAATTCCTTTTGCTCCCAATCCGCTACAAAAATTCTTTTTTGAAATTCAGCTGTATCTAAATCAGCAATACACGTTTTAAGAACTTGAGAAAAGCGGTTATAAAACGTTGGAGAGTACATATCTTTTAAGGGTGCAGCCATTGGATCATTTTATTTTTTTGAAAAACTAAATTTACAATCTATAGAAATGCAATGCTATAAATATGGTTGAATTTTTCTTATTCCTGTTAAATTAAATCATTACAGATAAAGGTTCACCCCTATTTCAATTAACTAAAAACTCTTAGACTCTATAAAATAATAGTACCTTTGCCAGACTAAATAAATCATGATGCAGAAACTTAAAGAGCGTTGGGGCATAGAGTCCAATTTTCAAATTATCATCATCTTTTTGGTATTTTCTCTTACTGGATCGTCAGCATTGTGGGTGGCCAATCCAATTATGGAGCAAGTAGGATTGGATAGAGAAATAACGTCAGGCTATATTTTTTGGCCTTTACGTATCCTTATAGTATTTCCTATTTATCAAATACTTCTGATTATTATCGGTACCCTTTTGGGCCAACATAAATTCTTTTGGAATATGGAGAAAAAAATGTTGAAAAGAATGGGGCTAGGACGTTTTATAAAAGACTAAAAAAAAGTCATTCCAATAATTGGAATGACTTTTTTTTATATAAATAACTAGCAATATTAGTAACTCATTAGCTTTTCAACCGTTTCTTCTAATCTCGCATCTGCCAAATAATCTTTCTCTAAATTTCCTGCAAAAGGAATAGGTGTATCCAAACTAGCACACCTTAGAATCGGTGCATCCAAATACTCAAAGCAGTGCTCTGTTATCAAGGCTGAAATTTCAGCACCTATACCTGTAAACATACTATCTTCATGTAAAACAAGTGCTCTACCTGTTTTACGCACAGAAGTAAAAATAGCTTCCTTATCCAAAGGTGCTAAAGATTGTAAATCAATAATATCAATTTGTACATTCGGATTTTTTTCTTGGTATTGCAAAGCCCAATGCACGCCCATTCCATAGGTGATTACAGAAAAATCTGACCCTTCCTTTACAGTACGTGCTTTTCCAATTTCTATATTAAATGAGTCCACAGCTACCTCTTCATACATGGACCTATACAAAGCTTTGTGCTCAAAAAACATTACAGGGTTAGGATCTTCAATAGCTGCCATAAGTAAGCCCTTAGCCTGGCTAGGCGTAGACGGATAAACAACTTTTAAACCAGGGGTTTTTGTAAACCAAGCTTCATTAGTTTGCGAATGAAATGGACCGGCTCCAACACCAGCACCACAAGGCATCCTAACAACAACATCAGCATTTTGATTCCATCTATAATAAGACTTAGCTAAGTTGTTGACGATTGGATTAAAACCACTACTTACAAAGTCCGCAAATTGCATTTCAACCACTGACTTTACCCCTTGAATAGAAAGCCCTAAAGCAGCGCTTAAGATGGCTGATTCACAAATGGGTGTGTTCCGAACACGTTCTTTCCCAAATTGCTCCATAAAGCCATCCGTAATTTTAAATACCCCACCATAATCTGCAATATCTTGCCCCATGATGACCATGTCATCATTTTGCTCCATTGCTTGCCTTAAACCATTCGAAATAGCATCTACCATTCGAATATTCTCCACCTTGTCTGTCTTGGGTGTTACAGGTTTGAAATCATGTGGCGCATAGACATCCGACAACTCCGCTGCTCGACTGGATTGAATAGCATCTTCAGCATAGGCATCATCCCAAGCTGCTTGGACCTCTTCTTTTATGGACTCCTTTAAAGTATCCATATCAGCTTGTGTCAAAACTTTTTCAGCTAGCAGATAAGACTCAAAGTTTTCTACGGGATCCTTCTCTGCCCAATGTTCCATCAATTCTTGAGGAACATATTTAGTTCCTGACGCCTCTTCATGACCGCGCATTCTAAATGTTTGACACTCCACCAGAACTGGCTTTGGATTTTCCTTTAGTTCTTCTGCGATTTTTGAAATGGTTTCATAGACTTCCAAGATATTGTTCCCATCAATACGATAAGACTCCATTCCATACCCTTTCGCTCTATCCGACAAGTGTTCACAGCGGTATTGTTCATTAGACGGAGTAGATAATCCATAACCATTATTTTCTATGATAAAAATAACAGGAAGATCCCAAACTGAAGCTACGTTCAAGGCTTCATGAAAATCACCCTCACTGGTTCCTCCATCACCGGTAAAAACAACCGTTGTTTTACCATTATTTTTTAGTTTATTCGCAAGAGCAAGCCCATCAGCAACCGCCAACTGAGGTCCCAAATGAGAAATCATTCCAACAATATTATAGTCTTGGGTACCGAAATGAAAGGATCGATCTCTCCCCTTAGTAAATCCGTTGGCTTTACCTTGAAATTGAGAAAACAATCTTTTAAGTGGTACTCCACGTGTAGTAAAAACCCCTAAATTTCTATGCATTGGTAGGATGTATTCATCCTTTGACAATGCCGCTGTAGCCCCCACGGCAATAGCTTCTTGACCAATACCTCCAAACCACTTACTAATGCGACCTTGGCGAAGAAGAATTAACATTTTTTCTTCTATAATACGGGGTTTAACAATAGCGGTATATAATTCTTTTAATTTATCCTTTGATAGCTTACCACGGATATACTTTATATGCATTTCTTATCTTTTTTCAAAAAGTGAAATGCAAAGTAGTGATTTTCATTTAAACCAAAGCGTGATAATAAACATAAATCTCTATATATGTTGAATTTTAAGAAGCCAAATAGGCGATATAAAATCCAACGCAAACAGCCAGTAATTTAAAACCATTGAATTTATGACTACTTGTGCTTTCGTAAAGTATGGTGGTTGAAATATGCAATAATAAACCAAGAACCAAAGCCAACAATTCCACATGGAATTCTTGTAACAAGGGGATATATTGTCCAGCATAATAACCAATTGGTCCACACAATCCGAAACCTATAAATAATAATAATCCTATATTTTTAGACGATTTAAGTTCAGACAACAATCCCGCTAATACTAAGCTTACCGGAACCTTATGTAACATAATCCCCCAAAAGAGATTATTGTGGCCATGATCATGACTATGCCCATGGTCCCCAACATGCAAAGGAGTAGTTTCTAAAATAGCATGAACTGCTAATGCAAACAACAAGGCAAAAGGCATTTTAGCACTGTGTAAATGAGCATGTCCATGTTCTATCCCTTTACTCATAAATTCCAGTAATAACTGAATAAAGAAACCTCCCAGTATCCAAAATCCTATTTGGTAGGGTTGGGTACTTTCTGAAAATATTTCAGGAAGAATATGTAAAAAAGCCAATCCAAATAGAAAGGCTCCACTAAAAATAGTAATGAATTTCAACCAGGATTTTTTGATCCAATCCATCCCAAATTGATAGAAGAAAAAACCTGAAAAGGCTGCTGAAAATAATAACAAAGCTTGCTGCATAACTATTTCTTTTTAGCCACTAAGATTAATCGATCTGAGGTTTCAGGATCAAAGGCTTCTAAAGAAAAATTACCAAATGTATCTATTATTTCCATTGAGTGTTTTTCCAACATTTGTTTAAAATCCGTAAGTAAAATACCCATTACCGATTCCTGGAATTGGTATTTCTCCCCGTTATCATCAAATTGAATTTGCTTGTATATAATTCTATTCTCCACAAATCTTCGAATATGAAATTCTATCGAATCAACCGTCTTTACTTCCTCAGCCACCAATTCTTTTACAACGCGGTGTGCATTCATAAAATCAAATACAAAATAACCGCCTGGCTTTATTTTACTGCTGAAATTTTCAATCACCTTTTCATGTTCAGTAATAGAATCAAAATAACCGAAACTGGTGAATAAATTCAATACAGCATCTACTGAAAAAGTCCAATCTAAGCTATCTCGCATATCGTGAACTTTAAAGGACAACCCTTCAGATACATCCTTATTCGCGAAAGCTATACTTTCTGATGAAAGATCCATCCCAATCACCTTATAGCCTTGATTGTGTAAAAAATGGGCATGCCTACCCTTTCCACAAGCCATATCTACCAATAAAGATCCCTCAGCCAAACTTAAATAGGACAATAAGTTTTCCATAAAAAACTCTGCTTCCTTTTCATCTCTGTTTTTATACAATATATGATAGTAGTGGGTATTGAACCAACTTGAGAACCAATCTGCCATTTGATAAATTTTTATCAAAAATACATTTTATTTTAAATGCAATACTGTTTCATCTACAGAGATTTTATTCTTTTTGCACATTTAAAAAACGTCCCCCTCACAACATTTAACAGATTAAAACCACCGACGTTACTGCAATTGAATAAAATAGTGTAATTTCATGTGCCCAATTAAAACTGTCTGACAATGGTCAGAAAAAAATTAGCAAACCCAATAACCAAATTTCATGTTGAAAAAATTCCTCTTACTAACTGCCTTTATTATTCAAATTTCAGCCTTCGCGCAATCTTGGGAAGAGTTCCAACTAAGTCATGAAGCTGATCTTGGAAAAACCTATGGTACTCATATAAAGACAGCTGACAAAAATACAGTTGTACTAATAATACCTGGATCGGGACCAACAGATAGAAATGGAAACAGCACAATTGCAGGTGAAAACAACTCTTTAAAATACCTTGCTGAAGATTTAGCTAAACAAGGAATCTCCAGCCTTCGTATTGATAAACGAGGTGTAAACATATCAGATCAAAGCCCAGAGATTGCAAATAAAATGACTTTTGAGGTATTTATTATGGATGCCATCAACTGGGTGAACTATCTAAAAAAAGAAAAAGGATATAAAAACATTTTACTGTTAGGTCATAGCCAAGGTTCATTAGTATCTCTTATAGCAGCAAAAGCTTCTAAAGATGTAAAAGGTATTATTTCTGTAGCAGGATCTGGTAAGAGTGCAGACGAACTTATTCTTCGACAACTGGAATTAAATGCACCAAAATTAAGAAACATTGCAGTAAGATATTTTAATCAAATGAAGAATGGAGAAAAAGTAACGGATATCCACCCTATGCTTGCTTCCCTTTTCAATGAAAAAACCAATAATTTCTTAGCCTCATGGATCATTTTCAATCCATCGGATGAGATTCAAGCAGTGAAAGTACCAATACTAATTATTCAAGGAAGTTCAGACTTGCAAGTAAGTATTGAAAACGCAGAACAGCTTAGAGCAAATGCGATGTTATCTCCTAACGTTCAATTCGCAGTGATAAGCCACATGAACCATGTACTTAAACTGGTTGAAAATGAGGAAGAAAATTTAAAAAGCTATAAAGATCCATCTGTACCGATTGCTCCAGAATTCATGGATGTATTGATCAAATGGGTGAAGAACCAATAAATATACTATTTTGAAAAAACTAGATTCAGAAGCAATTCAACAAGCTTTAAACGAATTGGAAGGTTGGGAATTGATAGACGGAATGCTCCAAAGAAAATTGGTATTCAGTAATTTCATTACCTGTTTTACCTTTATGACAAAAATAGCATTTGAAGCAGAGAAAATGAATCATCACCCTGAATGGTTCAATGTATATAATAAACTTACCATTCGTCTTTCTACACATGATGCCAATGGAATAACGGACTTAGATATTAAACTGGCGACCAAAATTGATCAGTTTGCGACTAGTATCTAAAGAATACTTTATATCTAACTATAATACTTCCAATAAAATTTGGTAGTTTTGAATTAATTATTGCCTTACTCAATGAACAACAACTGTACATATTACTATTATTATACAGATCCCAACTGGAACTGAGAGTAGTCGTATGCATATAATTTATATAGTAACACTAAGCCCGGTTCGTAAGAACCGGGCTTTTTTTATGCTCAATTTTATGAAACAACTGTACAACAAGTACACGAAACAAGACCATCTTGTTTGGGAATGTCTATTTGAAAGACAAGTCAACAACCTACCAAACAAAGTAGCAAAGGAGTATCTAGATTGTCTAGAAAACCTACAACCAAACTTGAACAAGACCTATATCCCAAACTTTAATAAACTGGATGTTGGTTTAAGTAAATTTGAAGGCTGGATTATTGAGGTCGTTCCTGGGTTAATTCCTGTTGATGATTTCTTCAGCTTATTAGCCAACAAGAAATTCTGTTCTTCTACCTGGTTAAGGAAAATGGATCAATTGGACTATCTAGAAGAACCGGATATGTTCCATGATATCTTTGGTCATATTCCATTATTGGCGCATAAGCCCTATGCTGATTTTGTAGCGGAATTTGGGAAAATTGGTTTTGCCCATGCAGAAAACGAGGAAATTGTAAAACAATTGCAGCGATTATATTGGTTTACCATAGAATTTGGACTAATCCGACAGGAGGAGGAATTAAAAATTTATGGAGCAGGAATTATTTCTTCCTTCTCAGAGACCAATAGTATTTTTCAAACAAAGGCCATTATAAAGCCATTTGATTTAAAAGAAATTATTGAAACAGATTTTGAAACGGATAAATTACAAGAATGCTATTTTGTTATTGAGTCCTTCGAACAGCTATACGATTCCCTTAAAGAATATAAAATGATGCTCAAAAATCAAACAGTCTTAAAGGATTAAAATAAAAAAGGTGGAAATATTTATCCACCTTTTTTTATTATTCATTTGTAATAGGAAGAGTCTTTATAGACTTTCCTTTATTTTTTATTTGTATATAATACATGCCTTGGGAATACTTAGAGAGATTCATAAGTAATTCCGTCTCTGAGTCCCATTCTACACTAAATATGGGCTGCCCTAAGATATTAATTACCTGGATAGAATAGTGTTTAGGCAAAGTAGAATTATCACTTAGAATCAACTCACCAAGCCCAGTTCCTTTTAACAACTCAATTCCCAAATCCTTGGAAAATTCAGTGGTAGATAAATTGTCAAAATCTGCAGTATGATCTGTACAATTTGCGAAATGATCATCATAAAAAACCTGTATATCATCTACGTAATCCATGAGCAAAACAGCATTTTGTTTTGCAGTATATGTGGTATTCCTTGCATATACATAAGCAAAATCTAAACAGAAAGATTCTCCTGGAAGAAAACTTGGAAGGAAAACACCATGTAAGGACCTTCTATCATCGGGTATATTTGTAACAAAATCCAAGTCTGTTGTATCCTCTAATTCGATACTCATCATATAATTTGGATTGTTCCCCCAGCTATTAATTGATCCATCTTTCCACATAGCATTCAAATAATTAAAATAATGCTCAGCTTCCTCAGGATTACCTGTTTTTGGATTAAAATTATTATTCCATGACCAGTGAACATAAATATCTTCATTTAAACTAACCATTCCTGCAGCCGGTGGATTAATTCCATAACCATTAATGATATCCAATGAATCTACCGAATAAATATCTTCATCAAAATTATCTGTATTGAACACCATTGAAAGATTTCTATCGATATCGCATGCAATATAATCGTCAGCATACCCACCTAATTCCCAATCATTAAAAACACCAGCATAAAACTCTAGAAAATCAACACTCCCTCTATTAAATACCTCATAATGAACAAAGACACTATTATCCAATTCTGGTTCAACAGAATCATAAGCATAAATCATCATATGGACTTCAGCCCCTATCTTTGCACCTCCAGAACTAGCATGAATCTCCCTATCATCGTTATACATTATAAAGATGGCCTTGTTTCCTCTAATTAACGGGAAATCGCCAAAATGAGGTTCATAGATTTCATTGGAATTGATATCATAATAAGGAGCCAACTGTGCACTTTCACCATTTGTAGTATTTCCATTTCCTGGCCAATTCTCTATTACTTCTGGCATCACATAACCTGCTAAATTGAATTGCTCCCTATGAAACATGATTTGGTCGCTACTTACCAACCATGAACGGTTATAAGTATCATCATAATCTGTATCATAATCATCCCCAATGGGACCTGGCCAATAATCTAAGCCATTCTGCTTATAGGTATTTGCAGCTAGATGTAGGTTTCCAGTATTATCTGGAGCCCCTAGCCATAAACTAGAAGCAAAAAGAAAACCAGCATCTCCAGTTTTAGGTGCTAATGTAGTCCTCTCAATATAATCCCATCCCATATCCCCATTGGCCATGGAGGTGAAATTGATATTATTAGTATCTAAAGCTGTAGATACAGGAGCAAGACTATCGGGTTGTGCGGAAGCAATAGCAATACCCAAGAAAAGGGCAAAGGAGGTATATATTCTTCTCATATTTCAAATTATATTCTATTGTAAATCATTTAATTCCATTCAATTTATGAAAAAAAACAATACAGTGAATACAATTAAAATAATTAAGAGATACTATTAAAACAAAAAAGCCCTGAGAAAATTCCTCAGGGCTCTTGAATAATTATATAAGAGGTAGTTCTACCAAATAACGGCTCTTTTCTCCCCTGAGTTAATCATAGGATCTTCATCCTTACAAGAAAATGCTTCTTGGAATTCAATCATATTTGCCAAAGTACCGTTTACACGGAACCTTCCTGGAGAGTGAGAATCAGACTTTATTCTTGTCAATAAAGCTTCGTCCTTAATGTTGTTTTTCCAAACATTTGCCCAACCTAAGAATACTCTTTGTTTATAGTTGAATCCATCTATATCTGCCGGCTTATCTTTTCCTTCATAGGCCATTTCCAAAGCATGGTATGCCAAGGTCAAACCACCTAAATCAGCAATATTTTCACCAATTGTTAAAGCACCATTTACATTCAATCCAGCCAATGCTTCATATCCACTGTACTGGTCAATGATCATTTGGGCTCTTCCATTGAATTTATCCAAATCTTGTTCAGTCCACCAGTTTTCAAGGTTACCTACAGAATTGTACAAACATCCTTTATCATCAAAACCATGTGTGAACTCATGTCCAATAACCGCTCCAATACCACCATAGTTTAGTGCATCATCTGCTTCAGGGTTGTAAAATGGCGGTTGTAAAATTGCCGCTGGGAACACTACTTCATTGTATAATGGATTGTAATAAGCGTTGATAGTCTGTGGGCTCATGTGCCATTCCGTCTTATCTACAGGCTTACCAATTTTATCCATCATCTCTTGATAATGCTTAGCACGCACTTGCATACTATTTGCAAACAATGCATCGGGCTTGATATCTAGACTAGAATAATCTTTCCATTTATCAGGATACCCAATTTTATAGGTAAATGAATTTAGTTTCTCCAAAGCCTTTTCTTTCGTATCAGCAGACATCCACTCCAATTGTCCGATTCTAGCTCTAAATGATTTACGCAAGTTCTCAATCAATTGAGCAACATCTTGTTTTGATTGCTCAGCGAAGTATTTTTCAACATATAATTTCCCGAAAGTCTCACCAAAGCTACCATTCAATTTCCCTAAGGCTGTTTTCCAACGTGGCTTCATCTTATCAACACCATTCAAAACCGTACTATAGAAATAGAAATCTTGTTTTACAAAGTCAGCACTTAAGTAACCACTAGCACCATTTACTAAATTCCAAGTTTGGTACAATTTCCAATCTTCTACAGAAATGGTATTAAACAAATTTGCAAATCCTGCAATAAATTCTGGTTGAGAAACATTCAACGTATTCAATGAACCGGCACCAATTCCTTTAAAGTACATGGCCCAATCAAATCCTTTAGCCTTTCCAGCCAATTTAGGCACAGACATCTTATTATACGTCTTATGAGGATCTCTACGCGTTACTCTATCCATTGACAAATCTGCCAACTTGGTTTCAATATCCATAATTGTTTTAGCAGCAGCCTTAGCTTCTCCAGCTTCAGTACCAATCAATAGAAACATTTTCTCCAAGTGAACTAAATACTCTGTACGAATATTCTGCATTTTTGGATCTTCATTTCTATAGAAATCCTTATCAGGAAGACCTAAACCACCTTGCGCTAAAGTTGCTATATTCTCCGTTGAATTTTTTGAATCAGCCGTGATATAAAATGAAAATGGTGAACCTATAGAATGCGTTCTAGCATATACCAAATAGGCAAAAAGATCCCCCTTTGATGAAATCTTCTCAATTTTGGCCAATTCAGCCAAAATTGGTGTTTTACCCAACTCCTCTACTTTCGCAGAATCCAAGGCTGAAGCATAAAAATCCCGCACCAATTGGGCATCAGAACCTTTACCAGCACTAGTGTTAGTTTTCAAATCTGCCAATAAGGCTTTTAACTTAGCACTATTTTGCTCACGTAAATATTCAAAACTCCCCCATCTACTTTCCGTATCAGGAATAGGATTGTTCTTCAACCATGAACCAATAGCATACTCATAAAAGTCGCTACATGGATTCACATCCGTGTTCATACTCCCTAAATCAAAAGGCTTTTCGGCCTTTACAGTAGTAGCTGCTACTTCTTCCGTCTTTACAGGCTCATTGCAAGCCATCATTCCGAAACCTACAGCAGCCATTCCTAGTGCAATTTTTGTGTTTTTCATCTGAAACATTTGTTTTTACTAAACACTAATCAAAGTCAATTGATTAGATCTTTTTAATCTTCCCAAAAATAAACTTTTCACGAAGACTTTGTTATTTTTTCCAAAATAAAAGCCTATTCGTATTTTAAACTAACCGCTGGATTAGTTACTGCCACACGCATAGAATGGTAAAAGATCGTAACAAACGATAATGCCACCGCAGCTAATGCAATAAGACCAAAGATCAAATAAGGCATATCTATTCTGTAAGCGAAGCTCTTCAACCACTCTTCTCCTGCCAAGTGTGCAATAGGAAAGGCAATTAAAGACGAAATTAAAATCAACATTAAGATCTCTTTGAAAAGCAGATACATAATTTGATTTACTTCAGCACCCAATATTTTACGAACAGCTATTTCTTTTGTACGCTGTTGAATAGTAAAGGATGATAATCCCAACAAGCCTAAACAACTGATAATCACACATACAATAGAAAATATATTTATCAATTTACTTTGTTGAACATCTGAGGCGTAAGATTCCGATAATTGTTCATCTAAGAAAGAATAATCAAAGATCTGGCCTGGTAACATCTCCCCCCATTTCTCTTCCAGAAATGCTAAAGTTTCCTGAATATTGGTTCCTGTCAACCTCAATATTAATGATCCACCAGGTCTATTTTGTAGTGTCATCAAGGTTGGTTCAATATTTTGATGCAAACTCCTTCCATTAAAATCTTTAACCACTCCAACGATCTTTCCATGTACACTAACTGTTCCGTCGTCATTGAATCCCCATTCAACTTTTTTGCCAATAGGATTGTCATAGCCCATTTCACGTACAGCAGTCTCATTTATAATAAACGCTTCTGAAGAATCTGATGGATGATTCGTTAAATCAAAATCACGACCTTCTACGATATGCATTCCAATGGTTTCTATAAATTCCTCACCAATTCTCAAAAAAGAAAAGGTTTGATTTTCCATACCGCTGGCACCTTCAATTCTGAATAAATTCTTACCAACACCAACACCAGGAATCATATAAGTAGTTGTTGCTTTTGCAATTCCTGGGTGATTCTCCAACTCCTTCATTAGAACAGGTAATCTATTATATACAATAGTATCTCGAACTTGGATATTCATGATATTATCACGCGTGAACCCAAGATCCGTATTCTGTAAATAATCAACTTGACTCTTTGCCAGGAAGGTCAAAATAACGACTGAAATAGAGATAATGAATTGAGCACTTACCAATACCTTTCTAATCCAAAATCCGGCCTTACCATTCATCCTTTGCGCTTGAAATGCTTGAATAGGATCAATTTTGGATAAATAGAAGGCTGGATATAATCCAGATCCCAAACTGATGAAAAGTAGAATACCAATCATCCCAATAATCAATTCTGAGGATACCAATTGGGCTATATGAAGGTCCTTTCCAATGATGGTATTGAAATCTGTTAACTCAAACAAAACCTCCATCATTACCAAGGATAAGATAAAAGCTATGAAGGTGAGAATGATAGATTCTCCTAAATACTGAATGATCAATTGTGTTCTTCCTGCGCCAAAAACCTTACGCATCCCTACTTCCTTACTTCTTAGCGCAGAACGAGCAGTAGATAAATTCACATAATTTATGGCTGCCAAAACAAGAATAAAAATCCCAATCAATGCAAAAGCATAGACATAGTTTATATTCCCTTGCTGCCTATCGTACTTCAAATTTGATTTCAAATGGATATCTGCCAAAGGCTGCATCCCAATTTCAAAATTGGCATTGAAACGCTTACCCATCTCTGCCATATACTTATCGTAAAAAGCAGCGAAATTATCCAATATGGGAGCAGTACTAGAACCTTCCCTCATCTTCACATAGGTAAAACTCCCAACATTCCACAAAGATCTTATCAATTGATCCTCTGTAGGATTTGCGATCGTAGAGGGAGTGATTAAAGCATCAAAAAGAAAATGAGTATTTTGAGGTAGATCCTTGATCACTCCTGTCACCTCATAGGTTCTATGGGTTGTTTGAATATTCTTTCCCAATGCCAATGCATCTCCAAAGAATTTTTGAGCAATGCTTTCCGTTAGAACTATAGTTAAAGGCCTATTTAAAGATGTTTCTGGGCTCCCTTCAATAAATTCATGGCTAAAGACCTCAAAATAATTAGAGTCCGCTAGCAGGAAGCCCTCTTCATAAAAACTCTTCTCCTCATTTTTGAAAAGCGTTCTAGGGTATTCCTGTAGGAGAGTAACTCTTTCAATATCTGCGTATTCTTTTTGCATCAATCGACCAATACCAAATGAGGTCAATGCAAAATCGTCCAACTTATCTTCAATGGTGAAATAAGAAGTAACCCGGTATATATTTTCGTGGCCTTCGTAATGTTTATCGTAGGTAGACTCTATGACTACATACATCCAAACAATCAGCGCACAGGCAATCCCCAAAGACAATCCAATAATATTCACGAAGGAATAGAATGGATTTCTAAAGAGTACCCGAATGGCAGTTTTAAAATAGTTTCTAAGCATGGAGAGCAACAGTTTGATTTTCAGATATCACTTTACCATCCAATAATTTAATGGTACGATCTGAGAAACTAGCGTCCCTGGATGAATGGGTAACCATGATGATAGTTGTACCTTCCGCATTCAATTTGGTTAACTGCTCCATCACTTCTTCCCCATTCACTGAATCCAAGTTACCAGTTGGCTCATCGGCAAGAATTAAGGCCGGTTTATTAACCAATGCTCTTGCAATCGCAACACGTTGTTGTTGCCCTCCTGAAAGTTGTTGTGGAAAATGTGATTTACGATGCATCATATTCATTTTCTCCAGAACCTCTTCTACTCTCTTTTTTCTTTCTGATGCCTTCACTTTTGTATATATCAAAGGCAATTCAACATTTTCAAATACAGACAATTCATCAATCAGATTAAAACTCTGAAATATGAAACTGATATTCATTTTTCTTAAAACTGAACGCTGCTTTTCTGACATCGAGTGTACAGGTGCCTCATTAAAATGATACTCGCCAGATGATGGTGTATCAATCAAACCTAGAATATTCAATAAGGTAGATTTACCACAACCAGATGGTCCCATTATGGATACAAACTCCCCCTTTTTAATAGTAATATTCACCTTGTTTAAGGCTGTAGTCTCGATCTCCTCCGTTAAAAACAACTTCGAAATTTCATTTAACTGTATCATAGCGGTGCGTGTTTTAGTGTTCTAAATTCTTAAAATAAAAGTCCGGGGTTTTAACCTGAAATCCTCCCTTAGTTAAACAAATGAAAAAACCCCGAACTTCCTTATTCATACTTTATTACCTTTATTGGATCTGATCTAAACAATTGATAACTATGGATTAACACAACAATCATTACAACCAAAATATTTAATAGAAGTGATAGTACAAATGGTAAATAATCCAATGTTATACTTTCTGCAAATTGACTCAACCAATCATTGATTAATGGAATAGATATAGCAGCCGATAGTACTGCTGAAATAAATACCAAACCGATAAACTCTTTAGACATCAGTTTAAAAATATCTATCCATTCTGCACCAAATACTTTTCGAATCCCCATCTCCTTTTTCTTTTGTTCTGACAAAAAGGAAATAAGACCTACCAAGCCTAGTAGCGCAATCAAAATGGATAGCAAGCTAAATAATGCTGCCAATACACCTAGTTTCTTCTCACCTTCATAAAGGGATTCAATATCCTCATCCATAAAGGAATAACTCAAAGGTCTATTATTGGTATGTGCTTTCCACAATCCCTCTACCTCTTCAATTAATCGAGGTAAATCCGAGGTATTAAATCGTATAGCAATATATCTTGTAAAGAAGGCTCTTCCTCCTTCCGTTTCTTTCATATTTAATACGAGTGGCTTAATCTCATTATGCAAGGAGGTAAAATTGAAATCTTTGAATACCCCAACAATTTTTTCTTGACCTTGTAAGGACGAAAAACGTTTCCCTAATGCTTCCTCATTTGTCCAACCCATTTGTCTTACCATCGCTTCATTTATCAAAATGGCCTCCATCTCATCAGAAGTATGCTCTGGACTATAATCCCTACCAGTAACAATGGGTACATTAAAAGTTGTCAAAAAATGGTGACGAACAATCATTGTGGGAAAAAAGTGCCATTTTTCTGGGTCCCTACCTTCTGGGTGAAATTCATGATTATTATGATCTGTTCCCAAAATATATTCCATTCCAGTAACCGATTCCACATCTTTGATATTCTTTAACTCAGCGGTAAAGGCCTTGTATTTTCGAACTACAGGAGATTGTGAAATCTTCACAACCATAACGGACTCTTTATTGAAACCTAAATCAGATTGCTGCATATGCTGCCATTGAAAATAGACTACAGCTGTTCCTATCAGTAAAATTGAGGATACCGTAAACTGAATACCCACTAGCAGTTTTCTTGCTTTCGAATTTTTCCCAAAATCACTAAAATTCTCTTTTAATATCTTAATTGGTCGAATAGCTGTTAAAAGTAAAGCAGGATATATACCGGCTATAACACCTAATACCAATCCAAAAAGCACCCAAATTAACCAGCCACCATCACTCAATAGCTGTGATAAACTTAAAGAACGATCTACCAAATTATTGAAGAATGGCAAGGCATTCTCAACTAAACAAAAAGAAAAAAGTAAGGCTAAAAAGGTCCAAAAGGTGGATTCAACCAAAAACTGAACAATCAACTGAGTCCTACTAGACCCCAAAACCTTCCGCATGGCAATTTCTCGCCCTCTACCTGCTGCTGTTGCTGTGGTAAGATTAATATAATTGATTAGTGCAATTAGTAAAATGAAAGTAGCAATTACCAATAATATATATACATAGGTAGCCTTTGAATTTGGTGCAATCTCAAAATCTAAATCCGAATACAAATGAATGGATTCTAAATTCTGAAGACCTAAAGAAATATTGTCCTTTTCAGCGTCAAAGAAATGAGAAGAAACAAATGCGGGTAATTTTTCTTCCAATTGCCAAGCCTTAGCATTCTCCTTTAATAAGATATAGGTCCAGCATGGATTCCATACCCATGAATTGATTTCAGACCCTCTTAGTTTTCTAATTGTAGAAATAGAGGTTAATACATCAAATCTAAAATGAGATTGAGCCGGAATATCTTCAAATATAGCACGTACTTCAAACTTTACTTGATCATCTACTTGAATAATCTGTCCAATTGGATTGGCATCTCCAAAGTACTTTTTGGCAGCAGAACTAGACAAGGCCATACTCATTGGCTTATCCAAGGCATTACTATCCCCTTGAATAATCGGAATATCGAAAATATCGAATACCGTGGAATCTACCATGAAATACTTACTCTCCGTAAAAACCTGGTCTTCTATACGTAAGGTATGTTCATCTACCTGCCCATTGAAAAAACGAGTACTCGATTCAATTAATTCAGGGTAAGCTTCTTTAATCGCTTTAGATACGGGGAAGGGACAACTCGAAGCATTTTCATCTGCTCCATCCATTTCCAGGTGGCCAACAACCCTATATATTCTTTCAGAATTGGAATGGTATTTATCGTATTTATATTCGTTTAATACATACAATACTATCAATATGCAAGCTCCCAAACCTATGGCCAAACCAACTAGATTCAGTAAAGAATACAGTAGATTCTTTCTAAAATTCCGAAGTGCTATTTTAAGATATTGTCTAAACATTATTCAAGGTTTAATTCATCCGAATTATTGAAATGATCGTATCCAGAAACTATAATTCTATCTCCAGCTTCTAGCCCGCTTTTAATTTCAAAATAGGATGGGTTTTGACGACCTATCTGAATATCTACCTTATAGGCTGTATTTCCTTCCTTATTCAATTTATATACCCACTGTCCACCCGTAGATTGGTAAAACCTCCCTCTTGTCAATAAACGCGCATCGGTAGAAGCTCCTAACTCTAACCTCAATGAAATACTTTGTCCTCGACGAATATTTGCAGGTATGTCTTTTTCAAAAAATAATTCCACAATAAAATTCCCATTACTTACTTCAGGAAATATTTTCTTAACAATCAACACATAACTATGGTTGCCTATTTCCAAACTTGCCTTTTGTCCAAGTTGAACACGCGAGACATAGAATTCATCAACATTCGCTCTAATTTTAAAAGAAGATAAATCATCGATTTGACCAATAGTTGCTCCAGGAGAAATATTTAAACCTAGCTCCGCTCTTAATGCAGACAACTGTCCATCAGCAGGCGCTTTAACAATTAAGTTTTTCAAACTATTCTCTATATAGTCCAGACTTCTTTGTAGCATTTCCATAGAAGAATTCAATTGACCCTCCTGCATTTCTCTTAATTTCTTATCCGAGGCTAATTTTTCGATTAAAACATCCCGGTTAGCCTTAAGGTAAATAAGTCGATCACTAACATCATCAAAATCCTTTTGAGAGATAAGATCCTCCGCAAATAGGACTTCCATTCTTTTAAATTCCTTTCCTTGAATTTTGATATTGTATTCTGATGAAACCCATTGATCTTTTAATACCAAGCTCTGATTCTCCATGGCTACCTTAGAATTTCTAAGGTTATTAATTTGATCTAAAATTTGGGATTCACGATTCATGAAGTTTAACTGTAAAGAGGTATTGGCTAACCTTAGAATGGGGTCTCCTTGTTTTAAAAAGCTTCCGTCTTCAACAAAAATTTCTTCAATTCGCCCACCTTCTTCTGCTCCAACAAAAAATGTTTCTATTGGTAATACACTTCCAGTAACAGAAACAAACTCTTGAAACTTACCATCTATCACTTCCGCAATTCTCAGTCGCTCCGAAGCAACCTTAAGACTTTTACCCCCAGAATTGAAAAAGAATCCATACATCAATCCACAAGCAATTACAATCACTAAGTATTGCCAAGCAGTAAGTTTAAATTTTTTCTTTGCTATTACTCTATCCATGTTTCTTCTTTTCGATTTACTGGTTTCTCCATATACATGAAGAAACCAGATAAATCCTCTAATAACAACATATAGTAAAAAACTATACTAATGGCTATACCAAAGACTTGCCAAAACCATAACCTCCCATTAATCAAGGGATTCAACACATACTACAATTAAATACTGTTCCAAAAGGGAACAGTTAGGCGTACCATATAGGTACATATGTCCTATAAAGTATTTTTAAAATTTGCTACGAACATGATTTCTGTTCTGTTTTTACTTGATGATTCAAAATATCTTTGAGTTTCAATCTAGGATTATGATCAATCAGGAATTAATTGCACCAAGAAGTATCGCCGTTATTGGAGGATCCAATAATATTCAAAAGCCAGGTGGTAAAATTGTACAAAACATTTTAGCCAGTCCTTTTGAGGGAGAACTATATGTAATTAATCCTAGTAATACGCTTGTCCAAGGAATGACCACCTTCCCTGATATATATTGTGCGCCAAAATGTGACTTGGCCATTTTAGCCATAGCCGCTAAAGATTGTGTCCTTGCTGTAGAAGAACTCATTAAAAGAGATACCAAAGCTTTTATAATAATATCTGCAGGCTTTGGAGAAGAATCTCCATTAGGAGCAGAATATGAAGATAAACTGACCAAAATGGTGCAAGATGCGAATGGCTGCTTGATAGGCCCCAATTGCATTGGATTGATCAATAAAAATTACCACGGTGTATTTACTACTCCAATTCCCAAGGTAACCAGTCAAGGTATGGATTTCGTATCTAGCTCTGGCGCCACTGCTGTTTTCATTATGGAAAGAGCCATGTTATTGGGTATGCAGTTCAATAGTGTATTTTCCGTAGGAAATGCAGCACAAACACCAATAGAAGATGTTTTAGAATACTGGGACAATAGCTTTGACCCAACCTTGAGTTCAAAAATTAAACTCATGTATATAGAAAGCATTTCAGATGCTTCCAAAGTATTAAAACACGCACGCTCTCTTATCAAAAAAGGATGTAAGATTGCTGCTATAAAATCAGGAGTATCAGTTGCCGGATCAAGGGCAGCCTCTTCGCATACAGGAGCAATGGCAAGTAGTGACTCCGCAGTTCGAGGGCTATTTAGAAAGGCAGGAATAGTATATTGTTCTAGTAGGGAAGAATTGATTGCCGTAGCTTCTGTATTTAGCTACCCTGAATTAAAAGGTAATAATATTGCCGTAATCACCCATGCTGGAGGACCAGCAGTGATGTTGACCGATGTACTTTCTAAAGGAGGAATGCAAGTTCCTGAAATAAAAGGGCCAAAGGCAGATGAATTACTTGGGAAATTATCACCAGGATCTTCTATTAGCAACCCTATTGATTTTTTAGCAACAGGTAATGCTGAACAATTAGGAACCATCATAGATTATGTAAATAATGAATTTCATGAAATTGATGGTATTTGTGTGGTATTTGGAAGTTCAGGACTTTTTAAGGTAGATGAAGTATATAAAGTGCTCAACGACAAAATGAAGAGTACTGAAAAACCAATTTACCCAGTTCTCCCTTCACTTATAAATGCTGCCGAAGAAGTCGATCGTTTTATTGAAAATGGACATATTAACTTTCCTGATGAGGTAAATCTTGGAGAAGCAATTTCTCAAGTAAGAAAACAGTTAGGGAATCCCCTACCGGATATTTTCGATAAACCTTCCATCGATAAGACAGAAATTGACAGAATTATAGGAACAGCCAAAGAAGGCTATTTATCACCGGATGAAGTCAAAGGGCTTTTAGATGCCGCAGGTATCCCAAGAGTAAAGGAAAAAGTAGTTTCCTCAGCCAAAGAAGCCTTAGATACAGCAAAAGATTTTGGCTATCCTTTAGTAATGAAGGTAGTTGGCCCTATTCATAAAAGTGATGTAGGCGGTGTAGTTTTGAACATACGCGAAGATATCACCGTTCAAAATGAATTTGATAGAATGATTGAAATCCCAGAAACTACTGGAATTTTAATGCAGCAAATGCTTTCTGGAAGAGAACTCTTTGCCGGCGCCATTGCAGAACCCCAATTCGGTCACCAGGTGATGGCTGGACTAGGTGGGATATTTATAGAAATACTACACGATATCCAATCGGGTCTCGCACCTTTATCCTTGACAGAAATAGACCTTATGTTACACAGATTAAAAGGCTATCAATTACTAGAAGGAATCCGAGGGCAAGATGGTATAAACATAAACATCTTTAAAGATATTATTACTAGACTCTCTGCTTTAGTAGAGTATTGTCCATCTATTAAGGAAATGGATCTCAACCCACTATTGGGGAAACCCGATTCCGTCATCGCGGTAGATGCCAGAATCCGAATTGAAAAATAAAAAAAGAGGAAGCTAATTAGCTTCCTCTTTTTTTTGTCCTAAACCATTCACATCAAGTACAATAACACTCAAATAGTAAGACAAACACTACATAATGTAAAGTTAACTTGACATTATGTAAAATTTACTTAACTTTGATTCAACCTTTAAATATTGAAATCATGAAGAGTAATTATCTATTTGACTATAAGTACAAAAAGTGGGGCTGGATTTTAGTTTTACCTTCCGCAACTTTAGGATTAATTTCCCAACATGTAAATTGGCTGAAAGTACCTGTTTTTTCGTTTTTCCACACAAAATTTCTAAACGATGAACCGAAATTAAAATTGGTGCAAATAATTGAAAATCCAATATTGGATGAATTAGCAACATTTGGCTTAATAATAGGATGCATCTGGATAGCATTATCGAAAGAAAAAATTGAAGATGAATTTATAGCACAAACCCGCTTAAATTCGTTAGTTTGGTCAGTATATGTACACTACGGTCTCTTATTGTTATTAACCCTTTTTATTTATGATATTAATTATCTTTCGGTCTTAATATATGCACCTTTTGCTTTTCTTATCTTTTTTCTTTTGAGGTTTAAATACACCTTATATAAAAACAAAAAACAGATTGGCGATGAAGAATAATATAAAAGTACAACGCGCCATGAGAAACATGACGCAAGCAGACTTAGCCAAAAAAATTAGTGTAAGCAGGCAAACCATTAATGCAATGGAAGGAAATAAATATGTTCCTTCTACCATACTAGCATTAAAAATTGCTAGACTATTTGAAAAGCAAGTAGAAGAAATATTTGAATTAGATGCGGAGGATTAATTTACCTCCGCTTTTTTAAAAATCTTGTGATCAGCATAGAATGTTCCGAAAGGAATGATTGAAGCTACCAAAGCCCAAAACGTGGTCATAAAGCTCCACTTTACTTCACTTTTCATCATCAGAACGAGTGCGATATAGGCAATAAATAAAATACCATGTACCATCCCAATCATCTGATTTGGACCAGGCATATCATACATATATTTCAATGGCATGGTAACGAACAAAATTACCAAGAAAGACAATCCTTCTAAAAAGGCCGTTATCCGTAATACTCCTACTCTACTTTTCAACATTTTTGCGATCATACTATAGGTTTTCTGCTTGCAAAATTACAGTAAAATGAACAAATAGAATTCGAAATTCATAGATTTTATACTACCAGTAGATCGATTAAACCTATTCTTCATGCCTGCTAAAATATTTTTTAGATTTTTTTTTCGATGACTCGCTGCATCCCTTTTAAAATTGAGCGTATTTATACCATTTTTCACATACTGATTCCCTTCCCTATAAATACAGCAATATAGATTCGATATAGAATATTTAGTTTTCAATAATTCTTGGGTATTTTAGTTATTCCTCTTATAAAAAACCCCATATATAAAAGTCCTAGAGCACTGATAGAGACTTGATTTACACATAATAATTAACGTATTTGTAAGTCTCAAAGATAGATTCGCGATCTAGAAATGGAATGAATTACTAATTTAAATATTGAATAAAATGAAAAATATATTCGCTTTTGCGTTATTGATAAGCTCATGTTTATTAATTCATGCTGCAAACAAAAAAAATGAGATTCAAAAATTACCTTTTAATGAAAACTTACCCAATTCTATTGTAGCAAAAAAAAAGGTAACAACCCACTTGCACGTTCGATTAGGCAGGCCACAAAAAGATTGCTACGGACTAGGTTTTTGCTATATCTCGTTTGATCGAAAATCTGAAACTATCTCAGATAGAACAAATGCCATCATGATAACTGATCATGATACGAATAACACCACTTTGTATTTAAAAAACTTACAAGGGAAACAATTTTCAGGTTACTTCCATATCGATGAAGAAACACTGATTCATGAAAGATTAGGAACATTAATACCGAAAATTTACGAAATGGAAAGAATTGAAAAAGAAATTGAAGGTCAAACATTTCTATATAAAATTGTAATGAACTTGGAATAACAGTAAGCGAATACAGAAATTGTATTTCCAACAATTTTATATGTTACATCAAATAAATCTACCAAAATGAATAAGTTTTTTAGCACACTAGTCATTCTCTGCTGTATTTCATGCATTTATTTAAGGAAATCCTACTATACACATGAAGAGATTTTCAAATTTATAGAAAAAAGAGAAATACCAATTGAAGACTCTTTTTTAATGACAAAAGAAAGCCTTAAAAACACATTCCCCGATGGGAATATTTCATTTGATATGATTGGATTAAAGCTCTTTGATAAATATAAAAACCAATTGGAAGTTAGTAGTGAGAATTGCTCAATTGAAAAAATTCAAAACACCAATAGTTTTGAGGATTTAAATATTCTTACTACAAATGAATTGGATTTATACTATTCTTTATATCCTGGATTAAAAGAAAGGGTAGAAAAAAATGATAGTTATACACTTTTGGTATTATGGAGTGTAAAAGCAGGAAGAGTTGTCACAAATGACTTCATTAATCTAGCCAATGAAACCAATAGAGAAAATAATGCTCAAATCCTTTATATAAATACTGATGTAGATGAGGAATATTTTGCGAATTGGGATTAACCGAGAAATCTTCAATTATTCAAATTATAGATATCCTGAATACCTACCTTACTTTCATAGCAAATGATTATTTAGATCAGTATTCAGGTATCTAATACTAAAACAAGGTTCCTATTTCATTAAGTTGATCTAGGAACTTTTTTCTTCACAGAACACACCTTTCTATTAATTAACCACTTAGCATATTCTAAAATTTCATTTTACCCATAGAATATTCTTTCATCACACCTTTTATATCATAATTATCCAGCGCTATATCAATTTTTCATATATTTAATAAGAACAAGCAACTCAAAATAGTTGAATACATTGATAGTTCACCACATAATTATAGAATTAAAATAGACAAATATGTCAGCAGATAAAATAAAGAAAGCATTCAAGGAAAAAAACTGGAATGAAATAAAGACGGAGGATTCTTGGCATATCTTTAAGGTAATGAGCGAATTCGTAATGGGTTTTGAAAAGATGGGAAAAATTGGTCCTTGTGTGACTATTTTTGGATCAGCAAGAACCGAACCGGATGATCAGAACTATAAACTAGCGGAGGAAATTGCCTTTAAGATAACGGAGAAAGGATATGGTGTTATTACCGGTGGTGGTCCAGGTATTATGGAAGCAGGTAACAAAGGAGCAAGTAGAGGTAGAGGTAAATCCGTAGGATTGAATATCGACCTTCCCTTTGAACAACATAACAACCCGTATATTGATGAGGACAAAAATTTAAATTTTGATTATTTCTTTGTGCGTAAAGTAATGTTTGTAAAGTATTCTCAAGGCTTTGTTGTAATGCCTGGAGGATTTGGAACGCTAGATGAACTTTTCGAAGCACTTACCTTAATTCAAACTAAAAAGATCGGGAGATTCCCAATAATTCTAGTCGGTAAAGACTATTGGTGTGGACTAATTGATTGGATAAAAGATGTTTTATTAAAAGAAAAAAATGTAAGTCCAGAAGATATGGATTTAATAAAAGTTGCAGAAAATCCAGATGAGGTAGTTACAATTTTAGATGATTTCTATTCAAGAAATATTATCAGTCCAAACTTCTAAATTTTCCTCTATGCGTCATTTTCTATTTATACTGTTTCTTTTCCCTTGTGTCGTATTTGCCCAATATAATATTAAAGGTATTGTTCTGGACAAAGAAACCAAAGAAACTTTGGTTGGAGCAAATGTTCTTATCAAAGGAACAGAAAATGGAAAAGCAACCAATTATAAAGGAGAATTTCATCTAAAGGCTAATCAACTCCCCGTTCACTTACTTATTAGTTTTATAGGCTATAAGGATATTGAGATAGAAGTCAGCAATCAAGAATTTCTGATAATTAATATGGCCTATTCTCAGGAATTAATGGGAGAGATTATATTGGCGGAAAACCGTATTACTAAAAAACAACGTGAGGCAGCACTAACGGTTGAATCCATTGACCTTATAAGCATTGAACAAAGTACTGCTAGTAATTTTTATGAAAGCTTGGGACAACTTAAAGGAGTCGATATCACCTCTGCAAGTTTAGGTTTTAAAATCATTAATACCAGAGGGTTTAATAGTTCCTCCCCGGTTCGATCATTACAATTAATCAACGGGGTAGACAATCAGTCCCCAGGATTAAATTTTTCTTTGGGGAATTTCCTTGGAGTATCTGAATTGGATATTCAAAAAGTCAATGTCATAGCAGGTGCTAGCTCAGCCTATTTTGGTCCAAATGCATTCAATGGAGTGGTTGAAATGGAAACAAAAAGTCCATTCCACTTCAAAGGCTTAGATGTTTCACAAAAAGTAGCTGAAAGATCCTTACTAGAAACAGCAGTGAGATATGCTAGAGTTTGGAAAAACAAAGACCAAGAAGAAAAGTTGGGGTTAAAACTAAATATGTTTTACCTAAAAGCGAACGAATGGAAAGCAAATAATACAGATCCAGTAACGGGTGCAGACAACGGTCCCAACAATCCTGGAGGTTTTGATGCGGTTAATATCTATGGGGATGAGTTTATAAATTCAGGAGACAACCTATTAAGTGATAAAAAGAAACTTACCCATCCTGGGTTAGGAAATATTTATCGATCTGGCTATTCAGAAAATGATTTGGTGGATTCTGAAAGTAATAATGCCAAACTAAATATGGGCCTTTACTATAAAATAAATCCTGATTTAGAATTGAGCTATAATTTCAATTACGGGAGTGGATCTACTATTTACCAAGGAGACAATAGGTATAGATTGGAAGGGATTCGATTTTATCAAAACATTATAGAATTAAAACAAAAAGATAAGTGGTTCTTTCGATTTTACAGTACAAAAGAAGATGCAGGAGACACCTATGATATTTATTTTACAGCCCTCAGACTTCAAGAACAACAAGCTACCAATGCAGAATGGAAACAAGCCTATACCGACAACTGGAAGGAATTCTATGCAGACCAAGTAAAGGCTTTACCTAGTTATGATGATTATCTTAATGGAAGTATTAGCTATGAACAATTTTTAAGTACGAATAAAGATACAATCGCCTATTTCCATGCTCAAAATAGAGATTTCACCGATAATTTCTCTTATAATCTCATTGAGGCTGGTTCTTCCGAATTCGATTCATTATTTCAAGATATTACTTCCAAAAGTTTTGCAGAAGGTGGAACCAAATTCATCGATAGATCTGCATTGTACCATGCACAAGGGGAATACAAATTTAATATCGGAACCTTCGAAGCCAAGACAGGAATGAGCATGCGATGGTATAGACCAGAGTCTGAAGGTACCATCTTTGATGAAATGCGAATTGTGACTAATGAATTTAATGAAAGAGATACCAGCTTTGTTACGATTAAAAACCAAGAATGGGGCTCCTATTTCGGACTAGAAAAGAAATGGAAAAGTGATGCTCTTAAAACGGCATTGATCGTTCGCCTAGATAAAAATGAAAATTTCGATTACCTTTTCTCCCCAGCAATATCTGCGGTGTACAACATAAATGAAAATCACCTAGTTAGGTTTTCTGCAACCGCTGCTATTAGGAATCCTACCTTACAAGATCAATACCTGAATTATAATGTAGGTACAGCAACCTTAAAAGGGAGTTTAAATGGCTATGATTCATTAGTCACCATAGACTCCTTTAGAGATTTTATAACTGATTTGGATGAGGATACACTAGATTACTTTAACGTCGCTGAAATAAGACCCGAAAAAGTAAAAACTATCGAATTTGGATATAGAGGAAGTATTCACAATAAATGGTATATAGATGCAAGTACTTTCTATAGCCATTATACAGACTTTATAGGTTTTGAAATAGGTTTAGATATGGATCTATCCTTTGGTTTCCCTACTAACTTAGAGGTATTAAGACTTTCTTCAAATGCTTCATCTACAGTACAAACGACTGGATTCAATCTAGGATTGAATCATTATTTCAGCAATACATTCACCTTTATGGGGAACTATTCTTGGAATAAAATTGTTACAGGAAAAAATGACCCTATTGTACCGGCCTTCAATACTCCCGAACATAAATTCAACCTAAGCGCAAATGCACGTAATTTTTCTTGGAGAAAAAATGGGATGAAAAATTGGTCGGCTACCATAAGTCATAAATGGGTAGAAGGATTCAATTTTGAAGGTTCTCCACAGTTTACAGGAATGATTGATAATTATTCTTCCACAGATTTTCAGCTAAGTTATTTTTATAAAAAATGGCACAGTAGCTTTAAATTCGGAGCCAACAACCTATTAAACGATAAGCACTATGAAATCTATGGAGGTCCACTTATTGGACGACTGGTATACTTGTCTATGAAGTACCACCTCGACTCTATTTAAGTTGCTTATCTAATTACAGTTATACTCCCTTGAAATCTCCTTTCTCTGTTGGATATTTTAGATATAAATTCTATTTCATAAATATAGCTATCCGTTGGAACATAGTCTCCATTAAAAGTACCATCCCAGGTATCTTCAGGTGCTTTAGAATGAAATATCCGTTTCCCCCATCTATCATAGATAGATAATTCAAAACCTAATATTAAAGAAGGATCGATGGGTATAAGGAATTTTGAATTCGCTTCTTCAGGACCACCTGCATGGATTATATTTGGAAATTGAGGATTTAAATCCAATTGCTCAAAATAAGCAAACACCGTATCAGATAAATTGGTAGTAATATAATTTAAGGCCTCATAAGAAGGATTATCTAAAAAGTTAAAGGCACTGCGCCATTTACTAAATTTATAATCCACATTTGGTTCTGCATATATAATTACCTTATCCCCTTGTGAAAAACTCGTTTGATAAGGGAAGTTAGTTTGCTTCGAACCATTGATTACCAATTCTCCCGTATTTCCTGGAATTACCACAAAAACTGTATTCACTCTTTTCTTAAAAAATGCAGTCACATTGTCTGCTGTACCAGAGCTGAAATTAACTGAAGTGGACAAAGGATTTGGTAATAAGGTCGCTTGTAAACTCTGCCAACCTAAAAATTCATATTCGCTAGTATCATATTCAACGGTCAGACTAATGCCTTCACCCCATTCCCTATCCAATTGATAAGGAAATACACCTGCCAATTCTTGAATACCATCCACCCAAATAGAAGCTGCTGCTGGAGGATCACAGTCAATAATTAAAGGATATTCAATTGCTTCAAACTTTGCGGTTAGGATATCGGCCTGTAAAAGGTTCATGTTTATAGTAGAATCCAATGAAGAAGGATTCAAAGAAGTTCCCATTTGACTTTCCCAACCAACAAACCTATGATAAGGAAGTGGTGAGGCCTTTAAATCAATCAGGCTATTCATAGTATAATTATTTATCCATGGATAGGTTGAAATAGCCGTTCCATTAATCTCAACTGTTCCTGTATTAACAGGCTCTACCAGCACAGTTAATGTTTGATTACCTACAAACACAGCTCTTAGCGTATCATCCGAAGTTAGTATTGAATTTATTTCATCATCCGTCATATTTGGACTAATTACCATAGACCCAGCTTCCCAATGATCAAACACGTATCCAGTATTCGCTAAAGCCTTAAAATCTAAATTCAATCCTCCAAAATAAGTTCCAGACCATGGATAATTGGAGGGTACAACACTATTTACCTGAATCTCCCCTGCTGAGTAGGGTACAACTTCCAATCGAAGATCATAAATACCGGTTAACTGAGTACTATAACAATCAACCAAAGAGCCCATCACAGTATCCCAACGTGTATTGGTGAAATTTTTAAGCGCATCTACATTTAATGTCCAATCCGGCACAGACCCACCCCACCTAACCGTATGATCAGTCATTTCGGGTAATAGTTTTGCATATACTTCATCAATAAAATCATTTATAGAATCTTTATGCATATCTGTATTCATTAAATCGGCATACCGATTTATATAATCCTCAAAAAAATCATTATTATCAAACAGTTTGTTGAATATTGCTACATGAGGAATATTCGGATTGTTTGGAAATAAACTTTGAACATCACATGGATTTGCATACACTCCTGTAGTTGGTAATCCAGTATAATTTTGCCCCAAGTCAAAGGTGTTGTCCATATCCCAGAGGGTATATCGCCATTTCACACCAGTACCCCCAGTACCCTCCCACCATTTGGTATTCCAATTCAACCAATCAGAGTTAACGAAGAAGGTATTGATAATAAAATAATCTATAAAACTCTCCTTATCTATTAGATTGCATGCTTGGGTATAATTAGCAGGAACAGTTAAATTATTCGAAATAATATAAGTATAGGCTGAATTCCACGTTGCATCAGTTCCATATTCAATATCTAGGCTACCCCAATATTCCAACATATTTACTTCATCATTCGCATCATCTTGATTATAGTAAATCTTACAGTAATCATCATCTACCCGTTCTCTTAACTCATAAACACCCCAATATTCACCATTGATATAAATGATGGCATTTTCATAACTTCTACAATCAACACTCATATTAGACTTAATAGCCACAGACTGAACAATTCCATCTCGCATATGGGCTGAAGAATTCCCCCCAGCCCCAAATGGATAATTATCGGAACCAGCTGCTTTCATAATCAAAACCTTAAACTTATCCCTATTTGTATTTGGGAAAAACTCATATTCCATCCTGTTCTCATACCCATAATCGTCTCTTGCATAGAATCGCATTCCCTTTTGAGGATAGGCCCAGGAATCATTTCCATGCCTCCTAGTATCACCTTCTAATTCGAATTTCAAAATTTGATCTACCCCAAAAAACTCATAAGAATTCTTAATTTCTGTACCAGTAAGAAATAATGAACTAAAATCCCCAGCTACAGAGATTACTGGTAAAGTATGTGAATCATCTATAAAATAGCTGTTGTTTTCATTAAAACTAGGTCCAATTCCGGTAGTTGAACTATAGGCTACCGCACGAATTATAGTAGTTATTGGAAGGGAAATAGGCGTACTATAACTGGTTGAAGAATTTGTAGGAACCGAACCATCTGTTGTATAATAGACCGTGGAACCAGAAGGTACGGTGAATCCAACGGTTTGCGTCCCAGTATAGAAGCCGGGACTTAATGTATATAACGGTTTAGGTTCATAGGATGTATAGTAAATTCCAGAATTTGCAGAATTCACTGTTGGATTTGTAAAGTACACCCATGCAGTAGCTCCATTCGTTTGTCTACCTATAGAATGATTCTCTTGCATAGGATTCACTATTTGATAATTATCTATCAAATTCCCAGCAGCATCTGACAATACAACCCATTCTTGTTTAGTCTGCGTAATTTTAAAGTTAGTGTGAAAATTTCCTACAAAAACACCATCAAGACCCGAAGCATAAAATATCATGGTTCCACCTGCGGCAATTGTAGCAGCAGGAATTTGCCATTTCAATGGATTACTGTTCTTGTCACTTAGATAATAACCGGTGATATTTACTGGTGAAGAACCAGCATTGTACAATTCTATCCAATCTTCATACTCCCCGAAATTATCCGTAACATCAGATTTATTGGCTGCCGAAAACTCATTGATCATTATCTGGGCAGAAAGGGAGGGTGAACCTATAAGAAAAGTAAAACAAATAAAAAATAAAAAACGAAACATGGTACAAGGGGCTTTTATAATAATAAGTAACAAGATATGAAATTAAACAACTGATACAAAATTTGTTATAAATCTAAAATTGTTACAAAAACTAAACTTTTAACGTTACTTAAAACCAGCCATTTCCATAGCCATTTATCAACAAAGAAAATTAGCCGTAATCCATTATTAATAACAGGAACTATTTTAGTACCTTAACCTTGTTAGTTTGGGGTATAAAAATCCTTAAATTATTTAAAATTCAAGGAAATTGATAAAATATAAAAAATCATTGTTCTGATTTTTTTATATTAGCCTTTTAAAATTTGGTTTGCTTATTGCTCAACCATACTCAGAAAGAAAAACATTGTAAATGTTAGGATTAAAAAATCAATTACTTACTGGACTATTTTGTTTAGTATTGTCAGTCTCAGCACAGAGTCTTCATAAAGTAAAAATGGGGGAAACCCTTTATTCTGTGTCCAAAAAATACGGCATCACTATTGCTGAATTAATTGAGGCGAATGATGAAGCCGATCATGGTTTAAAAACGGGTATGGAATTGGTTATTCCTCAAAGTGGATTACAATCTGACACTGTTGAAACTTTTGATTATAAATTAAAGGTTTTAGAATCTTTTTATTCCATTAAAAAGAAATTTGACGTTGATAGAGACGAATTGATTCAATACAATCCAGAACTGGTGAAAGGATTTAGATCAGGACGTACTATCCAAATTCCAAAAAGAGAAACCATCTCACTTCACGGATACGCTAAAGGAAGTGCAATTAAAAAGCATGTAGAAGAGTTAAAGGAAAAAGAGAGACCAGATAATATTGAACTGAAAGAACAATATCAATTATCTTACCTATTACCTTTTTATTTTGACCTTAATGATTCCTTAGAATTTCAAAACACCACAGAGGAAGCACCTGCTATTTATAAAAAATCCTTGTATGCATTGGAATTTTATCAAGGAGCAAGTGTTGCTTTAGATAGCCTTAAATCAATGGGGTTTAATGCAGATGTTTTTATATACGACACAGAAAATAGCAAACCTAAAACGGCTCATATAGCCAAAGAAAAAGCGGTAGCATCCTCCGATTTAGTTATTGGACCATTTTATGCTGAGAACTTCAAACTGGCTTCAAATATCTTAAAAAGCAAGCGAGTTCCTATGGTTGTCCCAGTGTCAAATAAACCAAATCTTACAAAAGGTTTGAAAAATGTATATCAGGTACAACCTTCTGTATACAGAATGCTTCAATTACAATCTCAATATATTCAAGATGCATATGGTTCATTCCCGATAACTGTTATCAGAAGAGATACCATGGAAGAAGAAGCTTTATCAATCTTCATGACGCACCATATTGACAAAGAAATAAACACATATTATAAAGAAGAAGTGATTAAAACGGAATTGATAGATAGCGTTACCGACTTAATGATGGACAGTACACTTGAAAATCAAATTATCATTATTCCATCTGATGACAGAGTATTTGTATCTGATATCTTAACAAAATTAAATAAAACAAGACTAAAAAATATCATTGTGTTTACAACGCCTAAAGTAGCTAAGTTCAGAAATATTGAACAAAGCTACTTGAGTAACCTTAATGTACATTTCCCAGATTTAGGGACAATAGATTATCAAGCAGATATTACAAAGAATTTTTTAACAAGCTATCGTAATAAATACCAAACAGAACCAAGTTCGACATTCGCTTTTACCGGATTTGACATCACTTTCTACTTCGGGAAAATCCTATTGGAAAATGGGAAAATTGATGGTAAATATTATATTGAACCTGCAAAAATGACCAAGACTAGTTTCGACTTTAACGCAAAGAAAAAAGCTTCAAACGGTTTTGTAAATTATGCTGTTTCAATTTTAAAATACCAAGGACAGGACCTAGTACCTGTAATTACTAAGGATGTTAAAAGGGACTAAACAATGGATTTTTGACTGCATCAACGCGCAGCCAAAAACATTTCTTATTATAAAATTTCTTGCGATATATGGCTCTTTACGGGCCATATATCATTTTATATTGGTCCCTAACCATTCCTTAATGAATGGCTTCCTTAATTGGTATGCAACAATCGTTGCAACAATTGGACATGATAAATTGGGCTACCCAATTGAATCGATCCCACTAGAGCGCGGTATTGGATTATGGTTTGGAGAATACTTAATGTTGGTAGTTGATGCCACCTGTAGTGCTGGTGTTATCTATATTCTTTTTATTAGCCTATTATTCCTTTTCAGAAATTTTTATTGGAGAGTCATTCCTTTTCTACTTACTGGACTAGTTGGAATATTTGCCATCAATACAATACGAATTGGAGTTGTTACCTACGTATTAAAATACCACACCGTTTATTTCGATTTTTTTCACAATTATTTATTCCTCTATATCATTTATCTTTTCGTATTTTACGTTTGGTATAAATGGTACAAAGTTTATAATTCAATGGTAACATGAAAAAAAGAACAGTCATACTTTTGTGCCTGCTAATAGCCTTAGTCGATTTAATCCTGGAAAAACCGGAAGGATTACGACTGGTAGGAATAGATATAGAAACATTAATGAAAGATAACCTAAACAAGGTTGTGTACTATTCTGGTAGTATAGCTATTCATATATTAAGCTGCACAATTATTCTATTTCTACTTTTTAAGGATAAGCTTTATTACAAATCTTTCTTTTGGTTTTTACTAGTTGGTTTATTGATAATTACTCCCCTATTTTACTATTTCAATATTCATCCAAATACAAAAGGTGAGGATAGAATATTAGCCATTTCAAATGTCTATTATTTTCTACGCTCACCTATAATTTTGATCTATACCTTACCCATTTTTTTCCTTTGGTCAAGGAAACAGCATTAAGCTAAGTAAAGACTAAGATGTGTATTTCTACCTTTCCTTTGAAGTTTTTTCAATGCCTTCAACTTGATTTGTCGAACGCGTTCTTTGGAAATATTTAAACTATCTGCAATTTCATTGTAGGACCTTGAGGGCACACCGAATAAGCCGAAAAACTCAATGATTATTTTTTGTTCCTTATGGGCTAATTCACCAACCAACCTTTCAACATCAGAGACCATTGATTCCCTTAATAAACCAGAATCTGGACGTACACCATTACTATCCTCTAGAACGGTAACTAAGCTACTCTTTTCATCATCTGTAATTGGAGCATCCATGGATACAGGAGACTTAGATATCTTTTCAGTCTCATTAATTACAGATTCTTCCAAATCATAATTTTCTGCCAATTCAGTCTTTGTAGGCTCTCTTTCCAACTCATGACTCATCTCCATTCGGAATTGATTCACCTTTTTAATTTGGGCAATTTTGTTCGCTGGAATTCTTACTAATCTAGAATTCTCACCAAGAGAGGCCATAATGGACTGCCTAATCCACCAAACGGCATATGAAATAAATTTAAACCCCTTTGTTGGGTCAAACTTTTGCGCTGCTTTTATTAATCCTAAATTTCCCTCACTAATTAGATCTTCTAAAGCCATACCAGAAACCTGATACTGCTTAGCTACAGAAACCACAAATCGAAGATTTGCATTAACAAGTCTTTCCAAAGCTATTTCATCTCCTTCCTGAATCCTCATAGCTAACTCTACCTCTTGTTCAGGACTAATAAGTTCAATTTTCGCAACTTCGTGCAAAAACTTATTAATCGAGAGACTTTCGCGATTGGTTAACTGTTTGGAAATTTTGAGCTGTCTCATAAAATAAATGTGTGTATTAACACTTAAGCAAAGAATATGCCTAAATCACATTATCAAGGATTTACTGAATAAAATACGTTAAAATCTATAAATCTCAGTCTCAATTATTTATACAATTACTATTTTATTCAAACATATCTATCTTACTTAAAATCAGATTAATATACTAATTTTCCCGCAAACTTCCTAGGCTTTTAGCGAGTGTTTCTATCCCTATAAAAAATATTTTGAAAATATCCTAGAAAAAATCCATTTAGCCTATGTTAAAAGGGAGTGAAGAAATAATTAATTTGTAACTTTGCCGACTATGAAAACTGTCCAACTACATGGTCTAACATTTGATCTTTTTCTTGATCAATCTACTTTACAAAAGCAGATTCAAGAATTGGCTTTAAATGTATCTAAGGATTATGCGGGCAAATGTCCAATCATTATTTCTGTTCTAAATGGTGCCTTCAGGTTTACAAGTACCTTTATGGACTACTATAATGGACTTTGTGAGGTCAGTTTCATCCGTGTAAAATCCTATGAGGGAACTAGCAGTACGGGTAAAGTAAAAGAATTACTTGGCCTCGATAGATCTATTGAAAATAGAGATATCATTATTATGGAAGATATTGTAGACACAGGCGAAACCATTGAATTTCTTTGGCAAGAGCTCAGTGCTTTAAATCCTTCCTCTATTCAGATTGCGACCTTATTCCTAAAACCGGAGATCTACGGTAAAGAAATACCTATTAATTATATAGGCCAATCCATCCCAAATAGATTTATTGTTGGATTTGGATTAGATTATGATGAATTAGGTAGAAACCTAAACGCGATATATCAAAAAAAAGAATAGTCATGTTGAACATAGTATTATTTGGACCTCCTGGTGCCGGAAAAGGAACACAATCTGAAAAACTAGTAGAAAAATTCAATCTAATTCACTTATCAACGGGTGATATTTTCAGATTCAACATTAAGAATGGTACAGAATTAGGTGTGCTTGCGAAATCGTATATCGACAAAGGAGCATTGGTTCCTGATGAAGTAACGATTGCCATGCTTAAGGATCAGGTTACAAAAAATGCTGGAGCTAAAGGATTTATTTTTGATGGTTTCCCAAGAACTACTGCTCAAGCAGAGGCTTTAGACATTTTTTTAAACGAGAAGAACATTTCAGTTACCATGATGCTTGCTTTAGAAGTTGAAGAAGAAGAATTGGTAACTAGATTATTGGAAAGAGGTAAAATTAGTGGTCGCGCTGATGACGCCAAGGAATCTATAATCAGAGAACGTATTGCTGTTTACAATAAAGAAACTGCAATTGTTAAAGATTTTTACGAAAAACAAAATAAATACAAAGGAATCAATGGAATCGGAAGTATTGAGGAAATCACTCAAACACTTTGTGAAACTATTGAGCAACTAGCATAATCATGGCAGGAGAAGGTTCAAATTTTATTGATTACGTCAAAATCTTTTGCGCCGCTGGAAACGGTGGTTCAGGATCTACGCATCTAATGAGAAGTAAAGAAGATGCAAAAGGAGGCCCAGATGGTGGCGATGGAGGCCGAGGTGGTCATATAATTCTTCGTGCTAACAGAAATGTATGGACCTTACTTCCTTTGAAATACAAAAAACATGTCAAAGCTGGTATTGGTGGGCATGGAAGTAAAAACACAAGTACTGGAGCTGATGGTTGGGATGAAGTACTTGATGTACCGCTAGGAACCATTGCAAAAGATGCAGATACAGAAGAGGTTCTTTTCGAAATGACCGAAGACGGTGAAATGCAAATCTTGCGTTATGGTGGACTTGGTGGTAGAGGAAATAACCATTTCAAAAGTGCTACCAGACAAACCCCGAGATATGCACAACCAGGTACTACCGGTGAACAAGGATGGAATATCCTTGAGCTTAAAGTCTTGGCAGATGTCGGTTTGGTTGGTTTCCCTAATGCTGGTAAATCTACCTTACTGAGTGTAATCACGGCTGCAAAACCGAAGATTGCCAATTACGCCTTTACAACACTTGTTCCTAATCTAGGAATTGTAAAATACCGTGAAAACAGTCAATCCTTTGTAATGGCTGATATCCCTGGTATTATTGAGGGAGCAAGTGAAGGAAAAGGACTTGGACATAGATTCTTACGGCATATTGAAAGGAATGCGGCTCTATTATATATGATTCCTGCAGATTCTATGGATATCATTAAAGAATTTGAAGTCCTTCAAAATGAATTGCACAATTTCAATCCAGATCTATTAGATAAGGAAAAAATACTCGCAGTTACAAAGTCTGATATGCTCGATGAAGAGCTAATGGATGAAATCAAAAAAGAACTACCTGAAAACGTAGAATGTGTGTTTATTTCAGCAGTGGCACAAACTGGACTGGATAAATTGAAGGATCTACTTTGGAAGAAAATAGAATTATCTAAAGAGAATGATTAATCAACTTCTTGATTGGGATAGTGAATTATTCACAAAACTGAACGGAATGGGTACTGAATTTTGGGACCCATTCTGGCAGTTTTGTAGTCATAAGTTCAGTTTTATTCCGCTTTACCTCTTTATTATATTTTTACTCTATAAATCTTTCGGTAAAGAATTTTGGAAGCCTTTACTATTTATTGGACTGACCGTATTTCTAGCTGACCGTATTTCTGTTGTTGCATTCAAAGAAGTATTTATGCGTCTCCGCCCTAGTCAAGAGCCTTCCTTAGAGGCTACTATTAGACTATTAGAAGGAAAAGGGGGACTCTATGGATTCTTATCCTCTCACGCTACAAATGTATTTGCAATTTCTACTTTCATTTATTTAAGCCTTAAAAAATTTTACGGCAACAAGTTGTCCCTTCTCTTTGTATGGTCTGCATTTGTTGGGTACTCAAGGATATATGTAGGTAAACATTATCCATTAGATGTAATCTGTGGTATGTTGCTTGGGATTAGCATTGGATATTTTGTATTTTTCTTGTTCAAAAAATTAACCTTCAAGAAAAATTAAGATGAAGTGGTTATTGATATTTATCGGAGGTGGATTGGGTAGTGCCCTGCGTTATTCTCTATTTACATTGAATAAAAAAGTCAATTTCTTTCAGTTACCTGTAGGTACCATAATCGCGAATATTCTGGCCTGTATTACAATGGCTTTACTCCTATTTTTGATTTCAAAGAAATACATTAACCCTTCAATATGGTCTTATCTTGGACTGATAGGATTTTGTGGTGGATTCAGTACTTTTTCAACATTTAGTATGGAATCCGCAATGCTAATTAAATCTGGGATGTGGTGGGCAGCTGCCTTAAATATAGTAGTGAGTATGCTGAGCTGTATAACCCTGCTATATTTCTTTACGAAAAATGCCTAATTAATTCTCCTTCCAAAAAAAAAAAAAAAGGTTTCATACATCTTTGTATAAAACCTTTAATGAGAATACTATTTAGCCTATTTCATATTCGTTAATAGCTCAAACTCTTCGCCATCAAATTCCCAATTTTGGATTATATTTATATCCATATATATGTTTTCTAATGGCCTATCGCTAGAATTTGTAGCCTGATCTGCAATCGTTTCTACAACCTCCATTCCTGAGAGTACCATACCAAATACAGTATACTCCCCATCTAAGAAATGTGTTCCATCCATATTTTCCACTATATAAAATTGGGAACCATTGGACTTTCTTTCTGGGTTTGAATCATTCCCCATTCTAGCGGCTCCTACCGCACCATATTTATGCGTTATAATAGTAGTATCTATTTCTGCATCAATCGTATACCCAGTACCTCCTAGACCATCATTTGAGGGGTTATTATCCTTTGTATTAGGATCCCCACCCTGAATAACAAAGTCATTTATAACTCTATGGAAAGTAATACTGTCAAAAAAATTGGAATCTGCTAAGGCTATGAAATTCTCTTTATGAAGTGGCGTATCATCCAGCAACCACAGATGGATATCCCCAAATGAAGTTTTAATTTCAATGATATTATCTAAAGTAAACTTTTCCTTTTCATCACCTTCACAACTGGCAACGAAAAACCCTATCAATATAAAGGCCAATACATGGTATGCTTTTTTCATAAAACTATCTTTAAAACACAATATATAACAAAAAAAAGGGGCTTCAAAATAGTTTTGAACCCCCCTTAGCATCTTATTTGAATCATTTACAATTCCTCGGTAATTGCTCCACAGTTAAGCATTTTTTCACCAAAATATGGATTCAATACCTCCTTACGGTAGCTAATCCAATTGGCTCCTTTATTTTCAAAGGCCATTGGGCAATGCATTAAGAACAATTCACCCTTAGGTAAGTTTCCATTCTTCAACAATTGATAAATCTCATTGGTATAAGATACATATACCAATCTTTTATCTTCTATACTTCTAGCCTCTCTGAATTTCGACACAACAGCTTTTATCTCTTTGTATTCAGCAAATTCTTCTCTCTTCATTAAAGCCAATAATTCAGTTGAAGCATCATTTGCTAAGTCTATATCGCCAGCAACTAACGATTCTGTAATTGTAAAATAAAACTCAACCATTGGTCTCGCTTCATTATGGCTCTTTTTATAAATTTCTAGATCGTTAGAAACTTTTTTTTCCTCTGCATCACCTGTACCACTTCCACAGGAAATTACCATCATCAGCATAGCTGTAAAAATTGCGATTTGCTTCATCTTTTACTTTTTATTTATTTATACACTTGTTCTACTGTACCACACGTTAGCATAGTTGCTCCATAATATGGATTGGCAATTTCTTTTGATTCACTCAACCAAAATGCTCCTTTGTTACCAAACGCCATCGAACAATGAGCCTTGAAAACTATTTTTGATTGGAATGATAAATCCTCGGTTAAGATAATCAGAAGATCTGAAATATTAGAAAATTCCTGACGCAATTCCGACAATTCAGGACTTTTATTCTCTAGGTTTACCTTTGACTGATACTTTAATACCCAAGCCTCCCAATATTTTGATAAATTTTCATCTAGTCTAGATACCTCGACTTCCATCAAACCTTGATTAAATAAAGTAAATGATGTTTTACTTTCTTCCAAATTTGATTCAACCAAATCATTTTTCAAGCTCAAATACAGCTTAAATACTGAATCCAATTTAAGTTTAAACGAATTTGGAACGGACGAAATCCCTCCATTAGTCACCGGTGGATTCATCATACTATATTTTCCCGAAAGCTGAGCGGCAGCATCAATTTTAAATACTCCCATAGTAACAACTTCCTCTCCTTCTTCAAGATCTCCATCCAATAAATAAGAGTCTCCTAAATCGGCTGAAATAGTCACTTCACGATAGCTATAATTATGTTGTCCATCTTTTAGACTTGCTATATATACTATCGATCTCTTTCCAGTCCATAAAACGGCGGTCTTTGGCACAACAACCTTTTCGTTATCCTGCATTAAATCTACCTTCAAAAGACCTTTAACAAACATATCTGGCTTCATGTGGTATTCCAGATTATTCACATCTAAGCGAATCTTCAATGTTCTACTAGCTCCACCTAATATAGGGTCTATAAACGAAACCTTTGCTGAAAACTCCTTGCCTGGAAGGCTAACAAGCCTAAAATCTACCTTATCGCCTATTTTCACCCAACGAAGGTCCTCTTCATACATATCAAAAACCACCCATAGCTTGGACAAATCAACGACTTGAAATAAAGCCATTCCTTCTTTAATATATCCCCCTGTATGAATATATTTCTTCTGTACAACTCCTTTATAGGGTGAACGAATCTTTATACGTTGAATTATTTCCTTTGAGCTTTCAATCTGACTTATTTGTTCATCAGAGATGTTCCAAAGTTTTAATTTAATCCTTGCAGACTCAACGATATCAGGCTGTTGTTCTTCATATTTCTTTGCCTCCAATAACTCATTTTGAGCTGCAATCAATTCTGGTGAATAAATTTCAGCCAATACTTGATCCTTCTCTACTTCCATGCCCTCAAATTCAACAGATAGACTTTCTATTCTTCCTGCGAATCTTGCAGAAATAACAGTTTCTTTTGCTTCATTAACAGCAATTTTCCCTTGTAACAAAATTTCTTTAGTCGCATCTCCTTTCTGTACTTTTGAAGTACGTACACGCGCCAATTTACTTGTCTCAGAAGACATTTGGATTGTATACGGATCATTGTTCCCAGTACTGCCAACCAGTACTAAATCCATAGCACAGATAGGACATTTCCCAAATTCAGCTTGTCTTATTTGGGGATGCATGGAGCAAGTATATACCTCCTCTACATCGGTATGATTATGATCTTCATGCCCCATAATAGTTTGAGCATTTGTCCCATTATTAGGAACTACCCACCTACCTAATGCGACACCAAGCAATAGGATAAGGATTATTATAATGTTTTTCTTTTTCATCATCAGTTAATCTTTGTTCTTTCTTAATTCAAAAAGAGATTGATAATAAGATAATTGTATGTGTTGTTGCACAATAGCTGCAATTTCCTTTCGTTCTAAATCCAATAACAATCCCATTGACTTCAGTAATTCATTATAGGAATTATTACCATGCTTATATTCTTGAAGTAACAAGGAAGTCGTTTGTTTAATTTTCTCCTTTAAACGACTATTTGAATGAAAATTTCGGACTTGTTTCTTAATTTCCAAATCTACCTTGGCCAACAATAGGTTATACTCATCCTGAATATGTTCAAGATTTATGGCTTCAGTATGCCATTTATGTGTTGCCTCCATCAAAGTATGCTTGTTCTGTTTTATCTGGAATGGAATATTAAGACCTATATTGAACATATATGCATCCTTCCCATTGTCTGGAATATCCATGGCGATTTCGTCTATCATAAAATAGCGAAATCCAATGGTCCAAGTTGGCTTGGTAGTTTTCTTAAATAACTCCATAGACTCTTTGGCGACTTCCACTTTTAACTTCTGTTTATTTACAGCATACAATTCCCTATTCAAAATAGGATCAAAACCCATTAAATCAACCAAGCTATCTACCGTAATCACCTCTGTATGGATTTCTTTACTCAAGAGGGTATTGAAAGCATATTGCTGCACCTTCTCAGCATCCAATAAATCTAATAGACTATTTTCCCATTCTTCTTTTTGAAATTGAATGGTCAATAAATCAACCATGCCAATATTGGACTTAGTCTTCATATGTTCCTTGGTTAAAGATTCCATCATCTCAATCAATTCAATTCTATCTTTAAGAATTATTTTGTTCAATCTGATTTCATACAATTTATACCAAGCCTTTTCAATTTTATGTTGCAGCACGCCCCCCATCATCTGAAGGACCTTATTGTGCACTTCATTTTCTGCCTCAAATAAATTTAACTTGGCATCAAGTGTCCCAAACCAAGGAAATCTTTGAACGGCACTGAATTGCATTTTTTGAGCACCCAACCTCGTTTCAATTGGACTTGGAGCAAATCCTGCTGAAAGTTGTAAATCAGATAATCTACTGAATTGCATTTCCTTTTCTAAAAAAGCATGGTGCAACATTTGATGACTTAAAAAATCCTTATTTCTATCTATTCCTTCCGCAACATATGCTTCCAAAATTTGTATTTGCCCTTGCACTTGGAAAGCCAAAAAGACTAAATACATTAGTATCCTTTTCATATTATTCCGATTTAAGCTTAGCACTCTTCTTAAAAATATACTCTTGTCTCATGGCGTACAATACTGGAACTACAAATAAACTTATCAATTCTATTGTCATTCCTCCAATAATTGGAATTGCCATGGGAATCATTATATCAGAACCTTTGCCAGAAGAACTTAAAATAGGTAAGAGGGCCAAAATGGTAGTAGCTGTTGTCATAAGGCAGGGTCTTATCCTTTTTAAACCAGCTTCAAGAACCAACGAGCGAATTTCAGATATGCTTTTAGGATTGGATCCTTCAAATTTTTGTTTTAGATAGGTAGCCATTACCACCCCATCGTCTGTTGCGATACCAAATAAGGCAATAAAACCAACCCAAACAGCAACACTCAAATGAATCTCACTGATATGGAAAAGCGCTCTAAGATTGACCCCAAACAGGTCAAAATTTAAAAACCAACCTTGACCATACAACCACAACATTATAAAGCCACCACTAAAAGCCACGAAGATACTTGAGAAAATCATGCATGCTGATGCAATAGACTTAAACTGGAAATAGAGGATCATAAAAATCAATAACAGCGCCAATGGAACAACCATCATTAATTTTTTATCGGCCCGCTCTTGGTTTATAAAATTCCCTGCAAACTCCATACTGATCCCTTTAGGGACAACTAATTCACCTGACTCAATAGCCATTTGAATGTGTTTTTTTGCGGCAATAACAACATCGGTTTCAGCAAAAGCATCCATTTTATCAAAAAGAACATAACCAACTAAAAAGCTATCTTCACTTTTAATAGCTTGTGGCCCTTGCTTATAATGAATTGATGCTATTTCTGATAATGGTATTTGGGCTTTTTTAGTAACTATTAAAATATCACCTATACTTTCTGGAGAATCACGAAATTCTCTAGCATATCTCAATCTGATTGGATATCGCTCTCTTCCTTCAACTGTATAGGAAAGATCTTTTCCTCCTAGAGCTATACTAAGGTATTGCTGAATTTCCGCAATACTGAATCCATATCGTGCTATGGCCTTTCTATCAAGTTCAATTTCAAGATAGGGTTTACCTACCATTCTCTCGGCAAATACTGTTGGAGCTTTAACCCCTACTGTAGCCTTTAGAATAGGCTCCAATGCAAGCCCGAAATCCTCTATAACTTGAATGTTATTCCCTTTTACCTTAATACCCATAGGAGCACGCATACCACTTTGCAACATGATCAACCTGGTTTCTATAGGTTGCAGTTTTGGCGCAGAGGTCACTCCTGGTAATTGAATTTTAATAATTTCATCCCAAATATCATTTGTACTTTGAATATGTGGTCTCCAGTTACGGTAATATTCCCCTTCATCATCTAGAATCAGTTTACCTTGGTCATCACGAACAAACTCCCCAGATGAATCTGTGCGATACCTTAGCTTTACACCGTCATCATTTTGATTGTATTCTGGGTAATAATTAATGATATTCTCAAACATAGATACTGGTGCAGGATCTAAAGCCGACTCAACCCTACCAATTTTACCTACCACCAATTCAACTTCAGGTATAGCCGCTACAGCCATGTCTAGTTGTTTCAATAGTTCTATATTTTCCTCTAAGCCAGAATGCGGCATAGAACTAGGCATCAATAAAAATGATCCTTCATCTAAGGCGGGCATAAACTCCTTCCCCATTCCTGGGAAAGTTTGCATGATAGACGATTCTACCTCAGATTTATCTATACCAAACATCTTTGGTAATCCAATCCAAGAAATCACTCCCCAAACTATGCATACAAGTGGCACTATTAAGAAGGTGAATTTATTGTCTAGACAATATTTCAACATATCCTTATAATAGCGCATGAATAAGTAAAAGAAACCTATTAAGCCAAATACCGCTATACCAACAAAAATATAATTTAGAATAAAAGAACTATTTAATCCTAATGGCATCCATTCAGTAGCTAATAAATAACAGACACCCAATGCGATAAGGATAATATCTAGCTGGCTCAGTATATAATTTTTAAACCCTCCTTTTTCTAGGTTGTTGCGTTGTTTCAAATTGTGCCAGGCAATTCCAATCAGTAAAATACCCAACCAAGTAGTATAAAACAGCGCTATAAGACCAACAATGACTGCACTGTACCCAATTATTTTTTTCCAAATATCCTTCTTCACCTTACTATTAAAAATATAATAAGAAAGTACTGGTAGTACAAATAAGGTTAATAATATAGCTGCAATCAATGCGAAGGACTTCGTATAAGCCAAAGGTTTAAATAATTTTCCTTCAGCAGCAACCATTGTAAATACCGGTAAAAAACTAACTACAGTAGTCGTTAAGGCAGTTACTACCGCTCCAGCAACTTCAATAGTTCCTTCATAAATGGCCTCAATCTTGTCTTTAGCAGGATAGCGTTCAAGATGCTTAAATATATTCTCAGAAATTACTATCCCCATATCAACCATAGTTCCAATAGCAATGGCAATACCGGATAATGCGACTATATTGGCATCAATCTTAAAATACTTCATTGCTATAAAACACATAAGAATAGCAAGTGGTAAAAGGCTGGAAACAACCAAGGATAAACGTAAATTCAACACCATCAAAATAATAACTAAGATGGTTATTAGTATCTCCAAATTTAAAGCCTCTTTAAGGGTATTTAAAGTTTCCTTTATTAACCCTGACCTATCATAGAAGGGTACAATAGTCACTTTGGAAACAGAGCCATCCTCAAGAATTCTAGATGGTAAAGAGGGTGCTATTTCTCGAATTTTCGCCTTTATATTATCGATCACCTCCATAGGATTAGCTCCATATCTGGCAACCACGACTCCTCCAACAATTTCAGCTCCACCTTTATCCAAGGCACCTCTTTTAAAGGCTGGTCCTACTTGGACCTTTGCAATATCCTTTAAACGAATTGGAATATGATTATTCGAACTAATCACAATTTCTTCTAAATCATTTGTGGATTTGACGTATCCCAATCCTCTAATAAAATATTCTACTCTATTTACCTCTATCGTTTTAGCCCCTATATCAAGGTTAGATTCTTTTACGGCCTTCCAAATCTGCTGCATATGAACACCATTAGCTTTCATGGCCAAGGGATCCAAATCAATTTGATATTCCTTTACCGCTCCACCAATACTGGAAACTTCTGCAACTCCTGGCACGGAGGATAATTGATACTTAACTTGAAAATCTTGAATGGAACGTAATTCATGCAAATCCCAATCACCATTTGTATTTCCAAGACTATCACTCCCCTCTAAACTATACCAATAAACTTGACCTAAACCTGTTGCATCAGGTCCTAACATAGGTTGAACCCCTTGAGGTAAAGTCCCATTTGGAAGTGAACTCAATCTTTCCAGTATACGAGTACGACTCCAATAATAATCTACATCCTCCTCAAAAATTATGAAAATACTGGAAAATCCAAATACAGAAGTACTACGTACCGTTTGTACACCTGGAAGCCCCATTAAAGCTGCAGATAGTGGATAAGTAATTTGATCATCTATATCTTGAGGAGATCTCCCGGCCCATTCGCTAAATACAATTTGCTGATTCTCTCCAATGTCGGGAATCGCATCTACAGAAACGGGGTCTGAAGGCAATAAAGAAATTTCATGTTTAAATGGGGAAGTGATCAGTCCCCAAAGAACGATAAGTAGCAACAAAAGCATACTTACCAATCTATTTTTTAGAAAAAATAGGATTAATTTGTTCATCTGAATAGTGTAAATAAAACAATAACAATACTCTATAAAAAGTATTGAAACAATAACACCCGATCAAGCAACGCTTGAAAAAGTTCAGATCAAATTAAAAAGGATTGGTACCAAATAGGGATATCATAGTCTCGACTAGGTTTGTCTAAGATGACAAATTCATCAGGTGAGACTTCAATTTCAGATAAATAAATAACTTCTTTTTGGAAAATAGAAAAATAATGAAAATTGAAATTCCAATTAAATTCAAAATCTACAGAGTGCCCTACTTTATCCGTTAAATCAACAAAATACATTTGTTCATTCTTACAACAGGGTTCTTTAGAAATTTGAGATACATCTGAGCAAGGTTGCTCAGAAATAACCATACAACTGTCAGCCGATTGAAAAAATTTCATATCCCGCAATTCGCTAGCACAATAATGCTTGCTCACCGCCATACCTATACCAGATAGGAAGATAATTAGAGCCATAGAAAGGCTAAATATTTTTATCAAAAGGTTTTTCACAAAACGAAGATACTATAAAGATTTCAAAAAATTCAAAATAGGAACCATAATACCTAACTAGTCATGGCTGAATTTGTTAAAAAATCTAAATACAAAAAGTATCTCATACATGATCACTTTTAAAATTTTTCCAATATTGCATCAAAATGAATGCACTTATTACTGAAGAAGCCAAGCCTTCAAATAATAAAGTAAAGGCAACCATACCAACAGTAAGGTCACTTCCCCATTTAAGGGATTCTCCAACGATATCCAGAAAAGCCGGGTTAAAGCGATCCAAATAAATCACAAAGGAAAACGTCACCATTATAACCGCAACAAAAGCTGTTAAAAATCCTACTAATAAATTGGAAAAATAGTCACTTTCTTTATTTCTAAATAAATTCATTTTTATAGCACTGTTCACTCCCCAAAGCACAAAAATGACATTAAAAAAACGAAGGAAAGCTATATTCTCAAGTCCAAACAAATACATCACTAAGAAAAACAAAACAATTCCTAGATAGATTTTTATTGCATTGGTAAAGATAATTCTTCTAGGTTTCATACTATTAAATTTAAAGATATTTACATATATCACATTAGACCTAAAGTACTGAAAATAAGCCGACTTTCAAAGATATAACCTAATTCATTTTCCGTTTAAGAAAGCCAAAAAATAGAATGTATGGGCAGTCAACGCTTATCCCAGCACAGCGTGTTAAAGACTCTAATGCATACTTAACTTTGGTATTATTACACACCTAATTAATGTGAAGAATAAAACTTTATTACATCATCAATAGTTGTAATTACAAATAAACTATTCTGTAATTAGACTGCATTACATAACAATAGAGTACAAATAAAAATGAATCTATTTATTTGTTTAAAATAATAAATTCTCCTATTTTTACTAAGCATTGATTTATTCAATTATATAAAATTCTATTTCAGGTTAATATAATATATGTGTAATTAAATCGAATTTGAATTATATCGAAATATGACGTACGACAATTCTAAAAATTTAATTTGTGAACAAATATCGAACAATGATTCGTTGCAAAAGTTGCGCTCTAAAACGGACGTTATAAAGAATACAAATTCCAAAATAAAATTAATATACTTTACAGATCCTATCTGCTCCTTTTGCTGGGCAATAGAACCCCAATTCAGAAAGTTTAAATTAGATTATCAACAGCATATTGAAGTTGAGTATCGTTTAGGGGGACTTTTAAAAAACTGGGATAGATTTAAAGATGGTAACAATGGCATTACTTGCCCTATGGATGTTGCTGAACATTGGGAAGAAGTAGCCAAATACTCTGATATGAGTATAGATGGAGATGTATGGATAAATAGTCCATTGAGCTCGTCCTACCCTTCATCCATTGCATACAAAGCACTTTTGAACCAAAGTAGTAAAGTGGCCTTAAATTATTTAAGGATAGTGAGAGAAATGTTGTTCTTAGAAAAAAGAGATATTTCAGATATGAAGTACATCTTGGAAGCGGTAACTAGAAGCTCAGCTGACGTTAATCAATTCATTCAAGATTTTAAAAATCCCAAGTCAGAAGAACAATTTTTAGGAGATATCCAAATGGGAAAAGATATGGGAATAAAAGGTTTTCCTACTTTTATTTTTGTTAATGATGAAGGCCTAGGTTTTAAATTATTTGGAGCCTCCGAATATGATAGCTATGTACAAGCTTTGGAAAAGGCATTAGGAAAAAAGGTTGCTCCTATTCAACATTCCTTTACAGAGAAAGGTCTAGTACAGACTTTTAAAAAACTGTCTACCAAAGAAATCTCTATACTAATGAATCAGCAAGAATCCGAAACATTAAATAATTTGGAATCGCTTTATAAGGTTGGTGAAATTGAAAAATTACAGTATAAAAATGGGGTATTTTGGGCCCAGGCTAATCTGTAATTGATCCTATTAATCTCCAGAACCAAGGCCTTTTCTAGTCATGGTTCCCCATCCTATCTTTTTACCCGTCATTTTATCAATATTTCCTTTTACTCCAGCCCAAAGCATAAAAGGATGAAAAACAAAAGGCTCTAATAAAGCTGTTAATACCAATTTGAATATATCCTCCTTCTTCTTATACTGGTGATAGGTTAAATCTTCTGTTAGAAGTGCTACAATTGAGAATAACACTGAAAACAAATAGGCAGCAACAAAGAATGCCAAGGCAAATCCCACATGTACCTTACCTATACTTATGAGTACTACAAAATATAGAATACCCGCAACCTCAATTAAGGGAGCCATTCTCTCATAAATCAACCAAAATGGATAACTAAGCATTCCAAATGATTTGTATTTAGGGTTGAAACAAATATCCTTATGCATTTTTAATGTTTCAATAGTCCCTCTCGCCCACCTATTTCTCTGAGAAGTAAGGATTTTATAATTGTCAGGAGCCTCTGTCCAACAAAGAGGATCAGGAATATAAGCCACTTTATAGGGCAAGTTTTGATCCTGCATAAATTTCCTCATCCGTACAATAATTTCCATATCCTCCCCTACAGTATTGGTATCATAACCACCTGCATCAATGGCTACCTTGCGATCAAAAATGCCAAAAGCACCAGAGATTACTAACAAACCGTTCAATCTACTCCAGGCCATCCTCCCTAATAGAAATGCTCTTATATATTCCAAAATTTGAGCTCTTTCAATCAGCTTTTTAGGCAAATTTACTTTTATCAATTTACCATCTTTTATTTCACATGAGTTGGCAATTCGAATAACACCTCCAGTAGCAATTACCTTTTTATCTGTAAACTCCATGAAGGGTTTTATCATTTTTTGTAAGGAGTCTTCCACTAATAAACAATCAACATCGATACAGGCTACATATCTATTATTGGAAATATTTAAGCCAGTATTTAAAGCATCAGCCTTTCCACCATTCTCCTTATCTACTATCATCAACTTTTCAAAAGCTGGGTTTTTAGACTTATATATCCCGCGAACCTTTTGGGTTGGAATTTGGTAATCAATTAAATAATTAACTTTTTCCAGGTCATAGGCAGCTATCAACCGCTCCATACTATCATCTTTACTGCCATCATTTACAATGATAACTTCATAGTTGACATAATGACTGGAAAGAAGTGAGCGAACATTATCTACTATATTCAACCCTTCATTATATGCGGGAGCAATAATAGAAATGGAAGGAGCCATTGGTGAAGACAAAATATCCTTATAATTGACAAAGCTGTTTTTTCTGAAGTAATTGATGGTCTCTATTCCTGAAAGGATAATTAGGGCAATATAAGAAAGGAATACTGAGCCTGCATACACCAAGAAAAGCCAATCAAATGTAGCTAATATATAATCGAAAATTAACATACCTGGTCCATTACAAATTCTAGTGCCCTTTCATTTTTAACATGAAGTGACCCCATTTCTTTTTTAAACTCTTCCTGCGTCAATAAATCCTTTAAAGCAAGCATAGCTTGAAGACTTATCTTAAAATCAACATCTTCAGAACTTGCCGTCAAAAAGGTTACATCTTCCTCGGAACCTAATTGCGCAAGGGTATTTATTACACTTAATTTCCCTTCTTTAGTCAAAGCAACATAAGATTCCTTTAAATAAGGTTTCATGTCAAATAAGCCCATTTCCCCAATAATATCGATAGTCTGTTTTCTTATTTGAGGATCCCTATGTTTTATTAATCGCTTTATTTCTTCAGGTTCAATAATATGATTGAAAAACTGCACTAATTTTAAAGAAAATTGGATTACAGTGATATTTTTAGATTTTAATAGGTCTTTTATTTGTGGTAAAACAAATTCAACATTGTTTTGAATACTGGCCATTAATTGTAGTTGTTGCCATTCTGAAACAGGGTACTTTAAATCAATTAAGAACCCTAGACCTCCATATTCAAATAATCGCACCATTGTCAATTGAGCCTCACTACGCAATAACGTATTATTGTGATTCACTAAACCAAACACATACCCCTGAATACTGCGCTCTTGCATTTCTGTTAGTTCTCGGATTCCTTGAATTTTAATATACCATTTTCTACTCTTTAACTTTTTAAGTGAATATTTGACCAAGCCCAATTCATGAAATAACTCTTGAATCTGTGTAGCCATATCTCCTGAGATATCTCTTAGAAGACCAATCAATAGATCTTTAATAATATTCCTCTCAGCTTTAGATTTAATAGCAATTTTCAATTCATTTACTATTTCATCCTTTTGCACTTGGTAATCAAAATCTTCCTCATCCAAATAAAGCAATGTTATCAACAACTCCTCATACTTCGCCCTCAAGAAGGACGTTTTATTCCTTCTATTGTATAACTTCATTCGTAGGCTGACCAACACTGTTAAGGTCAGTAAACACAAAAATAATAGCACAACGATACTACCTAATAAGTACTTTACTTTTAAGGGAGATTCATGGTATAATTCTACTATCCATTCAAAAGGAGTCAAATTCATTCGCTAGTTTAAAACGGATTGTCCTGAAGTCTGAAGAATTCTCTTAACTCGAATCATTAATTCATTTGGACTAAATGGCTTAGCCATAAAATCATTGGCTCCTAAATCAAAAGCCTTAAGCACCATTTCCTCTTGCCCTGCTGCAGAAAATATTAATATTGGCATGGGTAGTTTTAGTTCGTTTCGTACATGACTAATTACTTCCAATCCACTGATAAAAGGCAACATTATATCACTTAAAATAAGATCGGGCTGATCATTTTCAATAATTTCTATAGCCTGTTTTCCGTCATGTGCAACCAATGGTAGATACCCTTCTTTTTGCAATCTAAATTTCAACAACAGAGAAAGTGTTGTATCATCCTCCACTAATAGTACTTTTATTTTATTTTTCATGCTTGCAAAATTTCAAGTTCACTATTCAGCTCCACTTTTACACCTTCAAATATTCTCTCACAATTTTGGATAAGATCTGGTATAGTAATCAATTCCCTTTTATTCCTACTTTTATCATCGATATCCGTAATCATTGGTAACATTTCCTGAACACCAAACAGACTTACACTCGGCTTAATCCTATGTGTTTCGGCATGTACGGTATCCCAATTTTCCATTTTAGCACCTTCAGAAACATTCTTTAAATAGATATCAAACTCCGTTAAAAAGGATTCGATAATAGCAATCATAATTTCTTTTTCTCCAAAAGTTTCTTCTCTGAAAAAAGTAAGATCTATAAAATCCCTAGAAATTACATCTTTAGAAGTTTCTACTTCACCATCCAATTCATTAAGATTTATTACCTGTGGTTTATTCTCTAAAATTTCCTTCCTAGGCCAACCCCACTTTTGCAACTTCTCCTTCAATATCTGAACCTTAAAGGGCTTAAAGACATAATCATTCATACCAAGATTCTTGGCTTTTATAGCATCACCATTTGAAGCATGCGCAGACATCGCAATAATTGGAATAGTAGCAATCTCAGGAGACATTTTAGTTCTGATATGAACCGTAGTATCATAACCATTCATTATAGGCATTTGAATATCCATCAAAACTACATGATGATCTTCTCTAATCATTTCAATTGCCTCTTTCCCGTTGTTGGCAATATCAACTTCACAATTCCATCTTTTCAAGCGCGTTGTTGCTAATAATTGGTTGACATGATTGTCTTCCACCAATAAGACTTTTAAACCGAGGTTTTCTCGCCTATGATTAAGGAATTGAGATTCATCTTCTTGGTTATAGAATATTTTTTGATCCTTTTTAAGAGGGATAATTAATTCGAATTCTGTTCCTTTATTCAATTCACTGTGAACTTTTAGCGAACCTCCTAATCTTTCTGTAAGGCCTTTTACAATGGTTAAACCTAAGCCATTACCTCCAACAATTCTTTTTATTTCTTTTTGATCACCTTGATTAAATAAGTCAAATATTTGATCAAGTTTTTCGGCAGGGACTCCTATACCCGTATCTTTTACATAAAAACTTATACTTGTGAAATCTTCAGTATCATATTTTGAAGATACCTTCATATAGACACCCCCCTCATCCGTGAACTTTATACCATTGCTTAATAGATTTAAAAATATTTGCTCCAATCTAGTTGGATCACCTATAAAATTCAAATGTGTTCCATCATCAATAGATAGTTCAAACTCTAATCCCTTTTCATCCGCAGTCCATTCCATTAAATGGAAAACCTTTTTCAGAGTATGCTCTAGATTAAAAGGAATATTTTCCAGCACTACTCTTCCAGCATCCAACTTTGACAAGTCAAGGATATCGTTGATTAAGGAGAGTAATAATTCACTAGAATTCTTTACTGTATCTAGGTAATTAACCTGAGTCTCATTCAATTCTGTTTCCATCAATAGGTCCGTAAAACCAATTACGGCATTCATTGGAGTCCGAATTTCATGACTCATATTCGCGATAAATTCATCCTTAATTTTAAGGGCATTCTCTGCGTAAAGCTTCGCATTCAATAAATCTTCCTCGTCCTTCTTTCTTTGCGTTATATTGTATCTAGTTGCAATAAACTGTGCTACTTCACCTTTTTCATCCAAAAACGGAGTGATAGTAGTATCTACCCAATAAGTCTCACCATCCTTGGCCTTATTCATCACCTCACCTTTCCAAACTTTCCCACTATTTATGCATTCCCACATTTCACGGAAAAACTCAATGCCATGGTGTCCAGAATTCAATATTCTATGATTTGCCCCAATTACCTCTTCCCTAGTATATTTGGACATTTCACAAAATTTATCGTTTACGAAGGTTATTATTCCATTGGAATCTGTAATCGCTAAAATAGTGGATTGATCCAATGCATATTTATAATTATCAACTTCATCCAATACCGATTTAATACGTGTAATATCCCTTGCTACACAATACAAATCACCCGTTTCTGGGTCTACATTTGCATTCCACCGTAGCCACTTAACACTCCTATCCTTACAGATATATCTATTTTCAAATCCAATTAAACCATTCCCTTCAGAAAGTCTTTTCATCTCAGTATAGGACTTGGACACATCATCCGGATGAACGAATTCAGAAAAGGGCTGATTCAATAATTCAACTTCACTATACTGCAATAGTTTGATAAAGGCAGGGTTAACCCTTTTAAAATTACCTTCAAAATCTGCAATGCAAACCAAATCCAACGAAAGATCAAAGAACCGGTCTTGTTGAGACTTTAGTTTTTCACCTAGAGATATATCGCTTGCGACAACAGAAAATCCAATAATCACATCAATTTCATTCTTGATTGGAGAAACCGAAATGGATAATGGCATAGAATGACCATCCTTCTTTACACCAATTTGCTCAAAGGAACTGATCTTTTTTCCCGCTAAAATTAACTTAGATAAGGATTTTGATCGTTGATTATTTTCAACAAAGAAGATGGTCATTAAGGGCTGCCCCACAATCTCCTTCGACTCATATTGAAACATACTTTTTGCACCATCATTCCAGGTTACAATATTACCTTCGAAATCAACACTTAGAATTGCATCTATAGAACTCTCTACGATACTGGCCAATCTATTCTGCTTTAAATTAGCTTGTATTTCAGCTGTAATATCATTGTACTTCCAAAAGTATCCTGTAAAATTCCTACCTTCAAACATAGGTACATAAGAACGATGAAACACCTTCCCATCAACAAAATCAACCCTTTCATCCTTTGATACTTCCTTATCCTCTAATAACTGATATACCCTTTCAATAAAATAAGCCGGTTCTGTAGTCAGATAACTACTCTTCTCTACAAGGTCGGCATACCTTTTACCAATCATTTTTTTGGCACTATTTCTTAAATGAAAAAGTTTACAAAATTGTTCATTGATATAGGTAATATATCCATTCTCATCCTCCATCATCACCCCTGCATCAAGGTTCTCCAAAAGGGATGTTAAAGTTTGTGTTGTAGAGGAATGTGCTAATGCAACCTCCTTATCCTTTGTAATGTCTCGGGCAATAGCACGAAAACCAACAAGTTCATTATCTTCTATCAATACAACAACCCTTTGCCCAATCCATTGTTCTTTTCCATTAATTGGAATAGTTGCAAATTCAAAGTAGGTGGTATCTATTCCCTTATGTAACTGATCTGTATAAAATTCGATGGCACTTTCTCTAAAATCTTCTCTTATAATGTCGGTATAATGAACCTTTGACATATCTCCCGCCTTGTATCCTAAAGCTTCTAACATAAAGCCATTAGCAAAGGTGAAAAATCCATGTAAGTCAATGCAGTAAACATAATCGTTTACTCCTTCAACTAAAGCTTTATAATTAACCTGATACGAATTCATTTTATAATTTAATTTGTATTAAAAATAACAAAAAATATATAAAAAACATAGTCTATCCCTTTAAATTAGCCATTTCCAGAAGGGTTAATTATTTTTATTTCTCCACTTATTTGTTAAATTATTTGAGTTGACCTTATAAAACCATGATTTGATTCTATTAGGCAGATAGAATTGTCCCAAATTCATTACCTTAATACATTCGAATTTAGCACAGGTATATATGCAAAAGGTTATTATAAACAATGAAATAATTCATTACGATCATCAGACAGATAAACGTATAAAAAATGTTTATATAAAAATTGATAAACATCGAAATGTGGTATTAAAAAGCCCAGGCCTTTCTGACAAAGCTGCTGAAGCAATAATGATGAAGAAGGCAAATTGGATCTTAAAAAAACTGGATGACATACAAAAACAGCTTCCAAAGCTAATTAACAATGAATCACTAATAAACTGTCATGATGAACAGTTTAGTGTGAAAATTCATACAACAACAGGTAAGCAAGCTATTCGATTAAAAATCATTGATAAAGAATTACATTTCTACCTCAACCCGACGGTAGAAACCCAATTGGGAATACATTTATTACTTGAAAAATTTTACAAGTCCAAGACCCTTGAAATAGTCCCTACAAAACTGGAGTATTGGTCCAAGAAAACGGGTTTAAACTATACTGGATTAAAGTTCAGAAAAATGAAACGTCAATGGGGTAATTGTTCTTATAAAAATGTAATTACTATAAATTCTAGCGTAAGTAAATTGACTCCAGAGCAACTTGACTACCTACTTGTACATGAACTATGTCATACGGTGGTAAAAAACCATTCAAAGAAATTCTGGAAGGTTGTAGAAAGTCATTTACCTAATTTCGCAAGCTTAGATCGTTCAATAAAACAATCTCGAATTGATTAATAAAAAAAGGGATACTGAAAACAGCATCCCTTTTTTTATATAATGTATAGATCAATAATCTTAAAACATCAATTCAGATTCATGAATTTTTTGTGTTTTAATTACTTTTCCATTTTTATTGAAAATCTCAAAAGTCAAAATTCGACTTCCATCAGCTCCATCAACTTTTACACGAGAATAGTTCCCCTTGTCACCATCAATCAATGGTCCAGTTGTAAGCTCATATAGTGGATATCCACTAGCTCTATCAGATTTAATAATGTCATTTACATTTTCATTCGCAGAGATAAAAACAACACCTTCAAATTTACCATCAGCTAATCTATTCATGAAGGACTTATATTCCTCACTGTACTTCATCATTGCATCTGAAGCTGTAGGGTCCATGAATGGGATACTAGATACTAAGAATTTAAACGTAGCATTTGATCCCCACATTTCTAAGAAAAGTCTATCTAGTTGACGATTACCATAAAGGGCGTCATCCTCTCCATCTGCCGCTCTAAACATACGGTCATCCAACATAAAGATATCAATATCCTCATAGTCGTATTTCTTATATACACCATAATCTCTATATGTATAGTTGTATACTTTTTGTGGTGTGTTTGGCCAGAAAAGGTTGAATGCCATCAAAGCTGAATCCTTAAGGGCCATAGATGAGTTAGAATTATGAAGACCATAATCATTTTCATCCCAAATTGCGATATGAGGAGTAGATTGCATGAATTCATTCACCGTTGGTCTTTTACGCAACTCTTTATAGGAGTTACAAACTGAGGCAAAGTTCTCATACTTTCCATTTTCGATATAGACATTATTCCCACCCCAGATCATGAAGTTATTATCAGTCTTTACCATTTTCTTCAGAATATCTTCAGAATGGCTATCTTTTTGATCAATGTTTAATTGAGAACCAAAAAGAAAGTAAATATCATCACTATGCGATCTTGAAGTATATAAGGCAAATTCTTCAAATACCATATCTCCATCTAAATAGACTTCAATATTGTATTCAGAATCCTTACTCAAATTCTGCAAGTCAATGACAACAGGTATTTCATCCCCAAAATGAGCAGAGTGGATAGATTTGTACCATTTATTGTCTTTATATTCGTCTACTTTACCAACTGTATAGTTGATATCGAAAGATTTTTCTTCATTAAAATCTTCCAAATGCAGCCTTATATTCTCGGTTCCTTTTGGAACGAGCAACCACATTCTTGAGCTGTAGTTATCAATATAGGACACCATAGGACCGGCAATCAATCCTTTTTCAATCCTATTTTCAGTTTTAGTTTTAGAAATAATTTGAGAATCTACATTTTCCTTTACTTGAGCAAAAGATGGACTTACAAGAGCAATCCCTAAAAATGCAGTTAAAAAGTTATTAAACTTCATAAAAATCTTTTTTATACAAACAAAGGCCCAATTGTCTGGGCACTTCAAGTAAAATATGATATGTTTTTATCCGTAGCAATATACGGATTTCAACCAGTAAGTTGTAAATATAAAAATAGTTTAAATAAAAAAGGCCCCCAGAGGGAGCCTTTTCAAAAAAATAATCAAAAAATTACTTAAACTTAAGTAATTCAACATCAAATTCGAGTGTTGCCTTTGGTGGAATTACCGGTGGATACCCACCTTCACCGTATGCCATGTGGTAAGGAATAACAAGTGTTACCTTCTCACCTACTTTCATACCTTTTACACCTTCTTCCCATCCAGTGATTACCATTCCTGCACCCAATTCGAATTCAAATGGTTGATTTCTATTGTGTGACGAATCAAATACACTTCCGTCCAAAAGACGACCTGTGTAATGAACAGTTACTTTATGACCCAATTTAGCTACCTCTCCGGAACCTTCTTGTGTAACAGCTTTTATCAAACCTGAAGATTGAAAATCAGCATCTGGAAACTTAGCAGTATATTTATCCAACATTGCTTGACGCTCTGATTCTTGATTTCCTTGTTCCTTCTCAATAAAACCTTGTAAAGAAGATACAAATACATCTTTAGCATTAAATGCTTCAGCTTTTGCTCCAACAGCTTCAATAGTAATAGCTTTCATAACATCTCCACCAGCGATTTGGTTTACAATATCCATACCTTCTACTACATTCCCGAAAACAGTGTGCTTACCATCTAACCATGGCGTCTCTAAATGCGTAATGAAGAACTGAGAACCATTGGTTCCAGGACCTGCATTAGCCATAGATAAAACTCCAGGACCAGTGTGTTTTAAGTCATTGTGGATTTCATCTGGGAAATTATACCCAGGTCCACCAACACCACTACCTTTTGGACAACCAGCTTGAACCATGAAATTTTCAATCACACGGTGAAATTTCAAACCATCATAATATGGTTCACCTACCGCTTTTTCATCATTATCCAACTCACCCTTGGCTAAACCAACAAAGTTAGCTACCGTCATTGGTGTTTTTTCAAACTCCAAGTTCAATACAATCTCCCCTCTATCAGATGAGATGATTGCATATAATCCTTCTTCTCTTGCCATTGTTATTTGATCTCAATTAATTCTACGTCAAAAATAAGGTTTGAATTCGCAGCAATAGGTCCCATTGCTCTTGAACCATAAGCCAAGTTAGATGGAATAATTAAGGTAGCCTTAGCTCCTTCATTTAACAACTGGAATCCTTCATCCCAACCTGCAATCACTCTTCTAGCTCCCAAAGGGAATTCAAAATTTTGATCGTAAGGTCTTTGTGCGTTATATGTGTTTGTTTCTTTAGCAACAGATTCTACAGAGGTATCGAATACTGTTCCATCCAAAAGTTTCCCTGTGTAATCTGCAGAAATAGTTTGACCAGCTTTTGCGTTTGGCCCTTTACCTTTCTTAGTAATTACATAATACAAACCACTTTCTGTTTTAGTGGCAGTAGGGTAATTTTCAGTAACGAAGTTTTCAAATTCTTTTGCACTTTCAGCTTGTTCAGCCTCTTGTTTCTTAGCCTCAGAAGTCTTTAGGCTAGCAACCGTTTCCTCAAAGTTCATATTTTTCACAAACTCCTTAGCACTTTGGTTATCAGCAATAATTTTCACTGAAAGGATATCATCTCCTTTTTCAATTGAATTCAATACCTCAAAACCTTCAACAACATGCCCAAATACACTGTGTTTATTATTTAGGTGTGGAGTTGGTCCATGCGTAATAAAGAATTGTGAACCGTTTGTATGCGGTCCTGAATTGGCCATTGAAAGAATCCCAATAGTATCATGTTTTAGATCAGCGTGAAATTCATCTGGGAATTTATATCCAGGATCTCCACCACCAGTTCCTTGAGGACACCCTCCTTGGATCATGAAATCAGCAATAACTCTATGAAACTTAAGACCATCATAATATGGTACACCAGCTTCTTTTTCATCGTTCTTAAGGGATCCCTTAGCCAAACCAACAAAATTCATAACCGTAAGCGGCGTCTTTTCATACTCCAACTCTAGTTTTATATCTCCTTTGTTGGTATGAATCACTGCAAATAAATCATCACCTTTATCTTCACAAGAAGTAAAAGTCATGATTGCTGCTCCTAAAATAGGAAGTAAGTACTTACTTTTAATCATTTTTTGTGTTTTTGATTACGTTGTTAATTTTCACTCTATAAATTAGTACCTCTCGAGGTCCTATTTTTTTCATATCACCCTTCACATCATAAGCTAGATAGGAAGGTAAAATAAAGGTTCCACTAGATCCTTTACACATCATTTTCACCCCTTCTACCAAACCATTCACGGTATAATCTTTCTCAAGGTGAATAAGGGTGTCTGTTATGCTATAAATGGAATTATCATGGATATCACTAATTTGATAATCTAACCGCACCAAATCCTCACTATGTGGTTTATACCCTGAACATCCCACAGGATTCAATTGATATCTTAATCCTGTCTTAGATTTATTAAAGTCCCAGTTCTTAATACTCAAAAGGGTATCAATTGCATTTGATTCATAGGCTATATACCCTTTATTAAAATCAAGTAAATCATTATTCACCGATTTTGACTGGACCGGAGCAACAACCAAAGGATCAGAACAAGCTAAAATACTACAAATTAAAAAACCTAAAAGTAGGAAACTTCTCATTTATTAAAATATTGCTCCAAATTAAGAAAAACATTTTTCTTAAAATAATCTTTTGCCTCCTCTAAATTACCTTCAAAGGTTCCTCCTGCAGCATTCATATGTCCACCACCATTAAATAGGTCTGAACAAATTCTATTCGCCGCTAAATCCCCAATGGATCTAGTTGATAACTTCACTAGTCCATTTTGCTCAACAAAATAAACAGCAAGATTTATCCCCTTTAAAGACAAAGCATAGTTTACAAAACCATCCGTATCTCCTTTAGAACAATGAAAACTTTCCAACTCTTCTTGAGTCAAACTAATAAAGGCCGATTGATTTTCTGGAAAAATTTCTAATTTCTCATTCAAGCAATACCCCAACAATCTCAACCTGGATGCTTGATTGTTATCAAAAAGTAATTGGTGAACTTTAGCGTTGTTCATACCACTCTCCATAAAAATGGATGCCACACGATGCGTACCAACATCTACACTTCTAAAACGAAAAGACCCCGTATCGGTAACTATCCCTGCATAGAGACATTCCATTCCATCAATAGAAAGATAATCCTCCCAAGCCATTTTCTCCAAGAATTCATATACCAACTGAGAGGTAGATGAAATCTCAGGCTGAGAAATATATTCATCACAAAATTCTTGAGGATTGATATGGTGATCAATCATAATTTTGAATCCTTCAGCAGCTACAAAATATTGTTCAACCTCTCCTATTCTACTTGGAGCATTATAATCTAAAGCAAATAATACTTCTGCTTCATTTATTAACTTTGCTGCTTTATCCTTTTGTTCTGAAAAGATAACAACTTCATCTGCACCTGGCATCCAGGCAATAAAATCTGGAAAGGCATCTGGAAGTACTATTTCCACCTCATGCCCCAAAGCTTTTAACACTTTGGATAATCCCAATGTAGAACCCAAAGCATCCCCGTCTGGACCTCTATGACTTGTAAGTACTACCTTTTTTGAAGTACTAAAAAGAGTCTTCATTTTATTATAATCCATCATTTATTTACTTTGAAATTCCAGTTCTTTTTTCAAATAGTGCGCAGTATGACTTTTCGTCTCCTTTACTATCTCCTCCGGTGTCCCTTCGCAAATAATTTTCCCACCATTCTTACCTCCTTCAGGTCCTATATCTATAATATGGTCGGCTGCTTTTATCACATCCAAATTATGCTCAATAATAAGCACTGAATTCCCCTTATCTACTAAACGTTGTAAAACGCCCATCAATACATGAATATCCTCGAAGTGCAAACCAGTAGTTGGCTCATCCAAAATAAACATAGTTTTTCCAGTATCTCTTTTACTCAGTTCTGTTGCTAATTTTACTCTTTGCGCTTCTCCACCTGATAAAGTAGTAGATTGTTGACCAAGTGTAATATAACCCAACCCAACATCTTGAAGTGTCTTTATTTTTCTGAAAATTTTTGGAATATGCTCAAAAAACTCAACAGCTTCATTCACACTCATATCCAATATTTCAGCAATAGACTTCCCTTTGTATCTAACTTCTAAGGTCTCTCTATTGAATCTTCTCCCGTTACATGTTTCACAATGAACATACACATCAGGAAGGAAATTCATTTCAATTAGTTTCAATCCTCCACCTTTACAGGTTTCACATCTACCTCCAGCGACATTAAAAGAAAATCTACCCGGCTTATAACCACGAATTTTAGCCTCTGGCAAATCAGAGAATAATTTCCTTATATCTCCTAACACACCTGTATAAGTTGCTGGATTTGAACGAGGGGTTCTTCCAATAGGCGTCTGGTCTATATCTATAATTTTATCAATATGGTCAATCCCTTCCAACCTATCGTAAGGCATTGGCACTTTTACAGCTCTGTAAAAATAATGATTCAATATTGGGTATAAGGTCTCATTTATTAAGGTTGACTTTCCAGAACCAGATACACCAGAAACACAGACCAACATACCTAAAGGTATATGTAAGTCAACATTTTTCAGGTTGTTACCTGTAGCGCCATATAGTGATAATGTATTCCCATTTCCTTTTCTATGAAAGGAACCAGGTATTTGCTTTTCACCATTCAAATACACAGCGGTATCTGTATTCGATTTTAAAATATCAGAAAGCGTTCCTTGCGCGACAACTTCACCACCACGTTTTCCTGCACCTGGCCCCATATCAATGATATGGTCTGCCTCTTCCATCATTTCTTTATCATGCTCTACAACTAGAACACTATTCCCTAAATCACGTAGATTTTTTAGCGAAGCTATTAATTTTGTATTGTCCTTTTGATGCAATCCTATACTTGGTTCATCTAATATATAAAGCACACCTACTAATTGGGACCCAATTTGTGTTGCCAATCTAATACGCTGAGCTTCTCCTCCAGAAAGGGTTTTACTGGATCGATCAATACTCAAATAATTTAACCCTACATCCAATAAAAAACTAAGTCTAGTTTTCAATTCTTTTAATATAGGAGTCGCTATTAAATTTTGCTTTTCAGATAAAAAGTTTGGAATAACATCCATTTCATGGGACAATTCATCCAAATCCAGTGCAGACAACTGCCCAATATGCTTCTCATTCAATTTAAAGTGAAGGGATTCTTTCTTAAGACGTGCCCCTTTACATTCACTACATTTTTCAGATTGCATAAAATCCTTAGCCCATCTTTTAATAGAAGCAGATCCAGCATCTTTATATTGATTTTCGATAAAGGCTATAACCCCTTCAAAACTCAATTTATAATCTTGTGTTATACCTAGATTTTCATTGTGAATAGTAAAATGTTCGTTTGAACCATATAATATAACCTCCTTCGCCTCTTTTGGAATTTTATTCCAAGGATCTGTAAGTGAAAATTTATATTTTTTACTGATCACCTCCAATTGGCTAAACATCCAATTTCTTTTAAAATTCCCAACTGGAGCAATGGCACCATTTTCAATACTTTTTGTATCATCAGGAATAACGGTCCCAATGTGAACAACTTCAACTTGCCCTAGTCCATTACAATGAGGACAAGCCCCTTTAGGTGAATTAAATGAAAAGGAATTAGGCTCTGGTGTAGAATATGCTATCCCAGTATCAGGACACATCAAACTACGGCTAAAATACCGCAATTCAGTGCTTCCCCAATCCATTACCATCATCACATCCTGGCCATACTTCATGGCAACCTGAAGCGATTCTTTCAATCGATTGAAGGTAGCTTCTTCTATTACCAAACGATCTATCACTAATTCGATATCATGGTTTTTATAGCGATCCAATTTCATTCCTGAAACCAACTCTCTTATTTCACCATCTACTCTGACGCGTAAAAAACCATTTTTAATCAGCTGCTCAAAAAGGTCTCGGTAATGCCCTTTTCTAGATCGCACAATTGGAGACAATAAGGCAACTTTCTTACCCAAAAAGTCCTGACGAATCAAATTCAAAATCTGTTCATCCGTATACGAAATCATCTTTTTCCCTGTCTCAAAGGAATAGGCATCTGCAGCTCTTGCATACAATAGCCTTAAAAAGTCATAGATCTCTGTTATAGTCCCAACGGTACTTCTTGGGTTTTTACTGGTAGTCTTTTGTTCAATAGCAATTACAGGACTCAGACCATTGATTTTATCAACATCCGGTCTTTCTAAGTTCCCTAGGAATTGCCTGGCATAGGAAGAAAAAGTTTCAATATATCTTCTTTGTCCCTCTGCATAAATAGTATCAAAAGCCAAAGACGATTTCCCACTTCCACTCAATCCGGTAATAATAACCATTTTATTGGAAGGGATTTCAACGTCAATAGACTTCAAATTATGCTCTCGAGCCCCTAATACTTCAATTTTATCTAAAGAATAATTGTTTGCCATAGTGTGCTAAAAAATAATAGGCAAAGGTACGAAAACTCAAAGATTGAAAAATTAAAAATTGTTATTATTCTTGATTTTTATAAAACATGATATCCCATTGGATCCTATAAGCAACTAAGTCCTATCTGAATATTCCAACAAGTTAGGCTTGAAATTATGAGAATCTAAATAGTTATTTACTCCTCAAAGAGTTACAATAGATATTGCTAAAATATTTTTAAGCCATTAAACAAAAAAATGGTCATTTTTTTTGTATTATTATACTTAGAATTTTAAAATCCAAGTATATGAAAAGCATAATTTTTACTTTTTCCGTCCTTTTGGGACTATCCGCATCCTACGCTCAGGATGACAGATACCTTACAGAAGTATTTACAGATTCTGAAATTGAAATCACAACAAACGTGACCTATGGGTCTAATGTTAATTTCATGCCGGCTTCTGCTGGAGGGAATGATCCTGCAGATTTAGGAGCAGCTATTGCAGCTATAATGGGAGGTGCTTCTTTAGATACATTGGTGAATTTCATAGATCTAAAAATGGATATTTATCAACCCAAGCAAACCGTTGACACCTTAACTGAAAGACCTGTCATATTATACATTCATACTGGTAATTTTTTACCACCTGCAGTAAACGGTAGCCCAACGGGATCCAAAGATGACCTTATGGCTGTTGAGTTATGTACTCAAATGGCTAGAAGAGGCTATGTAGCTATCGCAGCAAGCTATCGTCATGGGTGGAATCCTTTATTACCAGATGAGGAAGATAGAACAAAAGGTCTTTTGAATGCGGTTTATAGAGCAATTCATGATATAAAGCAAGCTGTTCGATATACAAAAAGCGAAGCAGGCACCTATAATATAGACAAAAACAAAATAGCTCTTTTCGGTATGGGATCTGGTGGATATGTTGCTTTGGCCTATTCTACCTTGGATGAACCAGAAGAATTACTCTTAGATAAGTTTATTGGTACAGACACGATTCCTTTCGTTAATACAACAATATCTGGACCAATTTCTGGTATCGGTGGACTTTTGAACGCCTACACCTCAAATGGTGAAACAGATGAGATTCATGCTTGTGTAAATACAGGAGGTGCATTAGCAGATACTAGCTGGTTAGCAGTGGGTGATGTTCCAATGATTGCCTTTCAAACTATTCGTGATCCATTTGCCCCATTTGAAGAAGGAATTGTCAAAGTTCCAACCACAAATGGAAGTGTTGTTGAAGCCTTTGGAGCGAATACTTTTATATCATTAGCCAATTCTTATGGTAACAATGACGTTTTTAGAGATAAAAATATTTCAGATATTTACACCTCAGCAGCTGAGCTTCATTATGGTATGAAATATGCGTACTTTTTACCTGCTCCAAATGATTCAATTTTGGTAAAAGAAGACATGGATGGTATGTATCCATTCTTGTTGCCGTTAGGAGCGTCTAGATTTGCCAATCAAGGGTCTCCTTGGGACTGGTGGGATCCAACTTCAGCGATTGCTTTAGTAGAGGTAGCCCCAGGTATTACAACACATATGGCAGCATCCGTTTCCAATCCAGACATGAGTGAAACAAAATGTAAGACCTATTTTGATACTATTCAAAATTACCTACAACCTAGGTTGGTTTTAAGTCTAGATTTACCGAACAATATTGGTTTAGAAGAACAAGAAATAGCTGGTTTACAAGCCTTCCCGAATCCAATAAAAAACAACCTAACAATTCGCTCAGATGAGACAATTGAAGCCATTTTCATTTACGATATTTCAGGAAAAATGGTCAAAAAACTTTTATCTCTCGATAAAAATTATTTAATTGTACCAAGAAACGACATCGAAAGCGGTGTTTATTTCGTTAAAATAATTGCGGAAAATGGTAATTCCAGCACGCTTAAATTAAGCTGGTATTAAAACATATTATTCATATTCTATTATTAGTATCCAATAAGCTTATACACTAAGAGTTTTCTAAATAAAAGCCATCCTGAACTTATCAGGGTGGCTTTTGTTCTTCTTGATAAAATAGTTTTAAAATTGTTGCCTTTAATTAAACATAGCGTATTTTTGCTGGGATATTAAAACAAAGGTCACTATTATGAAGCCAATACAAGTTATTTCCGTGATGTCCGAGCTAGGTGCTGGAACTAGAGGTGCTAGCCTTGGAATGCAAGCCCTATGGGTAGCCTGTTTAAACAAACAGAGCTCTTTCCTAAAGGATCACACCATTCTACATGTAACTCCTAGTAATGAATTGTTATTGGCGAAATCTGACACTCCCTATGCTAAACAAATTGAAGGAATCAATACTATCTTCAACAAAACAGCTAAGGCGATTAAGGATACGGTAGAAAAAAACCAATTCCCATTATTAATATCTGGAGACCATTCTGTTGCAGGAGGTACCATTAAGGGGATTAAAGAAGCTCATCCAAATAAAAAATTGGGTGTCGTTTGGATTGATGCACATGGAGACCTTCACACTCCCTATACTACTCCTTCAGGAAATGTGCATGGGATGCCTTTAAGCACGGCTCTAAAAATGAACAACCATGAATCTCAGATCAATGACTTGGATCAGAAAACAATGGATTTGTGGGATCAATTATGTGGAGATGAAGCAAGATTACAGCCCGAAGACCTTATCTTATTCGGTGTAAGAGATACAGAGATTCCAGAAGATGAACTAATAGAAAGATTAGGCATTAAGAATTATTCTGTAGAAGAAGTTCGTAGAAGAACTGCAAAACAATGTGTATTAGAAGCTTTAAAGCAACTGAAGGACTGTGATATCATTTATATCTCCTTTGATGTAGACAGCATGGATTCATCCATTTCAATGGGAACAGGAACTCCTGTACTCAATGGGTTTAGCCAAGTGGAAATAGAAAAAATCATCCATTTCCTTTTGCAAGATGAACGAATAGCTTGCTTTGAAATGGTTGAGATAAATCCGACATTGGATAATAAAGGAAATAAAATGGCTGAAGTATCCTTCGATATATTAGAATTTGTACTGAACAGCTTAAAAAAATAGTACCCTTTTAGCCCAAAAGTAATCTCTAAAAGAATTTCATGGAGATGAATAAAAACTATCTTTGCAAAAATTTTATCCTCAAATCCTAGATTTGATAGAAATACTAATATGAACCAAGCTGAGATTAAAGTCCAAGAATCGGTTGAAAAAATCGTTCAAGACCTTTATGGAATTGAGAATCCTACAGTAAGTTTCCAAAAGACGCGTAAAGAGTTTGATGGAGATATTACTTTAGTTGTTTTTCCATTTGTGAAAATGGCAAGAAAAAAACCTGAACAGGTAGCTGAGGAGCTTGGAACAAAATTGGTTGAAGAATTAGACATTGTTATTGCATTTAACGTTGTTAAAGGATTCTTAAACCTTAGTATTTCAGATGCCTATTGGACAAATTTCCTTAAGGAGGCATTGGTAAACGAACAATTTGGAAAGGTTGCAATCGATGATCAATCTGAAAAGATGATTGTAGAATACTCTTCTCCAAATACAAATAAACCACTTCACCTAGGTCATATCCGTAACAACTTATTGGGGTATTCTGTCGCTCAAATATTAGAAGCTTCTGGAATAAACGTATTTAAGGTACAGGTAATCAACGACCGTGGAATCCACATTTGTAAATCTATGCTAGCATGGCAGAAATTTGGAAATGGAGAAACTCCAGAGAGCACTGGACTGAAGGGAGATCATTTAGTAGGTAAATACTATGTCGCTTTCGATAAGTATTACCGCGCTGAAATGGATAAGCTGGTTGCAGAAGGAATGGATAAAGATGCAGCTAAAAAGAAAGCCCCTATCCTGATTGAAGCACAAGAAATGCTATTGAAATGGGAAAATAAAGATCCTCAAACTATTGAACTATGGGAAACCATGAACAAATGGGTATATGATGGATTTGCAAGTACCTATGATAGAATGGGTGTTTCATTCGATAAAAACTATTACGAAAGTAATACCTATATCCTTGGAAAAGAACATGTTCTTAAAGGAATAGAAAGTGGTGTTTTCTATAGAAAAGAAGACCAATCTGTTTGGTGTGACCTAACAGCAGACGGCTTGGATCATAAATTAGTTTTAAGATCTGATGGTACTTCTGTCTACATCACACAAGATATAGGTACAGCTATAGAACGTCATCAAGATTTCCCATTCAAAAAAATGGTTTATACCGTAGGTGACGAACAAGATTATCATTTTAAGGTATTGTTCATCATTCTTAAGAAATTAGGCTATATTTGGTCCGAAGGATGTTCTCATTTATCCTATGGAATGGTAGACCTTCCATCTGGAAAAATGAAATCAAGAGAAGGGACTGTAGTTGATGCTGACGAATTGATGCAGAAAATGAACGACGAAGCGCGTGCCATTTCTGAAGAAAGAGGTCATTTAGAAGGCATGGACGAAAACTATCAATCGGAATTGTTCGAAATGATAGGAATGTCTGCCTTGAAATATTTCATCCTTAAGGTTGATCCTAGAAAAAGAATGATGTTTGATCCAAATGAATCTATAGACCTTCACGGGAATACAGGTCCATTTATCCAGTATACGTATGCTCGTATCTCATCAATATTGAGAAAGGCAGAATGGAATGGAGACTTTACGGCAATTCCTTTGGATGAACCAACTAAAAATGTAATTAAGAAATTACATGAATACCCTCAGGTTATTCAAACAGCTGCTAGTGAATTATCACCAGCATTAATTTGTAATTATACCTTTGAGTTGGTAAAAGAATATAACCACTTTTACCAAAGCACACCAATATTGAGAGAAAGTGATCTTTCGTTGAAACAAGCAAGAATTGCTTTATCAACAAAGGTTGCACAAACTATAAAGAGTGCCATGATTTTATTAGGGGTCAATGTTCCTACAAGGATGTAGATTATTTTTATTATTTTAGGCACTTAATAACCAAGAAACAAAAATCAAACACATATGTCCAATAATCTTTTAAAAGGAAAAAGAGGAATCATTTTCGGAGCATTGGACCCGAACTCCATAGCCTGGAAAGTGGCTGAATCTTGTCATGCACAAGGTGCTGAATTCGTTTTAACTAATGCTCCTATCGCTATGCGTATGGGTACCATTAACCAATTAGCGGAAAAATGTGGAGCTCAGGTTATCCCAGCAGATGCAACCTCTATGGAGGATTTACAAAATCTATTCACCAAATCTATGGAGATTCTTGGTGGTAAACTGGATTTTGTATTGCATTCTATTGGAATGTCAATCAACGTTCGTAAAGGAAATCACTACACAGAGTTAGATTACGACATGCTTCATAAAGGATTTGACGTATCTGCAGTATCTTTTCACAAAGTATTGCAAACAGCGTATAAAATGGACGCCATTAACGAATGGGGATCTGTTTTAGCTTTATCCTATATTGCTGCACAACGTGCTTTCCCTGACTATAACGACATGGCAGACAACAAGGCATACTTGGAGTCTATTGCTAGAAGTTATGGATACCACTATGGTAAAAAAAGTAAGGTTCGTGTAAATACAATCTCTCAATCTCCAACAATGACTACTGCAGGAGCTGGAGTTAAAGGATTTGATGGATTTGTAAAATATGCTGACGTTATGTCTCCACTAGGAAATGCTTCTGCTCAGGAATGTGCAGACTACTGTGTTTCTCTATTCTCGGACTTAACGAAAATGGTAACTATGCAAAACCTTTTCCATGATGGTGGATTCTCTTATACAGGGATCAGCATGGAAGTTATGGATATGTTTACAGAAAATGGGAAAAAAGAATCATAAGTCTTTTTCACTCCAAAATATAAAGCCACTACCCTTAGGTAGTGGCTTTTTTTATGCCCAATTATTACCTAAATTGAAAAAAACAGACCATTCATTGAACAAATTTGACAGTCCAAGATCAAATCTATAGTTTTGAATAGATTAAATCCATCACATGAAAGAGAACAATCGTGCTTTACATATTCTTACTTGGTTTTGTTATTGGCTAATTCTTATCTTCTTTTACCATAGACCAAATCATTTTGAGTTTACACTTTTAAAAGCTACTTATATTGGCTTAAACCATTTTGCCATATTTTATTTATGCACGAAATTCTTACTACCCAAATTGTATGATAAGAAAAAGTGGTTTTTATTAATCCTCTCAGCCGTAGTCCTTACGGTAGCATTCCTACTTTTAAATTTTCAATTCAGCCTAGGCTTTGATCCCATATTCTCCGATCATTTTGTAGAGAAATTACTGGACCGAGCACCTAGAGGTAAAAAACGTTTTCATCCATCGCATATCTTATTCTTAAGGGAAATAAGCCTCAACGTTATAGTATTCTTTGCAAGTATAATCTATCACTTAAATATTAAATTACGCCTAAAGCAACAAAGAGAAATTGAATTGGAAAATGAGAACCTAGATGCCGAAATGAATTTCTTAAAATCTCAGATCAACCCACATTTTCTATTTAATGCCATGAACAATGTCTACTCCTTAGCTGTGAGAGAGTCTAAAGAAGTTCCAGATAAGATTCTGAAACTTTCAGAAATGCTGAGATATGTTTTATACCATACGGATAACCCACATGTACAATTAAGTCAAGAAATTGCCTATATAAAGAATTTTATCGATTTTCAATTGCTGAAAGATGAACGCTATGCAAAAGCACTTTCATTTGAATTGAATGTACAAAATGACAAAATTGCCATTGCCCCTATGATTCTAATTCCATTTATAGAAAACGCATTCAAACATGGTAAGATTGATGAAGAGACCCCCTTAACAATTCATCTTACATCTACCGATAGAAGTTTAGAATTCTCTGTTACAAACGCAATCAACACTAGTCATTATATCAAAGATCAAACAGGAGGAATAGGTATTCAAAATGTTCAAAGAAGGCTAGACCTTTTATATGGAGAGAACCATAGCCTACAAATTGATCAACAAGAACTAAGTTACCGTGTTGAATTAAAAATACAGTTTTGATTATGAAAGAATTGACATGTATTATTATAGATGATGAAAAGCCAGCAATAGATCTACTAGAAACATTTGTAGAGAAAACAAGCCTTAGATTACTGAATAGCTTTCAAAACCCTTTAAAAGCGCTGGAATTCCTTCGTGATCAACAAGTAGACATTGTCTTCTGTGATATACAAATGAAAGAACTCAGCGGACTAAGCCTAGTAGAAATGAAAATGGGAACCACTCAGTTCATTATGACTACTGCTTATGAAGAATATGCATTAAAAGGCTATGAACTGAATGTCTGCGATTACCTTTTAAAACCCTTTTCCTTTGAACGATTTTTACAATCGGTAAACAAAGCAATTGGACAAATTGAACATGTACAGTCCGCTCCTACCTTGCATCATGAGAAGGATTATATGCTTATTAAAGCAGATCAGAAACTGAACAAAATCCCTTATCAGGAAATTCTTTATATAGAGGGGCTTAGAGAGTATGTAAACTTTTGGACCAATCGGAAAGAGCTAATCACCCTTGAATCGCTTAAAAACCTCGAGAACAACCTCCCTAGTAATTTTGTGCGTGTTCATAAATCTTTTATCGTCAATAGTAATAAGGTAGAATCTCTATATGGGAATATGCTCATTATAGGTAAGAAAGAAATCCCTATAGGTAAAAGTTATAAAAAGGAGGCTTTGCTAAAGATTTTTGGACAGGTATAGTCCTTCCGAAATATCTAGTAAATAGTATATCCTATTCAAAATAAATTATCCCCATTAACAAACAAAAAAAGGCGCTTAACTAAGTTAAGCGCCTTTTTTTATATTTTATAATCTACCTAATGCTGTACGGTAAAAGGTATGGTCTTCAGGGTCCTATTATTGAGTAATTGTAGATAATACATTCCATTGGCTAATTCGCCGGTTTGTATCCTAAAATCATCATACATGGTACCTCTCATTACTTTCGCTCCTAAAGCATTTACAATAAAAAAGTCTAGGTTCTCTATAGTAGAAGGTACATTATCCAAATTCAATTCTACAGCTGTAGGATTTGGATACAATGAAATATTCGAATTCATGAAGTCATCATCCAGTGATAAAGAGTCAGCATAAACCTCATTGGAATAATCCCAACATCCGTTCCCGCCTATACCACGAACAAAACATGTATAAGATCCTGAATCAACATACGCATAAGTATTTGTATAAGTAGAGTCAATCAAAACACCATCCAATAACCAGTAATACATTCCTACAGGATTATTAACTGTTGCTACAAATAATGGGTAGTTTAATACAATATTCACGTAAAATTCTGGTGGTGTTGGAACAGTAACCAATACATTGTGTATAATAGGTCCGTTTTCAGAAGCTGGTGTACTATCATATACTGTAAATAGATACTGACCTGGTCCAACTGCACTAGGGTCTATCGTATAATAGTCGTAGCTATATGGTGGCGTTCCACCTGAGGTGAAGAGACCTTCTATATCTATTGATCCAGGCACTTCACTACATGGAGGCTCTACTACAAAAGGGACTACTGTAATTGGGTAAACACAGTCACCATCATCAATGATATTGTATGGGTCATAGTTGTATGCAGTATTATCTGTACAGCCAATTCTAGAAATATCAATAGTTTGATCTAAGGTAAGTATACAATTTTCAATTTGTCCATTTACCACTACCGTATAGTTAAAAGTACCTTCCAGGTAAAGACTATCTCCTGTTAATTCATCTAATTCAGATTCCATATCAAACTGTACGATATCAAATCCAGGAACACCATTAACGGCATGATCTAAATTTACATTTTGAGGAGATGCTTCATCTACATCGAACGTTTCACCATTTGTATTTGTAATATCTATAAAGATAGAACCTTGATGTAAATCATAGTCCTCTAATGAATTACTCATGATGACTTGGAAAACAGGATTACCAAATCCATCCAACACAATATCCATAGAGATAAAGTCTAGGAAAGCACAAATAGTCGTAATACAATCTACTACGTCTAAGGTAACCGCAGCGTCATAATTAAAGGCTGCTGGATCTGAACATCCCCAAGAATCAACAGCTACTAAAATATAATATTGTTCTGTACAAGTCAACGCACCCGTAAAATCAAAGGTACCCGCTAAAAAAAATGATCCACCAGAAGCAATTGCATCTACATAATCCAATAGATCACTTGAAACAGGGAATAGGTGGTTAGAAATACCAAAAGGAATTCCAGTAGTTCCAGGAATTGTTAATGGATCAACAGTTAATTGCGCACCTGTTGAAATATTAAACGTTGGCGTAATAGTAACGGTTGATGTAATTGCCAATCCAGTATTGTCCATTTCAACCTCCAAAAGATAAAACCCAGGGTTTGATGGATCTGGAATTACTTCCATACTGTTTATTGTAATAGTTGCACACTGTGCGAAAACTGCCACCGTAGTGAGCAGGAAAAACGAAAATAAAATAGATAGCTTTCTCATAATTAGCATATAGGATTTTTTACTATGATAACCCGAACCTTGTAAAATTAAGGATTTTGATTGAATATCGATTAATTTTGAACATAATTTTCCTATTTTTTATTAAAGTTAAAAAGGAAGCCTATAAGCCGCTAACACTAAGACCTTTCACCAATTTGGGTAATAGATTTTATTGAATAAATGTGTAAATCCCATTTATTAAGCTTATCTTTAGTTAACGATTTCACCATAAAAGATGCAAGATAAGGGTAAACATGACTCGTTAGCAGGAAAGGTAATTTTAGCTGATCCACTAATGACCGATACTAATTTCAAGAAAGCGGTCTTGATAATGGCTGAGTACAGCCCTAAAGGAGCTATTGGATTTGTATTAAATAAAAAATTGAATTTTACATTAAGTGAAATAATCAACGATTCAAAATTCAATTTTGATCCACAGATTTACTTTGGAGGACCTGTTCAACAGGATAACTTATTCTTTCTACACTCTATTCGTGAGATTGTAACCGATGGAAGCTTAGAAATTGCGCCTAACCTATTTTGGGGTGGCGATTTCGAATCTCTTCAATCCGATGACTACCTTAAATATATCCGCCCAGACAATATTCGCTTTTTCTTGGGCTATTCCGGTTGGGATTTTGATCAGATAAAGGAAGAGTTAAAAGAAAATTCTTGGATAGTATCCGACAAAAAATTGGATAATTTACTGTTGCTACCTGATGAAACCATGTGGTTTGATCTCATGAAAAAAATCGGGGGCAATAAACGCATTTGGATTAATACCCCCGAACATATATTTATGAATTAAAGGCCATTTCCTTTAATCTCTCTACAAAGGTGTCCATCATGGCAGCCTTGTATTCTTTATTTTTATACTTGGACACATACTGTAATCCACTGATGGCATTTGAAACCCAGATTTCATCTGCAGCACTCAGTTCATAGTTCCTAATAGGATCATGTTTTACCGTAATTCCCAGTTCTTCCGCAACCAGCAAGACTTGTTTACGCATGATACCATCCAAGCATCCCTCTTTGGTATCTGGCGTAATAATTTCATTATCCTTGATTACAAAAATATTTGAATTCTGACTTTCAATCACATGCTGATCTGTATTTTGAATAAATACTTGGTCAACTTCAGATTCTTCAGCAAAGATGGAAGCCAATACATATAGGATTCCATTGTTGCTTTTGATAGTAGACAAATCAGATTTTGCCTTTTGATGGTCGTAGTAAATATCTGCAGAAACCCCTTTTTCAATTAATTCAAATGCAGGCTTTTCAATGGACTCACATTCTACAAGGTAATTTACAGATCTATCGCTTGGTGCATACAACCCACCCGCCTTTCTCCAAAAATTCAATCGGATACGACAAGAATTATTTAATAATCCATTTGCTTCGACTGCTTTTAGTAGAATATCATGAAGGAAGTCCATGTTTAATTCAGAAGGGATATCCATTCTTAACATGCACATACTCCCCATCACTCTGAAATAGTGGTCTTCCCAAAACAAAATGCGTCCGTTTTCACAACGCATACTTTCAAACAATCCATCTCCATAACGGAAAGATCGATTATCAGCAGATAAATTGAAGGCTTCTTCAGCGATTAATTCACCATTATAATTTAGTATTCTCTTATCCATTTTTCCTAACTAGTCTAACTAATCTATGGTTTATAAACCTAAGATTTTGCGTTTTGTAATGCCGTAATCAAAGCAATAAAGTCATCACTTTTTAGCGATGCCCCACCTATTAATCCACCGTCTACATTTTCACAGGCAAATAATTCATCTGCATTAGAAGGCTTACAACTACCACCATATAAAATAGTGCTATTGTTGGCTATTTCTGTTCCAAATTTCTCTAGTAAAAGTGCTCTTACATAAGCATGCATTTCTTCTGCCTCAGCACTAGATGCCGTTTTTCCTGTTCCAATTGCCCAAACCGGTTCATAAGCCAAAATTACCTGCTCCATTTCTACGGATGAAAGTTGAAATAAAACGCCCTCTATTTGACTTTTCACTAATTCAAAATGGCTTCCTGCTTCCCTTTCGGCCAATTGTTCACCAAAGCAAAAAATTGGTAGCATACCATTTCCTAGCACTTGCTTTACCTTTTTCAAAAGCATAGCATCATTCTCTCCCTGATACTCTCTTCTTTCAGAATGGCCAAGAATAACATATTCAACACCAATAGAATCCAACATACTAGCAGATATTTCTCCAGTATAAGCTCCCTTTTCTTCTTCATGACAATTTTGAGCAGCCACTTGGTAGCCAGTTCCATCCATCAATGAACTAAGTGAAGATAAATGAATATAAGGTGCAGCAATTATACACTTGTGGTTGCCTTCCAATTCAGGTCCTTTTTCAATAATGGCTTGACATAATTTAATACCTTCATCATAGGTATTATTCATCTTCCAATTTCCTGCAACTATATACTTTCTCATGCTCTGTTTCTTATTCTTGGATCTAACCAACTATAAATTTGGTCCACAAAGATATTAATCAATACGAATATGAACGAAATAAATAGAACGATTCCCATTACTACGGGTAAATCCATTTGTTCTAAACTCTCAACCATCAATTTACCGATGCCATCCCAGGCAAAGATATACTCTATAAATACCGCTCCAGCAAGCATTGATGCAAACCAACCCGAACTGGCCGTAATCACAGGATTTAAGGCATTCCTTAAACCATGTACTATCAATACTCTAAATTCCGACAATCCCTTTGCTCTGGCTGTACGAATATAATCTTCTTCCAATACACTTTCTAAAGAAGCTTTTGTCAATTGAGTTATCACTGCCAAGGGACGAATTCCAAGTGTAATGGCTGGTAATACCAGATTCTTCCAGGCTATATACTCTCCCCTTCCTAGATCGTCTACCTCAAATAAACTTCCAGTCATTGAAAATGAAAAGACATCCTTTAAGTAAAAACCAAAAAACCAGGCTATTACAACCGACGCAAAAAAGGAAGGAACAGCCATCCCTAGAATACTAATACCTTCTAATAAGAATTGCACCCATGCGGACTTATAAACCGTTAAAATTAACCCGAAAACAATCCCCAGTATAAAAGCGATTACAATGGCAACCATGGCTAATACAAACGTATTCAAAATTTTCCCCATCAAAAGGTCAGCCACCTTTGCATCTTGTTTCTGAAAGGACTTTCTCAAATATGGCCATTTAAGCACTAATGACCAGCTATCACCTTCTATCAATGAAGCATAACTATATTTATCTTCTGATAAATAATGAATCTTAGCAATCTCCTTTGTCCCATGTATGGAGATTGGAGAAAGGTCATTTAACCAAAAGATATATTGCTCCTCCAAGGGAAGATCGAATCCATAGCGTGCTCTAATTTTTTGTACCTGTTCTTCATTCTCATGCTGATCCAACATCATTTGCGCAGGATCTCCGGGCAAAACATTGAACAGGAAAAAAATCAAAGTGACCACCCCAAAAAGGATGGCCACCGCATGTGTAATATGTTTAAAAAACTTTTTAATAATAGCTGACTTAGTATTTCTCTGGAACGACATTATAATGCCATTTCTCTACAATGGTCCCCTTTTGAATTCTTAGAATTCCAGGATTTGATCTCACAATTGTTTTTAAAGTAGTTTCATCTGTATTAAAAACCTCCATCGGTATTCCTTGATTCTCTACAAAACTGGTCCCTTTTTCTAAATTGGAAGCTGTCAAGACAATCACTTTCTGATTTGCTTCTAAAGCTCCTCTTATATATCCGTGAATTTTTTCCCAACCTTCTGCCTTCGATTTATCAAGGTTATATGAAATTACTATAATAACGTCTTCCATTTCTAAGACTTCTTCAGTAAGTTCGTAACCATCTATATCTGAAATAGAAAAATCATGAATTGGAGGTTCATATCCTTTTGCAACCAAAACTGGTTCTTTATCCGAAAGGTATTTCCAATTGGTATCTGACCAATCAATTTCTGTCATTTTCACCTTCTTCAACTCACCGGTGGTTATATGCTTCATAAAGACCATGTACTGATCTTGTGGAGCACCCTCAGGAATCGTCATTTCAGTTGTGATATTGGCTTCCAATTTATACGGTCTATAATCTTTTATTGGCAAGTAACTATAAGTATACATAGTAAATGCCAAGGAGGTAATTGTAGACATCCATATAATGCTTCTTGCTCTTGCACTAGAAGAATTATAATAATTCATCAGGATCCATCCCAAGCCAAATATCAAGGCTGAAAAGGCAATTGGGAACCACCAACTAAAGGTCCAAATAGAGAAGAAAGCAATCAAGGCCAAGGTTATAAGCAAAAGTTTTCCTGCTAACTTCTTATCCTTAAACGATTCATCTAAACGTCTAAAAAACAAAATTAGTATGAATAATAATAAGATAACATCCTTGGTAAAAGATTGCCAAGGCGTAAATTTTAAAGCATCTCCAAAACAACCACAATCTGTCACTTTATCAAAATAGGCCGAGTAAAAAGTCAATCCTGAAAAGAAAAGAATCATTAATAGTAATGCCCAAGCATTTAATTTAGGCTTAATCCCAAGAATGGCATTTAAACCCAATACAATTTCTGCTACACACATCACTATCGCAATAGTTAGGGCATAAGGCATCAAAAATGGGATATCAAAAACAGCTTCGGAGAAATACTCCTCTAATTTGAATGAAAAACCAACTGCATCATTGGCTTTAATCAATCCAGAAAGAATAAATAATCCTCCAACGAAAACTCTAGAAAACGACAGTATTGACTTCATAATATTAGGATAAATTTTCTTCTAAACGAATAAGTGCAAATACGGCATAATTGAACATATCCTGGTAATTAGCATCCAAACCTTCTGATGCTATTGTTATACCTTGATTATCTTCAATTTGTTTTACACGCAATAATTTCTGAAGGATTAAATCTGTAATCGAAGAGATTCTCATTTGTCTCCAAGCCTCACCATAATCATGATTTTTAGCAATCATAAGATCGCGAATTTCTTGACTATGCTTCGTATATTCAGTAATGGCCTCGTCCGGTGTCATATCTATATCATCTACCACGCCTTTCTCCAATTGGATCAAAGCAATAATAGTATAGTTTACTATGGCTATAAATTCACCATGTATTCCTTCATCTACTAGCTGAACACCTTTATTCTCAATACTTCTAATTCTAGAAGCTTTGATATAAATTTGATCTGTTAGTGAAGCCAAACGCATCACACGCCAGGCACAATTATAATCTTTTAACTTACGGCTAAAAAGGTCCTTACATCTAGCAACAATATCATCATACTGCTCCATAGTCCCCATATCTTTAAAGATTTTTTCTGCTGTCAACATTGTTATTTTTTATCCTGCTAAAATTAATAATTTCTAACGAACCAACTCTTCTAGAATGAAGCAGTTGAAAGCTTTAATCTCGTAAATACCTTTTTGGTGTACAATGGGAAATCTGCACCTTGCAACCATCCATAATATCCTCCATCTGAAGCGAAAACGTCTATTACCTTTTTCCCTTTGTGTTTACCGAAGTTAAAACATTCTTCACCTTTGCCATTGTATACTATCAATCCAGCAAAATCTACATTGCGCTTATTATGCGATGAGAATTTTGAGAGGAATTCCATATCATTCTGCAGGTTGTCATATTTATCCAACTGAGACTTCAGGACTTCATAGGTTGCTAATGTATCGGCTTCTGCACCGTGAGCGCCTTCTAATACCTTATCGCAATAAAATTTATAGGCAGCGGTAAGTGTTCTAGGTTCTTGTTTGAAAAAGATAGTTTGAACATCTACTAACTTTCTGTTTTGAACGTCCAACTCAATCTCTGTTCTTAACAATTCTTCAGCCAATAATGGGACATCAAATCTATTTGAATTATAACCGGCTAAATCAGCATCCTGGATAAATTTAAATATCTCCTTTGCCAATTGTTTGAAAACAGGTTTATCTGCAACCATGTCATCTGTGATGCCATGAATATCTGATGACTCTTTTGGAATGGGTATAGTGGGATTCACCACCCAGGTCTTTATTTCCTCTTCACCATTAGGAAGTACTTTTAAAGCACTCATTTCAACTATCCTATCCTTTGCTATATTCGTTCCCGTTGTTTCTAAATCAAAAAAGACAATCGGTTTCTTAAGACTCAATTCCATTGAAGGTTATTTTGCGTGTTTTATCCTCACAAATATATTTTTTTCCAAGGCTAGAAACAATTATAATTCTGACCTAAATGAAACTAATTTGAGAATTTGCCTTAAGCCCTTATTTTAAGGTGCTTTTGAGAATATTAATTTTGGTTAACCAACCAAATGCAATAGAATTATGGCACCTAAATACGCAATCATACAATACCATGACTTTTTTTGTTTTTCCCTTCTTCTTGGCTTCTTTCTCTAATTACTGAAATTGAATGACCATAAATCAATCAAATTTTTCATAAAAAAACCCAACTCAAATAATTGAGTTGGGCAAGAAATATGATCTTCATGTAGAATACGCTACTAGTCTTCAACCAATCTTACTAAATAATCACCACATTATTTGTTTAATTCGATCAACCCCGCCTTTATTTGGAAAAATTTATACACGGCAATCAACATTCTAGTTGGCAATATTTACTTTGAAAACCACATTCTATTTTTCTTTAATCGGTGATAGTATATATTACAATCACTGTTGCAACTTCACCACTCATTGATTCTAAATCTGTCATATTGCCTTCATAATCTAATTTATAGGTTAATTTATGCCCATTGGAAGTACCATCACCTGTAAAGGCCGTTCCAATACCCGTTAAGATATAAGAAGGTGTTTGGGACGGCATTACCGTTTCTGTAGGAATACCTAAATCTCCATCCCCTGCCCCACTATGTGCCGAAGCAATAAGACTTATCGCAAGACCAGGAACTTCCAAATTCGAATTGGTATGAACACTGATAGATCTGGATGCACCAGACTGACTTACCAAAGAGGTATAATTCAACCATAAATCATCATTTTGCTCATGAATTTGAAAACTTTCTCCAGCTTCTACATCTGGGTTATCAATTTCAAAGCTAATATCGACCCCTTCCGTAGATTCGATATCAATCAAAGCTATTTCTGGAAAGACGATAGTTAAGTTGTGTGAGCTAGTATTTGCATCCTGCGCGAACAGAAAACAAATACTAGACAACCACAATAATAAAATAATATGTTTACTGAATTTTAGCAATAAATAAGTTTAATTAATAATGGTAATTTGATAAATGATAATCGTAATAAGAATAATGATATAAGAGAATAATATGTACTAAATATAGGCTTTAATTCTCCAAAAACAAATCGTAAATATTACAAATGATATTATTAATATAAAATTAACAAATACTATTCATGGCTATATTTTTACCATTCGTCGATGATTTACTACCGTTCACCGAAACATATTACTAGATTTCAACGAATTGCGACTTTCACAAAACCAACGAATGTTGATGTTTTGGAGTAGGGAATGAATGAGAATTAATTTTTAATTAATATTAAAAAAAAATAAACTTAACAGGAAAAACTGCTGATTTATGAAACTATATGGACTAATTATGGTAGTTGGGAAAACATAAATAAGATAGAATAAAATATCCTTTATAGACCACAGATGAAATGGTCTCCTTGACACACTGGTTAAATAATAAACAACAATACAATCTACCTATTGCTTTGGGACATTTAAAAACAATTAATTGAGTATCCTCCTTTCACTAATTGTAATAACCCACCTTGAGCCATACACGGTAAGAATAAACTTTATTTGAAAATAATATCAAAATCGCTTCACTTAGAAAGAAAATCCTCGCCATAAAAATTGACCTTCAGCCTAGTTTTCTGTATCTTTAATAGACAATGATATCTCATTAAGCATTTACAATAATTGATAATTACTACCCCCACTAAAAGGCCCATTACTTGTTGAGCTAATTGGTCCTTTAGACTTGAAAGAAAAGCATTCAACTAAATGGAAAATACAGCATTAAACATACTCGTATTAGAAGGTGGTGGTTCAAAAGGTGTGTATACTATTGGTTTATTAAAAGAACTGGAGAAAGCATTAGGAGCCCCCCTCTACAAGCATTTTGGACTTATCTACGGAACTAGTACCGGATCCATAATTGGAGCGCTAATCGCCTTAGGACATTCCATGGAAAGCATAGAGCAATTATACCTAGCGCTTGTTCCCAAAATTATGACTCCCAAAACAAGGTCTGGAAAAAGTAAGGTTTTGCTGGATGAAACTCAAAAGGTATTCAAAGGATTGACATTCGAGGATTTTAAAACCAATATTGGGATTGTAGCCATGGACTATGAAACTCAAATGCCCATTATTTTTAAAACGGACCAAATTCAATCTAATGGTGACCTTGCAGGATATGGTTGTACCATTGCACAAGCTGTGCGCAGCTCATGTTCTGCCTACCCTTTCTTTGAAAAAATAAAACTAAAAACTGAAAAGCTTGGGGCCATCAATGTAGTAGATGGAGGTTTTATTGCCAACAATGCCGTTTTGTATTCTATAGCGGATGCTAGCAATGTATTGGGTATAAAAACCTCCAATATGCATTTACTCAATATTGGCGTTGGACATTATACTGAGCAAACCTCAGGGATCTTTCCTCGAATCATTAAAAGAATTGGTTTATTTACCTTTATTGAAAGGGTCCTTCGTGCAAATACAAATAGCAACCTGATGGTCTCCCAATTGCTTTTCCCGAACTTAAACATGGTACGTATATCCGAATCATTTTTAGACCCAATCCATGGTACGTTTATGTTTGAAGCAGATGTTCAAAAGCTGGAAGGCATGTTACAATTAGGCCGCCGCTCCTATCTGAAAAATGAACAAGAAATACTAAACCTAATCCAACAAAACACTGAGTTTATAAACGGTTCTTCCCCATTTAATGAGGAATTAAAGATAGGTAGTTAAGGAAGTCTTAAATATCAATCCTTTACTTTTTTTAAATGTAATTCTCCGGGGAGGTACTCATTCCAAATTGTATTGTATTCAGAATCAATTCTCGAATAATTAATCCTTAATGAATCTCCACTTACATAATTTATATTAATCTTAAACTTATTAGGTACTTCAATAGAACCATCTTTTATATGATAGTGAAGTTCCTCTCTTTCCAATGCATTATTTTCAAAGACTAATTTGTCTGTAGATTCTAGTATCAAATAATTCCCAGTGCTGTAATAGGTGGTATCAAATTTCTGATCCCCATTTGGATTGTACAAAGGATCCCCAAACCAATGAACATTATAGTCCAATTCCCACTTCCCTATGGCTTCTTCTGGAATCTGTTCTATATAATCTGATTTACATCCTATTAGAATTGTGAATGCGAATAGGCTTGATATTAAATATTTCATTGATAAGGATTTTTAAAATTGAATATTTGAGTTGGACATTATTCTGAACCTAATCCAACAAAACACTGAGAGTATAACCGGTTCTAACACTTAATAAAGAATAAAACATAAGTAGCCAACTATCATTCATTTACTTTTACTAGCTCTAGTATTCCAGAAAGTGACTCTCCAATAATTGGACTGTATTCCAAATCTATTTTCTCATATTCAATCCTAAGCGTATCTTCTTCTATAGATGTAATATGAATGCTAAATTTGTTGCGAACTACTATCATTTCATCCTTCATAAAATAGTGACATTCCTCCCGTTCTAATGCACTATTTTCAAAAACTAAATTGTCATCCGATTCTAGTATGATATAATTTCCAGGAGTATAAGACGTAGTATCAAATACCTTTGGTGTTCCATTTAAATAAAAGATAGGCTGCCCCATTCCTTGATAGCGTACCGCTCTAAACTTCAATTCCCACTTCCCAATGGCTTCTTCTGGAATCTGTTCTATATAATCTGACTTACATCCTATTAACGATGTAATTACTATTAGACTTGATATTAAATATTTCATTGATAAGGATTTTTTAAATAGGATTGGAAGATATGAAAAAAATTGACATAGCAGTTTAATCTACTTACTTTAAACAATCAAAACTGGGTAACCCCCACTCTCTAATCAACAATTACCTACACAACAATGAAAGCCCAAATAAATTTATTTTCTCATAAAGTTTAATTATATTTAACTGAATACAATGAAATTAAAATCAGGGAGTCCCCAATTATTTATGTCCCACAATAATCATTAAACTACCATGAATACAATTAACAATGATCTTCAACAAATAATAGATTATTCTCACAAATTTGCAAAACACATGCTAATCCGTAGCGGAGAATACTTTCCTTTCGGCGCACAAATTAATATGCAAGGTGACCTAGCAAGTATTGGTTATGAGGATGAAGAATCAGACATCCCTAATAGTGAAGAAGTGATCAGTGAATTATCCAAGGCATTAAAAGATCAATTAGACGTTGAAAATATAAGAGCTTACGGAATTACATCCCATGTAATCATCGCCATCAATCAGGAAGGAGACAAATCGGATGCTATTATGGTAGATATCCAACATAAAGATGATGCTATACCTTTATACTGTTTCCCCTACCATTGGACGGCAAATAGGGATTTGATATTTGGAGAAAGCTTTGTGATGAATAGGGAGTATATGAGCGCATAGTTCTTTTTATCACGCCTTAAATTCACCTTTATAAAATGTTACATTTGGATTTGGTATGCATTAAATATTAATACCTTTAACAGATAATCCATGTCCTTAAAATTCATCTTTAGCCAATTTTTCTTTTCCATAGGAATTATACCTATCAGTTAAGTTAACAACTAAGTTTGTGATGCTTCCATAAGGATGAGAAATGAGTATAAATATTTCCTGAGTAGAATAAAAAGAATAAATGAACATAAGCCCCATTCCAAAACTAAATACTGAACGACTTTTTTTACGAAAAATCGAAATCTCAGATCTAGATACATTATTTTTCTTGAGAACAGACAAAATAGTGAACCAATACATTGAAAGACCAGAAAGTAGAAGAATTAAAAACAAAGCAGATGCCGAGGTTTTTATTCTGAAAACTTTAAAAGAAATGGAAAATAACAAATCCATTACCTGGGCTATTTGTTTGAAAGAGGATGCTCAAATGATTGGAAGTATCTGTCTATGGAACTACTCAGAAGATCTTCAAAAAGCTGAAGTAGGTTACGATCTTAACCCACAGTTTCACAATAAAGGAATCATGGGAGAAGCCTTGAAAATGGTAATCCAATTTGGTACTGAAAGTTTAAACTTTAAAACCATTGAAGCCTATACCGATACAAATAACATGGGTTCAAAAAGGCTACTGGAAAAAAATGGGTTTCAATTGAATTCGGATAGAAAGGATGAAGGGAATTCCAGGAATGTGATTTATGCGTTCAAAACTAATTAAGCCCATTCGTTCTTCTATGAAATATAAATATCCCATTTTTAGTGTCTTTCTGCTATGGGCGCTTTTGTCCTATGCTCAAAGTTTTGAAATCCCAAGCTCCTTTAAACACCTAAAACAAGTCTCAAATTTTGACTATATAGATGGCTATGTTTTCACGCATTCGGAAGTAGACACCAACGTTCGTTCAATAAAACTTGATCATTATTCAAATGAATACTCAGATGTTTGTTTCCCCATATGTTTTATTAAAATCAACAAAAAGGATGAAGATAAAACTTTAGTTGTATTCGAACCTGGACCAAGTATGGATCCAGAATTTGTTTTTTATAAAAAGGAGGAAAACAAGTTTAAATATTTATTTAGACTGGGGGGTCAAGAATTATACATTCCGGGAAATGGAAACTTATATATCGTAGGGTTATATAATAATATGTACACCAAAAAATGGAAATACACAGTAGAAAATGATCTAGTTTATGAAGTAAAACAACCTTATTATGAAGTTGGTTTAAAAACAATTTGCGTACAAAGTATTCAGCTCTTCTCAGATCAACAATTCACTGAAGTTTTGGCAACTTTACCAGCCAAATCAGAAATTGAAATCATTGCTGCTAATTCAACAGATGACCATTATTTAATTAAATCCTCTTTTGGTTTATTAGGTTGGTGGAAATATGAATTTGACTATGGTTCATTAAAACGAAGTGCGATTCCTGCACTATATTATCATGGGGATTAATAATTTTGATAACGTATAAAAACAGATTTGCTATGAAAAGAATATTAATACTACTATGCTTTCTACTATTACCCTTCTCCTCTTTCGCTCAAATGACCCTGGGCGAATACATTGAGAATGTAACTTGGATTAACGAGCATCCTTCAACGAGAGAGGATGAAGAATATGTTACTAAAACAGCTGAGATATTAAAATTTCAATTATTTAATTACCCCAATTTGAAAATCAATGTCGGTGGAACAAAAGAGTTATACAATGAACTTAAAGATCATAAATACAAAGATTATCTTCAAATAATCTACTCTTTTAATCACATGCATTATTCCGTGATCCATAGAAAATCCAACAATTTGAAAGCCTCTTTATTTGCCATGCGTAAAACCATAGGTTCCTATTTATTGATACTTGCAGAAAATCCAGACATGAGAATTGAAACGCTCGATAACTACAACCAAATGGCCGATAAAGAATTGAAAAAGGTATTGAGAAAACTAATTTAGAATAGTAGGAGGTTTATTCTATCCCAATTACACGTCAGTCTGTGTTTTCCATGACACCTACAAAAAAAGCATCCATAAAATTCAAACCAAGATAATAAAGCATGGATAAATCAAATTATTTCTCATCTAGGGTAAAACAAAAAGATTCCAATACCCTCAGACAAATAGCACTTACGGAAGATGAATATAGTAAATCTATGGTGCTTGCTTCACTATGGGAATTAGCGCAAAGAGAAGACCTAAATGAAGCACTCAAAAACAAACTAGTTGAATTGGAGCTAGCCGAGGATAAAGATTCTGCTAAAAATGAAAAGTCAAAAGTCAAGCAGCCCTTTTTTCTGAACTCGCTGCCATTTACCATTAAGATCGCTGCAGCATTAACAATATCCGTATTTCTATTTGAATTAATAGGATTTGTTTTTCTAGGCCAATCAACATCGGTAAACTTCTCTGGACTAAAAATTCCTGGCTCATTTATATCTTTAGCTTCAGGAATCTATCTTTTAACAGGGCGCAGATTAGCCAAATTTATCTTTTTAGTTGTCTTCACCTGTTCAACTTTATTCTATTTCGCAGCAGGTATAAGCTTGAATCCAATTCATATATCACAACAAATTGTAATTATAGGGGCTTTTGTTTTTGTGCTATTACCTAAAAGTACAGATTGGTATCGAACCTATTAAAGAACTATTAGCATAAAGAAGGTCTATATAAAATGGAAAATACACAATATAAAAAAGGTAATACCAAATAGCTTAATCAGGAATATGGTTATTGAATTTGGGGTATTAGTTTTATACCTATACTATCATCAATGCTGAAGGTTAAAGAAATGAAAAGGAAGAATTTAATCATTTTAGGAATCATATTTGGTTTCTATTCCTGTAAAAATGAACCTGAATCAGATTCAAATAATACTCTAATAAAATCCTTAATTAGTCCAAAAATCAAAAAAGAAAAGCCCTGTAAATGCAACTTTGAAACTTATCTAGAATATTTGAATTCAGTTCCAATTTATGAAAAAGCAGACACACCCATTGTAAGTAACTTCAAATTTGAAGATGATCCAGAATATGATTTTGGAGGTGGGTTTTTATTTAAAAATTCAAAAGATGGATTTTTACAAATTGGTAAAGACCCTTTCTATCCAGCCATGGAAAATTTATGGGTTCATCATACAAATATAAAAATTGGAACAACCAACTACGATGGCTCAAAGATCCCTATATATCAGGACCCTAAAGTAGAATCAATAATCGTTGAATATATAGTAGGAGAAAACTATTTTGACGCTTGGGCTTGTAACGGGCAATGGGCACTAGTAGAGTACAACGGTATCTTAGGATGGCTCTCTCCCGAATATCAATGCAATAATCCTGTAACTAATTGTAATTGAAAGAAGATCAATAACCTTATTAACCAAAAAAAGCCTACTAATCATTTAGTTGGCTTTTTTGATGCTCGTTTTACCATACAAATTCACCCTTTCTTTAATGCACGGAATTAACAAACTATAATTCCACCCCTCCCCAAATACAGTCAATCCAAAATATACCCATAAACTGGTATTGACTCATAAAATATCATACGCTAATTTTAATTCACCATTTTAGGATCAGATTCAAACAGTCTCACAGCGTATAAACCATCCTTAGGACTATTCCCATTTATCACAACGTTTATAGTCAACACCCAATCCTAAATAATTAAAATATATAACCAATTTTTAGCTAAAATGAAAAAAAACAAAGCATTTCACCCATTGAGAAAATTGATGATCAATGGAAATCCAAACCGTGTAAAATCAACACAAATTGTTAGTTCACCACTTGAAGCATATTTAATAAATCACCACATTTCAGCAAAAGCCTATCAAAATTTTGTATCCAGTATCTTGGGAGAAGTTGTAACCCCTTTTTCATGTGACTATGACGAAGCAAGAAAAGAAAGTGACAATGCTTATGATAAATATCCCTTATTCATCACCTATTGTGAATCTTCTGCAGACGTTATAGCTTCTATACAATTTTGTAAGAGTCAAAAATTAGAAGTATGTGCTAGGGCTGGAGGGCATAATACTGCCGGTTATTCGGTACTCAATGGCCGAATGGTAATAGATGTGTCTAGAATCAAAGGAATATATGTGGACCCAGAAGCTATGGTTTCCCATGTGGGCGCTGGAGTTAACTGGGGTGAATACAATCATGAACTGAATGCTTGGGGATTACACAATCCTGGTGGTAGCTGTAGCGGCGTTGGAATGACAGGATATACCCTTGGTGGTGGTTACGGATACACAAGTATGCGATGGGGAATTGCATGCGACAATCTACTAGAAGTAACCATGATTACAGCGAATGGTGAACTCGTTACAGCGAATACAAAAAACCACAGTGAACTATTATGGGCACATAGAGGAGGTACTGGAGGGAACTTTGGAATTGTAGTTGGTTTAAAATACCAACTTTATAAATTGAAAGAAGTATGGCCACTTGAAATTAATTGGACCATAGATGAAGCCGCAGAAGTATTGACTACTTGGCAAAATGAAATGACCAAAACCCTAAAAGATACCAAACTAGGCTTATTGGGCTTCTTAGCAGCTGTAGAACAAGATAAACAAACAGATACCGGGGAACATTATAAAGTAACTGTACCCTATTTCTGTATCCGCGGAATATATTCTGGAGAAAGTGCAGAAGCTGGTCAAAAGGCCTTAGCTCCCCTATTAGAAATTGGTAATCCTACCTATCCATCAGGGCCACTTTGGCAAAACACCATTGATTATGCAGATGCCAATGAACATTTGTTGGACAATGTTGAAGGCGTTATTCCAGACACTATAAAAGAAACCAAAAGGTGTGCCTATGTAAATGATCCACTTACTAAGCAGCAATATCAAAAGATGGTGGACTATTTCAAAACAAGTCCTAGTGTTTACAATATTGTTTCTATGGAGCCTTATGGAGGCGCTATTAATAAGGTGCCAGCAAATGACACTGCTTTTGTACATCGAAATGCCTATTTCGATATTTTCACAGACTCTTTTTGGATGAATGACGATGAGAAAAAGGAAGCTTTCGAATGGTTGAAAAACTACTACGAATCTGATGTCATGAAAGATTTATGGTCTGATATGTATTATCAAAATTACCCCAACTCAGAATATAAGGATTGGAAACATGGCTATTTTGGTGAAAACTACGAAAGGCTTCAAAAAATAAAAAGAGATTGGGATCCGAAGAATTTCTTCAATTTCCCACAAAGTATACAACCATAAAACCATGTAAAAAAGCAGTGATTCATTTTTCTAGAATCACTGCTTTTTACTTTTGAAATACCAGTATATTTCTTAGAATATTTTGATAACTCACCGAATTCAGGGAGGGGAGAAATTGTAATTCAAGATAATCATAAAAATAAACAATATGTTAACCACACTGAAACAAAAAAACATAAACCACTAAACTACAGACAAACACACCTCAACCAACAAACTGTAAGAATCCAAAAATTAATAAAAGGAAACAACACAATTGCAAAATAAATTACAAATAGCAGGCTTCATTTAACTTTTTAATATTTACAAATTACATAAATAGGTAGATTAAAATATACCAAGATAAAGGGATTGAATCCTACTATTGTTAAAATTATCTTTAGATCCATTATAGTTCAAAAAATCAGCTAATAACAACCAAACAAAAACGACCATGAAAACAAGGCTTAGAAAAATGAATGTGCCTATTAAGGTTTTAGGTAGTCTTCTAATTTTTTCAACAAGTTGTACTTCACCACAAAAACAATCCATGAAAGCATCTGTGGGTACACCTCAAGAAACGGAAACCAAAACAGTTTCACTAATGGGAAAAAGAGGAATTGTAAAACATTCTTTTGAGGATGAACTTAAACCCTTTCAAAATTCTTATTTAACATTACCTGCAAATTATACGGGACCTTCTTTTGAATTGAAACACGATTACCCCGAACATGCTTCAAAAGGAAAAAAACATCCATGGAAAGCGGTTACTAAAGACGGAAGGATCACAAAGAAAAATGCCAATGACTATGTATTGGCGCTGAAAGAATATGTCTCAGCTGATATGGAAAAAATGCTTTTTGATTACGAAAATTGGAATCAAAAAAAAGCACAATGGTGGGAATCTATTTGGTTGGGATCTCAACGTGAACCTATCCATGGAATGTATGTGGGTTCAGGTTTTGCAGCACATACCTTATCACCACAGCAAGTTGACCTTACAACCTTTGTATTTACGCTTTACGACAGGACTTCTGCCGTTACCTTGAACAATATTTGGGGAACAGATCTGAAGAATGCCGAACAACCAAATTTAAGCTCTGCTGAAGCCGCACAATTTGCTGAAGGAAGTGTTATCATCAAATATGCCTTTGTAACGGCTGATGGTGAACAATGGCCAGATATGGATGGTGCAGCAACATGGACCATTTATACAGACGTTGACCCAGCAACAGGGGCACCTACTGGAAATCAACCCCAAATGATGGATCTTTCATTGATGCAATTTGACATTATTGTAAAAGACAGCAAGGCAGCACCAGAAACGGGTTGGGTATTCAGTACATTGGTATATGATAAGGATGCTCCTGGAAAAAATGCCTGGGATAAAATGGTTCCTCTAGGTGCAACTTGGGGAGACAATCCAGATATTATTTCTGTAGAAGGTAGTGCTGTAGAAGCACCTGTAAAAGTAAATAAAATGCTTTCGCAAAATTGGATCAATATGAATACGCCAGACTACACTAGATCAACACTTGGATGGGATGGTAGACTTTCTGGGCCCAACGATGGTGCAGTAGTTAATAATGCTACAACAACAACTGGTGTAAAATATGATAACTTGGCTTCTGCTGGGTGTTTAGGCTGCCACAGTTCTGCACAATACACATTCGAATCATTCTTATTACCTGGTTATACTGATGATAATGGACTTACCATGTACAATCCAGGATCTGATGAATGGATGAAATGGTTCCAAAATAGAGATGGGAAATTAGCCATGGACCCAGGAAAGGGTCAAATTGGACTAGATTATGATATGGTTACAGCCTTTAAAGCTATTCCATTATGGCAAGAGGCAATGGATCAAAAAAACACCGTACTTTCTAAGAAATAATTTTTTACCCTAAGAATAGACTAAGTCCACTAATTTATATTAGTGGACTTTTTTATTTTGTATCAACATAGGTAGCCAAACCCTATCTCAAATAGGCTCAATAATCTATATTTAAATCAATCTCCTAATTTCTATCATATTTTGCTCCCTAAATAAATGCTAATATGCAAGTCCATTCAGAAATGTAAAATTTATACAGCGAATTATGAAAATGCATATAAAACCCAATAGTCTAGATTGGCAAAATGGAAAAATAGAAGGGTTCAGTGGTAAGAATTTAATCCAGATGGGAAATGGTGGATTAAAATTAGTAAAGGTAGAAGCCCATGCCACCTACCCCACTCACCTCCACCCCAACAAGACAGAATATGTTTATGTATTGGAAGGAAATCCAACCATCAAAATTGAATCTCAAGTTTTTGAAGGTGTAAAAGATGACTTCTTTATTTTACCTCACTCCATTGCCCACAGCATAGAAAATAATACCGCCACAGAATGTAAACTTTTGGTTGGGCAATTGGTAAATAATATTATCTAATAGCATGTAAAAAGCATTTTTTTTTGTTTTAAAAAATTGAAATTCACTGAATTCAGGGATTATCTTGTGTTTGGTTCAGAATTTTTTCAGAAACTCCTTTTGTATTTTTAACTACAATACAAAACCCAAAAAGTAAAGTATTGACACTGCAAACAACCGTAGCTCCTTACCCTATTAATCTAATAATTACAATAGTTATATAAATCTAATTATATAATTTGAACTAAAACTTATTACAATTATTACATGTAAAATACATAAATAATACTATATTCACACAATTATCATATCCAATTAGTATTATAATGTTCTATTTATCCAAAAAACTAAAGGCTTCAACCTGCCTATTAATATTGCTTTTACCTATTGTTGTAAAGGCGCAATTTTCACTCCCAGACACTATTATCGTCTGTGGAGATTCCCCTATTGAAATAGTCATGGATTATGGGGTTAGTACTTACAATATTTTAGCAGATATAGACAGTACCAACTTCACAACTTTAAATCTTGCTAATGATAAATTTAGTCCAAAGATAACTTTAGACTTTAGCTTTGAATTTTACGGCATCGACTATACGGAAATAGTACTATCCTCCAATTGTTTTCTTTCCTTCAATCAAGAATATCATCATGCTTTTACCCCACTCACTATAGACATAGCACTTCCAAATTCAAGCAATACTATTAGTGCCAACAAAGTGAAAAATGCAATTTTAGCTCCCTGGCATGATATAGACCCTAGTCAAGGCGGAACCATAGATTATGCAACTATTGGGACTTCCCCCAACAGAATTTTTATTGCTAGATGGATGGATGTACCGCATTATAATTGTACAGAAATAACTACCTGTTCGGCTATATTTCTATATGAAAATGGAGATATTATTGAAACCCATATTGCAGCAAAACCTACCTGTACTACTTGGAATACAGGGCAAGCCATTCATGCCCTTCAAAACGATTCAGGTACCGTTGCCGAAATTGTAACGGACCCATACAACAATTTAGAACGAAATTATCCCAATAGCTGGACTAGTGGATTGGAAGGGGTTCGATTTACTCCAGATAGCCTGAATGATTATACCCATAATTTTATTGACTTCATACCTTTTGTGCCAGTTTCAGATATTAACTGGACCAATGCTATAGGCGATTCCATAGGATCGGGTGACTCCATTAGTTGGGATCCTTCAGATTACTTTAATGATGTAGATATTATTTATATAGAATCACCTTTATGCTCTACAGATCTTATAGACTCCATTGTCCTTATTTCTGATCCTTCTTTAGCTATTTCCGGACCAATTGACCCCTTATGTATAAGCGCTGAAGACAGCCTGAGTATAAATGTTGGTTATGCAGATTCAATTCTATGGAACACCGGAGAAACTACAGATAATATCGCTGTTCAATATGAAGGTGATTACTCTGTCCAAATTTTCTTAGATAGCTGTATATTTTACGATACGCTATCAATAGAAGTCGTTGATACAAACATCCTTGAACTTGGCCCTGATTTAAACATCTGTTTTGGGGACAATATTTTATTAAACGCAAGTCATCCTTCTGCAAGTTATTTCTGGCAAGATGGATCTACAGACAGTATATTTAACGCTACAGAAACTGGCTTATACACTGTTGATTTAACGCTCAATAATTGTACTTTTTCGGATAGCGTTTATATTACGGTTACCCCATTCCCTATTTCAAATCTAGGTGCAGACAGCCTTCTATGTGATGGAGATAACATCATTTTAGATGTCTATCAATCAGGAGCCAATTATATATGGCAAGATGGATCAACCAATAGCAATTATATTGTTTCTCAAGCGGGTATATATTCTGTAAGTATAGCAATAAATGGCTGTGTTTCATATGACACCGTTGAAATAAGCTATTCTCCTATTCCTATTATTGATTTAGGTTCCGACCAAACTATATGTCAAGGAGAAAATATAAGCCTAAATGCATTTTTTCCAAATGC
>MAAC01009750.1_pt1 | contig 106745 bp, 110 predicted proteins | sample 1115981 | NCBI WGS metagenome assembly MAAC01 (sample SAMN04961126, study PRJNA320927) | seawater metagenome | isolation source: sample BD02T64 sea water enriched with oil for 64 days | place: USA:Gulf of Mexico | collected 2013-07-27 | reverse complement strand
GCACCGCGTCGGAGAGCGTCAGACCGACGCCCGCAAGTGCGTCCGAAGCCTGTGCTTTCAGCTGATCGTCAACACGGACATGAAGCATGGATGTTTGGGCAGGCATGGATGGTCCTCCAATTGATGGGAATGATGTATCTCATTTGAGATACGAATTCAAGTCGGCAGTATGTGCGCGCGTGGTCCCGTGGTGTTGTCTCAGTGGGAAACTCAGCCACCCTGCCCCGCTAGGAACTCCGCCAGCACAGGACTGGCCGCGACTTTCGCGGAGCTGAGCAGCTCCGAGCCCGCAAGCGAGGCCTTCGACAGGCGTACGAGCCCACCGGTTTCCTCGATGCGGTAGCAGCGGCGTTTCTGCCGACCCCGCCTGTAGTGCGTCGCGGTGACGATCTGGCAGATGCTGCCATCGGTGAGCGTCACGGGTGCTGCGAGTTTGATCTTGTCTCCCTCCTCGTAGTCCGGGATCGCAGCCCAATCCCGGCAGCGCTGGCGCCAGGCATGAGCATAGCTGTCTGGGTCTTTCAGCTCGGACAGCAGGGCCAATAGGCTCAGTGGCGCGCGAGATTCGTTCGGGCCAGCGCTTTCCTCCATGTCCTTGTAGCCCCAGCAGCCGTCATCGTATCGGGTGAGGAAGACAGCCCCGAACGTGATGGAGCCATCCACATCGGTCACATAGGTCGCGTCTTCGATAGCGGTGCCGTCGAGATTGGTGACCCTTGCCGCCGCATACCAGGTGGAGCCGACCTTGCAGGCTTTGACCAGTTCGGTTTTGCGCGTGTCGCCCTCGAAAGTGCAGAGCCGGGCGATTTCCGCTTTCTCATCCGCGTAGGTTTTGACGCGGCGGTCGGTGTAGAAGAGCCATCCCATCAGGCCGCCCTCCGATCATTGAGTTCCATCAGCGCATCGAGCGGCACGCGGTAGGGCTGCATGGCGTCGAAATCCTCGCAGCGTTTATGGGAATAAGCTGAAGCACCAATACCCTGCCGCGCTTCGCGCTCTCGGGACATTGGCGCTGCATCATCTTCTTCGAATTCCCAAAACGCCGAATTGCCGCAGTTCTGCACGATCGCGAAGGTGTCGCAGGCATCCTTGAGGATGACCCTGAAGGTGCCACCGAGGCCCGAGGGCACTTCGTAGGTCCCGCCGATGAGATAATCCGAGGCCCGGCGCGCGAAGACACGGATGCTGTGGCCATCGGTGGCGAGCCGGATCGCCCCCTGCCCCCGGTCGATGAGCACCTGCACATCGTCGAGGATGTCGGTGTAGAACTGGCCGGTCAGATCGCGAAACGCCATGCGGCGCTGCGCCATCCAGTCGGTATCCCGAAACGGGTTCATGCCGTCGGCGAAAGCAAAGGACGGATCGGCCTGCTCGGTCGTGACGATGCGAGTGGTCGTGCCATCGATGCCGTTTGAGCGCAGATGCACGCCATTGCCGACGATGAGGATCAGGGCCGGCCTGTCCACGGGACCGTTCCAGTTGGGCAGGAAGGTTTTGCAGGCGCGCGCATGTGCGATTTGCGCCGCAACAGCGGACGCAGAGAACTTGAGAATAGCCATGAGGATGTCTTTCGGTTGGGTGTGGGAGGTCGACCCACGCGGGGAATGCCTCGCGCGGGTCGCGTGATGGCTCAGGCCGCTTGCGCGACCTCGCTGTCAGGCTCCGGGGTGTCCGCAGTGGGCTCCGCCTCGTCAAAGGCGACACCGTTGGTCTGCATCATCGGCGGGCACCAGGCGGCCACGGCAGCGCGCTGCGCGTCCGTGAGCGTGGCGAAAGGCTCGGCGAAGAGCTTGTCGCAGAAGGCGACGATCTCCTTCTTGCTCGACGAGGCCAGCGTCACCGCCTCCTGGGTCAGACCCAGATCTTCGCCGAGGATCTTCAGGAGCCAAGCCTTCTTGAAGCGATTGAAGAGCGCCGCGTTCGGCGTCCAATACGCGCGAATGTCGGGCATGATCTCGATCTCGAACGCATGCATCAGGCTGTCGCGCCGAGGATCCCGCGCGAAGCAGGACTGCGTGGTGCTCGCCGCGGCATAGGCCACGAGCTTGGCCTTCTCCCCTGTCTCCAGCGCGCGAAACGCCGCGAACTGATCGGCAGGCGCGCGGGCGTCATCGAGCCACGAGAGGTCAAGCGCATCATGCGCCGCCGCCACCTGCTCGAGCGAGGTCTCGTCGATCTCGTCCATCTTGGCATGGCTGCGGTATTCCTTGCGGGCATCGACCTTGATAGCCTGCGTGACACTCATTCCGCTGGCCAGAACGTCGCTCACCAGCTTGAAGAGCGTCAGATCGAGCGTGGCCTCCGGATGCAGCGCCATCGCGGCGCCAAGGACCATGGCCCGCTCGGTCTTGAGATCCTCGGCCAGTGAGGCTGGATAAGTGATTTCGCCCGGGTCCGGGGCCTCCTCCCCGGTCGGGTTGGCCGAGGAGCCGCGCGCGCCCTCCTCTTTGACGGTGTCCTCGGGGCGCACGAGGCCCACATGGAGCGTGATCTGCCCGCCCGACCACGACGCGATCACCCCAGACCGCGCGAGGTCCTCGGCACTGTAGGCCTCCTGCAGGTCGCGGGCTTCCTCTTCCAGAGCGTCCACACGGTCGTAAAGCGCGTTGTAGGCACCGTCCTCGAGCCCCTCATTCTCCATCTCGAGCTGCAATTTCTCAAGCTCGGCGGTGATCTCATCGATGCGCTTCTGGGCAGCCTCATCCGGCTCGATCGGGCCGGGATAGACGCGGCCGTAGTCGGCCATGGTCGCGTAATCATAGCGGACCATCGCATCGGCCCAGGCAAAGCCCAGCTTTATGCGAGCCTCTTCGGCGGTGGCACCGAGCTTCTCAAGCAGGATGGTTTCGACCAGCGCCGCATCCTCAAGCACGGAATGCTCTTCCAGAAGGTCAGCCGCGACGGCACCGCCACGCGCCTCGTAGTCTTCACGCACGAAAGCCCCGATATCATCGCTGACCTGCACGCCGCGGGATTTGAGGGCCTGACGGACCGTGTAGGCCTGCAGATAGCCGCCGTCCTTCGTGAGCGCCTCGAAGACCTCGCGCTGCGCCTCCTGGCTCGGGTGCTCGGCGAAGGCCTTCATTGTGTCGAGCGTGATCACCTTGCCCCGGGCTGCGGCGCGGATGTCGGGGTGGATCAGGCCATAGCGCAACCGGCCTTTCACGGCGGCCACCGTGGTGCCGAAGGTCTTTGCGATGGTCTCGGCCGTCTGGCCGTCAACGTCCATCATCCGGCCGAAGGCCTCGAACTCGTCGATTGCGTTCATCGGCGCCTGGGTGATGTTCTCGGCCAGCGACAGTGCCGTGGTGACGTCGCAGTCTTCCGGCACAAGGCGGCAGTCCACCTTGGTCTTCGCAGTGAACCCCTTGGTGGTCTTGTCGGCGATCAGCTCCTTCAGGGCTGCATGGCGCCGGCCACCGGCGAGGACAGCATATTTGCCGTCAAGCTTCTGGACCAAGAGCGGCTGGAGCAGGCCCAGAATAGCGATACTGGCCTTCAGATGGGCGATGTTCTCAGGATCATAGGTTTCCGGAGAGTTGCTGCGCACATTGGCAGGATGCGGGACCAGATCGCCGATGGCGACGGTAAGGGGGGCAAAGCTTGTGGTCATGGGATATCCTTCCAGGTGGGTGAGGTGTGGCCCGCGCGCTTGCGCGTGACCAATCCCCGGCTTCAGGGATCACCACGACAAAAGGCCCACTTTGCCTTTTTGAGGGGCAGCGGGCCTTCATCGTCTCAGATGTCAGGGGAGGAGTCCCCTGCCCTACCAGTCGCGCGCCAGCATGATGGTCAGCACGCGGACGGTGGTGGCAGGATTGTCCGGGGTCTCAGCCCCGTAGCGGAAATCCGAGTCTGCTTCATAGAGATCGATTTTCCAGAACACGGTCTCGCCCCGGATCTCGACCGCGCCAAAATCGTGCCAGCCTTCAGGGTCATTCTCGGGCTCGAATGTATCGAACGCACCGGTGGCCTTCACCGCCTCGGCCATGAAGCCGTCATCGGCTTCCATAAGCGCGCGAGTGACATGCATGCGGCCCTGAATGGGCTGCACGGGCGGCACCCCAAGGCACGCGAGCTTGCGAAACGCGTCGTTTTGCGCCGCGATCACGGTCGGATCTGGACGGTCTGGCTGGGGTTGAACGGTCATGGACATGGGGATCTCCTTTGAGAAGTTGAAACACCCTTCCCAAAGCCCGCTTTCACTTTTCTGCTTGGCGAAAGGATCGAAGCAGAAGGCGCCTTACCCGAACAGCCCTCTGGCTCTGTAGTTCGGGTTGGGGATGGTTTCGATCCAGCCGCCTTGGTGCTTGATGCTCTCGAGCGCTGCCGAGAGCGGATAAGCGCCCTCGGACGGGCTCCACCAATAGGCACCGCGCTTGAAGACGATGATCTTGCGGCGGCCGTCGTTGAAGCAGGCCACCCGCAGCGTCTTGGGTTCCTTACGTGACATGCGAGTCTCCGTTCTCTGTGTGGTCAGGCGGCCTCGGCACTGCGCCCTGCCCTGCCCGTCTCCGATCTGGCGATCAGATAGTCGCAGGCGCGCTGCGCATCTGCGGCGTGCTTGAAGATCGCACCCTTGTCCGACCGAAGAACGCGCAACCAGTTGTGGAGATAGGCGGCATTCATCTCGAGCGTATGCGCCGTGAAGCCAAGCGTTTGACCCAGGAACACCGAGGTCAATTCTGCGACGATCTCTTCGCGCGCGTAAGAGGTGTTGCCGAATTTCGAGAGACCGAAATCTCGGTTCAGTCGATGCGGGGCTTTCGTGGCATGGGCCAGCTCATGGGCCCAGACCCCGTAGAAATTGCGCGGGTCCTGGAACCGCGTGATGGACGGCATGTAAACCTTGTCCACGGGCGGCAGGTAGTACGCTTCCGTTCCTGTGAAGACGGTCGTGATGTCGATGGCATCGAAAAACGCCTGCATGTGCGGGATGGGCTCGGACGGCGGATGCTCGGGCACGGGCTCCGGGTCAGGGTAGAAGCTGTCGGGCAAGCCCTCGATCTGGCAGGCATTGAACACACGGTAGGATTTCTGGAAGCGGAAGATACGGGCTTCCTCGGAGTGATCATCCCCGTCGCTGTGATCATGCTCATCGCCGGCGTCTCTCCGGCTTTGACCGTAGTAAACGACGACAGAGGACTTCTCGCCCTTGCGGACCTTTGCGTCCAACGCATTGGCCTGCGGCAGCGTCATCCAGAAGGGAGAGCTGTGGCCCGCCATCACGGTCCGCATCGTCAGCAGAAAGTTGTTCACCCCCTGGTAGGGTTCACCGCCCACGCGCAGGGGACGAGAGCTGCCACCTGCGGTCCAAGGCTTGCGCCACGGCAGGACGCCGCGCTCAATAATACGGATGATTTCGTTTGTGATGACCTCGGAGGCATCGAATTTGGGCGTGCGGGATCGGGCCATGGCTGGCGTCCTTTCGAGTTTTGGTAAGAGGGAGTGGTGACTAGGTTGACCGACAGGGCCGCGGATCGTTGGTGATGCTCGCGCCGAGCTGTTCGACCATGTCGATGTAGGTGGTCAGCGACACGGACCTGCCGGGACCCGAAGGTTCAGGGTCGTCCGATCCGTCCCGCGTCACCCGCGGCAGGTTCGCGAAGGCAATCACATCGGTGACGGGTCGGATATCGATAAACGGGGTCCCTCGTGCTACCGCAAGAGTGGCCAAGGGAAAGCGCTCGATTGGCGCGAAGGTTGAAACGGTGGTCCAACCGAGATGGAGGAATGTCCCACCCTCTCCGCAGATCACATGCGCGTTAGGCAACAGCGCCGCCTGCTTCAGATAACCGAGATCACGTAGGACGGTCTCGCGCTCGCGCCGTTGTGCCTGCCCCGTCTGGCCGGTTCGGCGTAGTTCCTTGTGTCGCCACCACGAGGCAGCGGTCGCGCGCAATACGCGCAAGACACCTGTTTGCATGAGAATGCCCTTCATCAGGAACGGCAGACCGGAATCCGGCCCGGACCCATCCGAGGGACCCCAAAGGCCCTCATCCGTCAGTCACAAAACCCGAAGGACACTTTCACTCTTTGGGGAACTGATGCCGGAGAATGTTGAATGCAAAGCTCATGAGAACCTAGGATCCTGCACTTTCCGGCATCAGACCCCATTGAAGAACAGGGGCAGGCCCGGACACGCTCTTTCGGGCACCTCAAAGGCCTGATCCTCCCCGACCCTCCTCTTCCTCTCAAACCCCATGATTTGCGCAGGCGGCTTGCTTTTGTTCCTGTTATGTTCTATTCTGAAACCAAGCTATGAAGGGAGAGCCCCGATGGAAAGCACCACTTACGCCCTGCCCGCGACGCCAAAGCAGATCGCCTATGCGCGCGCGCTGGCACTGCGCAACCAGACGCTTTTGCCGTGGGAGGTTCAGCAGGACCGCCGGTCCCTGAGCGCCTGGATCGACGCACAAGCCAAGCTCACATCCGCGACAGCGCTGAACAGCCTGCCCTCGTCCAAACAGGTCGCCTTCGCCGAACGCCTCGCCCGGATCAAACGCCGCGCCGTGCCGGATGAGTGTTTCCGCGACAAGGGGCTGATGTCGAAGTGGATCGACGGGAACAAATGAAGCTGGGCTGACCCTGCGGTGATCGAGACTACTTCAGCCGATCAACAACCGATGCCCCGCCCGACTTGGCAAGCGCGATCAGGCTGGACTGGATCCTGGATGTGAAGGCGGAACTGAACGTGCCGATGGGCGTGCGGTCCTCCCAGACATAGGACCGCTCCAGAATATCGGTGTTGATCTCGTCCAGCATGACCCATTTGCGGACATGGGTTTCTAACCCCACGCGCTGCGACTCGATCTTTGGCACCTCGATGATCAGCACGATGTTGACGAGCGTTGCCGCAACAAGCAGCCGGAGCGGGGTTCGGGTACACCCCATTGACTCTAGCCTACGGCGACCCCGAACAGCGCACCGACCCCGGCTGTCGCGGCCATGGCAAGCGCGCCCCATAGCGTGACCCTTGCGGCCCCACGAACGATGCCTGCGCCGCCGGCGGAAGCACCCAATCCGCCAAGAACCGCAAGGCCAAGGATCGTCGATCCCGCCACCAGGGGAGCGATCTGCGCCTCCGGGACCAGCATTACGACGATCAGGGGCAGCACCGCCCCAACGGCGAAGGTCAGTGCGGACACCAGAGCGGCCTGAATAGGGCGGGCGGCAACGGTTTCCGAAATGCCAAGTTCGTCGCGCGCATGCGATCCGAGCGCGTCACGTTCAGTCAGTTGCACGGCAACCTTTTCCGCCAGGTCGCGGTCCAGCCCCCTTTCAACATAAATCCGGGTTAGTTCCTCGAGCTCGGCCTCGGGCGTTTCCTCGAGCTCACGGCTCTCTCGGGCGAGGTCCGCCTGTTCGGCGTCAGTTTGCGAGCTGACCGAGACATACTCCCCCGCCGCCATGGACATCGCGCCAGCCATAAGCCCGGCCAGCCCGGCGATCATGACCTCGGGCTTGCCGGAGCCTGCGGCCGCGACGCCGACGACGAGGCTCGCAGTCGAGACAAGACCATCATTGGCCCCGAGAACGGCGGCCCGCAGCCAGCCGATGCGATGCACCATATGGATTTCAGAATGTGATAGACGGCTCATGGCGTGGCTCCTTGAACGATGTCAGCTTGCTCTGACATGATGGCCTGTGGTTTGCCCGTAGCTGGCTCCTGTGGCGCGATGCGCAGCGCGCGCAGGGCGTTCAGGATAACAGCGACGTCGATGACCTCTTGCAGAAGCGCCCCCTGCACCGGGGTGAGATACCCGAAAGCGGCGGCAATCATGCCGAGAACCGACAGACCGATACCCGCGACCACGCTTTCGACAGCGATCCGGCGCGACGCCCGCGCGATCTCGATCCCGGGCCCAAGCCGGTCGATCCGGTCGACGAGCAGCACCACGTCCGCCGCCTCGGCCGAGGCCGCGGCGCCCCGTGCCCCCATTGCCACGCCTACATCGGCTGCGGCCAGGGCGGGCGCGTCGTTGACACCATCACCCACCATCATCACCGGCCCGTGTTTACGCTCGGAAAGCACCAGTAACACCTTTTGATCCGGCGTCAGACCGGCCCGCAGCCCGTCGAGGCCCAGCCCCTCGGTCACGCGCTCGGCCACGTCCGCGCGGTCGCCAGTAGCCAGAAGGATGCGCGCGATCCCTTGACGGCGCAGACCGTCCAGCATGGTGCCCGCCCCCTCGCGCAGCGGGTCGGACATGACGAGGTGCCCGGCCATGTGACCGTCAACTGCCACTGCGACAAGGACCGATCCGGCGCCCTTGGCGGGGTGATCGCCCACCATCCGCCCGACACGGGACGCCACGAAGCCGTCGCCGCCGACGATCACCTCGCGGTCCTCCACACGACCCAAGACCCCTTCGCCCGGGATCTCAGCCACTTCTGTCGGAACGGGCAGTGTGAAGCCCCGCGCCTTTGCGGCAGCGACGATGGCCTGCGCCACGGGGTGTTTCGATGCCTGATCGAGCGCGGCGGCGAGGCGGAGGATGTCGTCCTCGGTCATGCCATCGTGGCTGTCGATCGAGACGATCTGTGGACGGCCATCCGTCAGCGTCCCCGTTTTGTCGAGGATCAGCGTGCGGATCCGCGCCATCGTCTCGAGCGGCCCTGCGCCCTTGATCAGCACGCCAAAATGCGCCGCACGCGACAGGCCGGCGACCAGTGCGACCGGCACAGCAAGGATCAGCGGACAGGGCGTGGCGACGACCAGAACGGCAACCGCGCGGATCGGATCACCGGTGAACCACCACGCCACGAAGGCGATACTGACGGTGACGACCAGAAAGCCCAGCGACCAGCGGTCGGCCAGCCGGGACATCGGCGCTTTGGACGCCTGCGCCTCCTCCACCAGGCGAACGATCCCGGCATAGGTGCTGTCCTTGGCTTCGCGCGTCGCCGTCAGGTCGAAGGCCTCGCCCGCATTGGTCGAGCCGCTCATGGCGTCGGCCCCGCGCGCCAGCCGGACTGGCAGGGACTCGCCGGTCAGCGCCGAGGTGTCGAGGAAGGCCGTGTCGGAGGCCACTGTGCCGTCTACCGGCACCACGTCGCCCTGCCGGATCAGCAGGCGATCACCGGGGGCGAGTTCGTCGAGCGGCACCTCCTCCAGCGCACCGTTGCAGTGCCGGGTCGCGGTCCGGGGCACGCGGGACAGGAGGTCCTGCATCGACCGACGGGCGCGGCCCTCTGCGAAGGCTTCGAGGAAGGTGCCGCCCGAATACATCACCGCAACGACCGCCGCTGCGAGCGTCTCGCCGAAGACGAGCGCCGCGGTCATGGAGAGCGCGGCGACGATATCGAGGCCCACCTCGCCGCGCCCAATGCTCCGGACGATTTCGACCACAAGCGCTGCGAGCGCGGGAACAACTCCTGCAATCCAGATCAGGTTCGCGATCTCTGGTTGGCCCGCAAGGTAGAATGCGAGTCCCACGATCAGCCCGGTTGCGGCCATCAGCAGGAGTGCGGTCTTGAAGCGATCGGTACGGGTCTGTTCCATGCGGCTCATCTTCCCCCGGCTGAGGCGATTGCCGCTGGTTCTTCGGAAAAAAGACGCCCGACTCCCACGCCCATTGCATTGCCTTCATCATCGCACAGAAGAAACAGGGCGTCGAGTCCACGTTGTCTCGCGAGGTCCGCACCCCTCTCCGCACCGAGCACCATGAGCGCCGTCGCCCAAGCATCGGCCTCGGCACAGGTGCGGGCCACCACGGTGACGGAGGCCGGCGAGGCGATCAGCGGCGCGCCACGTCTCGGATCCATGGTATGCGACAGGCGGCGCCCCTGAACCTCGACCCAATGGCGGTAGTCACCGGAGGTCGCCACGGCGGCGTCCTGCAGCGCCAGAACCGAATGCGGCGTCCGGCGATCAGGGTCCGGCGCTTCTACCGCGATGATCCATGCCTCGCCATCGGGGCGCAGGCCCATCGCCCGCATCTCGCCGTCGATGCCGACAAGGGCGTCGGCAATCCCATGATCGCGCAAGGTCTCGGCGAGCCGGTCGACGCCATAGCCCTTGGCGATGCCGTTCAGATCCAGCGCAATGGGCGCGGTCTTGCGCAACTGCATCCCCTCGATCTCCAGCACCTCCTGCACCGGGCGGCGGGGGGCGTCCATCGCGGCGCGGATACCCTCGGGCGCGGCGGCCCCGGGCCCGAAACCCCAGGCCGTCACCGCATCGCCCATTCCGATATCGAAGGCCCCGCCCGAGGCGCGCCCGATCTCGAGCCCGAGGCTCAGAACCGCCCGCAGTTGCTCCGGCACCACCACCCAATCGCCCACCGGCGCCGCGTTGATCCGCATGAGCGCGCTCTCCGCGTTCCACGTCGACATCTGCGTGTCCACCTCGTCGACAGCCGCCTGAAGGGCGGCACGTATTGCATCCGTGTCGCGGCCCCGATCCGCGAAGAACAGCGCCGACCAGCGCGTGCCCATGGTGGGGCCGTTCAGGGCGATGCGCGCGCGCTCAGTAGACATCTTCGACATACCGCCCCTCTGCCTTCAGGACTGCCGGCGTCAGCCCGGCCGGCGCGAGTATCTCGGCCAGCGCATCGGCCACGCCCGCGGCCATGTCCCGTCCGCCGCAGACCATCACAAGCGCCCCGTCGCGGATAAGCCGGGCCACCTGCGCCGCGTCGGCGCGCAGGGCGTCCTGCACATAACTGCGCCGCGCGCCGCGCGAGACGGCGGTGACAAGCCGGGTCAACCGCCCCTCAGCCTGCCAGCCGGGCATCTCTTCGCCATAGAAGAAATCGCTGTCCGCATGCCGCATCCCGAAAAACAGGTGCACGGGCCTGTGCCGCGCATTGCCGCGGATGAAGCCCGCCAGCGGCCCGATGCCGGTGCCCGCCCCGATCAGGATCAGCGGGGTGCGACCGCGACCGGCGTGAAAGCCGGGATTGCGCCGCAGAAAGGCCCGGACCGTATCGCCCGGTTCCAGCGCGGTCAGCTGGCCCGAGGCCAGACCGCCCGGATGCTTGCGCACCACGATCTCGACGAACCCGTCGCGCCGGCCCGAGGCCAGCGAATAGAGGCGCGGCACCGGGCTGCCCTGCGGCAGGACGCCGATCAGGTCGCCCGCCTGGAACCGTGCGAAACCCGTGCCCGTCAGCCGCTGCCACGGCGTTGCGCGCGGCAGGGCGAAGCGCAGGATCGCGGCCCCCGCCTGCATCTCGGCCCCGTAGTTGCGCCGCGAGACGAGGGTCAATGTTTCGGTGCGCGGCGAGACGGGCTGGTGAGAAAGCTCGAGAGAGATGCCAAGCGCCTCGCCAAGAGCGCGGCCCCAGCGCGCGAAATCCTGTGGCGATTGGCGGTCGATCGTGTCCAGCGGCATGAGTTCGGGCCAGCCCTGCGTTAGCGCCGCTGTCGAAACGTCCTTGGCAAAGGCGCAATAGGCCGGAAAGCAACGGTCGCCGAAGCCGAGCACCGCAAGTGGAATGTCCGGCGCCTGATCGCACGCGGTCAGCCTGTCGAGAAAGCCCTTCGCCGAAGCCGGCGCGGCACCATCGCCATAGGTCGCGGCGAGCAGGATGATGCGCTCGGCACGGGCGTAGCGCTCTGGCGCGAAGCCCGACATCGGGCCAACATGGACGCCCTGCCCCGCTGCCGTCAGCGCGGCATGCAGGGTCGCGGCGAAGCCCCAGGTGCTGCCGCCCTCGCTGCCGACAAGAATGATCGTCTCGGCACGGCCCGCGGGTTGGTTGCCCCGGATGCGCGGCCGCCCGCGCCGCCCGGCAAGCCAGATCAGGACGCCGGTCACGCCCATCGCCGGCACTCCGAGCGCCATCATCCCGAGCACAAGGCCGAGCGTCGCGGCCCCCTGCCCCGTGTGCAGCATGTAAAAGGTTTCCGAGACGCGCTCCCACCCGGTCAGGTCGGCCCATGCCATGAGCGCGCCGGTTCCCTGGTCAAGATAGCCGGTGCCCCGGTCGGTCTTCAGTGTGAACACGTCCGTCGCATCGCCGGGATAGGGAAAGCTCAGTTCGCGCAGCTCGGCGACGGGGGTCTGCAGCAGCGTGGCCATCTGATCGAGAGCGAACCCAATCTCTCCGCTCACTTCGGTGGGATCAGCCGGCAGGACGCCACCGTCCGGCAGAAGATCGAAGGTGGAAGCTGTCATCCAGAGGGCGGTGGTGGAGGACAGAACGAGGCCGATGACGGCGATCCGGGCGATCTCGACGTGCAGCCGGCCCGCGAGCGGTCCGCGCAGAGGCGCGAACCAGTGCCGCCATCCCCCCGCCCGCCGCGCGACCAGCACAGCACCCGAGAGCCAGAGGACCAGCATCGCTGCGGCCCCGGCGGCCATGGCGATGCGCCCGCCATCCCCAAGGAAGAGCGAGCGATGAAAGTTGGTGAGCCAGCGAAGGGCCTGGTTCGGGTCGGCCGAGGCAACGCCCGCGCCCGTCGCCGGGTCGATCACGGCAGCACCAGGCGCGCCCTGATCGAACCAATAGGCGGTGATCCGACCGGAGGGCGACCGCCGGATCTGCTCGACGCCCGGATAGACGACCTGGATGCGGTCCGCGAGGGTGGCGACTGTCAGGCCAGTCTCCACCTGCGGCGCGGTGATGCGCTCGACTGCCGGAAAGACCGAGAGCGCAGCGCCGCTCAGGCTCAGGATCGTGACGAGCGCGAGTGCCAGAAGACCCGGCCAGCGATGGAGTGTACGGATCATGGCCCTGCCCCTCACATGTCGTAGGAGAAGTTGGAGATGTAGCGCCGCCCGCTCACCGGCGTGCCCGCGCCCGCCGTCGTCAGCGGCACGGCCACCTCGTTCGGGCTGTCGCGCATATCCTCGACCGCCGCGTCGATGTGCAGCGTGTAGCCCGTATCGAACAGCGCGTCGGCCAGATCGAGCGTGATCTCGAGACTGCGGCCCGCGCCGACGCTGGCGCCGGTGATACCGTTTACCTGCGCGGTATCGCCGCCCGTGGCACGGTACCAGTCGCTCAGATGCTCGTAGTACTTGGACTTGCCACCAGCCATCCAGAGACTGCCGACATAGGCGCCCGAGGCGTCGGTAACGTAAAGCGCGAGGTAAGCGCCGTCGCCACCATAGTTGTTAAGGGTGGTTGTGAGCGTCACGGGCCGTGCCATAGCGAGGCCGGGAAGCGTGAGTGCGGTGGTCAGCGCGAGCGTTGCGAGAAGTGATTTCATGGGAATGATCCTTGTTCAGGGTGCTTCGGAGCTGTTCAGTTCACCTGAACCTGCGGAGGGGCGCCGTTTCCGAAGAGGCCGTTCTGCGGAGGAGCGACCGTTCCAGCGGGCGCGGGATTGCGGGCGCCACCGCGGTCGTCGTCATCATCCTCGTAGTCCATCTCGACGATCTGCAGCGTCGCCGGATCGAGCTTCACCTCGATCTCGCGGCCATCCTGGTCTCGGCCTTCGAGTTCGTAGCAGCCGTCGTCGATCTCGAAGTCGCGCACCGTCCAACCGTTCTGTTCGGCCATCTGCATGGCGGCCTCGCGCGGCTGCCACTGGTCACGGGGCGCATTGCAATCATCGTCGTCGGCCAGCGCAGCGCCGGCGGGCAAGAGTGCGATCAGGGCAAGGGCGGTCAGGGTCTTTTTCATGGCAAGGGGTCCTTTCGTTTGATGAGACCAATCTGGCACCCCGACCTGAGGGCATCCTGACGCCCCAGCGATTCCTGCTTCAGCTTGCCGTCAGGAAAATGGCCCCGCCGATGATGGCGGGGCCAAAAAGATGCGAGCGCAGGCTACAGGGCTGGCATGGCTATGCGCCCTGCCCCGCGTTCAGGCGAATTCGAACAGCTCGAAGCGGACACGGCGAGGCGTTTGGCCTTGTGCTTTCAAGCCCTTGAGAACCCCGTCCTTCAGACCGGTTGGGCCGCAGAACCACAGATCGGCTTGCCGGATCGCGAAAGGGACCGCGCCAATCAGGCGCTCGGCCGTGAGCCTGCCATCGCGCGTCGTGACGACCACCTCGAAACTGAACCTCGGGTTGCGGGCAGCCGCAGCGCGCAGCGTCTCTACCCCAATCGCCTCTTCTTGTGTCGGAACGCAGTAGATGAGGTGAATGTCGCGACTCTCCGCCTCTGTCAGGCTTTCCGCCCAGGCGAGGAACGGCGTGATACCGATGCCGCCGGCAAGCCATATTTGGCGCGCACCGCCCTTGCGGAAATTGAACCGTCCATATGGCCCTTCGACCTGCACGCGCGTTCCGGTCCGCAAGATGGCGGGCAGGCTTCGTGTCCAGCAACCCAACCCCCGGATGGAGAACGTCAGGGTGCCGTCAGGGCGCGGGGCGCTGGCGATCGTGAAGGGGTGCGGCTCGGACAGTCCTGCCTCTGGCGCGCGGAAGAAGGCGAATTGCCCCGGCCGCCACCGCATGGCCCGCCTCTCGGCGCGGAGGGTTAGCGTGGTGGTGTCCTTGGTCTGGCTGATCTCTGTGACGGTGAATTCTCTACGCCGCAGGTATGGGGCGACCAGCTCGGTGAATATCCACGCGATCACTCCGGCGATGCCGAATGTGTTCAGAAGCACCGAGAGCGATGGATCTACCTCTGTCGGCATGTCGACGAAGAACTGGTGAAAGACCACGATTGCAAAAAGGGCCCCCATGAAACGATGGCTGAACCGCCAGATCTGATAGGGGATTTCCAGCCCGATGAAGGGCAATCTCCGGAACCAGCTGACAGCAACCAGGGCGAGAAGCGCATTGAAGGCAAGTTCGCCCGCCTCTTCACCAAGTTCTCCAAGGGAGGTTTCACGCACCATACGCTCGAAATCCGGCTCGATCTGCTGGTGCAGGATCATCAGGACCATTGCGGAAATGCCGAGCCACTTGTGGACCCGGTACATGCGATCGAGACCGCCGAACAATGGTTCCACTAGTGGCGGCCGTGCGGCGAGGATCAGGGTCTGTGCCATCGCGACAACTGCCGCCGCCCCGACGGCAATGCCAAGTGCTGCATCCGCGCCATAAGGCGCATAGGTGTTGAACCCGAGCAGTGCCGCCAGCAGGCATGGCAGCGCCACCAGAACCGGGCCCGTCAGGGCTAGAGGAGAGTTGAGGGAAAGCCGGTGGAGTGACGGAAAGCCCGGCACCGGGACATTACCGTCGCGACGCGCTGCATCAGTCATCGTCGCGTCTCTCGTGATCCCGCTCGCGGCGATCATCCTCGTCGTCCTCGTATTCGAACTCGATTACCTCCAGCGTGGCCGGGTGGACAGTCACCTCGATCGCACGCCCCTCGGCATCCCTCCCGTCGATCTCGTAGCAGCCGTCATCAATCTTGATCCGGCGCACCGTCCAACCATTTTCTTCGGCCAGCATGGCAACAGCATCGCGCGGCTGCCAGTCGGCCATCGGCACGAAGCAATCGTCGTCAGCCAGCGCCGCGCCGACCGGAAAGACCGCGAGAAAGCCGATAATTGTCAATGTCTTCTTCATGGGGCACACTCCTAGTGGCTCGCCTCTTGATGCCATTCATGCGCCGCGAAGCTGACGGCAGCCTGAAGGGGCTCGACCCACAAGCTTCAGCTTCGTGTCAGCCAGACGGATCATGGAGGGACATCAGGAAAGGACGGGTACGACCATGCGCATATTGCTGATCGAGGACGACACGACTCTTGGCGCTGCCGTGCGCGACCAGATCGCAGCTGATGGCCAGTCAGTAGACTGGGTCACGCGGCTAGACGCGGCGGCAGACGCGATGAGCACAACCTCCTACGACCTGCTCCTGCTCGACCTCATGCTGCCAGACGGACGTGGTATCGGGTTCCTCAAGGGCCTCAGGACGCGTGGAGACGTGACGCCGGTCATCATCCTGACGGCGCTCGACCAGGTGTCCGATAGGATCGAAGGGCTCAATGCGGGCGCTGACGACTATCTTGTGAAGCCCTTCGACCTGTCGGAACTGTCGGCACGGATCGGATCGGTCGCGCGGCGCTACAGCGGCAACCCCAACCCGATCCTGACCCACGGACCGCTCGACATCGACCTTGCCGCGCGCAGCGTCCATCGGGATGGCAGACATGTGCCGCTGACGGCGCGGGAATGGGCGCTCTTCGAGGCCTTCCTGGCGCGTCCCGGGCAGCTCCTATCCAAGGCGCAGTTGGAGGAGAAGCTCTACGCTTTCGACGCCGAAGTCGAGAGCAACACCATCGAGGTGCACGTAAGCCGCCTGCGCAAGAAACTGGGGAGCGCCATCATCGAGACCGAGCGCGGCATGGGTTACCGGCTGGGCAAGCCATGATGTGGCCATCCAGCCTTCAGGTACGGCTCGGCTTGTCACTCGGCCTTGTGCTGACGATTCTCTGGCTCGCCGCCGCCACGGTTACCGCGGTGATCGTTCGGGGCGAGATGGATGAGGTCTTCGACAGCGCCCTGCGCGAAACCGCCGAGCGCATCCTGCCGCTGGCCGTGACCGACATCGTCGGGCGGGAAGATCAGGGTATGACGCAGCGTCTCGCGCCGATCCGTGAGCATGACGAGTTCTTCACCTACATCGTACGCGATGCCGAGGGACGCATTTTGCTGCAATCCCATGCGGCGGACCCTGCCGTGTTCCCTCCATACGATGGTCCGGGATTTGGGCAGAACGCCACACATCGCCTCTACAGCGACGCGGTGCTCCAGGGGACGATCAGCATCACCGTGGCCGAACCGTTGGCGCATCGCGCTTCGGTTGCTCGGGAAATCCAGATGGGCCTCGGCCTGCCGCTGCTGGTTGTGCTGCCGTTGGCGCTCGCGTCGATTATTCTCGCTGTGCGCTTCAGCCTCGCCCCTCTCCATCGGTTCCGTACGCGGCTTGAAGCGCGCGGCGTGCGCGACCTGTCAGAAGTACCCGCGGCCGACCTGCCGACGGAAATCGGCCCGCTGGCCGCAACCTTGAACAGCCTTTTGGCTCGGCTGCGCGACGCGTTCGAGGCTGAGCGAAGTTTTGCAGCCAATGCGGCTCATGAACTAAGGACACCATTGGCGGGCGCTATCGCCCAGGCGCAGCGACTGCGGTCAGAGACCAAAGATCCGACCATCGACGCGCGCGCCGCCGAGATCGAGGCGACGCTCAAGCGTCTCACTCGGCTGTCCGAGCGTCTCCTGCAGCTTGCGCGGGCCGAAGGCGGTAGACTTCGGATGGACCAGAGCTCTGATGTCAGAACGATCACTCGGGTCGTGGTGGAAGATATTGCGCGCAGCACAGAGAACGGGCGCCTTATGTTGAACTTGCCGGACACGCCTGTCTTGTCTGATATCGACCCCGACGCATTGGGAATTCTGTGCCGGAATCTGGTGGAAAACGCCCTACGCCACGGGGCGCAGAATGCCCCAGTCGAGGTTACACTCACGAGCGACGGGCAGTTGATCGTGGCGAACGAGGGCCCCGCGGTAGCAACCGAAACACTCGAACGCCTGACAGGGCGCTTCGAGAGGGCAGATGCAAAAACTGATGGTAGCGGGCTTGGCCTCGCTATCGTTGCAGCAATCGCAGAACGGATCGAAACCTCTCTCTTGCTCCAGTCACCACGTCCCGGTGAAACTTCTGGATTTCAGGCATCCGTCAGATTGCCAACTGATGCTCCAAATGCCCATGTGAAAGATCGGGAGCACTGACCTTGAAGTCTCACGTCGCAGCGCCCCGAAGGGCGCGGTGTCGATGATGGTTGTTGCAGACATGATTCCTCATTCCGAATGTGAGTAATCGCACTCATCTTATTGATATTGTTATATTATAGGGTGATTGGGGGCGGAATGCCCGCCCCCCTGTTGGAACACGTTACTCTGCGGCCAGCATCGACGCGCCTTGAGCAGGCAGGTCATCCGTCAGGAATGCGGGAACGTCAGCTTCACTGACGCTGTCGGCCAGTTCGGCATCGACATCTGGCCCCTGCCCTTCAGCAAGCGCTCGGCCTCACTGGCCATCTCGCCCTTTTTCAGGTGGTCGAGAAGCTGGGCAGTCCCCTCCCCTTTCGCCTCGCGCACCGCCTCGAGGATGCGGACCTTGGGCACGCGGTTGAGATAGGTGTCGACCGTCGGCTCCCAGCCCGCCTCGACCATGTCGAGATCAACGGCTTGCCCCACGATATCCGCCTGCGCCATGCGCCGGGTCAGACCACCTGCAGAGATGCCTGCCCCGTAAGGGTTCACCTTCTCGTGCAGCGCGTTGACGCCGAAGCTGAGGCAATGCGCCAGCAAGGCCAGCCGACTGCCCTGATCGAGGACCGTCAGATAGTCCCAGAGCGCTGCATCATCGCCAAGCGGCAGATCGGCTTCCCATTCCGCGTGACGCTCGTCGACCAGCTTGGCGACCACGCTGTCCTTCAGATCGGGCGCTTGCGCTGACATGTAGACCTGACGCACTGAGGCCTCGAGACAGCTGCCCGAAGCAGAGGAGGTGCGGAAGGTGTCCGTCACCAGCTTCAGGAGCAGCAGCGTCAGCGCGACATCCGGCGAGCGCCCGATCGCTTCACGCAAAGCCAGCGTCCGGTGGGCCGTCAACTCCATGACCAACCGCTCGGGCAGTGGCCTCAGCGCTCCGTCATCCTCATCCTCCGGTAGGTCGCCGCCAATCGGCTGGCCACCCGACGTGATGACGGTTCCGCCATGAGCGGCACTGCCATGGCCATCGGTGAGATCACGATAATACCCCTGCCCCGCCACCGCAGGATCCGTACCATCCTGGACCGCGGTCTCGTCAACGGGCTCATCCTCTGGACGCACATAGCCACGATAGACTGCCAGAGCGCCGTAGCGGTCGAGCGTGACGAACGCACCTGCCCGTCCGATCTCTGTCTGATGATAGATCAACGGCCAGGTCTCGATCTTTTTCATCACCGTTTCCAATACGCCAAGCCGCGTGTCGATCTCGTGGGGGATGTCATCCTGCCCCGCGTATTCGTCTTCCAGCGCCCGATACTCGGCGAGCAGCTTTGCATCGGCCGCACCTTCGTCATCCGTCATCGGTGCCGGATCACCGGACAGGGAACGCAGGCCGTGGCTGTAGCCGTAAGGCAGGTCTTGTGCGACCTCGATCCACTTCCAGCCCTCAACCGCAACCGTCTCAGCCTCGGCCTGGAGTTTTTCTGTCACCAGCCGATCGAGCAGGGCAGGGTCTTCGAGCCAACCACCGTCATCGCCTTGGAACAGTTCATGCAGCATCGTGCCGCCCGCCGCTTCATAGGCCTCAACACCCTCAAAGACCGCACGCCGGTCTGACGCCCGGACCGAGGTCTCGGTCAGCATGCGCCGGATCTGGAATGGCTCCTTGTTCCAGGAAGAATGGATCACATCCCAGACCTGAACCTGACGCGCGTGATCGGGGTTCACGGTGAAGGCCATGAGCTGCTCCAGCGTCATGCCATCCTCGGCATAAATCTCAAGCAGGGCAGGGGCGACGGAGGCAAGTTTGAGGCGCTGCTTCACAATCTGCGGCGTCACGAAGAAGGCGGCAGCTATCTCTGCATCGCTCTGATCCTTGTCCCGCAGCGCCACAAACGCGCGGAACTGGTCGAGCGGGTGCAGGGCGACGCGCTGCATGTTTTCTGCAAGGGAATCGTCCTCGGCGAGGATGTGGGACGCTGCATCGCGGACGATGCAGGGAATGGGCGTGGTCTTTGCCAAACGCTTCTGCTTCACCAGCAGCGACAGCGCTTGGAACCGGCGGCCACCGGCGGGGATCTCGAACTTGCCGGTCTCGGTGCCATCGTCAGCCAAGACGGGCCGCACGCTCAGGCTCTGCAAGAGGCCGCGGCGGGCGATGTCTTCGGCCAGTTCCTCAACGGACACGCCAGCCTTGATGCGCCGCACGTTGGCCTTTCTCAGCACCAGCTTGTCGAAAGGGATATCCCGCGACGGCGACAGGATGATTTTCTGGACAGCTTTCGTCATCAGATCTTCTCCACGACGGGCGTCGGAAGCCACTCTCCCGATCTCACTTCCCGTCACCTTCAAACCAACACTCCTTTCGCTCTCACGGTGGTTCTTGACCGCGGTCAAGAAGCTCATGTGGGAGCAAGGTGTGTGCGTAGGACCCTTTCGAAATAGGCGTCGGGGTGTCTGATCGTGTCTGCTCTTGCTATCAGGTAGTCGAAGACGAGAAGCAGTTTTCCTGCGCCAGCTTTCTGGATGCCATGCCGCAGTTCGTCTTGGCTTATTCTAAGCAATCGACCGAGGTCGTATAGAATGCGGGTAAGGGCTTCTCCAGTGCGCGGTGGTTCTGGGAAAAATCCCGCAACATGGGTGAAGTCTTCCCATGCCATGCGTGCTGGGTCTCGGTTCATCGTGGGTTTGCATTTTGTGGTTTGTTCACAGCGATTGACCGTAGAGCGAGTAGTCTTTTTAGTATCTTTTTTTATAGACTCTATGTGCCGGACATTTTGTCCGTTTGTGGCGGGCAGATCGTTGGAATCTAGTGCATGAGGTCGGTGCTCGACAGCTTGTAGATTATCTTCGGAACCAGCTTTTGCTGCGGCATGGTGTTCACCGTAGCTTGCGTCGGTATCGGCTCCGAGGGCTCTAAGTTCCGAGATAACGCTCAGGACTGCATCAACGGTTAATGTTGCTCGACGTAGGACATTTCTGATCATGTTGAGGCTAGAGAGCTTTGCTTCATCGAAGCGTGTCTGTTGGAGTAGCGAAGCACGTAGGGCCAACGCCTCAGCCTTCAGTGAGCGCAAGCGCTCGCGTTCTTCGGTGAGTCGCAAGGCTTGTGTCGCGAGCGAGCCGTACCTCTGTATCAAGGGCATCAGGTCGATACCGAAGGCATCTCTGATAACGCCTCCATACCTCAGCGGAAAGCGTTTGCCATTTGCTGAGTTCTTGCGTTCGATCAGTTCAGCATCTGAGAGGCGTCCCAGGCTGCGTCGAAGTGTTCTCTCATCGAGTCCATTGGCGCGCTCTGACAGAGACGCGTTCGATGGGAACACGACAGTGAGCGTAAGTCGCTGGCTGTCCTGAATCTCACGTTCTTTGCGGGGTAGGAAGCTAATGAGCGCGGTCAGAACGGCGAGGTCATTGGTTGTGAGACCCAGCTCCTTCCTCAGTATGCGAACCGGGCCCAGAAGCTCATAGGGGGTCGGGCAGGGCAAAGATGTCCGTTCCGCCAGGGCGGTTGTTGTTTCAGTTGCATGTCTCATGGTGTTTCGGAAGAAAAAGCTTCCCCGTTCACCGCGAGCGGTGTTGAAATCGATTCGTTTTGGGGGTATCAATCAGGTGTCGAGACTGATTGAGGCCCTTCGGAAGCACCGCTTTCGGGGGGTCTTTCTTTTTCTAGCCGGTCCTCCTTTCGTTTTCTGCTCGTTGCTTTTGATGTCTTGACCGCGGTCAAGACACGGGGTCGTCACTCTGGCCCGTCTTGACCGCGGTCAAGAAGCTCAGTGACCAGCTTCCGGACTGCCTCCTCAACACGAGGGACAAGATCGGCGTCCACATCGATGGTTATGCGGTTGCCCTTTCTGCCGATCTTCACGCGCTCACTCGGATGTGTCTTCTGCGTCGATGGTTTGGTGGCTGTCAGCAAGGCAACCGCCGCTTCGAGACGGTCGGGGCCCGGTATGTTGCGAGGGATTTCGCCGGCAACTTCTCGGGCTCTCGCGACGTCTTTCTCGCACAGCCTGAAAAGCTTTTCCCAAACCCGTCGGCCAACGCCGTGTGCAGGTCCGATAGCCTGGATCAGTTCCATCGGGATGCCCGTAGCGATACGGTTCATCCGCGAGACGAGCGACTCATCGATCTGAAGTGCCCGATACGCGATCGTTTGAGCGTTCTTGCGCGTTTCGTCGGTTTTCCCAAGTTCTCGAATGATCCCGGCGACAAACAGAGCCCTTTCGATGAACGATGGGTCTTGGCGCGCATTATTCTCTACGCCTTGGGCAATGAGAGCTTCCTCGTCGGTCATCTCCATGACCGTGGCGCGCACTTTCTGACCAAGTTGGCGACAAGCGAGAAGCCGACGGCGTCCATAGACGATCTCAAGCGCACCGTCCTGGGTTCGGCGAACCAGCACTGGAACCTTTTGACCGTGCTCGCGGATCGACGAGACAAGTTCATCCAGACCATCGCTTGGATCGATGCGGTCCATGACCGCGGACATCCGTATGGCGGTCGGGTCGATCAGCCGCGTGGCGTGTTTATCCTCTTCGAGCACGGATGCTTGTGCGCGAGCTACGGTAGGGCTCGTTCGCTTCACATCCAGATCCTCGTCCGAAGGCGGCGTTTTGCCCATCGCGTTCTTGAGTGAGTCCCCGAAGACTTTACGCGCCATGGCTACGCCCCCATGCTTTCAGGATTTCGCATTCGACTTCGTCGGTCACGCGCGAGACGGACTCGATCGCGCGCTCGTAAGTTCTGCGATTCACGTCGCGAGGTTCGACCTCGAAGATGCTCTGCTGGGTGTTCGCAGCATCACCCACGGCTGTTGATTTCAGAAACTCGGCAGACAGCACGGCATCCCCGAGGACTGTCCGAAGCAGAGACGAAATCTGCACCTGCGGACCATCCGTATTTTCGTAGCGGGTGATCAGAACTCGCACGAAGTTCAGTCCATGTTCCGGGGCGTGTGCCTCGACGACGCCCATTAGGTTGCTGGCCATGCCCAGAAAGCTCGCCAGCGACATGACATCGAGCATCGACGCGTTGAGCGGGATCAGGACCCCGGTCGATGCAAAGAGGGCAGAGATTACCGAGAAGTTCAGCTGCGGCGGGGTGTCAAATATCACCACATCATATCGGTTGAGGACGGGCTCAAGCGCTTCCCGGATGCGGCTATGGAACGTGGTGGCGCCGTGTCTGAAGCTCAGGGCTACCTCGAACTCGTACTCCATGATGTCCATGGATGCCGGGATCAGATCCACGGTCGGGAAGTTCGTTCTGCGAATTATCTCTGCTGCGGGCAGTGGATCATCGGATCGGATAAGATCGTATGAAGTCGGCATATCCGGATCGAGCTCGGGAGTAACCCCGAACAGGTTTGTCAGACTTGCCTGGCTGTCGAGGTCGATCAGCAAGACCCGGTAGCCGCGGAGACCCAGTAGTTGTCCCACATGGGCAACAGATGACGTCTTTGCCGAACCACCCTTCAGGTTGAAGATCGTCAAGACCTGACAAGCCTCTCCCTGTCTTCTGTGCGGGTGTTCTTCTGGCTTGATCCTTCCAGTCTCGAGAAGTACGCGTTGTGCCTCGACCATCTCCTCTGCAGAGAAGCTACGGCGGTTGCCGCCCTCCAGAACACCTTCGGGGAAGCCTTCGAGGTTTGACACATGATGGCGGAAGGTGTTCTGATTAATGCGAAGAAGTTCAGCCGCTTCCCGCATGGCGAAGCGGCGGAGGCCCTTCTGAGCGTCCGGTGGGAAGGTTTCCTGCGCATGTTCGCGCAACCGACTACCAAGCCGCTTGGACATGACTTCAAATCTCTGGGAGGCCCGTATCCCGTTCATCACTGCCCTCAAGTCTTTATTGTTTTGCAAAGCTTAACAGATATTGTGGATAAATCCAGACCAAACCGTTGAGCGGCCTGAGCGCGTTGAAGGCGCTGATTTCTGTCGACGGTAAACTGTTAAAAATCAGCGTCTTGGGCGACTGCGCTCTCACTCTACTTCAACACCTCGTTGCCAGCTACGAAGCGACCACAAGATGTATTGTGAGTGCGTACAGAAATCAGTCGGCAGAATCGGATGGACGATTCTCGGGGATCTCAGTCGAGCAACCCCAGCCTCTCGGCCCGCTCCAGCAGCATCTTCACCGACGAAGGCTGCCAGCTTGTCCGCCCGCGGGGCGTGCGCTCGCGCATCGCTTCGAGCCGGGTGCAGATCGCCTGAAGCGTGGTGTCGGGATCCGCGCCCTTGATCGCGGCAACGATGGCAGGCAGGCGGTCGTCGGTTTCGCGGCGCCCGGCGCGGGCCAGCACCTCGGCAGGCAGGAACCCATCGCGAACATAGGCCTTCACGGCGCGCAAAAGACGGCTTTGTGTCCAGCGACGCGCCTCGGGCAAGGGGCCGTTGATGATGCGCACCACGTCTTCCCAGGCCAAGTCGGGCCGCAGGTGGCGGACATGGGGCACCCAGTCTTGGGCCGTCTCGTTCAGACGCTCCATGTAGCCGTCCTGTCTTGCCAGCCGCACCTTGCGAAGAGCAGCAGGGTCTTTGGCACGCAGCCCAGGGTTCCCGCCCACGCGGCCCTTTGTGCGCGCGCTGGCGAGGCCGGCCTTGGTGCGTTCCCGGATCAGGGCGCGCTCGAACTCGGCCGCAGCGCCCAGGACCTGCAGCGTGAACTTGCCTTGCGGGGATCCGGTGTCGATGGGGTCCTGGATCGAGCGAAAGAACGCCCCCTTGGCCTCCAGCCGCTCGATCACCTCCAGCAGATGCGACAGCGACCGCGCCAGTCGGTCGATCCGAACGACGACCAGCGTGTCGCCCTTGCTGATCCGTTCAAGCACCCGCGCCAGCACCGGCCGCGCACGATTGCCGCCCGAGGCCTGTTCTTCGTGGATTTCGGCGCAACCCGCAGATTTCAGAGCCTGCGACTGGGGCAGGGGGGTCTGATCCTCGGTAGATACACGAGCATAACCGATCAGGGGCATCCAAACAGTCTTTTTGCAGTTTCATGTATCGCCAATAAACGACCGTTTGTAAACGAATGCAACCGCTCTCTCTGTGGTGCTGCTCATCAAAAACCCCTTGGATTCCATACGCTGAGCGTGATCAGAGAGATCTCGCAGACCACCGCGCGCACGTGCTATATAAGGTGTGTGGGCGCACCCTGACAAAACACTTGGGTAAAATGCAAAAGTGCCGTATTTTGCACATATGAAGCCTCAAGTATCTACACATTATGATAGTTTTGACGATCCTCTAGTGGATTCGGAGGGGCTTGAAGAGACGTCTGAGGACGACCTGTGGTTCCTGCCCGGTCCGATGGAAGTGGAGCCGGATTATCTGCTGCCCGGACCGAGAGCAGAGCTGCGTGAAACCGCAGTCCTCGACGATTGGCGGAAGGCAGAGGCGGTTAATGCCGCGCGTCTCGCCCGTGTGGCTGGTCGGATCGGCGCGTTGGATGACCGGCTGCGCCGTGGCCCGAAAGGCTGGCGGCACAGGCTCGCGCTGATGGAGGCGGCAGACCTCAGCTGGTTTGTGGGTGACCGTATTGGCCCGGATCGGCTGGCGCTCTGGATATCCATGCGCCTGTCCGGCGTGCAGGACAACACTGCAGCGCTCGCGCGTGTCGGATGGGCAGTGCGGCGTCTAACAGGCGGTCCCGGCCCAGAGGTGGACCTGTCCGCCTTCCTCGATCGCCGTGACCCCGAAAACATAGCAGGTGAAGCCGAAACCTTTGCGGATCGCGCGGGCGGTTGGCTTGACCTGATGGCGCAAGCCGTCGACCTGCACCCGATCACACGCGCCTGCATGGGGCTTCACCTCTGGAGCCTTGCGGGCCTCGGGCAACAGGGCGACCGGATGGAAGCGGCGGTTACCGCCGCACGCATTGCCGCCAGCGAAGGCCCGAATTCGAATGGAGGGGCCATCTTTGCGCCTCTGGCTATGCGCGGGGCAGGGGGGCTGCGCGCCAGTGGCCCACCAGCTGAGCGCTTGGAGCGTTGGCTCGAGGGAATGGAAACAGCATGCCTGACCGCGATGCGGCACCTCGACGATATCCAGGCATGGTCAGCGCGGGCGGAAACCATGATGGCCCCGCTCTCTGGCAAGACACCACCAGCATTGCGCGCCGTGCTGGCCGAATGGCCCCTCGTCTCCGCCCCAATGGCCGAGACCCTGACCGGTGCCAGCCGCGCCGCCGTCCAGCGCAACCTCGTCTGGATGGAAGCGCGGGGTTTGATCTGCGAAGTGACCGGGCAGGGCCGGTTCCGGATGTGGCGCACCACGACCTAAGAGATGAGCGTCATCGCTCGGTATCCTGACGGGTGCGTGCCAGTCGGCCAAAGTTCCGGTAGGAGGAGGCAAAGCCCGCCGGAACCTTGGCAATCAAGGTGCTCGAATTTGGAGATACTCCTCGCCAGTGCGCAAGGCCGCTGTGGCCGGCGCTTCCGTGCGGTTGTGCCTTCACCATCTATGATGACTGGTGAAGGCGGCGAGCAAGACGCCCGGTATTTTGGACACTGCGCGGCCCTGTTTGTCGTTGCTGCTTTGCCTGCCCCCGTCACCGTGCAAGTCAAAGTTCACCACACTGCCGTTCGCTGCTCAGGCGAAGCGGGCGATATGGCCTTCCTCCATAGCCAGCTTCGACAGGATCTGACTCTGCAGCAACCGTGGTCTCGGGAACAGGCCGGGTCAGGCTGGGCGGCGCGCCGATCTTTTCGTAGTAGCGGATGGTAAATTGCGGATCACAAGGATCGTGTGTTTTCACGAAAATATGTCCTTGAACCTCTAGCCACTAGAAGTCCTATCTAATCAAAGTGAACAGATACCGTTCTTGCCATAGATTCTGGTGGGAACCGAAAGGGTACGACATGCTGACAAGACGACACTTCATTCAAACAACAACGGCGCTATTCTCCGCGTCTGTTTCCAGCCCCCTGTTGGCCGATACCTGGCCCACCGAGGCACAGAAGGCTGAATGGGACGCGCAAGTCACGCCGCCCGGATTCGATCCGGCCGCGTCAAACCCTTGGGGCCTACACCCGCGCTTTTTGCCCCAACGCGTGATTGCGAAACCCGGGCTCGTGCCAGGAGACATCCATGTCGATGCGGTCGCGCGGTATCTCTATCATATCGAGGAGAGCGGGACCGCAATGCGCTACGGTGTGGCCATTGCCCGGGGCAACCTATACGAGCCTGGGGTCTACACGATCAAACGCAAGGTGAGGTGGCCGCATTGGACACCGACCCAGAACATGATCGAGCGGGATCCGGAAAACGCACGATGGGCCGACGGGATGGAACCCGGCCCCGAAAACGCTTTGGGATCACGAGCCATCTATCTGTACGTCGGAGGCCGCGACACTTATCTTCGAATACACGGCACGCCCTATCCGAGAAGTATCGGCGGTCGAGCCAGTTCGGGTTGCGTGCGGATGGTCATGGCTCACATTAACGAACTTTATCCCAACGTTGAGATCGAATCGACGGCACATTTGTACTCAGCGGAGGACAGTGTCACCGCGCGAAGTTGAGTGTGGTGCGTAGGTCTGAGGCGCGTTGATGCAACGTCTGACGCGTCCTCAAGCTTCGCGTGCCACGCAGATCGGATTACCGTTCGCCGTGCGCAACGGCAGCAGCGTCGTTTCGACCGGCCCGCTGTGTTCGTACCAATAGCAGCCGTCTTCCGGCACGAGGCGCGCGGTTGCAACATCCTGATCCGGAGCAGCCATCGCAACCACGGCTTCGGGAACGTTGCCCGTCTGGTCTGCCGTGTCGTCCGGCCCTGTCGGCTGGATGGCGCATCCTGTCGTGAGCAAAAGCGCCACCGCAACCATCATTTTTTGCTTCAGCATCAAAACCTGCATCGAGTTTCCTTTCTTTTCTGTTTTTCTTCGTATCGGCTTTTTATGCCTCACGCCGTGATTGAGGCTGTCGTCGGACCGTCTAGCAAGAAAACAAACGGAAATACCACCGAACTTTTCTCTTGAAGCTCTAGCTACTGTAGGGGCTATGTCATGACAAAGCACCCGAATCCAGAGGTCCGTTCATGCCGTCCGACACCCACCGCCACGATCACGATCACGCCGAAGACGCCCAGGCAAGCGGCGGCAGTTGCTGTGGTAGCGCCGGAAAGTGCGGCGACATCGCACCGACGACTCCCGCGCCAACCGGCGGGCGCAGTTTTCAGGTGTCTGGCCTCGATTGCGCCGAGGAGGTCGCGATCTTGAATAAGGTAATCGGCCCGCAGATCGGCGGGGCCGAGCATCTCGCGTTCGATGTAATCAACGGGAGGATGACCATTCTCGACAGCGCAAAGAGTGTATCGGACGACGAAGTTGCGGAACTTGTCGCGAGCACCGGCATGACGGCGAAGCCGTGGAATGCCGAGAACGCGTCGGTCGACCAAGCGGCCCATCTTGCACGACAGCGGCTGTTTACGGCTCTCAGCGGCGGCTTCTGGGCGGCGGGTTTTCTCTGGCACATCGTCGAGACCGGTATGGGGGGGGCGCTCGGCCTCTTCGCGGGGCACGGCGAAGCGCCGATGCCGCTGGCCGAGGCAGGGCTTTTTGCAGTTGCTATCCTATTCGGCGTTTGGCTTGTGGCACCGAAGGCATGGTCGTCCGCACGTCGGCTGTCGCCCGACATGAACCTGCTGATGGTTGTCGCAGTCGCCGGAGCCATCGGGCTCGGTGAATTCTTCGAGGCAGCGACAGTGGCTTTTTTCTTTTCGCTGTCCCTCTTTCTCGAAAGCTGGAGCGTTGGGCGCGCGCGGAACGCTGTGTCGGCGCTCCTGGATCTTGCGCCACCTACGGCGCGCGTGATCCACGATGACGGAAGCGAGACCGACATGCCGGCGGTGCAAGTCGCCGTAGGCTCAAGCTTTATTGTACGCGGTGGCGACCGTATCCCGCTCGACGGCGAGGTGACGGGTGGCGCGGGCGCGGTCGACCAGGCGCCGATCACCGGCGAAAGTGCCTTGATACCCAAAGAGGCCGGAGACGAGGTCTATGCGGGCACGATCAACGGCGAAGGTACACTAACTGTGCGCGCCACGAAGGTCGCCTCGGATACCGTCTTGGCCAAGATCATCCGCATGGTCGGCGACGCCCATGCCCGCCGCGCGCCGGTGGAACAGTGGGTGGCAAAGTTCGCCCGCATCTACACGCCTATCGTCATGGCTCTCGCCGTCGCAATTGCGCTACTGCCGCCGCTTATCTTCGGCGGAGCCTGGGATTACTGGTTCTACAATGCCCTCGTGCTGCTGGTGATCGCTTGCCCATGCGCTCTGGTCATCTCGACCCCTGTCTCCATCGTCGCAGCGCTCACCGCTTCGGCGCGGGCGGGCGTCCTCATCAAGGGCGGTGCCTATGTAGAGGCGCCGGGCAGGACCACGGCGCTGGCCATGGACAAGACCGGCACAATCACCATGGGTCAGCCGGAAGTGGCGGCGGTGCACCCGCTGGGCGGGGCTTCAGCACAAGATCTGATGACCCTCGCCGCAGGGCTGGAGGCACGTTCGTCGCACCCTTTGGCGCGTGCCATTCTCGCGCGGGCGGAGGCCGACGGCGTCAAGGTGTCCGCCGCAGAGGATACCCGCACCATTCCCGGCAGGGGACTTGAAGGACGCACCGACGGACGGTCCATCTGGCTGGGGTCGGACCGGTTTGCCGAGGAGAAGGGTTTCGGCGACGCCATTCCGAAGGATCTGCGGGAGCGGATCGAAGGCGCCGGCAGCACCCTTGTCGCTGTCGGCGATGAATCCGGCGTGACGGGCATTCTTGAACTGCGCGATCGCATCCGCCCTGATGCCAAGGGCATCGTGGCGCAACTTCACGCGCAAGGCGTGAAAACCATCGTTATGCTGACCGGTGACAACGAGCGAACAGCGCGCGCCGTTGCCGCCGAGGTCGGTATCGACGAGGTGCGCGCTGAGCTTCTGCCCGAAGACAAGGTGACAGCCATCGAAGAACTGGTCAAAACTCATGACATGGTTGCCATGATCGGCGACGGGGTGAACGATGCACCCGCAATGGCGCGCGCGCATTATGCCATCGCGATGGGTGCGGTTGGTTCTGACGCGGCAATCGAGACGGCGGACATTGCCCTTATGACCGACGACCTCGGCAAGGTGCCTTGGCTGATCGGTCATTCGCGCCGGACAATGTCGATTATCCATCAGAACATCGGTATTTCCTTGGCGACCAAGGGAGTTTTCGTTGTCGCTACCGCGTTCGGAATGGCATCGATGTGGGGCGCTATTGCAGCCGACGTGGGTGTGTCATTGCTGGTGGTGGCGAACGCCCTGCGCCTGCTCAACAGCCAAGAGGCCAAGGCACCGCCGTCCGGTGGCGAGCAGGTTGGGCCACAGATCGCAAAGGCCGCGTTTGCCCACGGACATTGATCACGCGGCATTTGCAAGGTAACATTATTTCCATATCAGACCTCACGAAAGAGGCATCGAGCAGTGAAAACCATCCGATTTCCCCGCCGCGCCGTCCTGTTGGGTGGCTTAGCGGCCTTTTTGTCGGGCTGTGCCGGCAAGTTCCGCAGCTATGACGGACCCGAAGTGACGCGACTTCGGCTCTACAAGGGACAGCGTTTGCTTGTTCTCGACGGATCCGATCGCGTGCTGCAAACCTATCCGATCGGGCTGGGCTTCGCTCCTCAGGGTCACAAGCAATTCGAGGGAGACGGTCGGACCCCGGAGGGCACCTACATAGTCGATAAGCGCAACCCTGAAAGTACGTATCATCTTTCAGTTGGCATCTCTTATCCAAATGAGGCCGACATCGCCTTTGCCGCAGCGCAGGGCCTTTCCCCCGGCGGCGACATCTTCATCCATGGTGGTCCACGCCCCGGCATCGACCCGACGGACATCCGCGACTGGACAGCTGGCTGCATCGCAGTCACAGATCGGCAGATCGAGGACATCTATGCAATGGTGAAGGACGGAACGCCTATCCACATCTTTGCATGACGGTCTTTCTCATGCGGCGGTAGTTAGCCGTCGCATTGGCCGCCAGAGCCCAGCTCCACGAAGCCAAGATGAGCGCCAGCAACATCCAGTCCCCGAAAAGCGCATATGGCGTAGGCGGCTGCGCTGAGGGAAGATCAGCGTCGATGATGCCCCTTTCCCCTGTATCGAGCCGCGCAATGATCTCTCCGTTCGCGTCGATGACCGCAGAGATGCCCGTATTCGCGGCTCGGATGACAGGAAGGCCTTCCTCTACGGCGCGCATACGTGCGGAAGCCAGATGCTGCTCGGGTCCGATGCTGGTTCCAAACCAGGAATCGTTCGTCGCGTTAAAAATCCAGTCGGGTCGGAACATGTCGTCGACCACATGGCCCGGGAAAATGATCTCATAGCAGATCGCCACGGCGACCAGCGGCATACCCGGAAGCGCAAGGGTGCGCGGACCCGGTCCGGGCGTAAAATCGCCCAGCCCCGCCGTCAGCCGCTCGATCGGCAACCAGCCGCGGAATGGCACGTATTCGCCAAAGGGCACGAGATGGTGTTTCGCGTATCCGGTCAGGATCTCATTGGTATCGTCAAAAGCCTGGACGGTGTTGAAATATCGGGTGCCATCCTCGCTCAGTACACGGTCCGGCACTCCGGTTAGCAGCACGCTGCCGTCCGGTAGCGCAGCGGCAATGCGGGCCCGCGCCTGGGCATCCTCATCGAGGAACCCGGGAAAGGCGGTTTCCGGCCAGAGAAGAACGTCGAAATCGCCGGGCTGGGTTGAAAGCTCGAGATAGAGCGCGAAGGTCGCCTCGCGGTTCTCGGGCGCCCATTTCTCCTCTTGGGGAACGTTGCCCTGAACGATGCGCAGGTCGACATCCGGTGGCTGTGGTGCATCCGACTGGAGGCGAAGCGTGCCGACGGCCCACATCGTCACGATGCCGGCCAGCGGCATTAGCGAGATGATCAATCGTTGTCGCCCGACCGCCATGAGAGCCGCGCCGGGGAGTGCCGCTACGAACACGGTGAGAAAGCTTAGCCCATAACTTCCCACCCAGGCGGCGGGCTGGCGAAGGGCGGCGTAATCGACCAGAGCGTAGCCGGCGAGGTTCCACGGAAAACCTGTCAGAACGTGACCGCGCAACCACTCGGCCGCGGTCCAGGAGGTCGCGAACAGGAGGCAGGCCAGGAGACTGCCCATGGCTCCGCGCCGCGCGATTTCGACGAAGAGCACGGCGGCAATGGCCGGGAAAATCGCGAGACCTGCGGACAATCCCGCGACGGCCGGGGTCGCCAGCGCCCCGAAACGCTCGGGTTCGACGTAGAAACTTTCCGCGATCCACGAAATCCCGAAACCGAACTGGCCGAGACCAAACGCCCAGCCGACGAGAAAAGCACGCCCGAAGGAGAGGTCGCGAAGACCGACAAACAACGCAGAATAGGCAACGGGAACAAGAAGGAGAATCGAGAAAGGCGGGAAGGTTAGAACGGTCAGCGGCCCGGCGGCGAAACCAAGCGTCATCCGCGAGAGCAGACGTTTGCGCAGAGCGAAGCAGTTCAGAATTGCCGGCTTCACGACTTGATCGGACGCCGCGCACTGATCCAGGGTGCGGCGAGCAAGAGCCCCACGCCACTGACGACAAACACATCGGCCATGTTGAAGGCAGGCCAATGCGTTGAGTTGATGTAGAAATCCAGGAAGTCCGTTACAGCCCGATACCGCACACGATCAATGACATTGCCCGAGGCTCCACCGATGATCGCTCCGTAAGCGAGCGTTTCAACCGCATTTTCGGCGCGAAACAGCATAACCCCCAGCCAGCCGCAGATGGCAAGAGCGAGAGCTATGAGGCTCCACCATGGTGCGCCGCCAAGTAATCCGAAAGTGACGCCATCATTGCGATAAAAGACAAGGTTAAAACCTGGAAACACGGCGATTCCAGTGCTTAAAGAGGCCGCATTCGCCACAACAATGGCTTTTGTGATCTGATCGATTACGAAAGCGGCAAGCGCCGCAAAAATGCCGATCACCGGAGATAGTTTATGCACTGGCATTGCGTCACCCCAACCAAACATCGAGAAAAAGCATCAAAACGAGCCCGACGGCCAAGCCGAGCGTTGCCTTGTTCTGATGGCCGCTGCGATGGGTTTCGGGGATGATTTCGTGGCTGATGACATAAAGCATGGCGCCTGCGGCAAAGGCCAAGCCCCATGGCAGCAGCGGTTCCGACAGTGTGATGATGCCGGCCCCGAGCAAACCGCCAATCGGCTCGACCATTCCCGTTAGCGCGGCGATGCCCCAGGCGCGCAGCTTCGGATATCCTTCGCCCAACAGGGATACCGCAACGGCCAGCCCTTCAGGCGCATTCTGAAGCCCGATGCCGATGGCGAGTGGCAGACCGCCTTCCATACCTCCGGAACCGAAGCCAACTCCGACCGCGAGGCCTTCCGGGAAGTTGTGGATCGTGATTGCGATGATGAACAGCCAGACCCGCCGTAAGGACGCCGCTTCGGGCCCTTCGCGTCCCGTTCTGAAATGCTCGTGCGGCAGCCTTTCATTCATCAATGCAACGGCCCCCATGCCCAAAAGGATCGAGACGCAAACGATGGCCGCAGGCATCGCGCCGTTCTCGAACATCGGCTCCGCCGCATCCAACGCCGGGATGATCAGAGAAAAGAACGAGGCTGAGAGCATGACGCCGGCAGCGAAGCCGAGCGACAGATCGCGCGTCGCCCGCGACGGGATGCGCCCGAACAGCACGGGAATTGCTCCGACTGCCGTGAGCGATCCGGCGGCAAGGCTTCCGAGAAAGCCGAGCATTATCGGAGACAGGTTTTCCATAAGCGGGCCAGATTATCCTTCGGCGTAGCTTGAAAAGACTTCGGTCGACCCGTCCTCGCGGATGAGGAAGACATCATAAGCTTCACGGTTTTCTTCCGGCCCCATGCCGGGCGAGCCATAGGGCATTCCCGGAACGGCGAGGCCGACGGCGTCCGGGCGTTCCTCAAGAAGGCGGCGGATATCAGCGGCCGGGACATGGCCTTCAATCACGTAGCCCTCTATGAGCGCGGTATGGCAGGAGACCATGCGCTGCGGCACGCCGTTGTCGAGCTTGAAACGAACCAGCGACCCGCCAAACATGTTCTCGCCCGTCGGCGCGAATCCGTTTTCCTCGAGATGGTTCATCCAGGACAGGCAGCAGCCGCATCCGTTGGTCTTGCGGACGTCTATCGCTGTTGCCTCTGCGAGGGCCTGGGCCGCCGGGAACAGGGCGAGCGCGATGGTCAGAGCTTGGGTCATGCGTTTCATGGGTCAGAGCCTTTCGGTTGTCGTCTGGGCAATTTCGCTGTCAAGGTTTTCAGTCAGAAGCGCGCGCGCCTCGGTCAGACGCAACAGCGCGGCGGTATCATCCACCTCGTTCTCTGCGGCTTCGGCGAGCCTGTCGTCAGAGAGAGGGTCAGTCGGACGCCCATCTACGAGGACTTCGTAGTGCAGGTTGGGACCTGTCGCTGTGCCGGTTGCGCCAACGCGGCCGATCACATCTCCCGCCGCCACGCGTTGGCCCTGTGTTAGGCCCTCCGACACGGCGCTGAGATGCGCGTAGCGCGTCATGGTCTCGGAGCCATGGGAGATTTCGACCACGCGTCCATAACCGCCTCGCCAGCCGATGAAGCTGACCCGGCCCGGTGCCGTCGTCCGTACCGGCGTCCCGCTTGCCGCGGCAAAATCGACGCCGGTGTGCATCCGGACGTTTCCGTAGACAGGATGTGTGCGGCGCCCGAACACCGAGCTGAGGCGCGCGCCCTCGACTGGCTGTGCAAAGACGCGAAGCACCTCGCCATCGACGTAGATCGTCGCCTGACCGCTGCCGTCGTCCGGCCAAACGATCTCGTAAAGCGAATCGCCGATTTCCAGTGCGGCGAAGGCGAGGTCCGGCTGTCCGATCTTGTCATCGCCGACGCGCGTCTCGCGCCAGAGAAGCCTTAGTGTCTCGCCTCCAGCCATCTCACGGCGGAAATCCACGGTTCCACCCAGCATTTGCGCAAGGTCCACGGCAAATCGGGCGGGGATGCCGGCATTGTCGAGTGCCGCGAAGATCGAGGTGTCGATCACGGCCTCCCCAGCAAGGGTTACGATCTCCGGATCCGGCGCCACGACCTGCGTGGACACCTGCTCGCCAAAAAGCACCTCGATCCGCACCCCGTCCTCGACGGCGAGCGAGACGGTGCGGGGGCTGCCATCCATAGTCGAAACAACAGTGACCGAATTCCCCGGCCGCAACCGTCGCAGATCGTATTCCGCGCCAAGTGCAAGGGCGACTTCCGCCCTGTCGGCTCCCGCAAGACCGGCTTCGGAAAGCAAGGAGTCGAGCGTTTCACCAGAAGAGATGTCGCGAGACCAAGTCAACAGGGGCGGTTCGATGGCCTGCATCGGCCTGTCAACAACAGCGGCCTGCAGCAGGGGCAAGGGGCCGAAGCCGGGTGTATCTTCCACCCACGCCGTAGCTGGCAGCGACAACGGAATATCCAGGCTCCGGGGAGCTTCAGGACGCTGGGGCATCCAGCTACCTGCCTGGGCAAGTTCTGGCGGCACGGGTTCTTTCGACAGAACATCGAAGAATGCGATAGCCGCCCCCGAAACGGTCCCCGCAAGCGCGACACCTGCCGCAAAAGTTCTGAGCCTCATGTCGCTCCCTCCGTTTCTTCTTCCAACGCGCGGCGGATCTTCGGTACCGCGAATTCCCTCGGTTCATGATAGTCAATCATGGTGACGAACCGTCCAGCGGCACCGAACAGGAAGACGCTGGCCGTGTGGTTCATCGTGTAGTCGCCGCCTTCCGTGGGCACCCGCTCGTAGGCAGCGCGGAAGCCGTCCGCGATGCGCGCAATCTGCCCCTCCGGTCCCGTCCAGCCGCGGATCGCTGGGTGGAAATAACTGACATATTCTGCCATCGCCTCGACGGTATCGCGCTCGGGATCGACCGTGATGAAAACCACGTTCAACTGTTTGGCTTCGTCTCCTAAATCGTCGAGCCAACCTGAAATGTCCGAGAGCGTGGTCGGGCAGACATCGGGGCAGTAAGTGAAACCGAAGAACGCCATCGTCGGTCGCCCGATCAGGGTTTCCGGCCCGACCTCGTTGCCTTCATGGTCAGTCAGGCGGAAATCCATCTCGGTCAGAGCCATAGGCCGCTGCTCGATAGGTTCGGGCGCACCGGGTCCGTCGACCCGCCACCAACCGACGAAGAGCGTCAAGGCAATTGCACCGGCACCGGCCGCGCCGTATCCTGCGATCGTCCTTCGTCGCATTAGTCTTCCGGTCCGCGTGCGGCGATGCCAAGGATCGGCACCTCGACTGTCACCTCGCCCCCGTCGACAAAAAGTAGGGTCAGCGGAAAGGTTTCCCCTTCCGTCATGGGTTGTTGTAGCCGCATCAACATCGCGTGGAGGCCGCCCGGCTCAAGCGCGACGCTCTCGCCCGGGGCGATCGCGATCTCACCTGCCGCGCTCATGGAACTCACACCTTCGGCATTGGTCTTCGTCTCGTGGATCTCGGGCATCATCGCGAGGGGTGTTGAAAGACCAATCAGCGTCACCGGCTCGTCGCCAGTGTTGCGGATCGTCATGTAGGCGGCCCCGGGGCGGTTCATCCCTATGGAGGCGCGGGACCAGGCGCTTTCGACGACGACATCCACGGGTCCGGCCAGTGCGGGTACTGAGAGCCCTCCAAAGGTCAAGAGCGCGGCCAGTGTGCCCGTCATAATAATCTTTTTCATCGTTTTGGTCCTGCCTTTTCCATTCAGCTTTGCACGGCAGCAACTTCCGCGGCCACTAATCGACGCAGTTCTGCCTCCCCGAATGGATCGAGCGACTTGCCGTTTACAAAGAAAGTAGGAGTCTGGCGAACTCCCACGGTTTCGACGTCCGCACGATCCTGATTCAGGATCGCAACGACATCCGGTGCCAGCATTTGCGTGCGCGCGGCCTCTGCATCGAGTCCGGCAGTGGCGGCGATCTGGAGGATCAGACCGGGCTCAGGCGCGCCGTGCGACGCCCATCTCGGCTGATCCCGCAGAACGGCTTCGAGCACCGGCTCGTAAACGCCTTGCATGCGTGCTGCCTCGAGCACGCGGATCGCTTCCTCGGATGCCTCGCCATGAAACGCGGTGTAGCGGATAACGACGCGGACGGCATCTCCATGCTGTGCCATGATGTCCTTCACGATCGGATGGAAGGCGCGGCAAGCCTCGCAGGCCGGGTCAAAGAATTCGACAATCGTGACGGGCGCGTCGGCAGGTCCGAGGATGGGCGAGTAAGAGCGGATCATCGCGTCCGCGAGTTCCGGCGCAACGGTTTTTGCTTCGGCCGCGGGGCCGGGGCGAGTCGCGTACCAAGTGGCTCCGCCGAAACCGGCAACGCCGAGGGCGAGAACGGACAGGATTAAGCCGCGTCGATTCATGTTTGTGTTTCCTTCAATGAAAGTGCCGACAGGAACCCGATCAGTGCGAAGGCGACCAGCGCCATCAGCGGGATCGGAATGCCGAAGACCAATTGGTTATCATCGGTGCAAGAGGGGCCGGTGGCCGTGCAGGGCTGGATGCGTTCGGGGATCAGGCCCGCGTAGAGGCCCATGTGCCACAGGGCGACCACGCCACCACCAAGCGCCAGAGCGATGCCATAGCGCCCGACGCTGCCGTCTCGCCACCAAAGGCCGAGGCCGAGAATGATCGCGAGCGGGAACATGAAGGCGCGCTGGAACCAGCACAGCACGCAGGGTGTCTGCCCCATCACTTCGCCGATGAAAAGTACAGCAAGCGAGGCGACGAGGGCAACGATCCATGCCAGCCCGAGGGCGGTTTCTGCGGGTACGCGGTTCATGTCGGTCAGATCCTCTCTTCCAGATCGGCGAGAATCTCTTCAGCGGACGTGCCATAGGGCCATGAGTCTGCAAAGCCTGCCTCGGGGTCGAATAGAAACAGATGTGACGTGTGGCCCATTGTGTAGCCATCCGGAGCTGTAGCCTCTTCGATGCGTTCAAAGAAGATCGGAAACGTTTCGGATGTAGCGGCGATCTGTTCGGGCGTACCTGTCAGCCCGATGATGTTCGCATCGAACAGCGGAACGAATTCGGCGAGTGCCATGGGCGTGTCCCGTTCGGGGTCGATGGTTATGAAAATCGGCTGGACCCTCGCGGCATTGTCGCCCAGACCGTCCATCACCGCCGCGACCTCAGACAGTGTCGTCGGGCAGACATCGGGGCAGTTGCTGAAGCCGAAAAATACCAACATCCAACGCCCCGAAAAGTCTTCTTCCGTGCGAACCACACCTTGGTGGTCCGTCAATTCGAATGCAGCGACAAACGCTGGATCGTTGTCGGTTCGGGCGCGGTCAGCGCGATAGTCCGACCAGAGCAAAAGCCATACGAAGGCAAGCGACGCGACGCCTGCCAAAACCCAAAGAAATTTCTGTGCCGATGTAAGGGACAAACCTGCGCGCCTGATTTTGGTTCTTGATTATTGTCGCGTTTACATCCTCTAGCTACTAGAGGTTCAAGCGCGAAATCACGTTGTGGCTTAAACTCACGCGTCTGTGAATCCGGCACTTGTCTATTGGGGCGGCAAAACCTACAAAGACTGTAACTTTTTCATGGAGGCGAAGATGCTCACGATCGGCACTCTGTCAAAGAAGACCGGCACAAAGGTGCAGACCATTCGGTACTACGAGCAGATCGGGCTCATGCCCGAACCTGGCCGGACTGAAGGCGGACAGAGGCGCTATGACAACGCACAGCTCGACCGACTGTCCTTCATCCGCCATTCGCGACAACTCGGCTTCTCGCTTGATGCGATCCGCGAGCTGCTCGACCTCAGCGACCAGCCCAATCGGCCCTGCGAAGAAGCCGACGCGATTGCGCGTCGCCAGCTAAAGCAGGTGGAGCAGCGCATGGCCCGTCTGAAGGCGCTGCGCACCGAACTGAAACGCATGGTTCACGAATGCAGCGGTGGACGTACTGCCGATTGCAAGGTGCTTGAGGTGTTGCGGGATCATTCCGAATGTTTGACCGAACATGACGAGATCGGCGCCTGAGATGCCTGCCGCGCTTGCATACCCGCTTGCGGCCTTGGCCGAGATCGCCGGGTGTTTCGCGATCTGGAGCTGGTGGCGCCTCGGCGCATCCGCGGCTTGGCTCGTACCCGGTATTGTAGCCTTGGTGGTATTCGGGTGGCTTCTGGCGCAAGTCGAAACGGTTGCTGCGGGCCGCGCCTTTGCCGCCTATGGCGGAGTCTACATTGCGGCTTCGGTACTGTGGATGTGGCTTGCAGAGGGTCACAGACCGGACAGGTGGGATGCGCTTGGCACAGCCGTTTGCTTGCTCGGCGCAGCTATAATACTGGCCGCGCCACGAACCAATTGAACTTTATGGTTTGAACTTGAAACCGTCTCAAATCGCGATCTCATCGCCCCATAAAAAGGGCTATGCTCTGCATTGGTTGGGGCGCCTGCCTGAAAGCTCCCGACGGTCGTACGTGGAACTGACCATCAATAATCAATCCGGAACCCTGATCTGCCAGAGAGGTTGAAAGATCATAGTTCACAAATTGGAATGGGAAGTATGGCGGCAGAAAAACGAGCAGAAAGACGCACACTTTGGATCGTTCTCGGTCTCAATATCAGTCTTGCTGCGGCCTTTTTCGCAACTGGGACCTTCGGGGATTCCAGTGCCCTGATCGCCAACGGGCTCGACAACCTTTCAGACAGCTTGGTCTACGCAATCAGTCTGTTTGCATTGTCGCGGTCTGCGAAATGGAAACGTGGCGCGGCGAATGTCTCGGGCGGCCTGCTGATCGTGTTCGCCATCGGGATCCTTTATGATGCTTGGCGCCGCTATGTCGGTGGGTCGGATCCCCTTGGCACCGTTATGATCGTCATGGCGCTGATCGCGGCGGCCATCAACTCAGTTTGTGTCTGGTTGCTCGCTCGGCTCAAAGATCCGGACGTCAACATCCGCGCGGCCAATACTTTCAGCTGGAACGACTTTGCGGCAAACCTCGGAATCGTAGTCGCAGGTGGCCTCGTTGCCTGGCTGGGAACGAACTGGCCCGACCTAGTCGTCGGTGTGATTATCGCCGGGATCGCGGCCTGGGGCGGTGTCAATATCCTACGCGACGCACACGGTGAACACCACAAAGCAGTTCACACGGACAAGTAGTTGCGAGAGATCGTTTCTAAAAGAAGGGGTTGAAGCTACAGTAACTATAGAGACTAGTCTGTTCCAAGACGATTCGAGGAGCGACTCCGTTGCAGATAACCAACCCCCTACTTGCACCCACCAAACTACTGGATTTTGATGCCGCGCCTCTTGCGCATCTAATAGAGAGCCGCAGCTGGCGCGACTTATCCGAATACGATCGGATCGGAGCTGCCTATGATTTCGTTCGAAATGAAATTGCGTTCGGATACAATCGAGCTGACGACATCCCCGCATCCGAGGTACTTTCCGACGGCTACGGGCAGTGCAATACGAAAGGCACGCTCTTAATGGCGCTGCTGCGTGGTGTTGGCGTTCGTTGCCGGTTGCATGGGTTTACGATCCACAAAGGCTTGCAGCGCGGTGTTGTCCCAGAGTTGGTGTATCCGCTTGCTCCAGAGGAAATTCTCCACTCGTGGGTAGAGATCGAATTTCAAGGGGCCTGGATCAACCTTGAAGGCTTCATCCTGGATGACGCTTTCTTCGAAGTCCTGCAAAGATCGTTCTCGGACACGGACAGTCTCTGCGGTTATGGCGCGGGCACGGATTGCCTTGGCGCGCCTCCCGTCGCCTGGAACGGAGAAGATACCTACATTCAGAAAACCGGCATCGTGCAAGATTTCGGCGTGTACGATACGCCCGACGCCTTCTATTTGTCCCATGAGCAATCCTTTGGAAGGCTGCGTGGTGCCCTTTACCGTCATATAATACGCCACTGGATGAATGCGCGCGTACGTGGTTTCCGCAGCGGCCGCCTGAAGACTGACCGACGCGCGACACACGCGCATGAGGAGCCTGCCAATGCCGCATGATCACGGGCACGCGAATATCGATCCGAATTCTGGGGATCGACGGGTTGCGATCGCGATCTGGGCGAATGGGCTACTTACTGTTGCGCAAATCGTCGGGGGCATATTGTCGGGCAGTCTAGCACTTATCGCCGATGCGCTGCACAACTTTTCCGATATGGCCTCGCTTGTCATTGCCTTCGCCGCGCGCAAGATCGCGCGCCGCCCGGCCGATGAGCGCATGACTTTCGGCTATGGCCGGGTCGAAATCGTCGCTGCCCTGATCAACTACACCACCCTGATCGTGATCGGCTTCTACCTGATCTACGAAGGTGGCATGCGCATGATTGATCCACCCGAAGTCATGGGGTGGACCGTCGTCATTCTCGGTGGAATTGCGCTTGTGGTCGACACGCTGACCGCAATGCTGACCTATTCGATGCAGAAGGGGAGCGTGAACATCCGCGCGCTGTTTCTCCACAACCTTTCGGACGCGTTGGCTTCAGTGGCCGTCATAGTCGGCGGGACGCTCATTATACTTTATGATATGCGTTGGGTGGATCCGGCCATCACCATCGGCATCGCGCTCTACATCCTGTATCTGTCCTTCACCGAAATAGGGGCCCCAATTCGAACCCTGATGCTTGGGAGCCCACCAGATATTGATGGAAATGACGTGGTCAGAGCGATCCAGATTGTCGATGGCGTTGTGGACGTGCATCATGTCCACCTGTGGCAAATGCAGGAGAACGCTGCGGCATTGGACTGCCATATTGTTGTCGAACGCGACCGGATGGGTGAGGCCGACAAAATTAAAGAAAACGTCAAATCGGTGCTGCATGAACGTTTCTCAATCGAGCATTCCACGCTTGAATTCGAAGCGACCGACAATGCGCATCAGGAGGCGCAGGTGTTCGGACACCGCTCATGACGATTGCCCAAGGCATACTAGTGGTCGTAGGCCTGCTGTCCGGTCTGGTTTTGATTGGTGCGCTCCTTTGGTCGATCGTCCGCCCGTCCAAGCGCATCTGGCCTCCAAACAGAGAGCATTCAGTCATACCAATCATTGCATGGGGCCTCACATTGGCCGTGTTTGGGGCGGTGATCGGTTTGGGCATCGTGGATTGGAAATCCGCTTCTATGCCCAACGCGCTCCGTTGGGCAGTCGGGCCGTTCTTGATCGCAATCGGAAATCTGATCGCCTGGTGGGGGGCATTCATCATTGGACTGAAAGCCACCAGTGGGGTGAGAGACGAGCTGATCACTTCGGGTCTCTACCGTTTCTCTCGGAATCCGCAGTATCTTGCCGACATGGCCATCCTAATAGGTTTGGGTCTTCTCTTCGCCTCACCTTGGGTTTGGCCTGTCGTCATCGTTGGAGTTGCCGCGCTGGCCCTTGCCCCGCTCGCAGAAGAGCCATGGCTGTGCGAACAATACGGCACCAAGTATCGCAACTATTGCGCTGAAACACGTAGATATCTCTAGTCTCGCCGCCTCACGAGAACGTCATCAATTTTCGGTTGAAGCTCTAGCAGCTAGAGGTCGTATCCGTTCATCAACAAAAGGGCGAGGCAAAGTATATTACTGATTCAAAGAAAACACGGTGCCAGTTCGTCTCGACAACTATGATCGGACTTCTGGGAACACCTTCCCTTCTCCGTGCTCAGGAGCAGGAGCCCTCGGCGGTACGCAGAAATATTTCTGTCCTTCAGTGCGGATCCCTGGCAAGACCACTTCGATAACCTTCAGCACGGTGCAATTATGTGCGACATTGACTCGCGTGCAGTCCAGTACTGGTCGGAAGACGAAAGTGTTTACAAACTCTACCCTTCAAGTGTCCCCGCCTCGGAAGAGCTGACCCGCCGAGGATATACAGAGGTTATAAGGAAGGTGGAGAGGCCCAGTTGGCGGCCCACTCCATCAATGAAAGAGCGCAACCCCGAATGGCCTGACTATTGGCCGCCGGGTCCTGACAACCCGCTTGGAACCCACGTGCTTTATTTGTCGTGGCTGTATTACCGGGTGCACGGGACCGGGGACACACGCAAGATCGGGCGCCAGTCATCAAACGGTTGTGTCGCGTAGCCTTTAATTGGGCTCTGCCTCAATCTGTGTGGCGGAACGGTAGCATTCTCGCCCGCAACAATTCTGGACCGGCTCGGCCGTACATGGCGCGCTTGAGGGTTTTCAGGCGGTTGATCTGACCTTCCGCCTGGCCGTTGTTACAGGGCATCTCGATCGCCTTTTTGACCACATTGAAGTCCCGGTTCAAGGTGCGGGCGAAGCGCACAATGGGCGTCAGGCCGGTTTCGATGGCGTCGTCGATCCATGCAGGGAGCGGACCCGCTTGGCGGCCACGCATGATACCGTTGAAACGCATGGCGAGGCTGCGCATCGTTGTGAAGGCGGGAGAACCGGCTTTGAGCGTGTCGACTTTCCGCGCCTGATCCGAGGTGAGCTTTCCGCTGGGTTTGATGCACAGCGCGGCCGCAATGACCGGAGAGATCGCATGCCCCGTTTCCGGGCCCCGGACCGGCTCCAGGATCTGGTGCTCCACGGCGGGGCCCTTCGTTTGCTTTTCGGCTCTGCGCCCGCCCGCCCCCAGCCGCTTTTAATGCGACTGACTCCCCTCGTAACCACGCTCTTGGATCATACGGTACAGGGCGCTGCCTGTTCGAATGCCGTCCTTCCAGCTTTGGCTCAGGAATTCTTCAAAGTACCACGGCGAAGTCGGTTTCAAAGCGGCCTGTTTGCGGTCCGGTGGCGTCTCGAACTGCAGCCATTTCGCGATGCTGCGGCGCGGGAACCCTGTTCGTCGCCCGATCTCGCTACAGTTAAGCCCCTGATTTCGGAGCGCATGGATGGTGGTGAAAATCTCTTCCCGAGATGTCCTGTGCGCAAGGCGTGACTTCAGAAGGCTGCCGGCTGCGGTGATATTGTCGGCGTCGGCCAGCAGCGCTCTGCCGGTCTCAGGGCCGTGGAGGTTCATTTGCTCCTCAATGGCCTGCCGCAGGTTTTGCACGATATGGAACCGATCAGCGACCTGCTTCGCCTGCGGTGCCCCTTGCCGTGCAGTCTAGGCGTAGAGACCACACCGATCTCTGCTAATCACTTTCACCTCGGGGTGTCGCTTGAGCCAGTTGGTGCAGGTGACGACATCTCGATCCTCAAGAATGTCGATCACCACGCGACGCTCCAGATCCACAATGATCGTGCCGTAGGTTTGCGACTTCCGCCAGCTCCAGTCGTCAATCCCGATGACCGTCGGCGGCTTGGCGGTGCCCTGAGCACGCTTTTTCAACTGCCTGAGCACCGTGTAATCGCTGACCCCAAGGCCCAAACGGTGCAAGAGCCGTTCGGCAGGCCGTCCGCCGGTTGCATGCCCAAGATGACTGACAATCTCCCCGACACGCGAAGTGCTACGTGCAAACGGATGCGCAATCGAGGTGAGTTGGTCTGCGAAAGTCCGGCGTGGGCAAGCGGGTGCCAAACATCGCCAACGGCAAATCGCGAGATCAACCGTTACCTCCTCTCCATGGGCGGGATAATCCTGCAACCGCCGACGCCGCCAGCCGTGACGTCGGCGTGAATGCAATCCACAGTCTGGGCAGATGCCGCTTGGTGTCAGACTGCCCGATACGATCCACCCGCCGAAATCACTTCGCTCAACGCATTGAACCGAAACTTCGGCCCCGGGCGACCAATGCTTCTTCGAGCTCACAACCATCCCTCCTGAATTTTCCTGTTTCAGGATAGTTGCGCCACACAAAGTGAGGCAGAGCCCAATTAAGGGCTACGCGACGCCAGCGCATCGGCGGGCAGATTGGGGTTGCGCGCCTTGCCGTCAGGCTGGTCAGAGACCGCCTCTGCCCGAGCCTGAGCCATTTCTGCCTCTGTGCGATGACGGATAAAGACAGGTTTTCCGCGCCAGTTGACGGTCAATTGCGTTCCAGGCGCGAGATCGGAAATGTCGACAGTGATCTGTGCCAAGGCGCGGACATCGGCGGAAGGGTTCATCTGGTTCACCAGTGGCCAGAGCGCGGCCCCTGCGGCCACGACCCCCGCCCCGGCCGTTGCGTAATACAGGAAATCCCTGCGCGCGGTATCCTCTGACGCTTCCATCACGGGACATGTGTCCATGTCTCCCGCGCGGGAAGGTCAACACGCGAGATGTAACGTTTTGTCAGTGCACCTCTCTACGGATCAACAAACAAGCCGTGTCGGCGCGTCAATGGTGCGGGGCTGCGCCTTTTGCCATCATGAGGTGGTGCTCCTGGTGATGCGCCCCGATGGTCATCAGGCCAAAGAAACCAAGTCCCTGAATCTGAGCGGCATCGCCATCGACACTGAGCGCCACGCCATCTTCGAGTTCCTCCGTGACAACGTCCCAGCCGGTTTCAGCCGCAAGAAAGGGCGCATGGGCGGGCACCATGGCGCGGATGGCTTCGAGAACACGGGGGGTGCCCCGAATCTCGAACCGGGCCCCTTCCGGCCGCAGGGTGCGGGTGACCACGGCCTCTTGGGTCAGAAGATCCATATCGACCAGATGGCGGCGCAATCCGTCGATATCGACCCGCTCCCAATCTGTCTCGGGATCGGCCTGCAGGATCGCAACGATCTCCGCCAGGGCGGCAAAGGCCGATTGCCCGGTTTCCTGCGGTCCACCCATGTCATGGCCAGTCGCGGAATGGGCGTGCTGAGCGGCCACGGGTGCGGCCATCAGTATGGCAAGGAGGAGGGAAATGAGACGCATGGACGGGTCCTTCAATGGGATGCTGTCATGTTTACGCTAGCAGGGGCGGGCGTATCGCAATATGATTGCAATCATATGTTGCCAGCCCCCTATGATCTTATCCCGAGTTCAGCCCTGCGCCCTTTTTCCGGCGCGGTTGGCGACATCATGTTTCACCAAGGCGGTCCCACCCACGGTCTCTATGTCGTGCAAACCGGGCGCGTGTATCTCGAGCGGGTCGGCCCAGATGGCGAGCGGTTCATCATTCACCGTGCCCAAGCCGGAACAAGCTTTGCCGAAGCTTCCGTGTTTTCAGAGGTCTATCATTGCGATGCTGTTTTCGTTCAGGCAGGGACGCTGATCCGGATCGAAAAGGATGCCGTTTTGGACGCCTTCGCCGACCCTGAGTTTGCGCGCGCTTTTGGTCGCCAGGCGGCTCAGCAGATACAGGCACAAAGACAGATGCTTGAGATCGTGGGTATCCGGCGTGCAGAAGACCGGGTGTTGGCGGGGTTGGTCGCGGGCCTGCTCGACGGCTCCGTGATCGAGTTCGCCGCCCGATTACAGCTGAGCCATGAGGCGACCTACAGGGCCTTGCGAAAGCTTGTGCAGGACGGGCGGGTCAAAAACCCCGCCCGCGGGATTTATCACCTGCGCCCATGACCCGATCAGCTGTGGCTCGCGAAGACCGAGGTCACCCCGTCGGAGCCGACAAGCAAGGTATCAAAAGTGTCACCAGCCCCGGGACCGCCCATGCCGGGCGAACTCATCGGCATGCCGGGAACCGTCAACCCGCGCGCCACCGGTTGTTCTGCCAGCAGCCGCGTGATGTCCGCGGCAGGCACGTGGCCCTCGATAAAATAGTCACTTATGATCGCCGTGTGACATCCAGCAAGTTCCGGAGCGATTTGTAGCCGGTCTTTGAACGCATAAAGCGCATCCTGATCGACATCCTGCGCCTCGACCGTGAAGCCCGCTTGCCGGACATGATCGACCCAGGCGGTACAGCACCCGCAGGTGGGGGTTTTCAGGACTTTAATGACCGGTTCTGTGTTGGCCAGTGCTCGCAGGGGGAGTGTGGCAGCCGCTCCGGCCAGCAAAAATGTGCGTCTTTTCATCATGTGTTCCTTTTTGAAGTATCCGAGACCGTAGAACTGTGTGTTTGAGAGTCCAGAGGCTGTTCCTGCTCTGTCGGCGAGAGGGCGGGTGCATCCAGGGCGTGCCCGCTTGCCGGCCCGCGAAGGGGCTGGATCAACATCTTGTCGACCCAGAGGTCGCGCGTCGTGCGAAACTGCTCGATGCCGATCGTCATTCCCTCGTGGCCCTTCGCGGGCTGGGCAACGTAAGTACCCATGAGGCGGTCCCACCACGGCAGGTTGAAGCCGTAGTTTGAGTTGGTTTCGCGCGGATCGACAGAATGATGCACGCGGTGCATGTCGGGTGTGACGACGATCCATCTGAGCCACCGGTCGACTGGTCTCGGCAGGTTGATGTTGGCATGGTTGAAGAGTGCCGTGGCGTTGAGGATGATCTCGAACAACAAAACCGCGACGGCGGGCGGACCAAGCGCTGCGACCAAGCTTAGCTTGATCGCCATCGAGATAAGGATCTCAATCGGGTGAAAGCGCAATCCCGTTGTGGCGTCGAACTCGAGGTCCGCGTGGTGCATCCGGTGCAGACGCCACAACGTAGGGACGGCATGGAACATGACGTGTTGCAAATAGATGGCCAGATCGAGAAGCAGCATGGACAGGACAACGGCCAACCAATACGGCGCGCCGATAGTGTTGAATAAACCCCAACCCCGCTCCTCGCCCATGACCGCCAGACCAACGGCCAGGATTGGGAAAGACAACCGCAGGATCGCCGTATCGATCACGACAAGAGCCAGATTGTTCGACCAACGGATGACACGCGGAATGTCACGCCGCCGACGCGGGGCGGCGAGTTCCCAAAGCGCCATGGCGGCCAGCACACTCAAAAACGCCGTCAGACGAATCTCCGGCTCTGCGGCAAGTATCGTGTCCATCACAGTCTATGGCCCTTCTGTGTTAGGGCTTGGGTGCGGATGCGCATCTCGCACATCAGTCTTTTCTTGCGCAGCCTTTGCAGCCGCTATCTGGACTATATCAACATCCAGCGCGTGGCGCTCGTCGAGACACTCGGTTTCGAGCTGCAGCGTGACCATGTGAAACCCATGCTGCTCCGTCAGCCGTCGATAGGCCCTGTTCAGCAAGTGCGCGGCCTCGGCGGGTGCCCTATGGCGGATATGGGCGGAAAACGCGTGTTTGCCGCTGGTCAGCGTCCAAGCATGCACGTGGTGAACATCCACAACCCCGTCCTGGTGGTTCAGATCCGCCATCACAGCGTCGAGATCCGTTCCCTCGGGCGTGCCTTCCATGAGAATGTGGACCGCTTCTTTGATTACGCCGACGGAGGCCCAGAGGAGAACCACCCCGAACGCCATGCCGAGGATCGGGTCGATCGCGAGAAAGCCGGTGAACTCGATCACGAGAGCGGTCACGATGATCAGGAGGCTGCCGACAAAGGTCTGGATGATGTGCCAGAGCGCGCCGCGGGCATTCAGATCGTCTTTGCTCGATTGCCACATCAGCCCCAGCGAGATGACCTCTGTGACCAGGCCACCGAAGGCGACCCAAAGCATTGGGCCCGTGGCCAGGTGGATCGGATTTCCGAGCCGAATCGCGCCCATCCAGATCACCAGAAGCGCCATGCCGAGAAGAAAGCTGCCATTCACCAGCGCGCCGATGATCTCGGCGCGGTACCATCCGAAACTGCGCGCCGAATCCGCTGGACGGCGCGCAATCCGCTTCGCGATGATGGCCACGAGAACACCGCCAACCGCCGACAGGGTGTGAAACGCATCCGACAGGACGGCGATCGAGCCGGTCCAGAGCCCGACGGCGAGTTCAATCATGAAATAGACGCCGGTGAGCCAGGCAGAAATCACAAGGGCCTTGCCGGAACTCGGCATGTGTCCAGCGTGAGAATGATTGGCCATATCAGCTCTCCTCCCGTTGCGTACCGGTCTTTCGCGTCGCGGCAAAGAGAACCGACAGGCCCGTAAAGCCACCGAGCGCAAGCGCGGTCCATGTGGCGGTGCGGGCATCTCCGTTCATCGCCTGGCTGCCCATGTGAGCGAGCAAAAAACTTGCGGGAATAATCCCGGCCATCGTGGCCAGCGCGAACCTCCAAAGATGCAGCTTGCTCAGACCTGCGGCGTAACTGATCATATCGAAGGACAGAAACGGCAGCAGGCGACTGCCGAAGACCAGGAAGGTCAGAGTGTTCTGGGACCCGAACAGGCCTGCGTTAATCTTCTGACCGAGATGACGCTCAACGAAGGGACGACCCAGGCCGCGGGCCAGACCAAAGGCGGCAAGCGCACCGAGTTCCGCACCTAGAACGACGAAGAGCGTCCCGTACGTGTGTCCATAAGCCGCTCCGGCGGCGAGTGCGATCGGCGCCGAGGGCAGGGGGCTTGCCACGATAGCGATTGTCATAAGCGCCACGATGACAATTGGTCCGGCAAGACCTGCCGCCTCGATCCAGCGGTCAATTTCCGCGCGATCCGGCAGGCGAATGTCAACGCCAAGGACGTCCGGGAAGGCCAATGCGACGACTCCCATCAGGAACACCGCAATAAGAAGAACGCGCATCATCATGGATCAAAACACGGCATAGAGCAGAACGAAGAACGTCGCTGCCAAAAGGTCAAAGGCCACGCAGAATGGAATATACCAGTTCGGAATCCGGGCGAGACGATAAGAATTGTGGTGTGACATGTCCCAAAGGGCGTGCAGGGCCAAGCCCAAGGGGAGGAAGGCCCAATGCCATATCAGCCCCAGGAAGGCTGCCGAGCCGAACAAAAGGGCCACGGCGAGCTCTGCCCAGAACACGCGCGCTCTGCCGTCCGCGGCGCCAAAGCCGATATAGGCACCGCCAATCAAAGCAAGCGTGATCGAAGCAAGAGCTATCGAGCTCTTTTCATCCAAAAACAAGTGAGCCGGCATTGAGAGCAAGACAATCAACACGCCAACCCATACGGGAAATTTCAAGATATCCCCGTGTCGATGGTGCGATAAGTGATCGCCTGTCTTTTTGAAAATCTGTGCCATGGCTTGGTACCTAGGGATTCCAGCAACTGGAAGGTCAAGGGTTATTCATCCACGCGCGCAACGCGGCGCTCACTCAACCGTTCCACGGGGAGGTCAAAGGACCGATATCAGGACGCATTTGACGCTGACGCCCGGTTCATGTCCGACGCGCGTGGCGATTTTCAGTCATCTTTCGCCTTCTGCCAGACTTGCTGGCAGGCTGAGTAAAGAAACGTCGCTGACCAGGTCAGCAACATGAAGCCCAAAAGCGATTGCAGCATCAGCAACAGTCGAAAGGGCCCGACCACCTCTATGGACGAATAGCCAAGGGTCGAGAACGAGATGCCCGTAACATAGAGAACATCCTGAAACATCGGCGGGCTGTTGCTGAACGATTGCGGCAGAACGCTTGCCACCACCATCGTGTTGAACACGGCGAGCGTCACAAGTTCCAATACGTGCAGCAACAGCAACGCGGAAAACGTCAGGATGATCCGAAAGCCGGAGCCATCCGACCGCTGCGGGGAAAACTTCAGAATGCCCGACAACGCATAATGATGGACAATTCCCATCAGGATCGCCGCGCATATTCCGACAAACATGGCCATCAACTCGGTCATACCCCCAAACCCGTCTTCCTATTCAAACAGGTCAATCTGACCATACATCAGGCTTTTTAGCACAACTGGACCGATTGATTCTTCACAGGTCAGGCCAACGCGGGGGGCAACCCGTTCAGGGCGACATCCACCGGAACGGTCGGCAAGTTCGATGCGATCCAGCCAGGCCCTTCGCCTGATCCCAACATCCCTTCCGAGATATCGGCGTAGCCCGAATAACCAGCTTGTCTTAACGCTCGAAGCAGCGATGCGGAGCGTCCGCCAGTGGCGCAGATCAGTCCAACGGTGCGATCACCGCTCAGTTCCTTCGCCCTGAACAATCGGTCCGGAAAACCGGACGCGTGCATGCTTATCGGCCATACACCAGCACCTACGCCGGTTTCTTGCCACTCTTCGCGCGTTCTGACATCGATGATCCGCGCCGTATCCGATAGAAGCGCGTCAAAGGCATTCTCTGCCGACCAGACAGATCGGCTCTGCGCCAGCAGCGGTGACGCCGTGACGGTCAGCACCGTCATATGAGCACCCAGAATGAAACGGCGCCGGTTCAAATCAAGAGCCATATTCGAAAACCTCATCCTTTGATCGGTTGCGATCCCAAAGGTCACATAACATGCCAGCAACGCTACCCGGGAGCACGACACGGTGCAGGCACAGATTTGTATCCATCTGTAGCAAGGGACTGACCTGATACAAATGGCTACAATTCTGCCCATGAAACACGATGCAACGATGATTTAGGAAAGACACCATGGGACCGCCACCTCATATCCTTATCGTGGATGACCACGCACAGATACGTGAAAGCGTCGCGCGCTTTCTGGAGAAGAACGGAATGCGCACGACCGTCGCCAGGGATGCCGTGGAGATGGATGCCAAGCTGGCCACCGGTCACTTCGACCTGCTCGTGCTCGATGTCATGATGCCGGGCGAGGACGGTTTGTCGGTTTGCCGCAGACTTGCGCCAGAAGGTGATCTTCCGATCATCATGCTAACGGCGCTTGGTGAGGAAACGGATCGGATCGTGGGGCTGGAAATCGGTGCGGACGATTATCTCGCCAAGCCATTCAATCCACGAGAACTGCTCGCCCGCATCAAGTCGGTTCTTCGGAGAAGCAACCGCGACGAACCCGTGGCCGGAACCCTGGCTGGGAGGAAGATTTGTTTTGCGCACTGGATACTGGATACCGACCGGCAGGTGCTGATTGACGAGGCCGCAACCGAAACGCCATTGACGACCTCCGAGTTCAAATTGCTGGCGGTCCTGCTGGAACGCGCGAGGATGGTGCTCAGCCGTGACCAGTTGCTTGACCTGACCGCTGGTCGGACGGCAGGCCCGATGGATCGCACCATCGACAATCAGATCAGCCGCCTCCGTCGCAAAATCGAGCCGGATGTATTGCGACCGAGTGTCATCAAGACTGTGCGGAACGGCGGATACTGCCTGGCTGCCGATGTCGAGGATGCGCCGTGATGCGCCGTGCGATGAGATCTCTGAGCGGCCAGTTGATCCTGCTTGTGGTCGCGGCACTTGTCGTGGCCCAGGCGATCAGCCTGTTCCTGTTCGCTGACGAGCGCAGCCTGGCCATCCGTGCTGCTTTGGGGTTCGAGGCTGCTGGACGCGCAGCGAATGTGGCGCGGTTGATCGAAGAGGCCCCGTTGGACCTGCAGAATTCCATCCTTCGCGCGGCAAATTCACCACTTATCCGGTTTGATCTGTCAGACGCTCCGAGTGTGGAACACACCAGTCATTCGCATGGCGACCTTGTTGAAGGGCGTATCCGTGCGCTAATGGACGATAGCTACAGCCGCGATATTCGCGTTGAACTGCACGAGATCGAGGGCGAATTGAGGCCCTTGCCCAATCTTTCTGACGAAATGACGGAAATGCATCTCGCGATGATGCGCGGAGAGTTGACAGCGGTTGAAATGAACCTGTCGATCGCCATTAAGGGAGCGCGTTGGCTGAATGTCGGAACGCGGTTCGAGCGTCCACCAATCCAATGGCCTTTCTATTCGATGCTGACCTTTGGAATTTCCGCCGGACTGCTTTTGGTGGCGATTTTCTGGTTTGTCATGACGCGCCTGACGCGTCCTTTGCGGCACCTGTCGAAGGCCTCGGACCATCTTGGCCGGGGCGAGGATGTGCCTGAATTGACCGTCGCAGGGCCGACCGAGGTCAGGGATCTGACCGTCGCCTTCAACCGCATGCAACGACGGCTGACCCGGTTTGTCAGTGATCGGACACGGATGCTCGCAGCGCTTGGTCACGATTTACGCTCGCCGTTGACTGCTATGCGTGTCCGCGCGGAGCTGGTTGACGAAGAAGAGACGCGGGACAGCCTCATCGCATCGGTCGAAGAGATGCAGAGTATGGTCGAAGCGACGCTCACCTTTGCACGGGGCCTTACCGGATCAGAAGGCTCCGAAGTGGTCGATCTGCGCAATTTTCTGGACAGCTTGTGCAGCGATATGGCGGCACACTGCACCTTTGCCCCGAGTGATGATGTTGCCGTGCGGCTTCGACCCAACGCGTTCCGAAGGGCACTGAGGAACTTGCTTGAGAACGCCGTTCGCTACGGTGGTGCCGCAAAAGTCAGCTGGGCGACCCACGGTTCGAACCTCGTACTCAACATCGATGACAATGGGCCCGGCATTCCCGTCGACCAGTTGGAAAAGGTCTTCGATCCCTTCTATCGCCTCGAGCAATCGAGGTCTCTGGAAACGGGCGGTTATGGGCTTGGGCTCTCAATCGCGAGGACAATCGTCCAATCCCATGGCGGCGATATCCAGCTGGTCAACCATAACAGCGCGGGTTTGCGCGCTGTTGTCACCATCCCACTGGATGAAAGCGAACTAATCGAAGGAGAAACAGATGAAACTGAAAACGCTCATTCCAACGTTGCTGGCCAGCTTGCCCGCCAGCATGGCGCGAGCTGATGGTCCAGGCTCCTGGACAGGTCACATATGGGGCGGAGGCTATGGCTTTATGGGCGGCTTCATGATGCTCGCCTTCTGGGGCGCCGTGATCGCATTGATCGTGTTTCTGGTACTCAGGCTGCGGGACAATGGCACCCGTCCCCCGGACTCGGACGCGCAGGAAGCGCTCCGGCGCCGCTTTGCGAATGGGGAAATCGACGAAGAAGAGTTCCGTCACCGCAAAGCAACGCTCGACGAATAGACCCCGCCGCGGACGCCAAAGCCGTCCGACGCGACGCCCACCGACACTGGATAGGAAAGAACGCCATGTTCCCGGAAATTGGTCACTTCGCACTGGCCCTCGCGCTGGCCCTCGCACTTGTTCAAAGCGTTCTGCCGATTGCAGGTGCATCGCGTGGAAACGCCGTCTGGATGAAATCCGCCCAGGCGACGGCAATAGGACAAGTGCTGTTTGTGGCCATAGCCTTCGCAGCGCTGATGCAGGCCTTCATCGCCAGCGACTTCACCGTCAGGAACGTCGTCGAGAATTCCCATTCGCTCAAGCCGATGCTCTACAAGGTGGCCGGGACCTGGGGCAGCCATGAGGGTTCGCTGCTGCTCTGGATCCTGATACTCGCGGTGTTCGGCGCGGGCGTCGCCTGGTTCGGATCGAACATCCCCGCCGAGACCAAGGCGCGCACCTTGTCGGTGCAGGCGTGGATCAGCGTCGGCTTCCTGTCCTTCCTGCTGCTGACGTCGAACCCCTTCGAGCGGGTGTTTCCGCCGCCGCTCGACGGCAATGACCTCAACCCGTTGCTTCAGGACATGGGTCTCGCCATGCACCCGCCGCTTTTGTATTTCGGGTATGTCGGCTACTCCATCGTATTTTCCTTTGCCGTTGCGGCTCTTCTGGAAGGGCGCGTCGATCCAGCCTGGGCCAGATGGGTCCGCCCGTGGACATTGGCCGCGTGGGTCAGCCTTACGGCAGGTATCGCTCTTGGATCTTGGTGGGCCTATTATGAACTGGGCTGGGGCGGCTGGTGGTTCTGGGACCCGGTCGAGAACGTGAGCTTCATGCCCTGGCTTCTGGGCACGGCGCTGCTGCATTCCGCCATCGTCACCGAAAAGCGCGACGCGTTCAAAAGCTGGACCATCCTGCTTGCCATCCTGACTTTCTCGCTTTCACTTCTCGGCACGTTCATTGTCCGATCCGGCCTGCTTACCTCCGTGCATGCCTTCGCCGTCGATCCAGAGCGCGGGCTTTACATTCTGGGTCTGCTGGCCGTGTCCATCGGTGGGTCGCTGGCGCTCTACGCCTGGCGGGCGCCCGAAATGGAGCCGGGTGGTCTGTTTCGCCCGATCAGCCGCGAAGCCGGGCTGCTCGTGAACAACCTCATTCTGGCCGCCGCTACGGGAACGGTCCTGTTCGGGACGCTTTATCCGCTGATCCTCGAAGCTGTCACCGGGGACAAGATCTCGGTGGGTCCACCTTTCTTCAACGCGGCCTTCATTCCGATGATGCTGGCGCTGGTCGTGTTCATGGGTCTTGGTCCATTCCTGTCGTGGAAGCGGGCTGATATCGCCGGTTTGCTCGATCGCATTCGGTTCGTGGCCGTGCTGGCGGTCATCGCAGCTTTGGCCGCATGGTATCTTCTGAACGGTGGGCCGATCATGGCCTATCTTGCCATCCTCGGTGCAGCGTGGCTGCTTTTTGCAACCCTACGGGAATGGGCGCTACGCATCCGCCTGTTCGAGGTTCCCCTTGCGGAGAGCGCGAGACGCGCGCGCAACCTCCCACGTGCGTCACACGGCATGACGCTTGCCCATGCCGGGGTCGCCGTTTTGATGATGGGGATGATCGGCTCGACCGGATGGAAAAGTGAGGAGATCGTCTTTGCCGGCCCCGGGACCGAAGTCACGATCGCCGGGTTCGACATCACCTTCGAAGGGGCCGCAAAGGTTCAAGGGCCGAACTACATCGCGGATCGCGGCACCCTTGTGGTGCGTCGGGATGGCGAACTGGTCACGAAGCTGTTCCCGGAACGGCGGTATTACCCGGTCGCGGAAAGTCAGACGACGGAGTCGGCCATCCGGTCCACATTGGCGGGTGATCTCTATACGTCGATTGCAACGCCGGCCTCCGATCAAGTGAACAACGCCGGAGCCTGGACCCTTCGGATCCTCTATGAACCGCTCGTCAACCTGATCTGGATCGGCTCGATCTTGCTGGTGATCGGTGGCTGTTTGTCCTTGTCGGATCGCCGTTTGAGGGTCGGGGCGCCGCGCCGCGCCAAACAGCCAGCCAGCGATGCTGTTCCTGCGGAGTAGGAGAGAAGATGAAACGTCTCACTGCCGGGCTGCCGTTTATTGCGGCGGTCATATTCGGGGGGTTTTTTCTCTGGGGGCTCAATCCCGACCGGGATCCCAATGAGATCCCTTCCGTCCTGATCTCGCAACCGGCCCCGGCGTTCGATCTCGATCCCGTGCCGGGGTTGGAGACACCCGGCCTGGCCCGAAGCGATCTTGTCGGCAACGAACGACCGGTCGTGGTCAATGTCTTTGCGTCCTGGTGCGTGCCCTGCCGCGCGGAACATGCCGTGTTGACACGCTTTGTCGAACGCGGGGGCATGCGGTTGTTCGGCATCAACTACAAAGACAAACCAGAGGATGCCGTGAAGTGGCTCAATGACCTCGGCAATCCCTACGAGCGGATCGGGTCCGACCTGTCGGGCCGCACCGGGATCGAATGGGGCCTGTCAGGCGTGCCGGAAACCTTCATCGTCGATGGCGGTGGTACCGTTTTGTTTCGCTATGTCGGGCCGGTCGTCGGTCCGGACGCCGTCGAACGGTTCACGCAAGCCCTGAAGCAAGCAGGCGCACTGCCAAATGGAGCAGCATTATGAGACAGTTGATTTTCGCGTTTTGCATCGGGCTCTTTCCCTTTGCCGCCAATGCGGTCGAACCGGACGAAATGCTGAGCGACCCGGTATTGGAACAGCGTGCGCGGGAGATTTCCAAGGATCTACGATGCGTCGTCTGTCAAAACCAGGACATCGACAGCTCGAACGCGGGTGTGGCGCGGGACTTGCGTCTGCTCGTACGCGAGCGACTGGTCACCGGAGACGCTGACACCGAGGTGATCGAATACATTCGGGCGCGGTACGGGGATTACGTGCTGCTGAAGCCGCCTCTGGAGCCTGCGACCTACGCGCTTTGGTTTGCGCCGATCGCTTTCGTCCTCATCGGGGTTTTCGTTGGTGGTGGGGTACTGATGAGTCGGCGAAAGCAAGAGGCATTTGAAGATTTGGGCTCGGAGGATGAAAACACCGTGTCCGAAATTCTCAGACGAAACGAAGCGGGGGATGCGTCATGATCTGGGGTATTTTCGGTCTTCTGACGCTGCTCGCAGTCGGAATTGTCCTCTACCCGCTGCTGCTGTCCAAATCGAACACTCTCACCAGAGGAGATGCGGTACCGGCGATCCTTGCCGATCAGATGCGGGAAATTCAACGAGACATGGACCGCGGTTTGATTTCTGAACAGGAAGCTCAAGCAGCCAGACTCGAAATCAAGAAACGGATCCTCGCGACGACCCGCAATTCGGGAGAAAAAACCGGATCATCCCGCAATGGCGGCAGAGTCACTCTCGTTGTCGCGGCGGTCCTCGCGCCGGTTATTGCCGCGGGCTACTATCTGACAATGGGATCGCCTGAGGTGCCTTCAATGGCCTTCGCTGCCCGTGCAGAGGAGCGCGCACAGACTGATGAAGTGACGGCGCTTGCAATACAACTTCGCGAAAGGCTTGTATCCGATCCGACCGGCGGCCCCAGCGAAGGGTGGATGCTGTTGGGCCAGACCTATCAGCGCATGGGCAGAACAGTTGATGCTGTCGAAGCATTTGAAGTTGTCGCCAAACGGGAGGATGCCACCTCCGCGACATTCTCTATGCTGGCGGAGGCTGTCGCGGTTGCCAATGATGGCGTTGTTATTCCACGGGCGAAATTGGCCATTGATCGCGCTTTGGAACTTGACCCATCCAATCCTGCGGCAACCTATTTCGAGTCTCTCTACCATCTTCAAAAAGAAGAGACGCGTAAGGCCTACGATCTGCTCGTTTCCCGGCTGAACCAGGAAAAGACGTTCGTGCCCTGGATGGAAACATACGTTTTGCAGATCAACCGGATTGCAGCGGCCGCCGACCTCCCGGTCGTCGATCTACCCAGCGGGCCGACATCACAACCCGGCCCGAGTGCGGCAGATGTTGCGGCGGCGTCAGAGATGAATGACGCGGACCGCGCGGAGTTCATCCGCTCGATGGTCTCGCGGCTGGCTGGGCGTCTTGAGGATGAACCGGAAGATCTGGATGGTTGGATGCGGCTGGCAAACGCCTATACCGTCCTTCAGGAGCAGGATCGCGCCATTGAGGCCTACCGTAAGGCTGAAGCGCTGTTGGAGCAGCAGCCCGCCAATGATCCTCGGCGTGCGGCGGTCCGCGCTGCGCTCGAGCGGCTCGGCGGCTGACTGCTGGTCGGTGTCCCGCCCGGGCAGATCACTCCTGTCCGGCAACCTTTGCGGAAACATCTCGACCGCTGGCTTGCGCCAAGGCGTCCATCACGTCTTCGGTCGTAAGCAATTCGGACAGCACAATGCCGTTTGGTGCCGACGGTCCATAGACGGCATTGAAAGGGATGCCATATCTGCCGAAACTCTCAAGGTAACGGGAAATGCGCGCGTCCGGGCGTGTCCAATCTGCCTGCATCGGCGTGACGCCTGGCGCGTCCAGCGTACTGCGGACCGGCTCCCGGTCGATGACAAGTGTCTTGTTCGCTTTGCAAGTCAGGCACCAGTCAGCTGTTACATCGACAAAGACGACCTCTCCTGCGGACACGCGTTTCGCTATGTCCGAACGGTCAAATGCGACCCAAGCCAACGCCGATTGCGACCCTGCACGGGCAGGCGCTGATTGCTGCAGGAGAGGACCCGCGGCAAGAGCCAGAACAAGACTGGCCGTGGCAATAGACCATCTGAATTGGGACTGCACATTCGGGAGGGACAAGATCAGAACGGCGAGACCGGAAGACGCCGCGACCGCGATGACGGAGGCCAGCCCGGCGACACCGTCGAGCACCCAGAACAGCCAAACGGCGGTTGCAAGCAGCAAGATCCCCATCAAGCTCTTGACGATCAGCATCCACCGGCCAGGTTTGGGCATGAACGCGACCAGACGCGGGAACGCGGCGATGACGAGATAGGGCAGGGCGAGGCCGAGCCCGAGGCTCGTAAAGACGATGAGAATGTCCACGCCACGCCCGGCCAAAGCAAAGGCCACCGCGGTGCCGAGGAACGGTGCCGAACAAGGCGTCGCCATGACGGCACCGAACATGCCGGTGAAAAAGTCGGCGGAATATCCGCTCCGCCCTCCGGTATCTGCAAGCCTTGTCTGCATGCCTTGTGGAAGGGCGAACTCGAACGCTCCGAACAGATTTGCCGAAAAGACGAGCAGGGCTGCGATCATCACCGCAAGAAATAGCGGACTTTGAAATTGCAGCCCCCACCCGACGCTGAGCCCTGCCGTCTGGAGCGCCCAAAGGATGAGCGCCAGACCCCACATGAACGTCATGATGCCAGCGGCGGCTGCGACGAAACCGAACCGGACACGGGTTGTGTCGTGATCTGTGTGTTTGAGCACAGACGACACCTTGATGGACAGCACCGGCAGCACGCAGGGCATCACGTTCAGGATCAATCCACCCAGCAGCGCGATCACGGCAATCCAGAGCAGTTCCATCATGTCCGGTGTCGTGGCGGCCAGTTCGAAGGGCGGTGCCGTACGTCGCGCCACGCGATCCGCAATCACGGTGAAGGCCCGGTTCTCGCCATCGGTGACGGTAATCGACGGCGCCACCGTCACATCCGTATTCGACGAGAGGATCGGCAAGCGCGCCCAAAGCAAATGATCCTCTTCTCCCAAACGTATATCGGGTTTGCCAAGCGCAACACCGATACCCAGTTCGGGAAACACATCCGGCGACTGGAGTGGTTCATCGACGCGCAGATTGACGATCAACTCCGTGAGGTCTTCGTCGATGAAGGCATTTGCCTCGCTGACGCCACCCGCCTCGGCTCCTTCGGGGACGCGCTCGGAAAACGTGCCAATCAGCCCAGCCGCAGTGCTGTCGATGTCGTTGCCGCGTCCGAGGCGAAGTGACAGGTCAAACTCTTCCGGGACACAGACATTGGAGCACACCAGCAGTTTGACTTGCGCGGAAAGAGTCACAGGTGCGCCGGGATCTTTGAGCGTTATGCGCAGCGGAAAGACGACTTCACCCGCATAACCAAAATTTTCGATGCCGAAGGCGGTGAAGCGTGTCGGGGAAGGCCACATGAATTCGACATCTGCGACGTTTTCGGAACCGCTCCATTCGACCGAAGGCGGTATTCCCACCTCTCCTGGCGACCGCCAATAGGTCTTCCAGTTTTCGTTCAGTTGGAGATGAAGTCCGGCGGAAAGAGTCTGCGTGTTCTTGGAAACACCGTCCTGTGCCGTGATGAGATGCGCCTTCAGCGGAGAGCTTTGATACGCGGCTGATGTCTCCGCCGAGCCACTGCCAGAGGAAAGCGCCAGGATCAGTGCGGGCAAAATCAGAACCCGGCGCAGTGTCGACAGGGTTTTCGCCAAGGATCCGCTTCCTTCCCTTAAAGCCGGCTCGGGTTGAATCTGCACCCGGAACTTTGTCTCAAAGACCGCCGACGGCAAAGCCTTGTCGACCATCAGAACAAACAACACGCGCTACGTCGACAGAGGACGAGGATATCAACCGACACCCGTCGGGGAGGATGATCGATGCCTGCTTGGTGGAAACGATGACCTCCCGCTCGGGACAGTCTTCAAGACTTGCGGCGCATCCGCCAAGCGTTGTAATCGTCAGCAACCATGCGCTTGCTCGCATTTTCCCGCGCAAATTATCGCCTGTTGCGTGCAACCACGGGAATCGCAGAAGGCACGGACACGGGTGTTTCTTCGATACTGCCTTTCTCTTCGTTCGAATGGCACGACTTTCCCATAAATTTGTGCATCACGAGATGCGCACCGACGCAAAGCAGGAGTGGGGCGAAAGCCGCTGCATTGCCCCACATGCCCGCCAATGTGCCGCCGGCAAGAAAAAATCCCGCAATGGGCAGCAGCATGACGACGCAACACGCCATCATTCCGTAATGCATGAGCCTGTCCGTGATCGGCTTTTTTCTGTGGTTTTGGTGGTCCATGACACCCTCATTGTCTCGTTCTTCGCGCCATTTGCGACCCTCCAGCAGGGTAAGGTCAAGGATACAAATGGATACACTTCTCGCGGCCTTGTCAGGTTGCCTGATGCCGGGTCTCCCGTAAAAGAGATGCAACAAACCCGAGGCTAGGAGTGTGTCATGACGACATTGCGAAACAAAAAGATCAATCGACGAAGCCTATTGGGGTATGCGGCTGTCGCTTTGGCTGCACCAAGCGTGGTTCGAGCCGAAACCATTCGCCGCAACATTTCTTCTTTCCGAGTTCATGACTGGCAAGACCACTTCGACGCACTCGGAAAGGGGATCATCATCTCCGATACCGTGACGAAGTCGCTCCAGCATTGGACATCAGATGGCGAGATGCGGATCTACCCAACTTCCGTTCCGCTGACCGACGAACTCACCAAACGCGGTTACACCGAAGTGGTGGAAAAACGCAAAAACCCCAGTTGGGCGCCAACGCCCTCCATGCGGGAACGCAATCCGGAATGGCCGGCTCGTGTCGAGGGGGGTGATCCGGACAACCCCTTGGGCACTCGTGCACTGTACCTGTCGTGGCAGTACTACCGTATTCACGGGACACAGGATACGCGCAAGATCGGCCGTCGGTCGTCAAACGGCTGCATCGGTTTGTTCAACAAACAAATCGAGGAGGTCTATGAGCGCATGCCTGTCGGCACTCAGGTCAAACTCATCTGACACAACGGGCAAGACGGAAGACACAAGCATGGATAAATTGACCGCACTTATCGCAGCCGTAGTTATAGCTGGCGGGGGAGTTGCAACTTGGCAGTTCATTTCTGCGGAAGATACAGCGATGGGTCATTCCATGACGCCTCCTGACACGAGTAAGATAGAAGCAGGCGACCCAATCGTTCAGGTCCAACTGCCGGCAGAATTCTCGGAGCAAGCCACGATTGGGAAAACCATATTCGAGGCTAAGTGTTCCGAGTGCCATGGAGCAAACGCAGCGGGACAAAACGGGATTGCCCCGCCTCTTGTGCACAAGATTTACGAGCCAAGCCACCATTCAGACATGGCCTTTGTTCTGGCCGCTCAAAATGGCGTGCGTGCGCATCACTGGAAATTCGGTAATATGCCAAGGATCGAAGGACTGACACAAGGAGACGTCAAGATGGTTGCCGCCTATGTCCGCGAACTACAGCGGGCCAACGGGATTGACTGATGCGTTGGTCGAAGACAAACCGATGGATTCTGTCGATCGTTTTCGGCCTTTTCCAAGTGGTTCTCGGAGTGCCTGAGGCGCCAGCGTTTCATGGTGAAGCGTCCTTGGCGCAAGAATTTCACGCTCACGAAGATGTAGGGTCATCGACGAACGAGGCCTCTGGCCACTGTCATCCGGGACTCGATTGTTCTGTCACGGCTGTGGTGTTTCTCCAGCCAAACGTGGTTTACGAGCCTCAGTTGCTGACGGCTGTCATGCAAGACGCCGCGACCCAACTAACAGAGTTGCGCTCCACCAGCGATCCTCCACCGCCACGACGGTGGGTCTGATTTCACATCGCTCGAAAAGCAGACCCAAAGAAGGATCCAAGACATGAAGAAGACAACTATCACAGCGGCAGTGTTGATTGCAGGAACCGCGGTTGCGGCATTTGCGCATAGCGGTGCCACGGGCATCGTAAAGGAACGCATGGATGCCATGGCCGCCATGGGAAAGGCAGTCAAAACCGTAGCCCCGATGATGCGGGGTGAAACGGCCTATGACGCAGAAACAGTGGGCGATGCAGCGCGCCTGTTCCAGCAGCACGCCGGCGAGAGCATGACAAAGCTGTTCCCGGAGGGCACGGGGGGCATGCCCTCGGAAGCCAAAGACGAGGTGTGGACCGATTGGGACCGCTTCGCAGCATTGGCAAGTCAGCTGGAGGAATACTCTGAGGGCCTGGAACGCGCAGCCGACAATGGGTTAGGCGGCATGGGTGGCAATACCTCCACGGATGGCGCCTCGATGATGGGCGGCGGATCCATGATGGGAAGCGATACAACCATGATGGGCGGGAGCGCGATGATGGGCAGAGGCGGCATGATGGATGCCGCCGCCATTTCCGAAATGCCCGCCGACGCGGCATTCGCGATGACGACCCAGGTCTGTTCCGCATGCCATGAACGCTTCCGGGCGGAAGAAGACTAACCATGCGCCGGTTTTTGACACTCGTCAGCGGGGTCGCCGTGCTTGGCACGGCCGGCCTCGGCGCTGTTATTGCATGGCCTGTCGGCAGTGCAGTGACTCCGATTGCAACAGAGGGCAATGTCGACCGGGGCGCATATTTGGCGCGCGCCAGTGGGTGCATTGCCTGTCATACCAATTTTGAAGCGGGCGGCGCACCACTTGCCGGAGGGGCGCCGCTCGAAACCCCGTTCGGAACGTTCTATCCGCCCAACCTGACGACCGACCCCAAACATGGCATGGGCGAATGGACGGCAGAACAGTTCGCAAAAGCCGTGCGGCAGGGGATCGGCCCCGATGGAACGCCCTACTATCCATCTTTCCCATATACGTTCTATGCGGATTTTTCTGACCAGGATATCGCTGACCTCTGGGCGGCGTTTCAAACCGTGCCGCCCGTGGACGAACCTGCACCAGAAAACGATGTCAGCTTCCCATTCGATCAACGATGGGGGCTGAAGCTCTGGCGAGCGGCGTTCTTCTACGATCCGGATACCGAACCGGTTGAAGGGCGAAGCGGCGCATGGAACCGCGGACGGGAATTGGTGCGCGGTGCGGCACATTGCGGAGCCTGCCATACGCCGCGCAATCTTGCAGGAGGTCGCGATATCGGTGCTTCCTTTGCAGGCAACGCCCAGCTTCCCGGTGGCAGCAAGGCACCCGCGATACGGCCAAAAGACCTGGCCAAAAACGACTGGACGGTTTCAAACCTCGCTTATGCGCTCCAGACCGGCATCACCCCTTCGGGCGATGCTTTCGGCGGCAGCATGGCGGAAGTGGTTCGCGAGGGAACTCGGTTTCTGACACCTGCCGATCGCGAAGCGATGGCGCTTTTCCTGCTGAACAAGGACACGGTCGAGGCGGAGAACCCCGCTTCGAACTAACATCACGCGGGGGCAACAAGCCCTCGCTTTATCGAGGATCGAAATGAAACAAACACGTCGGGATTTCTTGCGCCATGCGACACTGGCGGCCTGCGCGGCGGCCATCCCGCGGTCGGCTTATGCCGCAACCCCGTTCGAGGACGTGGTTGCCAAGGTTGCGCGTCAACAGCTTCTTCCGGACACCTACCCGGGAACAGAGATCTGGGGCTATGACGGCCTCGTTCCGGCTCCGGAAATTCGGGTCGCTCAAGGCGATCGGGTGCGCCGCAGGTTCCGCAACGAGGTTCCTGACCCCAGTTCGGTTCACTGGCACGGAATCCGGATCGACAACGCGATGGATGGCGTTTCAGGGCTGACCCAGGAGCCCGTGGCACCGGGTGAAACCTTTGACTACGACTTCGTCGTACCAGACGCGGGCACCTATTGGTATCACGCGCATAATCGCTCATACGAGCAAGTCGCGCGTGGTTTGCGCGGTGCCTTGATCGTCGAAGAGGCCGATGGGCCGGACATCGACCGCGAGGAAGTCATCGTTCTGGAGGACTGGTTGCTCGACCCTGAGAGCGGGCAGCTGTTCGACAATTTCGAACAGCCTATGATGATGAGCCATAGTGGACGTACCGGCAACTTCATCACGACCAATGGGCGCTATGACCTGACCTTGCCCGCGAAGCGTAACGAACGCATTCGCTTGCGCATCATCAACGCAGCTAGCGCGCGGATTTTCCCGCTGAGGCTATCGGGGGTGAGTGGCTGGACGATGGCCCTGGATGGGATGCCTATCGGCCAACCCCAGCCGGTTGACGGTGAATTGATCCTCGGTCCCGCACAGCGCGTGGACCTGATCGTCGATGTGACCGCAGACGAAGGCGGAACCGCAGAGGTGCTGCGCATCGGCGATGATGATCAACTGACCCCGCTGGTGACTTTTTCCGTCGATGGCACAACCAGTTCAGTACCGAGAGACAAGCCGCTGCCGCTGCCGCCGAATCCCGCGGCACACGCGCCGGACCTTGCCGAAGCGCGTGATTTGCGACTGGTCATGTCCGGTGGAGCAATGGGGCGGATGCAGTCTGCCATGCTCGGAGGGGAACGCCTTGGGTTTCGTCAGCTTGCCCAGGCGGGCAAGTTCTGGGCCCTGAATGATGTCGCCGAAATGACCGACACGCCATTGGCCGATCTATCCCTGAACGAGCCGGTGCGCTTGAAGATCGAGAACCAGACCGTGTTCCCACATGCGATGCACCTGCACGGAATGCATTTCCGTGAGCTGCGCCCCGACGGCGCGTTCGGACCGATGCGCGACACGATCCTGTTGGCTGGCAACGAGTCCCGCGAGATCGCCTTTACGGCGGACAATCCCGGCAAGTGGCTGTTCCATTGCCACATGCTCAGCCACGCCGCGTCCGGCATGACAACCTGGATGCGGGTCACATGAGGTATCTCGTTTGGTCCGTTCCGATCACTGTTGTCGCAGCCGCTTTCACCTATTGGCTCTCGACCAGTGCATCCTCGGATGTCGGCAGCGCGTCCAAGGCGGAGAGCTCCGACATCCAAGAAGGCGCGTTGCTCTACGCAGACAACTGCGCGTCTTGTCATGGCGCAAATCTGGAAGGCCAGCCGGAATGGCGAACGCCCGGCGCGGATGGGCGCCTGCCAGCACCACCGCATGATGAGACGGGTCACACCTGGCATCATCCTGACAGCCTGCTCTTCGATTACACAAAACTGGGGGGTGCGGCGCTTCTGGCGCGTCAGGGTGTCGAATACGACAGCGGAATGCCGGGTTTCGCAGACGTGCTGACCGACCAGCAAATTCACAACATCCTGGCCTTCATCCGGTCCACCTGGCCAGACCGCGTTCGCGAAGTCCAGGCCGCGCGGACAGAAGCCGACGAACAACGGGGAGATAATTAAAATGCGTTTCAGACAAGCCTTCACGACTGTCGCGATAGCTGCCTTGCTTCCGATACCGGTACTCGCCGACGAACTGTCAGAGTCCCGGGTCAAGGAACTTGTGCTCGAGGCAATCCGCGAGAACCCGGAGATTGTCATGGAGGCCGTGGCGATCCTCGAACAGAGGCAGGCGCAAGCGCAGGAGCTCAGTCAGGCCCAAGTTCTGAATGACCAGCGCGATCTGATCGAGAACGATCCGAATGCGCCGGTTCTCGGCAACCCGGAAGGGGACGTCACCGTTGTGGAATTTTTCGACTACAACTGTCCCTATTGTCGGCGGGTCAAACCCGAGGTGCGGGCTTTGATCGAAGAGGATCCAAACATTCGCCTCGTCTATCGTGAATGGCCCATTCTCGGAGACGGATCGGTGTTCGCCGCGAAAGCGGCCTTGGCAGCGCGCAAGCAGGACAAATACGAAGAGTTTCACTGGGCGATGATGGGGCTGGAAGGCCGCGCGGAAGAGGCCTCCGTGCTGCGCGTTGCCGAGGAGATCGGCCTGGATATCGCGCAGTTGCGCAAGGACATGGAGGCCCCCGAGGTCGAAGAGCACATTGCGACATCCATGCAACTGACCCAAGCTCTGGGCTTCAACGGCACGCCGTCTTTCGTGATCGGTGACGCGCTGGTGCCTGGCTTTGTCGAAAAGGCGCAGCTTGCCGACTTGGTCGAAGAAGCCCGCAAAGACGAAGACTGAAAGTTCTTGCCCGGACCGCCCCTGGGTGGTCCGGGCACTGCATCAAGCGGCCGCAGGTTCCACGTCATAGCCCGCATCCCGAATGATCGCTTGGACCTGATCGGCTGGTAACACGCTGTCGACACGCACTTGTCGGGCAGAAAGGTCACATTCTACGCCTGCATTCGGATCTGCGGTTTTCACTGCGCTTTCGATTGCTGCGGTGCAATGCCCACAGCTCATGTCCGGAACGCTGAACTTCATCGGAACCACTCCTTGATCTGATTTCTGCCGGTGACATGGGGCTTCCCCGCGCTGGAAGGTCAAGAGAAGAAATTTATTTGGCGCCCTCCCATTGACCCTCCAGTTACTGGAAGCCCTACATTCCACCTCGAATGGAAAAACAGGTGAAACATATGCCCGAACCCAAACAGATCAGCCTGCCGATCGAAGGCATGTCATGCGCGTCCTGTGTCGGCAGGGTCGATCGCGCATTGAATGCAATCGACGGCGTAGAGGATGTGTCGGTGAATCTTGCATCCGAAACCGCGCGTATGAGCGTGGACGCGCTCAAGCGCGTTCCGGAAGTCATCGAAACTCTCCGCGAGCTGGGCTACCCTGCGCGGACGGTCAGGGCCGAACTCACGATTGCGGCCATGTCCTGTGCCTCTTGTGTCGGGCGGGTCGACAAGGCGCTTGCCGCGGTGCCCGGGGTGGTCGAGGTGAACGTCAACCTCGCCTCCGAGACGGCGACGGTGGTTTACGTCGAAGGTCTTGTCACGACATCCGATCTGATCGATGCAAGCGGCGCGGCAGGGTATCCGGCCACCGTGGCAACGGCCCAAGCCGGTGACGACAGGGTTGCGCGCAAGGAGGAAGAGGCTCTGGCGCTTGCCAAACGGGTCACCTTTGCAGCCATCCTCGCCTTGCCGGTCTTTTTGATCGAGATGGGTGGCCACGTCATTCCGGCCGTTCATATGCTTATCGAGACCACGATTGGTCAGCAGACGAGTTGGCTTCTTCAATTCGTTCTCACGACAATCGTTCTCTTCGGCCCGGGCCGGACGTTTTACACCAAGGGTTTCCCGGCCCTATTCCGGGGCGCGCCCGACATGAACAGCCTCGTCGCGGTCGGCACCGGGGCGGCTTACTTCTATTCCGTAGTTGCGACATTCGTACCATCGGCCTTGCCTGACACGCTGCGCTCTGTCTACTTCGAGGCGGCAGCGGTCATCGTCGTCCTCATCTTGCTGGGGCGTTTTCTTGAAGCGCGCGCTAAGGGGAGAACGGGCGCGGCCATCCAGAAGCTGCTGGGGCTTCAGGCGCGGACCGCACGCGTGATGCGGGACGGTGAAAGCATAGAGATCGAGATCGATGCGCTAGTTCAGGGTGACATCGTCATCGTGCGCCCTGGTGAACGCATCGCGGTTGATGGCGAGGTCATCGAGGGGACCAGCCGCGTCGACGAAAGCATGCTGACAGGCGAGCCGATTCCCGCTGAAAAAAGTGCCGGAGATCCGGTGACCGGCGGGACGGTCAATGGTGCCGGAAGTCTGCAATTCCGCGCCACCCGGGTCGGCGCCGACACAACCCTGGCGCAAATTATTCGCATGGTCGAAGAGGCCCAGGGCGCCAAGCTGCCGATCCAGGGATTGGTCGACCGGATCACGCTTTGGTTCGTACCTGCCGTCATGGCGATCGCGGCGGCGACCGTGCTGGTCTGGCTGGTTTTCGGGCCTGATCCGGCCCTGACAATGGCGCTGATCGCCGGTGTGTCGGTGCTGATCATCGCGTGCCCCTGCGCGATGGGGCTTGCGACGCCGACCTCGATCATGGTCGGGACGGGACGTGCTGCGGAAATGGGTGTCCTGTTCCGCAAGGGCGACGCCTTGCAGCAACTTGATTCCGTTGATGTGGTCGCCCTCGACAAAACAGGCACGGTGACCGAGGGGCGACCCGCACTGACTGACCTGGTGCTGGCCGAAGGGTTCGATCGTTCAACAACGCTCTCGAAGATCACCGCCGTGGAGTCGCTCTCCGAGCATCCTGTCGCGGACGCCATCGTCCGTGCCGCGCGGGCCGAGGGCGCACCTCTTGCGGGGGCCGAAGGCTTTCAATCGGTCACAGGTTACGGCGTGCGCGCCGTGGTCGAAGACGTGGAGGTGTTGGTTGGGGCCGACCGCTACATGGCGCGCGAAGGCATTGACGTCTCGGCATTGACTCCAGAGGAAACGAAGATCGCAAGCAAGGGTCGCACGGCGCTTTACGCTGCCATAGATGGACGTGTCGCCGCCGTGATCGGCGTCGCCGATCCGGTCAAACCGGCAAGCCGCGCAGCCATCGCAGCGCTGCACGAGAAGGGTCTTGCGGTTGCGATGATCACAGGGGACAAACGCGAAACCGCCGAAGCCATCGCCCGCGAAACCGGCATCGACCATGTCGTTGCCGGCGTTCTGCCAGACGGCAAGGTCGCGGCGCTTGACGGTTTGCGCGAAGGGAACAAGCGCATCGCCTTTGTCGGCGACGGGATCAATGACGCCCCGGCGCTGGCGCATGCCGATGTGGGTATCGCCATTGGCACCGGCACTGATGTGGCCATCGAGTCCGCGGATGTCGTCCTGATGTCCGGCGATTTGCGCGGCGTGGTGAATGCCTTCGAAGTGTCGCGGCGAACCATGCGAAACATCCGGCAGAACCTGTTCTGGGCCTTTGCCTACAATGTCGCGCTGATTCCGGTCGCCGCCGGGGTGCTTTATCCGGCCTTTGGGCTGCTCCTGTCACCAATTCTCGCGGCGGGCGCGATGGCGTTGTCGTCGGTGTTCGTTCTAACCAATGCCCTGCGCCTGCGAGGTATCGCGCCGGCGATGGACGAGCAGCGCGCAATCCCGGCAGAGCTGGCAGCTGTCACTCCTGCTCCAGCAGAATAACGGAGGTTCGACATGAACATCGGAGACGTTTCCCGACAATCGGGTGTGCCCCCAAAAACAATCCGCTACTACGAGGAAATCGGGCTGATCCGCCCGAACCGAAGTGAGAACGGCTATCGCGCATTCACCGAGAACCACGTTCACAAGCTGGCGTTTCTCGGTCGAGCACGGGCCTTGGGGTTCACCATCGAAGATTGCAGGACGCTTCTGGCTCTCTACGAGGATGAAAACCGCGAAAGCGTTCAGGTGAAAACGGTTGCGGAAGACCATCTTCGCCAGATCGAGGAGAAGATAGAGAAACTGCAATCCATGAGAACGACGCTTACCGAGCTTGTGGAGAAATGTGCCGGGGATCATCGTCCGGATTGCCCGATCCTCGCAGATCTCTCACCTGTACGAATGTCCGAATAATCGATGCCGGTTCGGCACGTTTCAGAACCAAATTGCGCGGACCGGCATCCAGATACCCATGAAGATCATCATCAGGTTTTCCGTCAGCGAAATGAACCCCAGCGGGACGGAACTGTCACCGCCGACGCAGGCGCATTTCAACTCCCGCTTGTCAATGTAGACAGCCTTGAATACGCTGACAGCGCCGACCGTGCCGATAAACAGGGCGACAGGCGCCGAGAGCCACAGCAGCGCGCCGGCAGTCATCAGGACACCTGCCAACGCTTCGCCGAACGGATAAAGCTTGCCGTATCGTACCCATTTGCGCGCCAGCAGATCGTAGTTGAGGAACATCGTCGAAAACCCTTCGACATCCTGCAATTTCTGGATCGCGAGAATGGTCATGGACAGCGAAATGAACCATTCGAACCCGCGCAAGGTAAAGACCGACCCGTACTGGTGCCAAGACAGGCCCAGTGCCAATAGCGCGGCGACGGAAAAGATCGCGATGACCGGCTGGTAGGTCGTGTCGCTTTGCTCTTCCTCGGGTGGGTCGATGTCAAAGAACACCCTGAGATCATCGTAGCCGCCGATCCGTTCTCCGCCGATGAAGGTCTGCGGCGTCGTCTCGACCCCGTGCTTCTCCATGAAAGCATCGGTGTCTTCACGGGTCTCAAGCGGATGGTCTTCCACCTCGAAGCCTTGCCGCTCCAGCAGGTCTTTCGATTTCAGACCGTAGGGGCAGACATGGCCCGGCATGACCATGCGATAAAGCTGCGCGGATTTACTGTCTGTGTCCCGGGGCATATGCTTTCCTCCTTATCCGGCGCAGGTGAATTGACCACGGAACCCGGCTTCGTAGTCGGTTCCGCGCTGACGATCAGATCGGTCAGGTCACCGTCTGTCTCTACGATCTCGGCCGATAGCGGGCCTTGAGAAAACGCATTTTCGCCCTGCGCATCCAGGCGCACCAGGTCACCGCTGATCTTCATCGCGGCCCCAGTCCCTTCGCCGGTCTCACCGGTCACCAGCACGGCTGGACTGTCCGAGGTGTAGGCAAATCGGCAGTCTCCACCATTCGGGAACACCGCTGCGATTTCGTCTTCCGTCAGAAACTCGGGATCGATTTTTGACACGACCTCCGTTTGAAGCGCCTGTTGCGCATCCACGACCTGTACCGGCGTTCCGGTCGGCGTGGCCGATGCCTCACCGTTTGCGCCAATGTCAGCAATGAGGTAGCGCATTTCGGCGATTTCCTTGTCCTGCGCATAGATAATGTCGTCTGCGAGCCCCCGGACGCGCGGGTCGGTGATCTCGGCACGAGTCGACGTCATGATGGCGATCGAGTGGTGCGGGATCATGGCGCGCATGTAGGACCTGTCCTGCACCGTAAATTGCCCGCGTACCAGCCAGAGGCTTGCCGCAAAGACAAGTATGGCGCCCCCGAAGATCGCGATGTTGGCTTTGGTGTTCTGATACATGGACAACATGTACGCCAACATGATCACGGCCATGGTCGCCCCCATCAGGATGGCCATGTAAAGGCGTGTCTCCGAAAAGAAGATATGGCCCCAAAGATAGGTGTTCAGGTACATCAGAACGAACATGACCACGGTCGATGTTCCGATCATCATAAAGAACCGTGAGTAGTGCATTTCCAGTCACCTCCTTGCAGTTCTCTGTAAAACAACAACATTCCAGCGCTGGAGAGTTCCAAAAGCGCGAATTTTCGTAGTTTCAAGGCAACAAAGGCGCGTCGTTTGCCCCGGTTCACGGCTTCTTTTCTTTGCCCCTGACGCGCACTGAATTTTCATGGGTCCGAGGAGATCGCGCCATGCAGAATTTCACGAGACGAGAATTGATTTGTGCCGGAGCGATGGGTTGCTTTCTGCCCACAATTGCCTGGGCCCACAAAGTCAAATTGCCCGAACGGTTCGAACCGCAATTGGTAAACACCCGTCGTGGTGACTGGGTTAAAGACGATGTCCACGTCGTTCCCGACGATTTTTTCCTTTATTTCATGCTCGAGGACGGGATGGCGATCCGCTACGGGGTCGGGGTAGGGCGCAAAGGTTTGTACGAACCCGGAGAGTTCACGGTAGCGCGCAAGGCCAAATGGCCATGGTGGCGGCCAACGAACGCCATGATCCGGCGCGAGCCACGCAAATACGCGAAGTACAAGGATGGGCTGAAAGGCGGGCCAAACAACCCGCTCGGGGCCCGCGCGCTGTATCTCTATGATGATGAGGGACGCGATACCTATCTTCGTATTCATGGAACCAACGCTCCGGAAACCATTGGATCGGCCGTGTCGAATGGATGCGCGCGGTTGACGAATGAACACGTAAAAGATTTGTATGATCGCGTAGAAATTGGCGCCCGCGTCTTCCTGTATCCCAAAGTGACAACGGCGTGAGGAGCGTTCTGTCGCCTTGAAGTTCCTCTTCCGGAAATGGCACAAGTGCGGCAGTTGGCGAAAGCCAGTCCATCATTCATGAGGTGACGGAATTGTCTTTGAGCCGGAGGTCTTTCCTTGGCGGGATGACCGTTGCGCTGGCTGGTACCCGCTTGCCAGCAGCGACACGCGAGTTGATCCTCGCGCCCCAATCGATCAAGGCGCGCCTTGCTGGGTACGACGTGTCGATGTTGGGCTTCAACGGTGGTCTGCCGGGCCCAGAAGTCAGAATGCGACAAGGACAAACCGCCCGCATTACCCTCGATAACCGATTGGAGGAGGGCGCTCTTGTTCACTGGCATGGGTTGCGGGTTCCAAATCGGATGGATGGTGTCAACGTTCTCACTCAGGATGTGGTCATTCCGGGCGACACGTATCGTTATCAATTCGGCGTCCCGGATGCCGGCACGTATTGGTATCACTCGCATTACCTGTCTTACGATCAGGTCAGCCGCGGCCTTTTCGGCGCCTTCATCGTCGAGGAGCAAAATGCGCCGGCTGTCGACCATGACATTGTTGTTCAGTTCTTCGATGTCTTGTTGGATCAGTCCGGACAGTACGACGAAGGGTTCAACCCGGCTCATTTCGCGACCGAGGGCCGTATCGGCAATACGGTCACGGCGCTTGTTTCCAATGGAACCAGCAAGAATGTGAGACAAGGCGACCGCCTGCGTTTGCGCCTGATAAATCCCTCTATCGACAGGGTTTACCGTGTCGGGCTGGACGGTCTGGCAGGCAAGATCGTTGCACTGGATGGTATGCCCCTGGCGCAGCCACAGACACTCGAACCCATCCTCCTAGCTCCGGGGCAAAGATGCGATGTGATTGGTGATGCGACCGGGCCTATTAGATTCGACGACAGCTTTGGAGAGTGGACGTTGAGCCTTGGCGAAATCGCTGTTTCCGGCTCTCGTGACCCTGCGAAAGTGCCCATCACCGCGTTGCCCGCCAACCGAATGCCCGCCCCGCAAGACCCCGGCCAAACCGCGGAGCTGGTGCTCCAGGGAGGTGCGGGAAGCGCGTCCCATAACGGCACTGGAACATGGGCGCTCAATGACGTATCTGGACTGCCTCGAACCCCTTTCCTATCCGTCGCGCGGGGGACGACCGTGCGCATTTCAATCCGCAACGAAACCGGGTTTCCACACGTCATGCATCTGCATGGCCACCATTTCTGGGAACTCGATGCGGCGGGGGAAGCCGGTCCATACCGGGACTCGACCTTCCTGGATATCGGCGAGACGCGGGATATTCTCGTCGTCCTGGACAATCCGGGATCCTGGATGCTGCATTGCCACATGTTGAGCCACCAAGCCGACGGTATGGCAACGTGGATCAGAGTCGGCTGAGGGTCGAGACGGATACATACCGTTACAAATCTCTGAATGATAACAGGCCTTTTGCCGTCTACGTAACCTGACAAGCGAGAAACAGGTCCATCGATTGCCAACGGGAGCGTTCATTGACCCTGACACCAAAATCTCTCGGCATGACTGCGGCGGCAGGATCAGCCGCCTTGCTGTTAGGGGCCTTCGTTTTCCAGGCTCTTGGGTACGCGCCGTGCGCAATGTGCATCTGGCAACGCTACCCACACGCAATCGCCATTGGAATGGGCGCTCTGTTGCTCTTTGCTCTGCCGATTTTGCCAATCCTGATAATCGGTGCCCTGTCGGCACTCAGCACATCCGCGTTGGGAATGTTTCATACCGGTGTCGAGCGCGGCTGGTGGGAGGGACCGACTTCTTGCACGGGATCCGGCCTCGATGTTTCCCAAATGTCGGTATCGGAATTGCTGCCCTCTGCGAGTTCAAATGCGTCCACTCTTGTTCTGTGCAATGAGGTTGTCTGGGAATTTCTGACGTTGTCCATGGCGAGTTGGAACGCGATCCTAAGCGGTGTCCTTGCTTGCCTCTGGTTGGTCGCGATCGCAAGACATCAAAAGGGTCGATGGCATGGGGTCGCGGACGTTTCTTGAATCGTCTCGCATTCATCGAAAACAAACAAAGGGCTTCGCTTCATGGTTACAAGACGACACTTCCTTGCACTTTCCGGCTCGCTGTTTTCAGCTTCTCTGAGTTCGCCAGCATTCGCTAAGACCTGGCCGACAACAGCCGAAAAAGCAGCTTGGGATGCGCAGGTCACGCCCGCCAACTATGACCCGGCAACAACCAACCCATGGGGGCTGCATCCCAGGCTGCTGCCGCAACGCGTTTTGGCGAATGACGGTTTGCGCCCGGGTGACATTCACGTCGATGCGATCGCGCGCTATCTGTACCATATCGAGGAAGATGGCACCGCGATGCGCTACGGGGTCGCGATTGCCAAGGGCGATCTCTATGAACCCGGCACCTATACGATCCGCCGAAAGGTCGAATGGCCGCACTGGACGCCAACACAGTCAATGATCGAACGCGATCCGGAGGCTTACGAGCGGTTTGCCGACGGTATGGAGCCCGGCCCCAACAATGCCTTGGGCAGCAGGGCTTTGTATCTATTCGTCGGAGATCGGGATACGTACCTTCGAATTCACGGAACGCCGAGCCCTCGCAGCATTGGCGGCCGGGCCAGTTCGGGATGCGTGCGCATGGTGATGGCCCATATCAATGATCTCTATCCGAATGTCGCTGTCGGATCGACGGCGTTCCTTTACTCGGCCGAAGACAGCGTTACCGCTCGAAGCTGACCTATTCGTAGGACAGAGAATCTTTGGCTCACACGCCGAGTACCGCGTCGTGCAGGGACAACTTGCAACGAATTGTTGGACGAACACTCAAGGCCGCGTCGCAAGTGAATTTTCGAACTGTGCGATCGCTACGGATTTGTCGTCCTCATCGTTCTCGAACAGCTTTGTGGTTCGCACGCCCGGCAACTTGCCAAAATCCGCCATCAGGCGCTTTGGAAAAAATGTGCGTCCAATGGATTCAAATCCTGGTAATTGCCTTAGGATCGCAGAAGTACTGACGCTACAAAAGCCTGAAGCAGCCGGACCGTTTGCCAATGCAAGTTGCAAGGCGCGCTCCGCGACTTCGGGGGACACATCGATCTCTTGTATGACGACATGGTAGGTCTCCCGTGCATGAGCCCGTGCGTAAAAATCGGCCACTTGTGGAGTAATGCCATAAAGCACATCTCCCCGTTCCGGTACCGCGCTCAGCCGGACCGTTCCTGCCGGATCGAAGATAACGCGCTGCGACCCATTGATCATGACGCTGGTATGCGCACCCGCCCCGGACCTGTTATTGATCATAGTGTACAGCGTCAACGCGGCCGGTCCGTCGTGACTGTAGGATGCACTACTGATGACTTCGGCTGAAGCATCAGGGCGCATGTCGTTTCCTGCACCGCACCCCGCCAAAATCACCAAGGCAAGCACCAAGAAAATGCGGTTCAAAAAGAGCAACTTGCAGCCTCCTGCCATGGGTTGAATGACTGAATTTTCGGGAACATCAGGGCCTCTGCCACTCTCGACACCAACTCTTCCGAATTTCACTTCCACCGAAACATGGTTTCGGTGTCAGTTGGTACACGACTCCTCGACAGGTTTTTCTCTGGATATCGCATGTCTTAGATGAAGAGGAGCGTTCGCCCCGAATTGATTTGTCGCAGTTTGTAACAGACCCCGCCTTTGTGACCTCGCGATACAAAACACCGGCTCGCGTGTTATTCCGCATCTGCAGGTGCATCCCATATAGTGGGTATCGCAACACTGACACGAGGTGATCGAAATGAAACGCAACACTTTACTCGCTGCAATGACCCTGGCTGCAACCGCCTTTGGTGGCGCGGCCTTCGCGGATGCCAACCATGGGCACGGTGGGCAGCTTGGTGCCCAAGGTGGGGCAGGCATGATGCAGAACGGTGGTCCGGGCATGATGGCGAACATGGGCGGAATGATGGACATGATGAAGCGCATGCACGGGAACATGATGGGCGGCGGCATGATGGGCGCAGGCATGGGCAGTGGTATGATGGGCCCAGGCATGGGTGCCGGCATGATGCAAATGTTCGACACTGATGGAGACGGCACAACCACGCCGGAAGAAATGCGCACGCGGCTTCAGGCCAAGCTTTCCGAGTTTGACAGCGATGGGGATGGAAACCTCTCGATTACCGAGTTTGAAGCTCTCCACAGCGCAATGATCCGCGAAATGATGGTGGATCGTTTCCAACACCTCGATGCCGATGGCGACGGCGCGGTGACGCCGGAAGAGATGGCCGCTCCTGCCGATAGGATGGAGCGGATGCAGATGATGCGGTCGAATATGGCAGATGCGCCTGCGCGGCCCGGCAACGGTCAGGGCATGGGCAACGGCTCCATGATGCAGGACAACTGAGCCAATGGGTGCCGGTTTATTTTCCGGCACCCGTCCTCACAACGCCAAAACCATTCGCGGTCGGGACATTGAACCGAACCGCGACCTGAACCGTTTAGCCTCGGTATGCCAACAAATAGAGACACTGAAAGGAAAATTCCCATGGCCTATACCTATGATCGCGTCCTGAAAGACACCAAAATCGATGACGCAGAGATGCGTGTTCGGGATGCTTTGGCAGACAAGGGCTTCGGCGTTTTGACTGAGATTGACGTCAAAGCGACGATGAAAAAGAAACTTGATGCGGACATGCCGCCTTACCGCATCTTGGGGGCCTGTAATCCGGGCATGGCGCACAAAGCCATCGAGATCGAGCCTCGCATCGGTGCGATGCTTCCCTGCAATGTTATCCTGCGGCAAGTGGACGGCGACACCGAGGTCAGCGCGGTCGATCCTGTCGCTTCGATGCAGGCGGTGCAGAACCAAGACCTGGACGCGGTCGCCGGCGAAGTCCGCGATCTCCTGCGGGACGCCCTCGACACCGCGTGATTGCGGGATGGGCGTTGGATGCCCTGTCGCAGAGCCAGCGCCATTGGCGGTGCTCGATTAATGCCATCTAATCCCCACGTAAATTCCTGATGAGGAACTGACCCAGTGCTGCCAGCGGGATTGCCATTTCCGGATATTGGAACCGACCTCTTCTCCTTCGACATCGGGGGGGTCACATTCGCACTCCGCTGGTACGCGCTAGCCTATATCTTCGGTATCCTGATTGGCTGGCGCATTTGTTTGAGTGCCATAAGCCGTCCCGCGCTCTGGACATCAGTTGGACCGCCGCTTGACCGGACGCAGATCGAAGATCTTCTGACGTGGATCATCATCGGCGTGATTGCTGGTGGTCGCCTGGGCTTTGTACTGTTCTACCAGCCCGCATATTATCTCGCCAATCCCTTGGAGATTCTGATGGTCTGGCAAGGCGGCATGTCTTTCCACGGGGGCTTCGCGGGCGTTGTCATCGCGGCCTTGTTGTTCTGCCTTCGACAAAACGCGTCATTGCTCAGCACTGGCGACTTGCTGGCTTTGACAACACCACCAGGCTTGTTTCTTGGGAGGCTGGCGAACTTCACCAACAACGAGCTGTGGGGGCGGCCGACGGACGTTCCCTGGGCGGTGATCTTTCCCGGCGAAGTCGCGCAGGCCTGCCCAGGGATTAGCGGCCTCTGCGCCCGACACCCGTCCCAGCTGTACGAGGCGCTATTGGAGGGGCTCATTCTTGGAATGCTGCTCATTTATCTCGCTTGGGGCCGGGGCTGGCTGAAAATGCCCGGTGCCTTGGCTGGCGTGTTTCTGACCGGCTATGGTCTTGCCCGAAGTTTCGTCGAGATGTTCCGGCAACCGGACCAACAGTTTGTGACGGCGGACAACCCGATTGGCCATGCGCTCCATTTTGGTGAGTGGGGTTTGACGATGGGCCAGTTGCTCTCCATGCCGATGGTGTTGGTCGGGCTGGCGTTGATCGTGCTCGCCCGACGGGAACGGGGCCGGACAGCGCCACCCCGCAGATCCGCAATGTAATCACCATACTGATCTCTCTTGACCCTCCTGTGGATGGAAGCCTTAGGCAAGAGAAGCATTCTCGGAAAGGACCGCAAAATGAGCACCCCCGACAGTTCTGAAACCACAGCAGCTTCTTCGGTATTCGTTTGCCCAATGCACCCTGAGGTGCGGCAGGTTGAGCCCGGCAATTGTCCGAAATGCGGGATGCATCTCGTGCCGGAATCGGAGCTCGAGGTCCATTCAGCACATGATCATCACGACCACCAAGCAGGTGCCGCGCCGGCGGATGGACGATATGATCTGGTTCCCCAAGGGCATGATGGTCCCATTTACACTTGCCCGATGCACCCTCAGGTGCGGCAGCCTGATCCGGGCGCGTGCCCGATCTGTGGCATGGGGTTGGAACTGGAATCCGGTGTGCCGGGCGATGAAGGTCCAAATCCCGAACTGGTGGATTTCACACGGCGGTTCTGGGTCGGCACAGTCCTGACGATCCCGCTCCTTGTCCTCACGATGGGGCCATTCGTCGGTTTCCCCGCAGTCCGGACTTTTTTTGGCGAAGGCACCACACAATGGATCGAATTGATCCTGGCAACGCCAGTGGTCTTGTGGTGCGGCTGGCCGTTTCTGGAACGCGGATGGATTTCGTTCCGCACATTGAACCTCAACATGTTCTCCCTGATCGGCATGGGCGTTCTTGCCGCCTGGCTCTTCAGCGTCGTTGCCGTTCTCGCACCGGACATATTCCCTGATGGGTTCCGAGACTCCGAAGGCCATGTCGGCGTCTACTTCGAGGCGGCGGCGGTGATCGTGACGCTCGTGCTGCTCGGTCAGGTGATGGAATTGCGCGCACGTGAAGGAACCGGCAAGGCGATCCGTGCGCTACTCGATATGGCCGCCAAGACCGCGCGGGTCATGCGGGACGATGGCTCCGAAGAGGAGATCCCGCTGGAGGACGTACAGGTCGGCGACCGGCTGCGCGTACGGCCCGGTGACAAGGTTCCTGTCGATGGCGTGGTTCTGGACGGCCGGTCCTCGATCGACGAAAGCATGATCTCCGGTGAACCTGTGCCGGTCGAGAAGACCGAAGGCGACCCGGTAACTGGTGCGACGATCAACGGCACTGGCAGTCTGGTGATGGAGGCGACGCGTGTCGGGTCCGACACGATGCTGGCTCAAATTGTCGAGATGGTGTCGAACGCGCAGCGCTCGCGCGCCCCGATCCAGAAATATGCCGACAAGGTGGCGGGATATTTCGTTCCGGCCGTCATCGGTATCGCGGTCCTGTCCTTCATCGCCTGGGCGATCTGGGGGCCCGCGCCTGCGCTTTCCTACGCATTGATTTCGGCAGTGGCGGTTCTGATCATCGCTTGTCCTTGTGCGCTTGGCCTGGCGACACCGATGTCGATCATGACGGCGACAGGACGGGGCGCTCAGGCAGGGGTCCTAATCAAGAACGCCGAGGCGCTGGAGCGGTTCGAGAAAGTCGATACCCTGATCGTCGACAAGACCGGCACGTTGACCGAAGGCAAGCCGCGGCTTGTCGACGTACTCCCGCAACCCGGCCACGACGAAGCCGAGGTCTTGCGTCTCGCCGCATCGCTTGAGCGCGGATCGGAGCACCCCTTGGCCGAAGCGATCGTCAGGGGTGCGGAGGAGCGAGATGTCAAAATGGACAATGCTCGGGACTTCGAGGCGATCACTGGCAAGGGCGTCAAGGGTGTTGTGGGCGGCAAAGCGGTGGCGCTCGGCAATCTGGCGATGATCCGCGAACTAGGGCTCGAGGCAGGCGCGTTGACCGCCAAGGCCAATGCCCGCCGCGACGAAGGTGAGACGGTAATGTTCGTGGTGCTGGATGGCGACATTGCAGGTCTTGTCGCTGTCGCCGATCCGGTGAAGAAGAGCACACCTGCGGCCATCAAGGACCTGCATGAACTGGGGTTCCGCGTCATCATGGCGACCGGAGACAACGAACGCACTGCCAACGCCATCGGCGCACGGCTCGGCATCGATGAGATCCGGGCCGACGTGCTGCCGGAGGACAAGGCGCGGATCATCCGTGAATTGCAAGAGGCGGGTCACAGGGTCGCGATGGCCGGGGATGGCGTCAACGACGCGCCGGCCTTGGCACAAGCCGATGTCGGCATCGCCATGGGCACTGGCGCCGATGTGGCCATCGAAAGCGCGGGCATCACGCTGGTCAAGGGCAACCTCGACGGTATCGTGCGTGCGCGGCGGCTCGCCCGGGCCACTATGCGCAACATCCGCCAGAACCTGTTCTTCGCGCTGATCTACAACGCCTCCGGCGTGCCGGTCGCGGCGGGAGTTCTGTTTCCCTTCTTTGGCATCCTCATCAGTCCGATGTTTGCTGCCTTCGCCATGAGCGCGTCGTCAATCTCGGTGGTGCTCAATTCGCTGCGCCTTCGCGGCGTTCGTATCTAGAAGCGCGCAACAGCATTCGGACGAACCAAAATTAAAAGGGGACCATTTATGCAGAGCGAAAAAGAAACGTACCGCGAAGATTCCATCAGTCTGGGCGGAGCCATTGCGATGGGAACAGGCGTGATGATCGGCGCCGGAATCTTTGCGTTGACGGGGCAAATCGCGCAGCTCGCCGGCCCGCTTTTCCCGCTTGCATTCATCGCCGGCGCGGTCGTCACAAGCTTCAGCGCCTACAGCTACATCAGGATGTCGAACAAATGGCCGTCCTCGGGTGGCATCGCCATGATCCTGCAGAAGTGCTATGGCCCCGGAGCCATCGCGGGCGGTGCCGCGCTGCTGATGGCGCTCAGCATGGTGATCGCGGAAAGCCTCGTCGCGCGAACCTTCGCCACCTATGTCTTGCGCCCTTTCGATATCGAAGGCGGCCCACTGGTCCCCGCCCTGGCCGTGGCCGTGATCGTTTTCGCCTTTCTGGTGAACATCGCCGGAAATCGCTCGGTCGGGCTGTTCTCGCTGATCATGGCAGCGATCAAGATTGGAGGCATAGCTCTGTTTGGCATCGCGGCCCTGTGGTCTAGTGGTTTTGCGTTCGCCGCTGCGTCCGAGACCTCTCAATCCTACGGGCTCACGGGGTTCATCGCCTCTACGGCGCTGGCCATCCTCGCGTTCAAGGGGTTCACCACGATCACCAACAGCGGGGCCGAGATCACTGAACCAAATCGCAATGTTGGCCGAGCGATCATGTTCTCGATCGGAATCTGCGTCGTCGTCTACCTGTTGGTCGCCTACGGGGTCGGTTCGAGTCTCACGATCGAGGAGATCATCTCAGCGCGTGACTATTCGCTGGCACAGGCGGCGCAGCCCGCCCTTGGACAAACCGGCTTCATACTCACGGTGATCCTGGCCGCTGTCGCAACGGCGTCCGGCGTTCTGGCCAGCGTCTTCGCGGTGTCGCGTATGCTGGCGATGCTGACCGACATGGAAATGATCCCGCACAGCCACTTCGGTATGCCAGGTCCCATCCAACGCCACACCCTGGTCTATACTGTCGTCATCGCAGCGACGTTGGCCGTGCTCTTTGATTTAGGCCGGATCGCATCCCTCGGTGCCTTCTTTTACCTCGTCATGGACATGATCATACATTGGGGCGTGTTCCGCTATCGTCGAGCAGACGTCGGCGCCTTCGGTATCGTGCTTTTGACTGCCCTGGCGCTCGATGCGATAGTACTTGCAGCTTTCACCGTGATGAAGCTTCAAAGCGACCCGATGATCGTTCTCTACGCCGCTGTCGGGATGATCGCTGTGTTCGCCTTCGAGCGCGTTTACTTGTCGCAATGGGTGGCACCGCAAGTCGCCCACGCCCACGCCCACGCCCACGGTGATTAGCCTGCCATCACCTGGCCTGAAGAGATGCGACCTTGTGCGCCGATCGTGATCAGCCCGACCGACAAGGCAAACGCAGCCAGGGCAAGCAGCATCACGCCCGTGTTCATGGGCAAGCGACGAACAATCGGTCCAAGAAATTCCGACCCCCCGAGAGCCGAAACGTAGAGCGGCAACGCGCTTATCATGGTCGCATAGAGGTAAACGCCGGAGATGTTCTCGAAAAACGCTGAGCGCGCAAGAGTCGGGGACACAACCGCCAAGGCGGTTGAACGATTGCCGCCGAATGACCCGAACCAGTTGGCAGATAGAACGTATATAAGCGCGTGGAGACCTGGAAAGAGAAGGGCTCTGAGCAACACATCGACCAGCACGAAAAACGCCGTGTCTCTTAAGCCCGCCTTTGGTTGCTTTGTCATAGCGAAAAGGAAAAAACTGACATAGTTGACGGCAAAAACCACGGGCAAACCGTTGGTCGCAACCTGCCTTAGAAAGCGCATGAGTGCCGGTCCGCCGGCAGCAAGAGCCGGAGCAAAGCCCGGAGCCAGCAAGACATAGAGCAGCAGGACCGGCAGTAATGCAGCGAAGCTGAACAGCAGGACATTTCTAACAAACTGAGCCGCGGGCATACTGATAGAGAAAAATCTATCCATTGAAATAGCCTGCCATGTGGGCACCACTAGGTCGATGATACGTTATCGATCCCTCCCAAGCGGACGGAAGCGACAAGCCGGTTGCGGGCATTCCCAGAGATCGCTTACTCGGCCCGTTTGACGCAAATCGGGTTTCCCTCGATCGTCCTGAGCGGCAATCGCGTTGTTTCAACCGGACTCGCGTGCATGTACCAGTAGCAGTTGTCCTCGGGCCGCAGATAGGCGGTCGCGAGGTCTTGGTTCGGTGCTGCCAGTTCCAGGATATTTTCCGGTAACGGCGGGCGTGACGACGCGTTTTGTGAATTCGAGAAAGACTCCGAGCAAGCCCCAAGGGCCAAGACGGTTGTGAGAAGAAGGGCGCTTCGTGTGTACATAAATTGATGATCCTTTTGGCTGGTTTGTTTTGGCCGCTCTGGTATCGGCTTCCCTCTTTCACAGGTTTGCGAACCATCTTGATTAGACAGTCCCTCCGTCAAATCGCTAACGCTCAGAAATGTGTGGCCCAGCGAGGATGGCTTTCGTCGATCACCAGAGCATGGCTGTGCCTGCGATGCCCCTTCAAGTGGGGATGATCAAGTGGCAGGTTGTCGTGCGTGTGTTCAAGCTCCACGGGATCGCTCGCTGGCCAGAGTTTCAGAGCGGCGAGCATGCCAGTGGCCGCGAGAAGCGCCAGACCGATCAGCGCAGGAACGACACCGTAGAACGTCAGCAGCCAGCCCGACAGCGGATAGGTCACCAGCCAGCAAGCGTGCGACAGCGCGAATTGCGCCGCAAACAGAGCGGGGCGATCCCCGGCATGGGCGGACCGGCGCAGTAACCGGCCAGACGGGGTGAGAACGGCGGAATATCCCAGACCTACCAGCAGCCAGGCCCCCAATAGGATGAACCAACCAAGGCCGGCGGTCAGGACTGTTGCCCCCAACCCCAACAATGTCGCCACCATCAGGGCAGCACCGCCGAACATTACGGGCCGGTCTGGCAGCGTATCCAGTACGCGCGGAAGGAGCAGTGCGGCCGTCATGGAGCCAGCGCCGAAGGCGAACATCGTCCAGGCCAGCGCGCTTTCCGACAGGCCGAGCGATCCGCGTACCAAAACGACGGTATTGACCAGAACCATTGCCCCGGCCGCCGCTGCCGCAAGGTTCAGCGCCAGCAACCCGCGCAGGCGGGGCGTGGCCAGATAGATGCGGATACCGCGTGTCGTCCGATCATAGATGCCGCGCGGCTCGGACGATTTTGGGTTTGGCAGGAGGACAGAGACTACGAGCAGCGCCGAGCCGGCGAAACCCGCAACCGTGCCAACGAAGAGCGAATTGTAGGACATCACCGAGAGCAGAAGGGCCGCTAGCGTTGGGCTGACGATGTTTTCCAGATCGTAGGCCAGCCGCGACAGCGACAGAGCGCGGGTATAGCGCGCCTCTTCAGGCAAAACGTCCGGGATCGTCGCCTGAAAGGTCGGCGTGAAGGCGGCAGAGGCCGATTGCAGCAGGAAGATCAGCACATAGACCTGCCAGACCTCGGTCACGAAGGGCAGTGCAAGTGCCACGCCGGCACGCACGAGATCGAGCGTTACCAGCAGCGCGCGCCGCGGCAACCGGTCCGCGAAGGCCCCCGCAATGGGCGCGATGCCCACGTAGGCCACCATCTTGATGGTGAAAACTGTGCCGAGCACCATTGCCGCCCCGTCACCCGCGAGGTCGAAGGCAAGCAGGCCGAGTGCGACCGTCGCCAGCCCGGTTCCCAGAAGTGCTACGACCTGCGCCAGAAACAGATGGCGGTAAGTGCGGTCGGAGAGGATGTCGAGCATGGCAGCCCTCAGAGGTAACGCGCGATCGTCCGCAGCTCGGCGTGATCTGTCTCCGAGCCTTCGGCGTCGAGGCAATGGTCCATGTGGTCGTGGATCAGCGCCCGCTTGGCATTCGTGATAGCCTTTTCGACCGCCTGCATCTGCTGGGCGATCTCAAGGCACGGCTTGCCCGCCTCGATCATCTCGATCACCGCGCGCAGGTGTCCGTCAGCGCGTTTCAGCCGGGCGACGAGGGCGGGATGGGTTGCATGGACAGGGTGAGTTGTCATATAAACAGTTTATCCTCCCCAGGGGGATAGTACAAGATGGTGCCGCGACGCACCACGCGAGCGACGAGCAGACAGGCAGAGCTGATGACAACCTTACGGACAATCGGAAAGGCCGCGTTCGCGACGCTTCTCTGCGCGGCCGTGCTTATCTGGTCGGTGATGCCCACAACCTCGCATGCGCCCGCGATTTTCGACGTGCTTCAGGAGCACGCGGAAATGATTGCCGAGCACGGGCATTCGCACGGTCTGGATGATGACCTGGCTTGGGCCATGCATGGACACAGCCACGACAGCGTCGATCACGATCATAGCCAGGCGGTCGTGCCTGGCCGCGATCCGTCGCCGCATCCCATGGAAATCTACAGGACCGCCTGGCGGCTGGGTTCAGCCACCTCGAACCGTCTGCGGATATACCAGATCGAACGACCTCCGCGCGTCTGATCGACCGCGCGCCATTGGCGCGTTCCATGCGATCATCAAATACCTACGCGGAGTTCAATCCATGAATACAGTCCATCGGGGCTGGACCGATTCCGGCATGCGCCGGATCGCGATCCTGTCCTTATTTACGCTGTCGGCTCTCGTTCTGAGTGCAGGCTATGCGTTTGCCCACGCTGTCACCGAAGGTGACGCGGGCTACATCCAGGAAATCTGGGGAGTGAACATCATCCCCTTCATGTATCTCGGTGCCAAACACATGGTGACGGGATATGACCACATCCTGTTCCTGCTCGGTGTCGTTTTCTTCCTCTACAAGATGAAGGACGTGGGCATCTATGTCAGCCTCTTCGCCATTGGGCACTCGACCACGATGCTCGCGGGCGTCTGGTTCGGCTGGGGCATCAACGCCTACATCATCGACGCGATCATCGGGCTGTCGGTCGTCTACAAGGCGCTCGACAACCTTGGGGCCTACCAGAGATGGTTCGGATATCAGCCCAACACCAAGGCCGCGACGCTGATCTTCGGCTTCTTCCACGGCACGGGCCTGGCCACCAAGATCCTCGACTACGAGATCGCCTCAGAGGGGCTGCTGGCCAATCTTCTGGCGTTCAACGTGGGCGTCGAACTCGGCCAGATCATGGCGCTTGCTGTGATCCTCATCGTCATGGGTTATTGGCGGAAATCCCCGAACTTCTTTCGACAGGCCTACACCGCCAACGTCGTCATGATGTCCATGGGATTCATCCTCATGGGCCTGCAAATCACCGGCTACTTCGTAGCCACCTGAGAATTTAGGAGACCCAGATGTTCAACGCAGAAAAACCGAGCCTCGATGAGCTGCCAAGTTCCGCGCAGCTCATCCGTTCCACCGTTATTGCTGCGGCCAGCGCCGTTGTGATTCTCGTGACTGTCGTGCTTCCCGCCGAATACAACATCGACCCAACCGGGATTGGCGGCGTACTCGGTCTGGCAGAGATGGGTGAGATCAAGACCCAGCTCGCCGAAGAGGCGGAGGCCGACCGGTTGCTGGAGCTGGAGGTCACTGGCGGCGACCAGTCCAGCTTCCTAGACGGCATCTTCGGCCTGTTCGTCGGGGCGGCCCACGCTCAAGAAGCGGAGGTCTGGCGCGATGAGACCACCTTCACCCTGGCACCCGGAGACTCCGCCGAGTGGAAGCTCGTTATGACCGAGGGCCAGACCGCAGAATACCGGATGCTGGTCGAGGGCGGGCGCGTCAACTTTGACCTGCACGGCCATGGCGGCGGTCAGTCGGTGACCTATGAAAGGGGCCGCGGTTCGACGGGAGAAGAAGGCGAGATCGTTGCCGCCTTCGATGGCGAACATGGCTGGTTCTGGCGCAATCGCGACAGCGAGACCGCCACCGTGACCGTTCAAGTACGCGGCGAATACGCCGAGTTCAAAGACGCCAGTTGACAACTTAGTAACGGAGCCCTGGATGGGCTCCGTTATCTTCCCTTCTTCACTTCAACCAGGGAAGGACCCTAAAATGATTAGAAAACTGGCACTTGCGGCGGCCACGTAGGCGGCTCCTAGCCGCCGCTGGAAACGCCACAGACCATCTTAACCGCACGCCGTAACCCTTGTGGAAAATTAATTAACATAAAATGCATTATGCGCCTTTATATATTTTATGTTTCGATGGTATATTATTGGATGTATGCTCGCCTTCCGGCGCTCTTCGCACTTTTGCCTAGGCCGATCACGGGGTGTCTCCATCGCTCTCTGGCTCGAAGATGCGTGACCGGACGTCTGCGTTCAATTTCTGCAGTGGCTCACGAAAAGCTTTTTCGATGCGCACCATCGCATCTGTCATGAACTCGATCATGGAAGGCCAGTCATTGCGTTCGAACATATCGGCCTCGGTCTCACACTTGATACGGCATGCCCGCCGATGATCGAGGCGCTCCCATACCAGCGAACCCTCAAATGCCTCCTCCAGCGATTTACGCTGCGCAAGAAGCTGATCGAAGACATACTTGTTCTCTGCGTGATCCCCCCGGTCGATATAGATCTCCGCACGACCGTATTTGCCAGACGCAGAGAAATTAAATCCCACGCCACGCATGCCTGACCCAGCACCGATCCAGTTAGCAACACCGGCGGAAATATTGTCGTAGAGGCGCGATTTGGTCTGCATCACGCGGATCACCTCGCTCCAGAACTCACGGCGTATTGCGCTGCGCGCTGCTTCAGCGGACGACGTTTGCACCTCATCTTGGGCTTTATCCGCCAGGCCAATCACAAAGTCCTGCGTGTCCTTCACAGGGATGATCTGCTCGACATTCAGAAAGAGATCATCCGCCATCGACCATGGCGTGACCTTGAAGCACTGAACTTGTAGCTTAAAATTCATCAACCATAGGACAGTCGACGTTACCTCTTTCCGGAAGTTTGCCGCGATCAGCATAATTCTTTGCGACACGCTGCGATTTAGAGTGACCTCGGACAGATCGGCCACTTCCAGAAAATCTGCAATTAACTCGCCGGCTACGCCCTGCTGCCCTGTTCTCGTCAGGTGGTCTTGATAAATGCCGCAGATGCTTTCGGTTTTCAGACTTGCGCAGTACGAAGCATATTTCAGGGCCTGCCAGGTGACGTCTTTACCGGTGTCATCGAGCTTGTTTTCGATGATGACCAAGCGTCCCTTCTTGTCCAAAGCCAATAGATCGAGGCGTTCCTGTGTGTCAGAAAATCCCGCGAATTCTTTCTGAATAATTAGCAGGTCTTCGCCCAGACAGGATGGATATTTTGCGATCCACTCCTGCAGATTCTGGCGTTCCTTGAAACCCAATTCTAGAAAGCTGCGTGCCTTGAGTGGCTTGATCGAGTTGTCATCTTTATCAATACGAAACATATTCCTTACCCCTCACCATTTCGCACATAGGTCACGTAGAAGCCCTTGATAATTCGGTGCTCCTGCAAACGGTCCCCAAGTGAAAACCCATCCTTTCTGATGGGTGCTTGGAAAATATCGAGGCCGCGATCCAGCACGATTTTCCAGCCGGTGTCGGTGACGATATCGCGCGCATGCGCGGTCCCTGTGCCATCAAAGGCCCATGTGAACGCAACGCCAGAGCCGACGCAGGCGTCCGCGATTGAATCCAGCAATTCACGTTGTTTCGCTACGTTACCATCATCAGGACCGGTTACGAGATGAACGCTGATCTGGTCCTCGGGCGACTTGCGCCGAATGACCATTTCGACGAATTCCATCATGTTTCGGATCTGGTAGAAGAACCGCACATAGGGGTCCGTCACGATAATCTTGGATGCGCCCGCAATGTATGGGCCAAAGAGGCGATCGTAACTGATCCCCTTGCGATCCTCAGTGAAGACGTGATGCCCTTCTTCCAGAGCAGGTTTGACGTCTGTCTTGGCCGCAGGAACGAGCTCTGCCGCGGTGCCGGAAGCTGATCCCGCTCCACCAGCGTCCGAAGCGACATCGCCACCATCAGTCGGCGTCTCGGTCTGTTCCTGTTCCTTGGGATCCAGCGCCGGCTTGAGATGGTAGAACTGCGGGTATTCTTCTTCCTCGACCGTTGTTACACGCCGCTTGGTGCCGTCGGATCCGAGGTAGTAAAAATCGACCTCGGGATAGGTGCTGTCGATGCGAGCTAGCTGGTCTTTCACGCGCTTGCGGCTTTCCATGGCAAGCCGAAGTAGTTCTTCGACATCTTCCGCTGTCTCGCCGCCATTTGGGAAGATCAGCTTTAGAAGCCCGGACATAGTCTTGTAGATCGCATCCCGATCTCGCGTCGAAATTTTCTCGCTGATCTTGAAATGCAGGTCTGGCCGATGTGAAAAATCCTCCTGGCGCAGGTGACGTAAGATTTCGGCCAGATAGTCGACAATGAAGCCGTACCCCTTGGTGAACATCTCGCCGCGGATCACGTCGATCTCCCAGCCGGGCAAATAGGCATGCAGGCGGTCGATGAAGGCCGAGTCATGGAACTGGGGTGGCAGTGCCTCAAAGAGGTCGCTGTTTTTTAGCATGAAAGGCACATTGTGGTCGGTGTTGCCGACGAAGGCGAAACTGGCCTCCGCCCCCATGGGGTTCACGCCCCTGGAGAAGGTTTTGTTGGCCATGTAGTTTTTCATGATGTCGACGAGAGCCTTGTTCGCCGTCTTTTCCCGGCCAGCGAACTCGTCGAAAGCCACGACATCCCAGTAGCCCACAAGGCCAATGCGCCCGTTCGAGTTGTTCACGAAGAGTTTCGGGATCGATACCTCGCCGCCAGAGATCAGCTGGCCGTGCGGCGAAAACTCGGAGTAGATGTGCGACTTGCCCGTCCCCTTGGGCCCAAGCTCGATGATGTTGTAGTTGCGCTCCACAAAGGGGATCAGGCGCATGAGCTGCAAAAGCTTGGCACGACGCCCAAAGGCTTCCGGGTTGAAGCCGATACTCTGCATCAGCAGGTCGATCCAATCGTCAGTGCCGAAATTCTCACGCGCTGCGCGGTAACTCTCATAGTCGACCTTGGCGATCTGAATGGGCTTGATGGTTTCGAGGATCCAGGGCGAGATGCGGGCATCCTCGGAAAACTCGTATTGCACATCCGCGATGCACCAGACGCCCGTCACAAGAAGCTTGGGGTGCGCCTTGATCGTGCCGCTGTCGACCGCGACCTTCTTGATGCCGAGGTTGTCGAAGGTGGCTTCGTAGCTGTCGGTCTTCTCATTCAGCGACACGCTGATCTGGTCGATGACCTTGTAGCGCCCCTTTTCCTTGATCGTCGACTGAATGAGCCCGGCTTCGCTACGGTGGACGTAATGCTTGCGCAGGATTTCCTTGACGGTTTCGATGCCCGTGGCGATCGATGCTTCGTCATCGGTGGCGCAATACTGACCGAGGAGGTACTCGAGCACATAGGTCGGAACGATGGCGTTTCCCTTGACCGCCTTGACCAAGTCCTTGCGCACGACGAAACCCGCGAAGTGTTCATTGATCCTGGCGTCGAGATCACTCATGGGCCCGCTCCTCAAAAGTCAAAATCTGTTGTGATGCCACGTTTCAACTGGAAGCGGTGGCTTGTGTAGTCCTGGTAATGGCTGGTTTTGCCAACCCGCTCGCGCAGTTTCAGGAATACGTCCTGATTGTTGAAGTTATCCGCCTGACGCGACAGCAGGAATTTTCGCGGCATTTCACGTTCTCGGGCATTGTCCGAGGTGAAGTCGAACTGCAGAACATGCTCGTCTGAAATCAGTGTGTCATCGGCGGCATAGATCCCCGCCACCAATTCGCGCGCCTGCATCTTCTCGGACACCGGTTGCGCCTGGTAGAAGATCACCGCCGTTTGCCCAGACGTGATCTGGCTGCGACCGGACACAATGATCTGCACCTCAACCTGGTTCACATCCGCCTCGCGCTGTTTGCCGACACGAATGACAGGGATGACGATTTCCTGCAGCGACGCGCCACCATGGACAAACCGACTTCCCGCGCCTTTGACCCGAAGACGGTTGATAGAGTTCGGGATCAGGACATCGAGGTCGCCAGTGAGGCCCAGGTTGACCGAGGAGAATTTCTTCATCCCTGCGGTCTCATGAAGGCCACGACCGACGACGAACCGACGGTTCCGCATCAGGATTTCGTCGCCTTTGGGATCGGCAACTGCGAAGTCGCTCTCATCAAGCGCTCGGTGCTGGTAGAGGAAGCCGTGATCCGCCGTGATCAGGATGTTCGAAAAGTTTGCCGAGGTCAGCTTTCGAACGAGTTTAGTCAGCTCTTCGATCGCGTCTTCGGCAGCCTTGGGCAGCTGATCCTCGGTCTGGAGCTTGTCCCCGATCGCGTCGATCAGGTTGTGATAGATGAAGACCACGTCGTTGTCGCGGAAGAGCTCTTTGCCCTCATCGACACGCATATCCAGGACATCGCGCGCCAAGAGGGCCTTGGTACGATCCCCTGCGCGCCCGGTTGCCAAAAGCTTTTCGCGCGCGGCGAGGCCTTGAGTGCTTTCCCCATCCGACAAGACAGAACCCTGCCCATCGGCCGCAAATGACAGGCCCCGGTTTGGCAAAAGTGCTGCCATCCCAAGCTGCGTATAGCTCGGAAGCGCGCTGATCATGGGCTTCAGCTCTGCGTCAAACCGGTTCAGCGCTCGTATGCGGCGCAGGCATTCCTCGGCTACCTCAAAGCGCAAAGCATCCGAAATGATGACCGCAACCTTCTGGTCCTTGCGGCGGAACTCTGCGGCCTGCTCGAAATAGAAGGCGCTTTGGCGTGGGTATCCGGGAATGGTCCAATCGGTCAGCCCTGCGACCTGATCCTGCCAGGCATCGTTCAGCTTCAAGAGGTAGCTGTTGGTGTATCTGTTCTCGACCGCATCGTAGAGTTCCGAGAGTAGTGAGGCATGGCCGCTGCGTTGCATGTGGTAGATGAATTTGCGATAGAGCTGGTCGAGCTTGTACCAGCTGCTGACATATCGCTTCACCCCTTCGGCAGGGCTCGTCATCCCCAGATTGGCTTCGGCCAGCGCCTGCTGGAATTCGGTCGCAAAGCCGATCGCCTGATAGATATCCTCGTAGGTGCCATACCAATGGCTCTGCCGGCGCTCGCGGACCCATTTCAGCACCTCGGATGCGCTCACGGTCTGGGTCGACATCGCATGAACAAGCTGTCGGATGACGTGGCGATCGATTTCCTCGAAATGGTCGACCGCCATTACCGACCGGAAATCGCGCTTGGACAGATCTTCCGGGATCTTCAGCAGGCCGTGATAGCGGGCGGCCAGCGTCTCGAAGGCTGCTTCCCAGTGGCGGTTGTTCTTCCAGCGGCGGAAGACCAGCAGTGCCTCGGCGTTTAGCTTGCCATCTTCGCCGAGCGCTCGCAGATACGCCGACTGGAAGAGCGCGATCGCAAAGTCCTCGAAATCGGGCTCGTCCGGCTGATAACCATAGGCATTTCCGACCTGCTTCCAGAACACCTCCATCAGGCCCGAACGCTCGATGAGCCGCATTACATCATCGCGACCTTCAGCCAGCTCGCCTAACAGCGCTTCGACCACAGTATCAAGCCCACCTTCGGCGCCAACACAGACCGCCAGCATGCGCAGCCGAACCTGCGATTGGGTATCGGCGGTATGCAAAAGCCGTTTCAATTCCGCCACCCGCGCTTTGGAGCGGTAGAACTCCATATGGTCGCGCACGACGTTTTCAAACTGCGGCGGCAGTCCCAGTTCGCCCAGCCAGCTCGCCGCCTGGTCCGCCTTGAACACCGCGGTCGCCAACTGCAGGTCCAGCAGCCAGTTTGCCGCGCTCAGAGGCTCTGGCCCGTCATGGAACACCAGAAACTTTGCCTTCGGCTCCTGCCGCAGCATCCGGTATTTGAGGCCGAACTGGTTGTTGGTGATCTCCACCTTGGTCACCTCAGCCAGATCGATCGCATCGAACTCTCCCCGCATGTCGCGCGCGGCGTCATACCAGAAGACGATGCGATGCTCGTCAAAAAGCCGTCCGAGGTTGGCGGTGATCCGGTCAGTCATCCTTGGCCTCTAGTCCGGGGATCTTCTTCAGCGCCGCGCCGAACTTCGGATAGTTCGCCTTCACACCGTCATCGAGATCGATCGCGATCTTTGCCTGCGCCAACGGGAAGACGACATCGCGCTCCCACTCGTTCAGCTCGTCGATCTGTTTGGCGATCACGGCCATGTCTTTCAGCGCCTTGGTACTCTGCCCCTGGCTGGCGCTCGGGTCATCGGACAGCTTTTCCAGCCGCCCACGCTCCCCTTCCAGCTTACTGATGAACTCGCGCAGGTAGTCGTTGAGCAGCACCGACACCGTATCGCCCCGATAGCGGTGCATGTAGATCAGCGCGTTGAACGTCCCCTTGGGGCTGGAGAACATCCAGTAGATCGGGCGCTTCTTGTAGCGCTTCACGTGGTCGGCGTAGAAATCCTTGGTAAAATACTTGCGGATGTCCTTGCCAAGGGCGTCCTCGATATACCGCAGGTTCTCGCGGAAATGCGCCTCGCCAAAGGTCACGCGTAGGAACAGGCGGAAGCGTTCGGTGATGTCATCGGCGAACCAGTTTTCGTCGAGCACGGGGATCACGTTGTCGGCGTCGGGTTTGAAGCTGGGTTCCGGGATGCGGGCGAGGTAATCCTCTAGCCGCTCGCCCTGATTGGCGAGGATCAGGCCCGGCGCGTCGAGGCTATAGCGGCCGAACATGCAGCCGACGGCATAGCTGAGGAACTCGGTCATCGTGCGGACCCGCAGCGCATCCTCGCGTTCGGCATCGGTCTTGTCGCCACCGATGGAGTAGGCGGGATTGCATGTGAGGGTGATTTGCTCCAGCGGTACCTCGGGGTCGAGCTCGTCCTGCAGACCATAGGCGTCGATGAAGATGCGGTTGTTTTCGTCCTCGAGACGCTGCATCTCGTTGGTCAATGCCTGCCACTGGGCACGCAGGCTTTCAAAGCTGGCTGCCAGCGACCCAGTCCGATGTTCGGGGGCGAGCAGCGGCAGTCTGGTGAAATCCCAAGACGTTTCATAAGAGTCCCAATCAGAAGCGGCCAATGCAATGCAGCCGTCCGCCATGGCCCCTGCAGCTTCTGGCAACAACACTGGAATGTCTGCTAGATTGCCAGGGTTTACATTAAGGGTTGGATTCAAAGCTCCAAGAGCAGAGTAAACCACCGGGGAGTTGAGGAGGGCAGCAAGATGCGCCTGCTTTGAGGTATCGTGAATGGGACAGAGGCCTGACGCATCATCAAAAAGAAAGCCATAGCCAGTGGAGCGAAAACTGACAGGACCTGTCGTAATTTTTGTCCAGGACAGCGCTGGCTTAAAAATATGTTCAAGGTTGTGATTGGTTGAACCAACTTTATAGCCGTTGCCTTTCATGTTAAGCAGTTCGGCACCATCATTCTCCCAGTTCACGACGCAATCCACATTTCCGTACCATCTTCTGAATGGGCCCCCCTTCAGATACGGAAACCATTTCGCACCTGACGCCTTTGCTGCATCTCGACTACGCATACCTTTTGCAAACTTCGAGCCGCTGACCTCGTGCCACTGCCGAATAAATCGCGGGTTGTCAGCGGTGACCATTCCTTTTCTCGGGCTTGCGATTTCTCTGAGCGCATCTGAATTGACAAACGCTTGGCGCAGCTTATCGCTCGTCCAGTAGGAGAGTGGCGCTCCAGGCATGGTTGAAAATCTGTCTACTTCGGCAATAAAGAAGTACGGTCTGGCTCGCGTTTCCTTGGCCAGCTTGAGCTGCTTCTCTTTCTCCGCTTCGCTTTGACCACTGACCAGCCTTAGGAATTCAGACGCTCTGCCGCTCGCCTTTGTCTTCGCAAAAATAAAGGCGGTCGTTGATACAACATCACCGCCGATGGAATCGAAAGCCTTCTCGCCAAGATGCGCCATCGATAGCAGTGTGGTTTGCGTGAGAAGCTTCATGCGAAGCTTTGCAAAAGTTGAGAGAAACATCCACGCTTGCATATTTATCATCGCCAGCATGCCATGGCGTAAGGCGGCATGAAGACCCCGCTCCATGAAAAGTGCAAATAAGTTCGCCGAGCTGTCAGGATAGGTTTTAATTGCCCAGTCTTTTAACGCGGGATTTGCACTACTTATGTCCATATATGGCGGGTTCGCCACCACCACATGATACCGGGGCGAAAGGGCCTCGGCCATCTCCAGCACCTTCTGCACACGTTCGTGGACGTCGCGGATGAACAGGTTGCCTTGCAGGTCTGCACCGGCAATCCGCTTGCGAACTTCCTCGACTGACTTCAATTTCGGCACGATCAGCGAGCCGAAATTCTTGGCCTGATCGAACTGCTTCATGGTTTCGATCAGACCATCGGTGAACAGATCGCGCCCGATCTTGCTGATGTAGGTGGGGATCTCGTCGTCCTTGAACCGTACGTCCTGCAACACGCAGATGTCGGGTTTCGCGTCCATCCGCAAAAACCGCCGCCGCCCCAGCCGCGCTGCTGCCTTCATCGCCAGCGCAAAGGCAGCGAGCGCCCCCGCGCGGTCGTCAATCTCCACACCGGTCAAGTTGTGCGTCAGGATCAGCGCGGGGATCTGGGTTGGCTCGTAGCCCTCTTCCTCGTAGATCGCATAGAGCAGGTCGAAGGCATAGGTCAGCATGTGCCCTGACCCGCAGGCGGGATCGCAGACCTTGATCTCCTCCGGCTTGCCGATCTTCAGGAAATCCTCCTCGGGCTCTTCCGGCGCGATGTAGTAGTCCATCCGCTCGGCCAGTTTCGACCCCGGCCGGTTCAGCAGCCAGAGCCGCCCCAGCGAATTTTCCACTAGGTAGCGGACAATCCAGTGCGGGGTGAAGAGCTGCGTCGCGGCGGGGATATTGTCGGCCTCGATCTTCTTGTTCTTCTTGAGCGAGGCGAAGACCTGGTCCTTCTTCTCCGAGATGTAGAACTGGTAGAGCCAGCCGATGATCTCGACATCCTGGCAGGCGTCCGGCGTCATGGCCTCGCGAAGATAGGCGAGGATCGAGGCATTGGACAGCAAGTCGGCGGGCAGCAGGAGCTCGGTGTAATCATCGATCCGCTCGAAAAGAAACGGCATGCTGGTCTGCCAGGAGTTGCAGATGGCGACTAGAAGCAGCCGGTACGCTTCGGCCTGAGGATCGTGGCTGGGGGTCAAACCCTCCAGCAGGTCGCGAACCTTGCGGCGGGTTGCCTCGGGCACAAGCTGTTCGTTGATGTTTCCCGCCTTCGCATCCGCAAGAATTTCGGGCTGGAACTGCCCGGGCAAAGGAGAGACGACCCGTACGGAGTTAAGTTCGTTTACATCGAGGAAACGAAGGGCAGTGAAGCGGTTGAACCAGATGTAGGCGACCCGCTCCACAACTTCTTCTTCGCCGTGCTGGGCGATGCTGGCCTCGAGTTTCTTGAAGGCAGCCGGATGTTCGCGCTGAGCGGCAGAGCCTTCAGCGCACACCGCCTCGAGTTTCGCGGCGACTTGTTCAATGAATGCACGCCGCGCGAACTGAGCAAACTTCTTGAGTTTCGTGGTGTCCATCAGGCCGTCCCCTGGCTAATTCGGCGAAGAGACTGCTCTCCGAATTGCCTTTTCCATTGTTCAACATTCAAGATGATGCAGCTCGCGGCGCAATCGTCCGCCCAGTCAGCATGCCTGATCGGAATGGCTCTTCTCAGCTGATCCTGCTTTGTGAGCAGCAAAGCAGGGTCCAAGCTCTTCATTGAAAGAAGGACAACATAGCTGACACGGAGATCATTTTTACCTTGGGCAAGTCGGAAGAACAACGTGTCTCTAAATTTGCCAGCAAGGCTTTGCACAAGCTCTCCATTATTCAGCTTCTGAGCAAGGGCTTCTGGCTTCACGGCCGTGGGATCGTCTGGATCCTTCACTTCGACAAACAAATAGTACGCATCGTACTCTGCGATGAAATCGACGCGCTTGATGGTGCTGCCTGCATGGTATGCATTGTCATCAAATCTTATAACCGCCTTCGCATTCGCAAAAGAAAGCTCTAAATCAAGCTCTTGCACCGTCGTCATAACTCAATACCCTTCAGCGACCGCTCAATTTCCGCCTCGTAAAGTTCTCCGAAGGTCTTCGATATGCCGGTCGCCACAAGCTGTCCGTAGTCATCTGTCGAATAGACAGACATCCTTCCGTCTTCATCGCGCCTTTGCAGCACGTGATATCGGACATGGTCCTCCTTGCCTTTCTTGTCCATTAGCAGATCCAGCCACTTCAGAAGCACGTAGTCGTGGGTGGCGACAACAATTTGCTGACCATTTCGCGAAAGCTCCAAAAGGACTTCAACCACTTCCTTCATCAGCTTTGGGTTCAGGTTCGCTTCCGGCTCGTCCCAGAGAAGAACGCCGGTTTCTCCGGGATTTATTGACCCGTTGCTTAGTAACCGATGAAGGACGCCAATCTTCCGATATCCTTCGGCTGTCATTCCAGTTGGGAATGGCTGGCTATCGCTCGAAACAAAGCGGGTTTGTGTCGAATCTTGATATGCCCTCGCAGTTTGCGACTCGGACCGTGATGGATCAGCCTTCAGCTTCTCTTCATATCGCCCCGGCTCAAAATCGAAGCCGCCGCCGTCCTTCAAACGATACCTGCCTCCAACAAGACCAACCAGTTTGCGAATGACGGTAGACAGCCGTGGGTCCTCCATGGAGTCGGGTATCGCTTCGTCAGAGCCGGACTGCACAAGAAGTTCCGCCAAGTTTACATAGCCACCATCGAAAATCATCTCGACAGTAGCGCGGTCATGTTTCGGGTTGCGAATGCCGTGAACCAAGGAAAGCACTTCCTTGGTCGGGATGTAGACCGGCGAGTTTGTAGGCTGAGGGTCAACAGCACCTGAGGTGAATTCCAAATATTGAGACCTCGCACCGAAAACCACCTCTAAGGAGACCTCATCGCTGTTCACCAACCGTAGCCGTGTCGGCGATTTAGCTCCTTTGGAAGATAGGGTTCCTACCCTGTTGTCCTCGGTTGAAAATATGCGCAGGAACTTTCCTGACGCAGAGGCTGCGAAACCCTCGTCTGCGCGATCAGGATATTTGCGGTCCGCGATCAGGCCCAGACCATAGATGGCCTTCAGCAGATGGGTCTTCCCCGTCCCGTTGGAACCGATAATGACATTGACTTTCGGGGACAGGGAAAGTTCCAACTTCTCGAACGCAGTGAAGTTCTCGAACTCGATCTTGGTCAACATCAGACGATCACCTTCTTGCCCGCGCGGATCTGCTCCAACAGGGTCTTCTTCATTGCGTCGACATATTGTTCGACGTCCGCCTCTTCGGTCAGGTAGGGCTTGGCGAAGCCCACCTTGATTTCCGAAGCGTTGACATAGGTGGGCTGCGGGGCAGGCGCCGGGGGCACATTTATACCGGGGTTGGGCTGCGGCTGCGGGGCCGGTCGGCTGAGCCGTTCGACCTCCACCAGAATGCGCGGCAGCAGATCGAGCTTCGCGCCGTTTGCTCTGTCGCGCAGGATCGGGATCATCTTGACGCTGTCGAGCCCGGCTTTGTGGCTGTCGATGTTACGCTTGATATGCGCTTGGTCATCTGCTGAGAGTGCCTGGAACTCTGGCGTCTGCGCAACTTTGGCCGAACACTCATCGATGGCCGTGATCACGGCCTTGCGCTCCTCGAGCACGGTCAATTCCACGCGGTCCTTCAGTCCGTAAAGTTCCGTCTTGAGGGATTGAATGGCCGTGCCCCTGTAACAGGTAGGATCTGCCAGCGTGCGGGCCAAGGCTTCGCCCGCAACAGCATCGACGTAGGAAATATTCGCTTCCTGATCGCGCAGAAAATCGCGGGCATCGTCATAGATCTCGCGCTGTGCGCCGCCCATGAAGCTGCGGACCTTGTCGAGCACGTCTTCCTTGGCGTCGAGCAAGTCGTTTTCCTGCGCAGCAGGTTCAGTGATGTACCAAGTGGCGGGTTTGCCCACCATAGCCGAGACTTTCGCCGCCAAAGGCTCAAGCGCCACAACAAACGGATACTGGGCTTTCTGGGCCAGCAGCTTTCCCAGTTCTTCCGACAGTGTCCGCGTGCTTTCCAGCCATTCCGCCCCAATCGTGCGGGCGTCGGTGCCGTCCGTAGGGAGATCAAACAGCTCTTTGTAGAGCTCCTTCGCCTTCCGAATTTGGGCGGAGGTGAACTCGGTCTGCGGAGTCAGGAGGACATTGGCCAAGGCATGGCTGTTATTGAGCGCCTTCGCGAGTTCGGCGCGCTCAAGCACCATGCTGTCCGAGCGAACTTCGAGCTTCCCTTTACCGGAAAGGCTTGCGGCGAGGCATAGAACTGCGGTGACAGGCCACCCATAAGGTTTACCACCAAACCGTTCTTTAAGGTACTTGACGGAGACCTTCACGCCGATCCGGGCCTGAGACTGGACGTAGTTCAACACGTCCTGCTCGGCCTCGGTCAAACCTTCGCCGTTGTCGCCAAAGAGCCCGCTTTCAGGCGTTGCGGCCTTGAGAATGTCGGCCTCGGAATAGGTCACCCCTCGCAGCATCGGGAGGTTGACATAGACTTTGTCGACGAGGCCCTGGAAGCCTTTCACGATCCGCTCTTGTGGCTCTTCGCCGCCGATATCAAGCTCATCGCCGCGCACGAACATCCGCGCCTCTGCCATGAGCTTGCGCAAGCGCAGTTCGAGGTCCTTGTAGCGCCGGCTGTTCTGATCCCCTTTCTCCGCGACAATGCGGTCGCGCCCCGGCTGCTCCGAGCCTGCTCGGGCTTGCCGGATGAACTTGTCGGTCTGCTTGAAGAGCGTCAGATCACGAATGAACCGCACATCAGCTTGCAACACGACAGCTAGTTCCTCGCGGCTCACATTCCGCATTCGCACAGCCTCGGGCGAGGCGACATCGTCGTTGAAAGGGCTAATCAGATTAATCGAGAGCTCATGCTCCCGGCCCAAGAGGTGATCGTCCAGTTTGCGGCTGAAGCTGTATTCATTGCCGGTGGTCAGATGCTTGATCTTGCGATGGCGCAAGATCGTGTCGAATGCCAGCGTCTCCATTTCCTTCGACAGTTCGGACGGGTCGACATCGAGCGCCTTGATCTCGGCCTCGACATCCTTTTCCTCGTTTGTCAGGAACTCGTAGACCTCGCCATTGCGCTGGATAAGCGTGTTTCGTTCGAGGAAGGACAGCGCTTCCTCAATCTTGCGGCGTTGTTTGATCTGATCAGTATCGAACTCAGAGAGCAAAAGCACGCTGATGTTGCGCACCGTTGGCTTGAACTCCTTGACGTATTTGACAAGGAAGAGCGCTTTCAGCACCCGGACTGCGAAAGGGTCGATGTCCTGGATTTCCTTCTCGGCAATCTGGATCGACTGTTGGACGGCGGACTTCAGAGCGGTGCGGATGCCCTCGAACATAAGATCGAACGTTGCCAGGCCGCCCACGGGCTGGTCTGCCATCTTCTTGGCGACCTCCTGGAACACACCCAGCATCGAGCGTTCGCCGACCGAGCTGTGTTTTCCTTCAAAGGCGTTGTGCTGCGAGAGCGACGTGATCGCCATCTGGAACAGCATGTATTGATACGGGGGGAACGGGTAGCTCGAGACAAAATGAGCGCGCCCGTCAAAGTTCTTCAGCTTGATCGACCCATCCGTAAAATCAAACAAGGTCTTGAGGTTGTTCTCCTCGCGGTCGTGCAGGTTGCCGAGCCGCACCTGGCCTTCGTCGGTCTTCGACAGAAGGCGGCGCTGGATGACCTCAGCCACGTCGGCAGAGTTCAGAGGCATCTTCACGCCAAAACGCGCCATGATCTTCGAGAAGTCCTGGGACTGGAATGCTTTACCGTCCCCGATGATGGCTTCCATGTCCTGTTGCGACGTGACGATGACCCAGGCCTGACCCTTGCATTTCGTATTCAGGCTTTCGGCGATGGTCTGCAGGTTCGTCATCAATTTGACGTTCTCGGCGATGTACTGGCCGACCTCGTCCACGAAGAAGTTCAACCGGAACTTTGGCCCCTGTTTGTCGATCCAGGCCTTCACCTTGATCGCAAAATCCTCGATTGAGACGCGCGTATCCGCCCGGTACTGGCCCAGAATATCCGCGGCATCCGCCGGGTCCCCGCCCGTGACCACGGCAAATGCGGTCGCAATGTTCTTCCGCTCAAGCGCTGCTTGCTCACGGCCTCGCTCCCAGGGTTTGCCTGCAGCGGTCTCATAAGCGTCCTTGAACGCAGCCAGCTGGCCGCGATCATCGAGGTCTCGTTCAAACTGCGCTATATGTGGCAGCTTTCCATAGTATCCGCAGGCTTCGTCGAAAACCTTCTGGAACACTGAGAGAAGCGCGTCGACGTCGGCTTTGGAAATGACGTCGGCCTTCTGGTCGATATTGAACAGGATCGATCTCGATGGCACGGAAACAGCCTTGCGCAGAGATCCTTGAAGCATGGGCTGATCGGCCAGCTTCTCTTCGAAGATGTCGAATGCCCGGACCCCATCCACTTCCCGGTTTTCCATGAGAAGGGCGAGCATCTTCAAGAGGTGCGACTTACCCGATCCGAAGAAGCCCGAGATCCAGACTCCATTGGCGGTGTCGTAGTTGTTATAGGCGTCGAGGAAGGTCTCAAGACGTTTTCCGATTTCATCGGTGATAACATACTCGTCGAGTTCGACGCGCAGGCTCGCCTCGTCGTCCGCTTTGATCACACCATCAATCGGGCGGTCGACAGGCTTTGCAAAAATGCTTCTCAGAGCGGTGGTCATCGGATCAGACCTCGTAGTTCAAAATGTTGAATGCACGGTAATACTTGTCGTCATGCAGCAGCCCGAAGAGATCAAGGGACCCTCCGGTTGCCGTGGAGTGCGTATAGCTGCCCGGGAAGAACAGGACGGTCGGCCTGTCCTTGGCCGTACTCTGGAGATTGTTGAGCACATTGTGCGAGCGGATATACGGATAGACCTCGCCCACACCGGAGAGAAAGATCACGTCATGCGGCTGAGCGGCGATGGCCGCACCAATCTTTGGGATCAGGTGCTCGTGGACATCAAGAACGCCCTGCAAGAGCTCGCGCAGCTCTGACTTCTCCATGTCAGGCTCTGCGGCAAGGATGTCTTCGAGGATGCCACGTTCCTCGAGAAGCCCAAGGGAGATATCGTAGAGGCTCAGGTCGAGCGCTGTCACGCCCGCATGCGCGATCCGCTCGATCAGGTCGCGCCGGTCCTCGATCATGGTGACGCCTTCTTCCGCCGGGAACGGGCAGATGAAAAATGGCACTTCGTTGCCGAGGCCTTGCTTGGTCAGGAACCGTTCGCTGGTGATGACCCGGTAGAGGTGCTCGGCGCGTTCCTTGCGTGACAACTGCGGGATCATGATGAGCCTCCCTCGATCGCAACGCCAGGGAACACCGCAAGATCGGTGGGGTCGGTCGCCTCGATTATCTGCCGCAACTGCGACGAGAGATACGTCGATTGGATCCGGTTATCGCCAGAGATAACGCCAGCTTCCCGCATCATGCGGAATAGGATCTGCCGAAGCTTGTTGCGGGTGCTGTCGCTGATCGAGGCCAGCCCCTCATTCCAATCGGCTTTGGCATCAAAGAATATGTCGAAGCTCTCGAGCGGCAGGTCCAGCTGATAGGCGAGATACCGATCACAAATGACCTCAACAGCGAACTCACGCACGAACCTGTAAGCCCGACATGTGGCGATCCACAGTAGGTGCTGTTGTTCTTGTCGACCGGGCTCACTGATGAAAAACCGGATTTCGTCTTCGGTCAGCGTCATCAGGCGGTTGACGATTTCGCGGAGGGTGCGCCGGTTTGAAGCCGCCTTCGGCAAAGACGTCGCCCCCTCTTCGAGCGCGCGTGAAAGCGTTACTTTCCAATCTTCACCGGCTACGTGCAGTTCGGCGACGATCACGCTCTCATTCAGAAACAGCCCCCCAGAGGTAAAGGACATTTTGTAGGGCTGATGGTTTGCTCCGAAGTCTGCTTTCCGTGCTGCCATGGTCATCCAACGACCTCGTCTCGATTCAACAGCACGATCTGCTGGTCCTGCGGTTTTCGAGCGGCGGGGTCGGTATCAAGCCCCAGCCTCTTGAGCGCGTAGAACAACAGCGCGCGGCGGACCGCGATCTGCGCGCGGCCCGCCTCCATGCCATAATCCATCTCTATCGCGCGGCGTTGGTTGTCGGAGAGGTCCGGATGCGGCCCAATCTCGAGCGAGACGTCTGTGTGCCAAGCGCCATCGGAGCTAGGGTCCGACGTAACAGGCCCTTGGTCCCCAACCTCCACGATGCGAGAGAGCAGGAAATCCTTGAAGACCTGGTCATTCTGGCAAAACGCGCGGGCATGCCAACGGAAGCCGTCAAAGGCAAGAGCATGGGGCTCGATCCAGCGCGCGTTTGGTTCAGGACGCGACATCGATTGATAGGTCACCTGCAAGGCGGCCGGCAAACGGATCGCCGCGAGAACATCGCGCAGCGTTTCAGGCGCCACGCCTCGGGCAGGTGCCGGCGTTGCTCCAAAGCCCGGAAAGACGCTGATCCAGCTTTGCTCCGCGCTCACCAGCCCCTGATCGACGGCCCGCAGCTGCGCGAAGTACTCTTCCGCATCGGGCTTAAGATATTTGGGCTTGAATTGTTTGCCGCGCAGGTAGGTGCGCAGGCTCTTGTCATAGACGAGGTTCCGCTTGGCCTGATCGATATAGGCGTTCAGGTCCAGCGATGCCTGCTGTGTTGAAACCCCGAACGCGTCCATCAAATCCCCTCGGTTTATCCGCCCCTGCCAGAACAGGCGAAACTCGATGAACTCATATCGACGTTCGACACCCCAGTTCAGCTGCTTGCCCTTCTTGCGAGTCACTTAGTGCCCTCATATATATGTCGCAAAGTTACACGCGTCCAGTTTTTAGATTGACTCACAAATCAGACCATATGACTCTTGAAGTGTCAGGAAGTCGATTCGTGACAAGCCCGTCGCGTTATTAGACGTATCACAAACTTGGGGGCTCGCCCCAGCATTACCCTCCCGCACCGCTCACTGGAAGGGAAAAGGAGCTTTTGCATGACGAAACTTCGTGCGCTCACCGCATCCCTGTTGATCAGCACCTGCCTGACGGCAGGCGCCGTCGCACAAGAAAGCTCTCCGCTGGACGCAGAAATTGCAGCGATCGACAGCCAGATTTCCGAAGTCGATGCGACGATCTCCCGCTATGACGGGGGATTGATCCGTATGCTGGCCGAGAGCCGCCGCGAGGCTCTGCTTCTGTTGCGCACGGTCGTGGAGGCACGACAGGCGGCGGAAGCCGCTGGCGCGATGATCGAGGTCACCGTACCGGCGGTAGAGCCAGATCCAGAGCGCGCCGAGCAGCTTCTAGGAGAAATGGCCGCACAGCAGGATCGTGTAGAGACCGCGGAGCGAGACGCGGCCTCGGCAGGGGGATTGATTCAGGCGGTGGCCCTCAGCCGTGTGGAAACGGAAAAGCTCACGCTCGCTCAACTGCAAATGGCCTATCTGCAGGCCCGTTACGGCATCGCCTTCCCGGTGACACCGACCGGTACGAATTCAGCGCCGCCCATAACCGACCTAACTGCGCCCGCTGCCTTGATCCAAGGCGACGAGGTCGCTGAGACCGCACTACCTTGGGCCGACCCGGACCACCCGGACATCGACTACAGCCTCACGCCTTTCGAGCAGGCGCATAATGAAGGGGACGGGATCGCAGGCTGGTGGGTGATCAATGAAGAGCGTGCAGCAATCGACGACAGCCCGTCGGTGGTGGCCATCAACTACTCTGCCTATGACGCGCGCAGCTTTGGGGGTCCTACAGCCCTACTCGCGCAATGCCGTGAGGGCGAGACGTCGGTTGTGTTCGTCCAGGACGACTTTTTGATGAGTGCCATGCGCCGGGATTCGTTCGACATCACCTACCGGATCGACAGCAATCCTGCGCAATCGACGCGCTGGAACGAGCTGACCAATAACAAGGGGGCCGGGCTGTTCGGCTCTGGCTCAGAGGGGTTCCTGCGCGGCCTTTACGATGCTGAAGCCTTCTTCATCCGTCTCACGGACGGCAATGGCCGACGGTACGATGCAGAATTTGATCTCGCCGGAATTCAGGATGCGATCGAGGCCGTGGCTGGTGCCTGCGGGTGGTCGACGCTCGATCTCTCGCCCGACGACTACCGCGCGATCCAGACTCTCCTGAACGCCGGCGGGTTTGAAGCGGGCACCCCGGACGGGGTCTGGGGTAACGGCTCGCGGAATGCGATGCGCGCATTCCAGGAGCAAAGGGGCTTGCCAGCCTCTGGCGCGCCAGATCGCGCAACCCTCGAGGCATTGGGCGTCCAGCCCAGCGAATAGCAACCTTGCCCACACAGCCCTGGCTCAAAATCCTCCCTGTCTTGTTGCAGTGGCCAACCGGCGGCTTCACAGGGCTTTAGTGTTCACTGCAGGATGAGCCGTTTATGTCTGGTCACCTTTTCTCAAAACAGGTTCGTCTTATGCGCTGTCTACTCGGTTTCCTTCTGTTCTGGTTTGCTGCCGTCCCACAGGCACATGCCGATCGGTTGACCGGCGTTGCCAGTGTCATTGATGGCGATACTCTGGAAATCCGTGGGCAACGCATCCGACTGCATGGGATTGACGCACCCGAAAGTCGGCAGCTTTGTGCCACAGCCGAGGGTCAGCGCTGGCGATGCGGGCAGCGAGCGGCGCTGTCTCTCGCCGACAGGATCGGCCGCAGGCAGGTCAGTTGCACCGTTCGCGATACCGACCGCTATGGCCGCTTCATTGCGGTCTGTCATCAAGACGGTACCGATCTGAACGCTTGGCTTGTGCGTGAAGGGTGGGCCGTGGCTTATCGCCGATACAGCCGCGACTACATCCGCGATGAGACCGAAGCCAGATCCGCACGGCGCAATATCTGGTCCGGACGCTTTGACATGCCGTGGGACTGGCGCCGCGCGCAAGGTGGCGGATGATGAAGTGCGAGGCTGTCGGCTCGCGATCTTGCCTACCACCGCAACCGCAACACGCATCATCAATGTTGCAATAGTATATTTTCGTATGTATGCTTGGTGAAGATCGTCAAGGGTCCTTGCCATGCGCTTCGAATTCAAAAATCTCCCTCTGGTGGCCTTTTTAGCTCTCGCCTTGATCGGCCCAACAGTTCCGACGCAAGCACGCGCCCAAACCTATCAGATCGATTGCGCCATCCTGCTGTGTTTGTCCGGTGGGTGGCCGGCTTCCGTGCCATGCGCACGCGCGCGGGCCGAGTTCATCCGGCGCATCACACCATGGCCGGTGGAGCCGCCGCTGCAGATTTGGCGCTGCCCCATGGGTGCGTCTTACGATGGGCCTGCGAGGTCGCGCCCCACGGACCGGATCTTCGATGCCCTATATGGTGGTTCAGGAACCCCACCAAACTCTTCAGCCCCGCTCTTCGATCAGGCAGCCGAGGCTGGCGGAATGCTCGGGCTGAAAGGCTCCGACGCTGTCTGGGGGAACCTCGTGCGGGCTGATTACGCCCTCCAGCTCGTAGAAGACCGCGCCGACATCGATATCAGCGGGCCGGAATTCAACTTCGTGCGCTCCATTCGCGTGTTCGATGTACGATATGCATGGCAACGGGAATCCGGCGAGGATGGAGATTGCAACCGTAGCGCGACCGTCGTGCTTGGCACCTACGGCACACAGGGCGATTTTTCTTGGAGGGCGTCGTCACCCGCAGCGCTTCCTGCTGCGCATGCCGGTCTCGAGCGATGGGGCGAGCACTGCCCGAGCATTTATCACCGGTCCGTCTTCGTGGAGTGGCGTGATTACAGCGGTAATTACGGCTTCGAGCAGGTCAATTACTGACTGTTGAGCCGCAGCGACGTCGCGCAGGGCCTTGTACGAAATCAAACCTGCAACGCAGGCACACGCACCCATTCAAGGGCCATAAAGGCCATAAAGGCCATAAAGGCCATATTCTTCCATGTCAGTCGTCGCGACAAGTTAGCTGCGTGAGTGACGCGAAGTCGATTTCAGCTTTATCGGCATCGCAGAGATCCGGGTAAATCTTTGAGACGCGCTGTGGGCCATGCATGTCCCACCGGATTGCCAGCGCGCCTGTGTTCCAGCGATAAACCCAGCCGACAATGGTTTCTTCATCGGCTGCAATCAAATTGGCGATCGCGACGCCTTCGACCTCATTTTCGTTCACTGTTTACTGACTTCCTGCAATTTGGCGTTGCGGATAGCAGCTCAGATCCAAAGCGTTTGCTGCAACCGTATGCCGGGCCTCGTTAAAATCGGTTACTGTTCGTCCTCGCGGTAACGAATTCACACCGGGAGAAGTCAGCTCCCGTGTTCTCGATTGATGAAATGGCTCAAATCCGGTGGTCGGGCTCCGTGGCGGCTTCAACGATCGCCAGAACCTCGGAGGGGTCAAAGCCGATGGCACGGGCGAGGACGACCAGTTCGACGACGTCGACCCGGCGCTGGCCGCTTTCAATGCGCGCCACGAGGGATTGATGGCACTTGAGCTTGATCGCCAAGTCCTCCTGACCGAGTCCCGCCTTGATGCGGGCGTCGACCAATGCTTGGCAGAGTGCCACCTGTCCTGTGCTTCTGATTGTCTTTGCCACGCGTCACATACCTTTTGTGACGTCGCTAGCGGATGAAATCTGTTATCTAAAAAGTAGATATTTGAGGGTGTTATCGGCGTCTGGTTTCCATGGGCT
>MAAC01012080.1_pt1 | contig 106979 bp, 75 predicted proteins | sample 1115981 | NCBI WGS metagenome assembly MAAC01 (sample SAMN04961126, study PRJNA320927) | seawater metagenome | isolation source: sample BD02T64 sea water enriched with oil for 64 days | place: USA:Gulf of Mexico | collected 2013-07-27 | reverse complement strand
GAATTGAAAATTTGACTGATGAAAGCTATGCCAGTAGAGCAGACTATGCTTTTGGCTCATATCGCTTCTTTGGTGGTCAACCTAGAGCATTACATGTTGGTGCTGCTATCTCTTTTTAACGATAGATAACTAACTTATCACTGTCATTGAGCGCTTCATTGTAACTTACAATGAAGCGTTAGAAAAAGCCGCCTGAGTAAATCAGTCGGCTTTTTGTCCAACTAATCACATTCCCTTTAAAACTATACCCATATCACTTGAAGATGCATGGGTATATATACTAATGTCTTAATTTGAATTTACTCTTGATCGGTGTAGTATTAAGCATCAGCTCATATAGTTTCAAAATGTATGTTCTGCCAGTTAGGTAAACGAATTTCATGTAAAGGACTCCCGCTATCCTGCCAATAAGGCCATATAGTTTTAATAGCGAGTGTCATAATGAAAACTGAGCTGAATCAAATCTTAGACCTTAAATTTTGGCAGAGCCTGCAAGATAATTTTTCAGAATTATCAGGCATGGCAACTTTAACGGTAGATAACGAAAAGCCGGTTACCTCTGGAAGTCATTTCACTGACTTCTGTACAATGTATACTCGTCAAAGCGAATTGGGTCTTGAACGTTGCAATGACTGTGACCTTAAAGCTGGCCGAAAATCCTGGAAATCTGGCAAACCCTTGGTCTATAAATGTCATGCAGGTCTAGTCGATATGGCGGCACCTATAATGGTGAATGGTCGACAGGTGGGTTCAGTGTTAGGTGGTCAGGTATTGACCTCGCCGCCTGATGAATGGGCTTTTAAACGTTACGCTAAAGAATTGGGGATTGATCCCAAACAATATTTTGATGCGGTGCAACGAGTGCCGATTGTTTCAACGGAGAAAGTAAAAGCAGCTTCTCAGTTGTTATTTCAGATTGCTACCAAAATGGGTGATGTTCATCTACAGCGAGAAAACATTCAAAAAATTAGTGCATTGCTAGAGCGGGAAAATTACTACTTTCGCCAAGTGCATAACGGTGCAATGATATTGTCCTTCGATAATTCCGATGAAGGCAGTGACTTTAAACACAATGGTTTGTTGGCGGTGAACAAGCAAGGGCAAGTGGTAGCAGCTAATAGCACCGCAGCAAAGGCCTACCAATTACGCTCAGACAAAAATTTCACCGAAGTGCCAGTTAATCAGTTATTTGATGCTTCAGTGAGTGATTTATATTCTGCAGGGGACTCGGTTTTACTGCGGTGTAAACAAAGTGATGAGGTAGTTAAAATCGATTTATCTGCCCCTTTACGTTTTGTTAATAAGCCTATATCAAAGAAAGTAAATAAGCCTCATGTGAATAGGGCAGAACATCCCTCAATGGAAGTGTTAGGTGGCCAAGATCCTGTTATTCAACAAGGTATTCGCCGTGTGCGTAAGGTACTTAATAAAGGCATTCCAATTTTGATCTTGGGTGAAACAGGTACTGGTAAAGAAGCATTTGCTAGAGCAATTCATGAAGAAAGTCATCGTGCTGATGGGCCTTTTATCGCACTCAATTGCGCTGCTATCCCTGAGTCATTAATCGAAAGTGAGCTGTTTGGTTACAGCAGTGGCACTTTTACCGGTGCTAATAAAAATGGCATGAAGGGAAAATTGTTGTTGGCTAATGGCGGTACTATTTTCCTTGATGAAATTGGTGATATGCCTCTTTCGCTCCAAACTCGGCTGCTGAGGGTACTAGCAGAGCAAGAAATATTACCCTTAGGGGCGGAAAAGCCAATAGCTATAGATATAAATGTAGTGTCTGCAACACATCAAAATTTATCTAGTTTGATTGCTAACAAGTCTTTCAGAGAAGATTTATATTACCGTCTTAACGGAGCGACTCTAAAACTTCCATCTTTAAGAAAACGACTGGATAAAGAACACTTAATAAATGCTATTTTTACAATTGAGTCGAAGAAAGACTTTGAACTGGCTGCTGATGTTATGTCGGTGTTAATGAAATACCAGTGGCCAGGTAATATAAGGCAATTAGTCAATGTGGCTCGTTACGCCTTAGCGATTAGTGAGCATAATCAGGTCAAATTGGACTGCTTACCGGAAGAAATCAGTGGACCAGTAATTATAAGTGCAGTTGATTCAAGTGAAATTGTTGGTGATAAAAATGAAAAGGTTACAACGCTCGCGCCTAAATTGTGTGATAAAGGGGAAGCTTTGCTAGAAACTTTGCGTAGGCACAAGTGGAATATTTCAGCGGCTTCAAATGAGCTTAATGTTTGCCGTTCTACCATCTATCGTAAAATGGAGCGATATCAAATCAAACAACCTAATACGTTATATTAATGTTTTGGTCAGCACTAAACGTGCTGATACTAAAACGCTAATTTTTGTATTATCAGGCATCAACTCCGCCTAAATCATTATGTTAGAATTTATAAATATCACGTGTTTTTGTTGACCATTTTTACTGGTAAACAATCTCAATTAAACGCTCTTTCCGTTGTCTTTTTTTAGTTGCTACAACCTCAATTGCACAGAGTGTAGGGTTACTATTGATGACAACGCATTCTAAGCATTGAATACATTCTTTCATATCAATATCCCCCTGTTTACTAATGGCATCAATTTCACAGTTAGTACGGCATTTTTGACAAGGTGTTCCACATTCTGTACGGCGAGTTAACCAATTAAAAATAGGAAAAGCACCAAGTAATGCTAGGCACGCGCCGAGAGGGCATAGATAGCGGCAGTAAAATTTGTGTACTTTCATTGCTATAAGCAGAAGTATGGCCGCGTAGATAACATATTGCCATTCCCGAATAAAATAAAGCGTGATGCTTGTCTTAAACGGCTCGAGTTCTGCTAACGTAGCTCCAAGGGTTAAGGAGAAGAAAGATCCGCAGACTATCATTATCAAAAGGAGATACTTTAGCTTTTGTAGATGGTTATGCCATTTTTTGTTTATTTTCCATTTTTTAATGTTAAGTTTCGCCGCGAAAATACCCACAAGCTCCTGTAATGCGCCGAATGGGCAAAGCCAACCACAGAAAAGTCCTCGTCCAAAAAACACAAGACTCACTAAAACAAAACACCATAGAATACTAATCATAGGATCAAGCAGGAAGGGGACTAATGAAGCTCCATCCATCATCAGGTGTTGGAATGTCAGTATGTTAACAATACTGAGCTGCCCTTGAGCGTAGTAACCTATAAATATAATAGTGAAGAGTAAATAACCCAACCTTATTTTATTGAAGCTATCTGGATTCAGTACGAAATAATGTTGATTGAGAAATATAATTAAAAGTAGCACAAGCCCAAGTAGCAGTAAGGCAATTTCATTTTCCCTTTGATTCCATAGTTGTTGCCAGAGAGCTATATCATCAGTTAATTGGCTATTATCCGTGGTGAAATATTCAGCAGGTAGCTGATGAATATCGACTAATCTTGTTTGCTTTGTCGCGTTAAACGTCAACTTTATTCGATCTAAGGGATTAAAGTTAGCCACTGTTGGTATACGTAATAGTGATATTTCATCCCATTTTCCATGTCTGTCAGCGATACTTTTCTCAGGTTTATTCAACTCGAAAGGCTTGCGAATAATCTCAGTATTACGTTGCTTAAGACTTAACCGCGAGGAGAGTAGTTTTTTCCCCCATTGTCCTTTACCTAGAATTAGCAGATATTGCTCATCCTTTTTATATTGATTGAGCCATGCTAGGTAGGATTTTTCAGAGAAAATATTTTTGGCAACAAGTGGGTGACTAACATAAGCTAAATATATCTCTGCTAAGGGCGTCACATTGTCCATCGAGACTGGTTGACTTGGATATCCCAGCTTCTTATCCATTTTAGCAGTATCAAGCTGTTGCTTATAAATAGGCCAGTGTTTTATTAATCCGGTGTCTACCAATTGTTTAAGTGTCAGTACTTCAAACATCCCAACCTTAGGAATATTTCTAGACAGAGACGCATAACCTGCTAATTGTTTTGCACGTGCAACAGCGCGAGCAGATTTGGTAATTGTTTTATTGAGAGCATTAGTGGTGACAGTTGCGCTGGTAATGCCATCGATATAAGTACTTTTTCCACCACCTTGAAGTTCCTTTTTATCACCGCTAATGTAAATATTATTAGATGCAGCGATGTTAGTTAGCTGCGCCATGTATTTGTTTAATTTTTGAGGTCCGTTACCTTTGATAAAAATGGGCTCATAATGATCAATTACGACAAAGCCTGAGTATAACCCTTGTGGTGTTAGGCCTATCATAATATCAATCGGCTTGCCGCCATAACCCCTAACAGGAAATATCTCAGCGGTATGAAAGGCATAACCGGCTAATGTTCCTAGTTGGTACACAGGAGTAATGCTTAAGTCTTTATCTTCTTGATTTGTATGACTTGCAGTGGGGAATAACCGCTGAAGTTCAGACGTAAGTGGCACCTCAACGGCAACTGATCTAAGGCTAATAAAAAAGGTGAAACTAATAAAGATCGCCATGGCAAAATTATAAAAAGTTGAACGGTCAAAATTCATTATTTTACCATTTGACTAAAGCCTATTTGTTGCAGGCGAAATTAGGGGAGTTAACCTTTATCGACAAATTATCTTTGGTAATATCACTTTCTATTTGTTTGGGAGTACTTATTGTGGAGAACTTCAAGCCCACCCTCATAGAGTTTAGTTATTATCTTAATAGCTTCAGCATCAGAAACACCATCAGCAAAAAAAACACTTCTCCAGGTGAACTCACTTTTACCATTACCAAGATCTTTTACTGCTAGAGTTGATCTGTAATTAGATACCGGAAGAGGAGATTTTGTGATTATATAGCTATATCTTGTATCGCCTTTATTAATCATTATTTCCTCAACAATGCCGCCGCCTTTAAGGTTTACCTTACGAAACGAACCGACCTCGTTTCCATTAGATAAAATACTAGCTATACCTGCTGGTACTAGGTTATCGAGACTTGTCCATCCCCCAGCAAAAGCCCATACCTCATCCGCTGTAGCACTTACGACCAATGTTTTTTCTACGCTCAGTTTTTCGGTTGCAGAAGGCATTGAGTTACACCCGAAAAGAGCTAAAACAAAAATCAGAGAAGACCCGTTTTTAAATTGATGTATTATGTTATGTCTGAGGTTTTTAATTACTTTCATGTTATATCACTTTTTTAATGGATGATTTTGCTATTATTAAGTTATACCTAACAGTGTCGTGCTTTATTGATAAGGCAACTTTCATTCCAAAATTTAAAACACTGTAAATTCAGTTTGTTATGGTATTTTGTTTCGAAATAATGCGCCACCTGTAGCATTTTTTGAGGACTATCTATTCTAAATAATGCACCATGTGTTGCTAATCATATTTAACTTTGCTACTTAGCAAAGGTTAATGCCTAAGCTTTAAAACCAATTCTAAAACCACCCCAATGTTTACCTTGAATAAAAATTGGTGCTGAAACGTCGTGCATTATTTCGCCTGTATCGCGTTTATAAGTTTGTAATAAAAATTTATCGGTATGCTGGCCACAACGAATACAAGTGGCATCATCATAAATTCGCTTAGTGCGATTATTGACTACATCTATTTCCAGACTACCCGTTAGGGTTTTAGAAAAACACTTGTTATGCGTGGGGAGATAACCATTGGTATCAGCAGCGACAGCATAGATAATATCGCTGAATTCTTGCAATAATGGTTCTTGAATTTTCGGTAAAAATCTATCAGTAAAGCTATCAAAGCTACTCGTAAATTTCTGAGGTTTTGTATTGCTAATTGGTTGATATTTAAAATTGAATAGCTGCTGCATAGTGATGTTTTTATCAATGATACTTTGTTCAAATAATTGACCCACTTCATCAGCAGCAAGTTGCACCTGATTACACATTGACGTTATTAAGGTTTTGCTATCAAACGCGGATAGTTGCACAAATATTGATTCAGTGCTGGTTGATAAGGTTGAAGCTTGAATAGAGACCTGTTGAGTTTCTTTGCTTTTATCTATTAGAAAATCATGTAAATTAACAACCGAAGTTGATATTTCAGCTGCGGCCAAATCCTGTTCTTGTAATGCATAACTTATTTGATCGCTTGCGCCAGAGGATTCTGACATCAGTTGATCTATTTGTTCAAATGACTGTGACAAGTCTGTCATTGTGGTGACAACACTGCTCGTTTGTTGGACTATTTCTGACATAACAGCCGTGGTTTCACTGGTTTCATCGCCAATTTGTTTTAACATGTCTCCTATTTGGCTGGTAGCATCAGCCGTTTTTGCTGCTAATGTTCGTACCTCATCAGCAACAACAGCAAAACCTCTGCCTTGTTCTCCTGCACGAGCTGCTTCAATGGCAGCATTGAGTGCCAGTAAGTTTGTTTGCGAAGAAATGGCATCAATAACATCAGTAATACTCTGAATTTCTAGTGCTTTTAGTTCAAGGGAGTGAATTTTATCTGAGGCATTATTTACCGAAAGGTTTAGTTGATTAACTATTTCTATATTGGTGGTTAATTGCTGAGAGCTTGAGGAACTGGCATGCATTGCTTGGTTTGATTGCTTTGAGGCAATAGCAGCATTGTCATTTATTTGTTTGCTATTAACCGACATTTGTTCAGCAGCGGTAGCAAGCCGGTCAACATCTTCACTAGATTTTTCAATGGCGCTACTAAGTTGTTCTAAAAAGAAGCTGACCTCGGCGGAGTTAATAGCAAGTTCGCTAGCTTTGTTGCCTATGATTTCACCAACAAGGCCAAGATTACTATGTTCTTCATTAGCACTTTTCTGGGAAATATTATGCAACGTTGTCGAGGTGACTAGTTTACTAGTTAGAAAAGCCGTACATATAAAAACACCTACACCAGAGGCAGTAGTGGTGATTATTATAGAATTGAATATTTGGTCACTAATAATATTTATTAGTGACATTATACCAACTACAATTGTGGCAATCGACATACATCTTATTAATTTGCTATTCATTAATTGTCCTAACAGATTTAGTGATTAGTGATAAAAGCAGAATGAGAAAAATAAGCTTATTTTCATATACTCATGCGGCATTTGTACTTTAGATAAACTCATAAATGTCAGTTACAATGTAACGCTTATGCAAAGACCATTTTACAGCTACTTTTATCAATGCAATATTTGACCCAAGGGTTAAAGTTATTAAATAACAGTGTTTTAAGGTTTTTGTTAAGGATTAGATGCGACATTTGTAGCAGCCTTGTTCAGTAAACTTACGCTTTAAAATGCATCATATGTGTCAAAAGATAGTATCGAAAAAGATTTACCAATAAAAATCAAGCCAAGTAGTAAACTATTAGAAACATGATATTATTGTAAAAAGTAAAGTAGGTGACAAATGTATGGAGTTACAAAGCTCAAGTCATATTGATCACAGATGCCTTCATTTCCAAAATAGGCATGAGTGCAGTAAGCTTTTTTGGTAGGATGTTTCAGTGATTTTGTAACAAAGAACTGACTACAATTGAAAATTTTAAAAGCTTAATGTCTTCGCAGAGCCGTGAATTTAATCGTTCTTTAGTCATTAGTATTGAGTCTTTATTATCTTATATAAGTAGAATTGAAACTGTAAACATTATGAATAAAATATCAAAAGAAATGCAAGAGCAAGCAATGAAAGTTGCAAAGGGCACCCAACGCCAGAATCAAACCAAAGAGCAGACAAAATTAATATCCCAAGGAATAGAAAAGGGTATAGCAGAGTATAAAAAACAACAAAATAAAAAATCTCGTGAAAGAGATAAAGTACGTAAAGCTAAATTAAAAGCTACTGTAGATAAAACAGACATCATTGAAGTTGTTCAACCGAAAAGTAATAATTTACCTTGGATTTTATTAGCATTGAGTTGGGCAGGGTTTATTTTTTGGTTAAATTATTAAACCTATCATTTTAATGTGATTGTTGATAATCATTATTTATTAACCTAGTTAACTGTTAGCGTCAGGCTTCCGCCGGCTAATACACCCTTTATATTAGTCGTCTGATATCCTTTGTATCAGCGATTTGTGACTTACTCAAATATTATCTATATCTTGTCTTCTATTTGCTCTATAAACCTTACCTATAACAGCGTAGGATCAAACTACTTTAGATAAACAATTAGGTTTGCACTCAGGTGCACTAACATAAAAAATTATGCAACTAACAGCAAAACCATCACTTAATAACGCTTTACTTATTTCTATATGTACACCAGAGTTTAAAGGTGATGAGGCAACCGAATCACTTGCAGAGCTTGCGCGTTTAGTGACTACACTAGGCTTTAAAGTAGTCGGCACTCAGTCGCAAAAGCAGACTTCGACTAAAAAAGTTAATGTACTGGGTTTAGGAAAACTAGCAGAAATAGCGCACCTCACAGGTAATCAAGGTGAGGTTGAAGATTTGGAAGAGAGTGAAGGATTTCTGGATGAAACTAAGTCTACACTTACCCCTTCAGATATACCTTCTGATAATCTTCCGTTTGCTTGTGCTGATGTGGTGGTATTTGATTGTGATTTAAGCCCATCTCAACTGCGTAATGTCGAGAATCAATTAGGCGTAGAAGTGTTTGATCGTACCGGCATTATTATTGAAATATTTAGTCGCCATGCCCGTACCAAAACGGCGAAATTACAAGTTGAAATTGCTCGCCTTAATTATGTAGCGCCACGACTTCGTGAATCATCATGTGGTGATAAAGAACGCCAAATGGGTAAAGGCGCTGGTGAAACTACGCTAGAGCTAAACCGCCGTAAAGTACGCGACCAATTAGCAGAGCTAAAGCGCGAGTTGGTGAGTGTTCAAGATGAAATGAAAGGTCGACGTACACAACGTTCAGAGCTTTTTTGTGTCGCTTTGGTTGGTTATACCAATGCGGGAAAATCATCTATGATGCGAGCGATTACAGGAAGTGATGTCGAAGGTGAAAACAAACTTTTTGCGACGCTTGATACCACGGTTAGAGCGTTATTCCCAGTCACCCAACCTCGAATATTAGTGTCAGATACGGTCGGTTTTATTAAAAAATTACCGCACGATTTAGTTGCCTCATTTCATTCAACCTTAGCAGAAGCGCATGATGCTTCATTACTGTTATATGTAGTAGATGCCTCTGATCCTTCGTTCCGTTCACAACTCGACATAGTGCACGAAGTATTGGAAGAAGTCGGTGTTGAAGACAGTAAAAAATTACTGGTTCTGAACAAATCAGATCAACTTAGCATTGAGCAACAACAAGCACTGATGAAAGAGTTCCCTGATGCCATGATAACATCAGCGCGTAATCCAGCTGATGTCAAAAAATTGCATAAATATATCGTTGATGTTGCACAGCAGGAGATGATTGAAGATGAAATTATTGTTCCTTATACCGCTAAAGGTATCATAGGTGAAATTCGGTCGAGAATGAGTGTTATTAAGGAAGAGTATGAAAATAGTCATATTAAGCTAACGGTACGGTCAAACGCGATAGATTTAGCAAGGTTAAAAAAACGCATGCTAAGCACATAAATTGAAATGTGAGATATCTGCAATTTTTTGCGCCTGATCAATCACTTATTTATTTCGTTGAGATACAATAATTTTCACTTTGAACTTATTTATACCCGTTCCACCTTCAAGTGGAACGGGTATATATCTGACGTTGGAAATAGCAAACATTATGAGATGGACTTATTTTATTGTTCTTCAATTTACTCTTGTGCTGGTGATATCAGGGATTGTTTATAAACACAAAGACAAAGCGATAATTATCAAGACTCCACCAGTAGAGCTAGCCCAATGGTACAAACCTGAGAATAAACGTCAGGTGTGGCTTCATAATATGTTTAAGCTTCGCCGAGAAATGCAGGCAGTACAATTTTATGCAAAAGAAAAAGATAAGGTACGTCTTTCCAAGTGGGCTTTAGTTTTAAATACACATTACCTTAAAATCGGTGAAATGGTACCTAGTTGGAACAAAAAGCTAGATATGTCGACACTATCTAGCTTACAAAATAATGTAGTTAATCAAGATTATACGGGGGTTTTAGCTGCGGTAAACACACTACAAAAAAATTGTGATTCTTGTCACAGCGATTATCGGGTAATTACTGCAATGACCTATAGGGCGCCAGATTTTTCAAAAATAGAAATTGAGCCTACGGTACCGTTTAACACACATATGCAAACATTAAATAAGCATGTAAACCAGATTAAGATAGCATCTGAAGATGGTATATCTAATATTGCTCTTTCTTCTTTAATCGACCTCAAAAGGGACATGCAAAAACTTGGTCAGGTATGTACTGATTGTCATAAAAAAGACAAAAAATATTACCCGAGTGAACAGATGAACAAATCTTTATTAAGCCTGGAGAATAGCTTAAAGACAGGTACCCTTAAAGAACAAGGGATGGATCTTGGTGCACTGGCAGTACAGGCATGTGCCCGTTGCCATGGTACCCACAGACTGGCGTTTGATACTAAAATTTTATTGTCCAAAGAGCGAGGTTTGACTGAGTTGCTAAAGCACTAATGTGACAATATTTATAAAAAGTGAAAGGACTATTTGAATCTCGTAGCATAGATTTAGGTATAAAAGGTGAGACGATATTTCCTGATTAAGCAAAAAAGAAGGGCTTATAGCCCTCCCAAAACACATACTCTACTTTGGCTCCATTCTAATCGCGCCATCAAGGCGAATTACTTCGCCGTTGAGGTAACTATTGGTAATTATGTGAGCGGCTAAATCAGCATACTCAACCGGGTCACCAAAACGCTTAGGGCTTTGCACCATGTTGATAAGCGGATCGCGAACTTCATCACTAAACCCTTTCATCATAGCGGTATCGAAAATACCTGGTGCTATGGTCATAATACGAATACCAAGTGGCGCCAAATCGCGGGCAATAGGTAGAGTCATCGAAACAATACCGCCTTTACTAGCGCTATAGGCTGATTGACCAACTTGACCATCGTAGGCTGCAACTGAGGCAGTATTGATAATTACGCCACGTTCGCCTTTATGCTCAGCAGCTAAACGTAGTACATTAAAGGTACCAATCAGGTTGATATTAATAACCTGTGAGAATTTCTCTAAGGCTAAAGCGCCATTGCGACCAACGGTTTTTCCACCAGGAGCAATGCCTGCACAATTAATACAAGCGTGAATGGTGCCGAAGGCCTCAACTGCTGCTTTTATACCGGCAACAACTGAAGTTTCGTCTGTCACATTTACTTTAGCGAAAATCGATTTTTCGCCTAACGTTGCAACAAGTGAATTTCCTGCATCTTCGTTCAAATCAAAGGCAACAATTTTTGCACCTTTTTTGGCCAATTCTTGGCAAGTAACTAAACCTAAGCCTGAAGCGGCTCCAGTTACGACAACAACTTTGTTATTTAAATCCATGGTAAATCCTTAAATTAGTTTATTTCTTGTAACAAGTCACGAGCGATAATCACCCGTTGAATTTCGCTAGTACCTTCATATATAGATGCCACACGAACATCTCGTGCATAGCGTTCTAGTGGATAGTCTTTAATGTAACCTGCGCCACCCAATAGTTGTAGTGCGGTATAACAAACCTGATTGGCTTTTTCAGAAGCAAAAAGTTTGGCCATTGAGGCTTCTTTACCAAAGGGCTGTCCTTTGTCTTTTTTATCCGCTGCGTTCATCAGTAATAAACGGGCTGCTTCTAGATCTGTATAAGCATCGGCTAGCATCCATTGAATGCCTTGGAACTTTGCAATCTTTTGACCAAATTGTTGACGCTCGTTAACATAATCACGGGCAAAATCGATGGCAGCTAAACCTATACCTAAAGAAAGTGAACCAATACCGATACGACCACCAGCAAGTTCAGATACAGCCACTTTAAAGCCTTGGTTTAGTGTGCCCATTAAGGCATCTTTAGGCAGTCGACAATTATCAAAGACTACTTCGTTAGTGGCAGAAGCATGTTGACCCATTTTTTTCTCGGCTGGTGATATAATTAAACCTGGTGCATCGGCTTCAACTAAGAAACACGAAATACCTTTACCTCTTGGCGCACTAGGGTCAGTTACCGCCCATAATACGAATACACCAGCATATTCCCCGCTAGTGATATATTGCTTCGCGCCATTAATAACCCATTCATCACCTTCTAAAATGGCTTTAGTTTTCATGCCTGATGGATCTGAACCCGCACCAGATTCGGTCAAACAAAAGCCACCTGCTGCATATTCACCACTACAAAGTTTAGGTAGATACTTGTCTTTTTGCGCATCACTAGCCACAGACTCAATGACTTCACCCACCATATTAGTCACTGACATGGTGACTGCTGTTGAAGCGCAGGCACGTGAAATTTCAGTCATTGCGAGGCTAAAAACTACAGTGCCAGCTTCAGCGCCACCGTATTGTGAACCCACATTTAGCCCCATAAAACCAAGCTCAGCAAGCTTTTTCAAATTAGTTAAAAACAGTTCGCGATCACCGTGTTGATCGAGTTTTTCAGCCACAGGCGCAAGTTCAGTTTGTGCAAACTTAGCCGCCATGTCTTTTATCATCGCTTGGTCTTCAGTTAGTGAAAGGTTCATAATAGTTCTCTTTTAAATTTTCTTAGTAAAATTAGGTGATTATCAATTCTAGCTGCGCTTTTTTAGGGAGGAGCTAATATTTTATTTCTAATCTTGGGTATCGAAATATCAGATATATACCAATACTATAGGTAAATTTGAAGTTAATTAATATGACAAAATATAACGATATAACTCACTAAATGTTACATATTAAGGTGTTGTTAAGGTATGGTTGATAACAAATATCAGTAACATATACGGTAACCATGGCCAAAGTAGATATACACTATTTTCACGAAGCACTTGATTGTGCTGTGCGTAAAGGCTTTGATGGTGACGAGATTCTCTCAACATTAGATATTACTATTACGCCAAACCAGCAACGGGTTGATGGTGAGCAAATGACACGTTTAGTGCAATATGTATGGGCAAACCTAAGTGATGAATTCCTTGGTTGTACTAAACGCCCCTGTAAATTGGGTATGTTTCCTTTTATGGCTCATCATGTATTTCACTATAAAACCCTTGAAAAAATGCTTGAACAAGGTGTTTCATTTTACAATTTAGTGACAGATGATGTGCAAATGAAGTTAATTAGGGCAGGTGACATGGCTGAGTTAACATTTGTTTTTACCCACCCTGAACGTGACCCCAAGCATTTCTTTCTCGAGTTCTGGTTAATTATTTGGCATCGATTTTCAAGTTGGCTAATTGATGTAAAAATCCCCTTAAGCCTAGTTTGTTTTACTCACGCAAAACCTAGCCATTATCAGGAAGCAAAATTACTTTTTTCATGTCGCCACAGTTTTAACCGGCCGGTAGTGAAATTGTGTTTTCAGGCTAAATATTTAGATCTTCTCTGCGTTAGAACAAGGAAGGAACTCACCCGATTTTTACGTGATTCACCCGCTGATTTAATTACTATTCCGGGGAGCGAACAAAGTTTCAAGGCTAAAATAAGAGCAATACTGACTCATGATGAGAGTAATATCCTTTATTGTCCAAGTTTTGAAGCACTTGCTTTAAGTTTAAATATGAGTGCGCAAACGTTACGCCGTCGCCTTAAAGTTGAAGGGACTAGCTATCCGATGATTAAGGATGAAATTCGACGGGACTTAGCGATTGATTATTTACTTATGAGTAACCGCAACATCAGTGATATTTCAAATTTATTAGGTTTTAGTGAGCCTCGCTCATTTACTCGAGCATTTAAGCAGTGGACAGGAGTGTCACCATCGAAATACACTCAAGTGAAGAATTTATAGCAGTTTAGTTTTTTGAATAGAATTACCGGTTAAGTCGATGTTATTAACTCGCAACCTCAATAGTTTCCACCTAACTATGCGTTTTGAAATGAGTTGCTCTGTTGGTTCGAACGTCTTGTTAGAAACATTTAATGTTTGCTGTTAAATATTCGTAACCAACAGGAGCATGTTCCACTTAATATAAGAGTAAGTTACTTTGTTAAATTAAGTGGCTTGGTCGAACTATAAGTCGTTAAAGCAGGACAAATAACAGTTGGCTTTTGCTCCTTCGTCGCTTATTTTAACGGACAATTTTAGTCCGCTTAATGCTGCGTTGATGCTGTAGAATTTCTCTAAAAAGGATCATTTGTAATGTTCCTTTCATTCTTTTTGATTGTTTGCTTTTTAACCTTGTACTGAGATCCCGTTTGTGATTGTTAAATGAAAATAATCCAGTTAGAGTATTTTGATTAAAAATAATATAAAAACGAATTATTCTACAAATTCGTTGGGAGTCATATGGAAATTGAAGCTTTTAAATTAACTATAGAAGCGGCCAAGCATATTCAAAGTGTTTATATTAATAATGTATGGACGACTATGGGATCATATTTAGTTGGTTTTGGCTGGTTGCTAACATCTGTTGAAGCTAGAAGTTACCTTGAACAGCATCAAACACTGCTTTTAAATATAATCAAAGTAGTATTAGTCATATTTGTGATTCATGGCTTAGTTTTAATCGGCGCATGTTATAATTCATATCAATTACTTAATGATATTTCCGTTACATGTTTAAAGATATCTCCTGTCCGTTTAAAAACTATTATTGATTCATATTCAATTCCTTTGTACTGGCCAATGATTAGTTTATTTATTAATGGTTCAATTGTTTTTTTACTCACTCAAAAGTTAATGCAATTACGAAGAATAAAACTATAATAAGTTGGTAAACAAGGAGAAAAATAAAATTTACCTTATTAACTAGGCGATGTATTCAAGAGGCTCTCATGAAAATTGCAGTTTTATCAGACATTCATAGCAATGTGTTTGCTTTAGAAGCTGTTATTGCTGACGCAAAAAATCATGATGTTGATTTAATGGTAAATCTTGGTGATATTCTGTATGGGCCAATTGACCCTAAAGGAACTTATGATCTGTTAATGCAACATGATATTGTTACTATTTGTGGGAATCAAGACCGTCAAATTTTTGAAGCTACGACAGAAGAGATAGTTTCAAATCCAACGATGAAATTTATCATTGATAATTTAGGTAAAGAACCAATTGAATGGATGAAGTCTTTACCGTTTGATATTCAATTAAATGATGACGTTTACTTATGCCATGGTACGCCTGACGATGATTTAATTTATTTATTGGAAAATGTTGAACTTGGGTATGCTCGTTTACGTTCAGATAACGAGATTATAAAACGCCTAAATGGCCAAGAATCAAAGTTAATATGCTGTGGCCATACACATACTCCCAGAGCTGTATCTTTAACTACGGGCCAAATTATAGTTAACCCAGGAAGTGTTGGCTTACAAGCATATACGGATGATGAGCCGCTTATTCATTCAATGGAGAATTTTAATCCTATGGCGTCATATGCAATAGTTGATAAGGTTATTGATAGTTGGAACATCGAGCATATTAAAGTACCGTATAATGTTGAGTTAGCCGTTTCAGAGTGTGAAAAAAGAGGCCGGACAGATTGGGTACATTTTTTGACAACTGGACGTAAGTTATAATAAGAAATTAAGCAGGGGCAAAAGACAATTTACTTTATTTGTTTTTGTTTTTGTTTTTGTTCTTGTTCAAACATTGTGGCAGAAATTTTTTTCCCACTAACTTTGGGTCATACTTATTTTGAGGTGTTCGTTTGAGTAAATGGCAAATTTTTAGACTATTAGTTGCTCTTCTAAGTGAATGCGTTGGCTATTTATTTATTATATGGTCTGCTTATTTACAATATCAAAACGTCACAAATAATGTCGATGTACCAAATGTTTTTGGTATTTGGCAAGATTTAATGTTCGGTTTCTTTTTTTTAGTTATTGGCATTTTATGTGCGAGATCTATAAAAAAAAATATATCCGAAAAATTTTTATATTGGCTAACTAAGCCAGCATTGATTTTATGCATAGCCCTGTTTAGTTTATATTTATGGCTTGTTTTTCCATATTTAATGTAAATTTAAGCATAATAAAATTCTACAGTCGGTGTTACATGCAAATAGTTAAATAAAAGTCATTAGCGAATAGTCTTTTATGTAATTATTCTTCTGGGGAAGGTGAAGTGAAGAAAATCTGGTCAATGTATGATTGTTTTTATACGAAAAACTTAAACCTAATCTTTATTATCAATTAGGTTTAAGTATATTTTTAAATGCTAATTTACAGCCTTATTTTAGCTATCACCTTTATCTGCTTGTGCAACTATGCTCCGTGCATATCTAACAAACTCATGATTACCGAAGTCGCGTATAGTTTTTATCTTAAACAATTTTTACAAAATTAAAAATAGAAATCAAAGTATTCTGATTTTTTACTAATCTGCGCTGAAAGTTCCGTTATATATGATGAACATGCGTTAATTCAAACAGATATACTTTAAGTGACTCAACTTTTTAGGATTAATATTTTAAAATTTTCACGCTAATTTTTCGACGTTAGAGGCCGTTAGAGTAATTGATGGATAAAGTCAGGCTGTATAGAAGATGTTCTCTACGCCCTGACTTGTCTTTGGTTTAAATAAATGAAAGGAGCTCATTGCAGCATCTACTGAAATAGCTTTGCATACTCGCGACCAAAAGGTTTGAGCATGTTCGACTGGAGAGCGCTATTTTATAATCCCTGAATCCATGATGATTTGCGCAATTTCTTTCGTTTTAGGACTTGCGAGTAGACCCATGACGTCGTTATTGTTTACCATGCGCATCAGCTCAGGATCGTTAGTAAGTCTTTTAAAACGTGGATTTTGTTTTATTGCTTCAACGCGAATAAGCGTTGTCATTACTTCTTGAGTGAGTCGCATCTTGACGGCGGTTTTGTCGGTAACATCAACATCGCCTAGCACATTCGTTTCATCCAATACGCGTTGGACTGTTTTGTTATCAAGTACTGCATTAATTTCTTCGGCCACCATTAGCCCGAGTAAATTTCTTTTTTGTACCATACGCTGAATTTTACGGCTATTTACTAAACGTTGTACATCCGGATCATTTGCGATAGTGATGCCATCTTTTATGCCGCGGGCTGGATTCTTCAATATATAAGAAGCAACGCCAACCAATTGTGGTGTTTTAGGAAATTGATTTGACAGCACAGTATCGATGGAGCCACCAATTAGCTTTTGCGACCAATTGTTAATGGGGTTATTTGGCGTTAATTCGCCTTTTGTTAATGCAGTGGTTGCCATGTTTGCAAACCAGACCAAAATCAAGCCTACACCTACACCAACCAAGCCATTGGCTATTGCGCCAGGAATAGCCAATGTAGATTTGCCATCAGTTAATTTACCTAGAAAATGGAGTCCAACTTTTAGTGTGATTGAAATCACTATTGCGCTAATGACAAATATTGCAAACCCTGCGGCGAAATAGGCGGCAAGTCCCTGAAGTATTGTGTTTTCACTGATCAATGTTGCGCCGTTTGTTGCGAAGGTTACTGAGAGAAAATAGGCACCTATCAAACTCGTGAGTCGGGTTAGCACTAAACCTAGGCCGAGACGATAACCGCGGTAAATAAAGTAAAGTATTACTATTGAGAACAGGGCAATTCCGATCATATATTTGTCCTTTTATGTTGAATGGTCGTTGTTTCTACACAGATTTTAAACATTATCTTACAGACATTCAAAGACTTCCGCTTGTTATACGGTAAATATGCTAACACTGAAGTCAGTAGGCTGGTATAGAATAATGAAAATGATAGAGGTAAAAACAACGTTAAAAGATCGATTTAACTAACTTAATAGGGATTAAATACGCTAAAATAGAGGTAATAATCTTATCTTTGAGCCCTTTAAATTAATGACCTCTGACAATACCACAGTCACAACCCCAGCCAATTTTATAGAGCTGGGCCTTATTCCACCTTTGTTAGCGAGATTAACCGAGCTGGAATACAAGCAGCCAACGCCCATTCAAGCGCAAGCTATTCCAAGTGTGTTAGCGGGACGTGACTTAATTGCAGGGGCAAATACCGGTTCAGGTAAAACAGCCACCTTTGCGTTGCCTATGTTACAGCAATTACACGCGGTAAAACCGTCGGTTAGTAAAGGCAGTAAAGGTAACTATGTTGCGGGACTTATATTGGTGCCTACCCGTGAATTAGCCAAACAAGTTGCTGACAACATTAAATCTTATGCCGTGCATTTTAATGGTGAGATTAAAACGTTTGCAGTTTTTGGTGGGGTATCCGCAAATACTCAAATGCTGGCATTACGTGGTGGCACCGACATTTTGGTGGCAACGCCTGGTCGATTACTCGATTTAATATCAAGTAATGCCATTAAGCTTGATAGGGTTGAAACCTTAGTGCTTGATGAAGCTGATAGAATGTTAAGTTTAGGTTTTACTGACGAGCTGTCTGCATTGTTAGCTTTATTGCCAAAGAAAAAGCAAACCTTACTATTTTCAGCCACTTTTCCTGAACAAGTAAAGGCATTAACCCAAGAGCTGCTTAACAACCCAGTTGAAATACAATTGCAAAGTGCTGACAGTAGCACCTTAGTACAGCGTGTTTTTACCGTAAACAAAGGGGAAAAAACAGCAGTATTGGCACATTTAATTAAGCAAAATGAATGGCGACAAGCGCTTATTTTTGTCAATGCCAAACATCATTGTGAGCACTTAGCTGAAAAACTGGCTAAACGTGGTATTACCGCAGAAGTGTTTCATGGCGATAAAGGGCAGGGCGAGCGTAGTCGCGTGCTTGACGGATTTAAAGCCGGTACGATTGACGTGTTAATTGCAACGGATATCGCTGCCCGTGGTCTAGACATCGAAAAACTGCCTGTGGTAATCAATTTTAATTTACCAAGAAGTCCATCAGACTACATGCACCGTATTGGTCGAAGTGGCCGTGCTGGTGAAGTGGGCTTAGCATTATCGCTTATCGACCATGAAGATTACCATCATTTCAAAGTGATTGAAAAGAAGAACAAAATCTGGCTTGAACGTGAACAAGTAGAAGGCTTTGAAGCCGATGAAGTTATTGTTTCAGACGTAGAAAAACCGATGGCAAAACCTGAAGGCACAGGAAAGAAAAAACGTAAAAAGAAAGCAACAGTAAATGCAGATATTTGGTTGAGAAATTCTTAACCAGAATAGAACGTATGAACTTATACGGTATATACCCGTATAAGTTCAAAGCACGCTGAAACCTGCATCTTGAATGGTAACGGGTATATGTGGTTAAGTTATAATTTTAGCTTAGTTTTTACTGGCTAACTTCTGCTTACTTAATAACGTTACTGTGTGATGTGAACATCAGAGTTAATAGTACAAGCCAAAACTGTTCAAATCGTTATGCTCTGTTACTTGTGTTCCTCCGCCATAGCTATTAAGCCATTAGCATTAACTACAAGTAAATAAGAATGGCCAAAATCGCCTGAGCACAAATCAATAGCATTACTTTCAATAACCAAGTCAGTGCATTTATCAATACTAAGATAATCACTCGCTTGACCAGTTTCAGTAGTTAAAATTTTTGTTGTGCTTTCGCCTATATATACATCCAACTTATCATTAGCAAAGATTCTAACACGATATAAACCATCACGATCAGAGGATACCCTTTTGAATAATGATAAGTTATATTCGTCGTTATTTAACCAAGCAACTGACCAATAATCGCGGTCATCTTTAAGCCTATATTCGATACTCATTTGTTCATCGCGTGAGTTGGTATCTTCTACTGCAAAGCGACTTTCTTGTATACTAAACCATTTATGTCTTAGTTCATCACTATAGTTACCTTGGGTTAATGTCGTTACTTTATGTTTATTATGGTAAACACTGCTTGAATCAGAACTCTCCTTTACATAGAAAGTGACCTGCTTATCTAAGGCATTAATATAGCTAATTGTTGCACTATTATTTGTGAGAGCATCATTATCACAACCAGTTATAGCAAATAGTGCCGTAGCGGTAAGAATGATACTCGCGATTATATTTTTTAGAGATTTCATGTTATCCCTCCATAGAGTAGTAAGAACGGTTCGTTTAATTTTGAATTTATTGTTTTTAACGAACAAAATTATTACTTTTTCAACGCTATAGATCTGTTCATAAAGTGAGAGTTAATTGTAAGAATCTGTAAAATAAGGACTATTAATTAAGAATTAAGAAAGAGCTCGACTATTTAAATACTCAGTTAGAAAACATAAATTCATCGAGTGTTTTTATATGATTTATTATTGAAACCGGGAATAATTCAGCACCCATTAAACTATGCGAACTCACTTATTAGTGAGTTCGCATAGTTTCATTAATGAATCTAGAACTGGTAACTTACACTAAAATCAATGCTGCGAGGTAAGATGTAACGACCATTGTCCAACAGACCTGAATTTCCGCGAGGATCACCTTCGGTTAAACCTTCTTCATCAGTTAGGTTATTCACCGCTAATTGCATTTTCACTTCGTCAGTAAGGTTTACAATGACACCAAGATCAATTTTGGTAAAACCTTCTAATATTAGCGCATCAGTATTAGCATCATCACTGAAACGATCACCTGCTGAAGAAATCGTTCCGTATACGGTTGCATACATGCCATTGTCAAATTCAACATCATAACTTGGCGTGATACGTACTTGCCAATTTGGTAGCCTTTTTGCTTCATTACCAATATTTTCAGGACTACTAGACTCTGTTTGCTCAGTCTCTTGTAGCGTAGCACCTACGGCAACAGAGAAGCCATTATCGGTGAAGAAACTAAAATCAAGCTCTACACCGTAAGCTTCGGTGGTGGTCTCTGATATTGGTGCGCCTGGTCTAACACTGAACTTATCACCAGTAACCTCGTTGAAAAATCCCGTAGCATAAAGTTCAAAATTATCAGACGAATGTTTATAACCTAACTCATATTGAGCAACTTCTTGAGGATCAACCTTACCTTCTCTTAAATCATCAAAGAACGGCATTTTACTACCGTCACTAACACGAATAAAAATGCCTTGTCTTTCAGCAAACATCCAGTTAGCACCAAGAGTCCAAGAAGTGCTTGACTCATCAAAAGAGGTTACTTGATCTAGAGAGCCATCTAAACCCACATCGAGTACATATTCAATCTCATGGTTTTCACGACGCACGCCAGCATCAAGAGTGATAGCATCTGATACATCTAAAGAACCAGCCATGTAAAATGCTGTGGTTTGGCCTTCGCCAATGCTATTGATATCGTAATTCCAACTACAGCCATCTTGATTATCATTACAATCAATACCCGTTAGATTTTCACCGCCTTGCTCAACAACATGATAATCAAAATTACCTAATGCCCACCAATCGTTAGATGAATAAGTTGAGTGATAAAAACCACCAGTAACGCTGCCTTTATCAAAGGTTTTTGTTAAGATAAAATCATTGGTAAAGGCTTCAATTTCCTTGAGAACAACCCAACCACCAATCATTTGAACATCGGTATCACCATCATAAACAGTACCTGTAGCAAGACCTGTGGCAGAAACTCCGTTATCAGCTACTGTTGATAATTTAACCGCGCCATCTTGTGGTAATAAACCATAGGTATCAGCATCACCCTTGGTATAACTGAAACGATCAACGAGAGTCCAACCATTGTCTAAGGTTAAATCAATGCTACCGCCAGATACGGTACCAACCCAGCCGCGGCCTTTACCAAAATCAAAAACTTTAGACTCGCCATCTCCAAATTCAATTTCCTGTAGACGATTCGCGGTACCTATTTGAGTATAGCTAGCGTCAACGCCATCAACAGTTAACGGTGCTGGTACATACCAGGTGCCATGGTCATCAGTACTGCGTGTATAAAGGTTAATTTTACCATTATCTAATTCCTTAGTAATATTAATGGTAAATTGTTTGCCTTTTTCAGCATTAAAACCAGCATCACGAGCGCCTGGTGAGCTTTTAATGTAACCGCCCATCATAAAGTATAAGTCATCAGCTAATTGACCACTAACAACACCATCTAAACGTTGTAAACCATAATCTGAAGTTGAATATTTAATTGAGCCTTCAGTATCTTCACTACCTTCTTTTAATAAAAAGTTAGTGGTAAGGCCGGGCTGCCCATTAGATAGTACTGGGTTAGTACCACCACGTAGTGCTTCCATAAATTCAACGGTGTCGTCTAAACGAAATAAGGTTGAATTTTCTAGAAAAGAAAGTGTTGGTGGTGGAAAAATAGGTGCGCCTTGCAGCTGCACAGTCAGGTATGGCGCATCACCACCACCAGGAAAACCACGAACAAATACATTGGCGCCAGAAACACCACCTGAGCTTTCAGCCCAAACACCCGGTACCGCTTTAAACAAATCCGCCGTGCTTTTCGGAGCTATTTTAGCCATGTCATCTTCAGAAAAAGAGCTAATAGCAAAACTTGCTTCTTCTTTTGGGACAGCCTTACCTGTTAGTGAACCCGTAACAACAATTTTTTCAATGTTGTCATTTTCCTCATCATTAGTGACTTGGTCTGCAGCTAATACATTATTTGCTTGGCAAACTAATGCTAACGCGATGCTTATAGTTGATAGTTTGAAATTTTTAGTCATGTTTTATGTCCTCTATTCTGATAATAGCAGTTGCCTTATCAGTTAATAATTTTGTTGATTACATTTCCTTCCCCACAATCAATATAAAACTGAATGCAAACGTTTGCAAGATGTTTTTTGCAAACGTTTGCATTTATATCGTGCTTTAAATTGCAATACGCGCTAATTATGTAATAATTCCTGAGCGTTTTAAGCCCAAAAAAGTATGCTGTGAAATATACCGCAGAATCAACCTAGGAAATAAGCACAATTGGCTAATGACAATAAATTAACTTTGGCGGGGCTAGCAAAGCTAGCGGGTGTTTCAACGTCAACAGTATCAAGGGCTTTAAAAGATAATCCCTTGATAAAAAAAGAAACACGAGAAAGCTTACAGACGTTAGCTAAAGAGCATAACTTTAGTTTGAATCGAGCTGCAAGTCGTTTACGCACTCAAAAAACCAATGTGGTTGCGGTTATTTTAAATCTAATTGATGACACGGATCAGAGTATTAGTGATCCGTTTTTACTTAAAGTGGTTGGCGATTTAAATCAAGAACTTAACAAGAATGGCTATGAACTATTGTTGTCTAATTCGCAAATGGCAAATGACGATTGGGCTAATTACTTTATTAGTAGCAGTAGGGCTGATGGTATTATCGTTATTGGTCAGGGTAAAAGTACCACTCAGGTAGAAAAAGTCGCTAAATCCGGTGCGCCTCTAGTGGTTTGGGGCGCCCCAACAGTACAGTCAAACTATGCCGTAGTTGGCAGTAATAATGATTTGGGTGGCTATATTGCTACACAACATTTAATTGAAGGTGGTTGTAAGCGTATTCTTTTTCTAGGTGATCCTGAACATGCTGAAATGAGTGAGCGCTATCAGGGCTATAAAAGAGCGTTAAAAGAAGCTAAGCTCGATTCTTCAACAGAGTTGACATTATCTTGTGACATTACCAGTAAAGTGGCTTATGAGAAAATAGGCGAAGCAATTTTAGCAAAAGGCTTGTTTTTTGATGGCATAGTTTCTACCAGTGACATGGTGGCTTTAGGTGCTTTGAAGGCGTTAAAAGAGCGATACATTAATATTCCTAATGATGTTGGTATTATTGGCTTTGATGACATTGCTATGGCTGAATTGTTCCATCCATCACTGAGTACCATTAAACAAGATACTAAATTAGCCGCTAAACTAATGGTTGAGCAATTGTTAAAACAATTTAATGGTCAAGCGGCTAAATCTGTAGTGGTAGACATTGAACTTATTAAGCGAAAATCTACCCGATCGAGTTAAGCTCTCGTTAATTTCATTATATTTGGGATTTACGGCAATTAAAATGCAAACGTTTGCATTTTAATTTTATTGGTTATACACTAACTAAAATTATCATAAAAGATGAGTTACCTATGTCTCGACTAATCACGATAAGTGCTATTGCTGTAAGCTATTTTGTTTTTGCCATTTTACTAAATAGCGTTGGTACAGTGATCCTTCAATCCATTAATAGCTTTGGTATTAGTAAGCCAGAAGCGAGTACTTTAGAGGGGTTTAAAGACTTATCAATTGCTTTTGTGTCCTTTTTTATTGCATCAATTATTCCTAGAATTGGTTATAAAGTTACACTAATGATTGGTTTGTCATTGGTTACGCTTGCTTGTTTGCTCACTCCAATGGTCGGCAGCTTTTGGGTGATCAAGTTACTATTTGCCTGTATTGGCGTTTCATTTGCGTTAGTGAAGGTGTCGGTTTACTCGATTATTGGTCAGTTATCACCATCAGTAAAAGCACACTCGTCATTACTTAACACCATTGAAGGCATCTTTATGTTGGGTAGCCTGTCAGGCTATTGGTTATTTAGCTTTTATGTCGACCCTAATATGACCACGTCTACCGATTGGTTAGGTGTGTATTATCCGCTTGCGGGAATGATAGCTTTAACATTAGTACTCGTTGCTTTTTCGTCAATCGAGAAAGCTGAAATAAACAGCACCAATGAAAGCATGATAAGCAGCTTTATCCATATGATTAAAATGAGCTTTCAGCCCTTAGTGTTGGTGTTCGTTGTATCCATATTTTTATACGTATTAATTGAGCAGGGCATTGGTACTTGGCTGCCAACTTTTAATAATGAGGTATTAGGTTTACCCAGTAATGTTAGTGTTCAAATTACTAGTATTTTTGCCGCTGCGCTCGCTATTGGGCGATTATTAGCAGGGCAAGTTTTACGCGTAATTCACTGGTACCCCTTGTTAAATATTTGCTTAACGGCGATGGGCTTGATCATTATTGTACTATTACCGTTAACTGAACTTACGTCAACAAACACTGTTAACAGTATTTTTGATGCACCCGCTGTTGCTTATTTATTACCACTGATTGGTTTAATGATGGCACCCATTTACCCGGTACTTAATTCAGTCATGTTAAGCAGTTTAGCGCGTTCTAAACATGCGGCAATGACAGGTTTAATTGTTATTTTCTCTGCGTTAGGTGGTACTACGGGCTCAATCATTACCGGTTATTCATTTCAGGAATTTGGTGGGCAATCAGCCTTTTATTTGTCACTAATTCCCATGGGACTTATTTTGATTAGTCTCTACTTTTTCAAAAATTCAACACAGAAAATGCTTGATATAAAATTGACAAAGGAAACGGTATAGAATGAATAACACTTATAATAAAGCTTCAAAAGTGCAAGAAAGCTTGAATTTTTTTGACAGTGAGCTATTTAAACAAGTACAAATGGGCGGCATTTTTCCTGACAGTAAAACCTTTGCAGATGCCATACCCAAGTTACCGATAGAAGAGATAATAGCAAAATATAATTCAACCAAGCTCAATAATAACAAGGTTAACATTGTCGATTTTGTCGAAGAAAACTTTTTTATACCTAAGATGAACGAAATTGTTGTTGAACAGCAAAATGTAGATATTAACAAACAAATTGAAGTTTTATGGCAAGCATTGAAAATGCCTGCCGATAGTCAGTTAAATAGCTCGCTTTTGGCACTTAATAAACCCTATATTGTACCCGGTGGCCGCTTTAGAGAAATATATTATTGGGATAGTTATTTTACGGCTTTAGGATTAATTGAATCGGCTCAAGTTGATCTTGTTGAATCAATGCTTGAAAATTTTGTTGATTTACAAGCACGTTACGGTTGCATTCCCAATGGCAATCGCAGTTACTATTTATCGCGCTCTCAACCACCTATTTTAGGTTTGATGGTTGAATTGCTTTTACCTTTTAAGGACGATAAAGAATCATTTTTGAGAAAATACATTATGGCGATTGAGTCTGAGTATCAATTTTGGATGCAGGGGAGTGATGGTTTAACTGATAGTTACTCTCAACACAGACGTGTTGTGAAAATGCCCGATGGTAGCTTTTTAAACCGTTATTGGGATGATAGTGCTACACCCAGGCCAGAGTCTTATCGTGAAGATATAGAGCTACTACATGAGTCAATCCCAGAAAATGCCAGTGAGTTTTATCGAAATATTCGTGCAGCTTGTGAGTCTGGTTGGGACTTTAGTGCTCGGTGGTTGGCTGACGCTCAGTCGTTAGCATCTATTCGTACAACCAGAATTTTACCGATAGACTTAAATTGTTTGCTATATAAACAAGAAACATTGCTGTGTAATTATTATCTAGCGCTGGGTAACAAAGAAGCTAGTGCAACTTATCACCATTGTGCCTCTAAGAGGAAAGCTGCTATTAATCGTTATATGTGGTCGACCAAGCGCGGTTATTTCATGGACTACGACATAGATACCCAAAGTCAAAGTTCAGTGCACTCCTTAGCGGGTGTTTTACCGTTATTTGTGAAATTAGCCAGTTCAAACCAAGCACAGCAAATCAGTAGTATTGTAGAAAATCACTTTTTGCAACCAGGCGGCTTAATAACTACGACTATTAAAAGTAACCAGCAATGGGATGCCCCTAATGGTTGGGCGCCATTGCACTGGTTTGCAGTTCAGGGCTTACAGCAATATAACCAAAAATCGCTAGCCCAAACAATTAAAAATCGCTGGCTTAATACGGTTGAGAGTTACTTCAATAAAACGGGGAAGTTGATGGAAAAATACAATGTATGCCAGCAATGTGATAAAGCAGAAGGTGGTGAGTACGACGTTCAAGAAGGATTTGGTTGGACAAATGGGGTTTATCAAGCGCTTGCTGCAAATAAAGATGAGTGTTAATTGGTAGGCGAACATTTATTTAAAGAGTTTTAAAAAATAGGCTACAGATTATATTGTCTGTAGCCTATTGTGCGTATTATCCCACATGAATTTTCATTGTTACTTCATTGAACCGCTAATTCACTTATTAGCAAATCAGCGGCTGCGCCTCAACCATCTACTAGTAACATTTTAGCCGCAAGTACAGCAACCTTTGTTCGTCATCCCCGTGGTGTATTAGTCGGGGATCCAGTTTCTAAAAGACAATGGTTCTTCGATCAGAGACTTCGAAGATGACGATTTTTATATTTTTTCTTTGCTTACAAATCAACAGCTTAACTTCATGTTGCTTAGGAGCGTATAGCTCCACAAGACCATAACACCGCTAGATAATATTCACGTTATTCATTTCAGACTGATAAACAGGACGCCTTACCATTGCATGGTTATACAATGGTTAGAAAATGGCTAGGCAAGAGTCATCACTAATTTTCTTACTAATGATTTATTGTTGAAATAGGTAAGCAGCTGCGCCTAATAGCCCAGGTTGCTGTTCAGTAATAACATAAGTAGGAGCCTGCAAAGTAATATTCGATAAACGACCTTTAGTTTCAAAGCGCTCTCTAAATTTACTTGCTTTAAGGAAATCAATAAAACGGGGCACTATGCCACCAGCAATATAAACGCCACCTTGGCTATTCATCGTTAAGGCTAAATTGCCAGCAAAACTGCCTAATGTTTGGCAAAATATTAGCAAGGTTTGATGGCAAACAGGACAAGTGTTGTCAACACCTTGCTTACTAATTTCTTGTGCAGATAAGTGTGGTTGTTGCTCATCATCGTCTTTATTAACTAATGCTTGATAAATTTGCTCGATACCATAACCAGAAAGTAATTGTTCGTATGAAACTCTTTTTTTAATGGTATTTATATACCGTAATACAGAGATTTCTTGCTCGCCAATTGGAGCAAAATCAATATGACCACCTTCACCACTAACACAGTGCCAACGGCTTACACCAGATGTCGTTACAGGTACTAAATTAGCAACACCTAGCCCAGTACCTGGGCCACAGACTGAAATAGGTTTATCAGCAACCATTTCTCCGCCACCAATTTTGATTTTCTGCTTATCGTTCAACAAAGGAATTGCCATAGCAATAGCGGTGTAATCATTAATTAGCGTTAAACTGTTTAGTTTTAATTGCGCTTTTAAATCAGTTTGTGAAAACTGCCACGGTAAATTGGTCATTGAAATTAAATCATTATCAACTGGGCAAGCTATGGCTAAACAGGCATTGATAACTAAGTCATTTAGCTGTTTTGTATCAATATATAACGCAAGAATATCGACTAAGTTGGCAAACTTAGCACATCGATAAGTTTCAATCTCTTTATAGTTTGTTTTGCAAGATTTATCGGCAAGTGCTATTCGGATGTTTGTACCACCAATATCGGCAATTAAGTTAATGGTATTTGTTGCTAATGTGTTCATTATAAAAGATTACCTAATTAATATATTTTACGATGCGTTAACATTAATTTTATTGATATTTTAAAACGAATGTCATTTTTTAATGCGGGATAACTGAAGTTACCTCTCAATTTTTCATCTCAACATCATTGCTACTACTGTGTTAAGTCTGTTTTTGTATAGCATTAACAGATAATAACTCAAAAAACTTTTGCTTGTTAGCTTGAAACATTTCACCGCCATTTTCATACTTTTATTTGCGCTACTCTTGTCTATTTTATTAGTTGACGATTAGAATCATTACAAGGTAGAGAGCCGCTAATAAAATCAATGACACTAAACAACGTCTACGATAATCAATACCTAACGAATTCAGTAAGCGAGGAACAAATAAAAAGTTGAAAGGGTTAAAAAGAGTTTGAAAGTTAAGAATGGCAACATTAGTTTTGCGACCACGATAGACCATCTTAGAAAAGAAATAGAGAAAACGAAATAACAATACCGGAAAACTAATGAATATCAGCAATGTTAATGACAGCTCCAGTGACATTTGCAGCTCTGACATTGAAACCGAAAGGCCTTTATCCCAAGCTTTTGCTAAGGAAGGTGTGAACCAAATAAGCATAAATATGGCTTGTAATAAAGAAAAAACGATAAACAATAAAGCATAACGAAATAATCGCTGCCCATTAATAACAATGTGTTTCATTGTCCACTCCTTCAACCTAGCTAGAATTGAGCTTGTTCATAATTACGCTATAGTAAACGGCTAAATTATTAGTATATACGCACTTTGAATTATAACGAGTATAATCATTAACCAATAGCATCAATATTGTTAATACCAATACAAATAAATATGTGCTCATTCTTGATGGGCTAAATATTCCAATAACGTCGTTGCTTTCAATCACACACGCCAGCTATTGCTCAATCAAGCGCCTAGTTCTTGAAAACTTATCCTCATTAATATTTGATCACTAACTTACTGGTATTGGTATAACTAAGGCTTACATTTCTGTAACCCTTTCTCATTTATGTTCTCAAAGCAGCTTTGCTGTTATCACATACCTTTCATTACTGTTATTGTCGACATCACTACTGAAATCAGCAAAAGGGTAGCAAGTTATCAAAACTAACTGAGAATCATTTGCCAAAACGGGTAGCTCACCTGAAGAGGCATCAACAATATCAATCGCTTCAACTTGGTAAAGCTGGCTTTGACCATATTTGTCAGCTAATGAAATTATATCGTTCATAAGTACTTCCTCTAAAAATGAAAAGTGGCTATCTCTATGTCCTGCAACAACAAAAGGCTGAGCACTTTGGGCTTGATTAAAAGGGGCGACAGCACCTGCCGAAAAAGCTAATGTAGTAGGATCGCCGCCGTTCAGCACAACAACACTTTTGTTTAAACGTTCAAATGAAAGTTTGGCAATGGGGTAGGTGTCAGCCCACGGCCAAGGTTTAACCTTTTGTTGTAAATAAACTGATTGATACCAGCTATAACTGATTAACTTATGCGACAACCAGCCTTTGACAGGTAGCCAGCTAGCATGTAGGCAAAGCAAACTGCCGGTAATAAGCAACGCTGTTTTAATGCTGCCTTTTATTCTCATGGGCGACGACTCACCATCTTTAAATAGCTATTAACCAGCCAAGTAAATTCACTAAGCTTCACAAATACTAAGCCCAATAATATTATTGCTAGGCCAATCATAAACTGTAATTGCCAACCAATTGCTGTTTTAGGCATGGCTACCATTAAACTCTCATGAGCTTGAATAACTTTGCTTTGATCTTTTTGAATACGTGATTTTTGTTCAGGCGATAAGTTGTTTTTTGAGAGTAAAGACGAATCGTCTAGCTGCTTTTCTACCGCAATAAAACTGGTGTAAGGGGATATTATTTGATGATTAAGCGATGTGGCAATAACTTGCGATTTTACCTGCTCTTTATTTGCCCCAATAATAAGGCTGTCGAGTAAACTTTCTATTTTCCTTCGTGCCCACAGTGACGATACTCCTTTTGATGACTGGTTATCATTAACAATTAACTGTTGGTACCAAGGTGTAGAAGCAGTGTCACCGGCTAATTGAATACTACTAATAGGAAACTGTGACTTAAGTGCTATTTGTAGCGGCTCACCAAAATATAAATCAGGAATTTTTTTAGGATAAACTTCAACTAGCTGATGAACTTGGCTATCGAGCGTTAAGTTAATATTACTGATTGCCGGTTGGCTTATTTTGGTCATAAAGTTAGTCATTTTGCGTTGTACTTCATTATGGTTTTGAATAAACACATAACTTCCTCTGCCAAATTGAGCCGCTTTTTTCATAAAATAACCGTTGGGGGCTGCGCCTATTCCTACGGTATATAAACGAAAGTCCCCTTGAGCATTGTTAAGTAATTGCATCAGTTCAAATTCATTTGAGACTGCGCCGTCAGTTATAAAAACTATTTGGCGAATTGCTTTTGTTGACTGCTCTTCATTTTTCTTCATTATTAAAGCGTTACTTAGTGGACGGTACATTTGCGTACCACCATCGGCACTTAAGTCATCAATGAATCGCTGCGCTTTACTGATATTTTGCGCTGAAGCCATTTTGGTGATCGGGAATAGTAATTGGGTTTCATCATCAAAAGCGATGATATTGAAACTGTCTTTCTTGGTTAGTTGTAGTAGGGCAAGTTGCAAACTAGTTTTCGCTTGTTCCATTGAGCCTCCTTGCATTGAACCTGAGGTATCAATAATAAAAATAATATCTCTTTCAATCACTTGCGCTGCTGCTGTTTTTGGTGGAAAAAAGGTCAGTAAAGTGTAATGCTCACCTGATACTTCTTGGGTAAAACTACTGACTTGAGGCTGATTACTTGCTAATAACTGCCAACTTAAATCAAAGCTTTTATTAGACACAATATGTGTTTTATTTAAGGTAATAATGTAAGCGTTTTGCTCGCTATTTAATTCGCTTGTTTTTATTTTATGGCTGTCACTGAAAATTGCAGTAATGGGGATACCGGAGTTTAATGCAATATTTATTGATGACTGGCTACGCGCAACTGATTGTGAGTTGGGGTACGGAAAACTGGTAGTTGATATTTTAAATGGCTCAGGTAAATACTTGTCTAGGTGTTGGTACGAAGAATTGTGTGAAGGCTTGTACAAGTGAGCAGGCGAGTTTGAAGATGATGATGTAGGATGCTCAGCATATGATTGACTAGTTGTTTTTGGTTGGTATCGTTGCGTCATAGCGAGTGGCAGTCGTAAGTTAAATTTACCGTTAAAAAAAGACACAGGCATGATAAGTTTTAGCGTAACCACTACGGTTGATTGCGCAGGAATATTCGCTATTTTGTTAGTAAATAAATTAGGACGATGTTGCTCTACTAAGCTTGCTTTTCTTCCTTGTTTTTTGGCTTTTTGGTAAAGTGCTTTTGCTGTTTTTTTTTCCATTATTTCGCCAACAATTTCTTTATCACCCACTTTTACTATTAGTTGTTTTACTGCTGAGTTTTCAGGTAATGGAAACTGATACTTACCCTCTAACGCGATAAAATGGGGGTTAACGAAGGTTTGTTTTATTTCTGCATAAGCAACTAAACCATTAATTTCAATATTGGCTTCAATATCAACTGGTAGAGTTGCACGCATAGCGGGATTTGGGTGGTCGAAAAGTAATTGCGGGCCATGAATCAGGGAATTATTACTGTATATTTTTTCTTTAATATATAGTTGACTACTTTGCGCAAAAGGTACGAAAAACAGTGCCAGTAAAACAAGTGAAATGATAAGTAATAATATCATAGATAATTTTAACCAATTATTACGTCTGTTTTTTCGCTGTTGTCGGTAATAATATGAGTCTTGATAATCAATAAGGTGTAGTTTTTTTTTAGAAGTAAACATTGCTTGCCCTTGTATTCAGATGATACAAACTATTTAAGCAAAGCAATGAGTGTTAGCAGTGTCAGCTTAAGGGCAAAGTACTGACAAAATATGGCGAAAAGATGGCGGGTGAACTATTTAATGTAGACACTTTTATCTTATAAAAACGAATTAATTCAGAAAATGATATGTTGCGCTTGACCATAAAATACTATTAATAATGACCTATCTCTTTATTTTTCCAGGCGGTTATTAAATAAGACGAAATAGAATCACCACTACTTAACTTAAATTGATGCTTTTCATTATTAGCTTCAGTATTAGTACTGGCATTAATACCGCCATTAGTTCCTTTAGCAAAGCCTGCTAACTGTGCGCGAGAAAACCATTGGCAATCTTCTAAATCGTCTTTGGTAATATCAATGGTGGTTGAGGTGGCAACGGCAGTAAAACCTAACATTACTGAGGCTGGAAATGGCCACGGCTGGGACGTTATATATTGAGGATCTTCAACAACAACCGCAGTTTCTTCCAAAACTTCTCTTATTACTGCTTCTTCTAGTGTTTCTCCGGGATCAACAAAACCAGCTAATGTTGAATACATGCCCGCTCTCCATTTGGCATTACGCCCTAATAAACAGCGTGCGATACCATCAGGAAACATGTGCTCTACTAGCATAATAACCGCAGGGTCTGTGCGCGGAAATGTCATATTACGACACTCTGTGCAGCGCCTAGCGTGTCCGGCCTCAACAGATCTACTTGCGTTACCACATTTACCGCAATGTTGATGGGTTGTGTGCCAATAAACCAACGCCTTAGCTAATGCTTGAATCGACGCATTGAAGACGGTTAAATGGGGTGTGGCTTCGCGAAGATTTAGCCACTGACCAAGATTAAGTAATTGTTCTTGGGTTGAAAAACGTAATTTTTCAAAATCTATCGCAAACAAAGACTTAACACTTGAAGATGCGGATGACTCCGACCCTTTACCCAAATCTCCTTTACCCAAATAAATGCAACTATCAATAGATAAACTATCAAGTTGTAATTTAGATAAATAAAGTGGCGTAAAAGTATCATCATGAGAAAATAGGCTCATGCCGTCATTAATAACACAAAATAATGTATCTTGATGAGCATACTCTGTTGTTAACCAGCGTTTATTTTTACGTTGATTAGTGCATCGGTCAAGCGGCATATTAGCGTACGTCAAACTCATACATTATCCTTTTTAATTTGGCTGGCCCATTTTAGCGACCATTCTCCAAGTGGAGCAACGATTGAAAACAACTCTAGTCCTGATACTGTTAACTGATAACCACTTGGTGTTGATTCAACTAGTTTTAACACTTTTAATTCTTTTAAGCGGGTGTTCAATAAGCTTGGCGAAATTTGCTCACAACGCTGTTGTAACTCTCTAAAGGTTGCACTACCTTGGCTTAGTTGCCAAACAATGCCCAAGGCCCATGTACGACCAAGTAAGTCGAGTAGCGCCATAATAGGCTTACCCGTTGTAGAACCTCTAACTTGCTCACCTGGCATAGGTATCGACATACGTCCTCCTTAGTAATCAACATAACGATGCTACAATATTAGTAGCGGTATTGCTAGTAGTCAATACTGAGACCATTATTTCCAACTTAGAAAGTAAAATTATTTGTTGGTTATTAACATTTGTTAAATGCTAATATTTGCCCCCAGCGTTTAAGTATAAAAAAAACAGCTAATTAATCCCCTTAATATGGGCTAAGCAAGGAACAGAGTGTGATTTCAAAAAAAGTAAGAGAGTTATTTGTCTCATTAATGGAAGCATCAGATGATTCTCTAGTAACCTATGATGTTGAAACTGAACAATACAATGGCTGTTTTAATAGCGGAGTAGTTGATAAATATATTGAATTAGGCGCGCTAGAACTGGTTGAAGGAGGTAGTGGCACCACAACGATCCTCATTAATAACAGAGATGATTTTTTAAGTTCTTTCGCTGCTGGCGCCAGAGAGGCTAATAACGGCAGCGATCAGTCTTATGCCGACTACAATGCCAACCCGTTTGCCTTTTCAGTTGGCTATGAGCATTTCCATCAACTAGCCAAGAAAAAACGGCCGGTAAGTGGCTACATATGCCATGGTTTTGAAAATCAAGATACCGGGTTAATACATCAACAATAATGCGACCAGACGCTGTTATAAATAACGATAACGGCATATGTTATTTAAGAATTAATAAAGCTAACCATGGATGGTTAATCGGGAACCCAACGCCTGAAAGATACATTACTTTGATTTAAATGGTTTATTAATATCAATTCAACGTTTAACTGGATTTGAGTTTGTTTTTGTTATTTATGTTAGATTTATTGTTGAATATGATGGTTAATCAAATTTATTTGTGAATGCAGTTTGTATTTCAAAGAATATTTAGATTATACTGTTTTATATGGTTATAAAGGTGTTTTTATTGGAGTGTATGATGGGTAACGATATAGATGCAGCTGTTGAGACGCTTAGTAAAGTTCAAAACATGCTAAAAAATGTTTCAACAGAGATGAATAAATCGAAAAATTTATTTAAGCTTGCTGAACTAGGGACTTATGTTGAGCGCTTTTGTGCGGATAACGTCTTACAAAAAAGAGATCTTTGCCTGCTTGCTGATATTTCATCAACAACGCTGACCAACACACTCAAAAACCCTGAAAAAGCGTCAATGTCAACGGTGTTATCCATTGGTGAAATCGTAGGGTTTGAATTACTCATAGGACGTAAAAATGATTAAGCCAAACCGGCAAGGGCATATCTACTGTAACGGAACGCTTGCTGGATTGTTGCAAGAATTCACTGATCTTAAAGCGGAGCGTTACCGTTTTACCTATGATAAGAGCTATCTTATTAATGGTGCGCCAATAGGTTATAGCTTCCCTCTGACCGAAAACCCCTTTGAGTTTGACTCCTTCCCAACGTTTTTTGCCAACCTCATATCTGAAGGGTGGTTACGCACTCATCAAGCAAAAAGAGCCAGACTTGATAAAACAGATTCATTTGGTTTGCTCTTAGCAAACGGCAAAGAATTAATTGGTGCAATTTCAGTTACTCCCGAACCTTTAAGCTTGTGATCTGATTGGTCGCAGGAAAAATATAGGAATAATCATGGCATGTAAGGGCAGTTTAAAAGAGACGAGTGATAAAAACCTTCAAAATGGCTATTCAAAAGCCCACCTTAAATCTATGTACGGTACAACTAAGCCAGTAACCATTAAAGGTACGTCCGAAAGCTTCACTGATATGGTGATTGACCATACTGTTGGTACCTCTATATCGGGTGTGCAACGAAAAATGTTTATGATACTTGAGCAAGGTATATTAGTACCGAGCAATCAAGGTGAGTATATTGTAAAACCTACTCCCAAAGGATTGCTACAATTGTCTGAAAATGAACATGCCATTATGAAAATTGCCGAACGGGTTGGTTTTCATGTCGCTAAATGCTCAGTTGCTCCCTTTGAAGATGGTGAACTTGCCTATGTTACTAGGCGTTTTGACTTAACCGATAATAAAAAGGTAAAAATTTTTGTCGAAGATGGTGCCAGCATTTGTGATGTTCATCCTATGCACAAAGGTAACGATGCACTTTCTTATGAAAACGCCATCAAGAAAATGGTAACCGCGTGTGGTGGGGCAATTGCGCACTCTGTTTACGCAGTAAAGCATGTACTATTTTCCTATCTGGTGGGCAATAATGGTTTACACCTTAAAAATTTCGCACTAAAAAGAGCGCCAACGAGCAAATCTAATCTAATGGATGGCTTTGCTCCCTTGTATGACCTATTAAGCACAGCGCCTTACCCAGACTACGACCAAGAATACCTGTCATTATCATTATTACAAACTGAAACAGAAGGGGACTTTAGCGCTAGTTATGAGGCTTATGGTTATTATACAAAACATGACTTTATGTTGTTGCTCGAATTTCTTGGGGTAAAGCCTAGCATTGGCGAGAAAATCATTTTAGAGCTCGTCGCAAATGTTAGCAAAATATCTTTACAAGTATTGCACCTTTCAAGTTTACGGGACGAAATGCAGAGTACTATGATGACCCGTATTACCAATAGGTGTGCTGCAATTGAAAGAAAGATAATTGCGTAGAGTTTGAAACAGGGGATCCCAACCTTGTAATCCCCATATTGCCCTGAATCCAATGTCTAAAAGGCTTGTTTTTTTATCCTAACTTAGCGGTGCCAGCAGCGATCCTAAAATATCATCGGTTAAGCTCAGTTTTTTATCACTCACTTCTTCTGATAATAATGCCTTGGCTAGCTCGGCTTTATTTTGCTGTATTTTCAGAATCTTTTCTTCGATTGAATTTTCAATAATATATTTGTAAACAAAAACAGGTTTGTCTTGGCCAATTCGATAAGCCCTGTCTGTGGCTTGGTTTTCTACCGCAGGGTTCCACCAAGGGTCAAAATGAATAACCGTGTCGGCTGCTGTTAAGTTCAAACCCACACCACCTGCGCGCAAGCTAATTAAAAATACTGGCACGTCACCGCGTTGAAACTTATCAACTACCTCTTGACGTTTAGTGGTTGCGCCGGTTAATTTAACAAAACCAATATTCGCGGCCACCAGCTCTTCCTCTATCAAAGCAAGCATGCTGGTAAATTGTGAAAAGATCAATATTCTACGGCCTTCATCAATTTGCTCAGGCAGCGTTTCCATTAAATAATCAAGCTTAGCAGATTTGTTTACTTTTTTAGCGCCTTCAAGTGATAATAACTTAGGGTGATTACATACCTGTCGCAACTTTAATAACGCATCTAAAACTTCTATTTGACTGCGCTTTAAACCTTTGTCAGCAATGATATCCTTTAAGCGACTGTCCATGGCTAAACGTACTGATTCATACAGCTCGGCTTGTTGACCTTCAATACGCAAGGTTTGAATTATTATCGTTTTAGGCGGTAATTCAGTGGCTATTTTATCTTTGGTTCTACGTAATATAAACGGCTTAATACGTTGATTTAATAACTGCTTACGCTCTTGCTCGCCATGTTTCTCAATCGGTGTTCTAAACAGTTTGGCAAATTGCCTTTGTCCGCCTAAAAACCCGGGCAGTAAAAAATTAAATTGCGCCCAAAATTCGCCTAAATGATTCTCCATCGGCGTACCGGTTAAGCACAATTTATGCTGCGCTTTAAGTGATAGAAACGCTTGGTATAATTTAGTTTTTGGATTTTTTATATAGTGCGCTTCATCAAGAATAAGGTAATAAAACTTTTGCTGACTATAAAGATCTAAATCTTTAGTGATCAGGGCATAACTGGTAATGATTAAATCAACCTGATTTTCGCTACTTTCATTACCTTCACGCTTTTCAAGGCAACCGAAGTGCTGATGACGTTTACTACCGTGTAATACTTGATAAGAAAGTTGTGGGGTAAATTTTTCAATTTCATTAGCCCAGTTAAAAATAACACTGGTGGGCGCAACAATTAATACTGGCTTAGTCAAACGGCCTTGCTGTTTTTCAATTAATAAGTGCGCCAAGGTTTGAATGGTTTTACCCAAGCCCATGTCATCAGCCAAAATACCGTTTAATTGATACTCCCGCAAAAACTGTAACCAGTTGAGGCCTTGATGCTGATAGGCTCTTAAGGTCGCGTTTAAACCTGTCGGCAGTGCAACCGTGGTTACTTGTTGAAAATCTCTCAGTTTATCAGCCAAGGCTCTTAACTTACTTGTGCCTGTTGCTATCATTCCTTGGTCATCTAACATGGATAACGTTTGATGTCCTTGATAACGCGATAGCTCCATAGTGCCATCTTTATTTAACGCGTTAGGCATAAAGAGTTCAATAAACTGCTTTAAAATGGGCTGTACGCTTTGATAACGCAAAGCAACAAACTCACCATTGTCTAAGTCAACATAAATAGGGGTGTCGGGGGCAATAAGCGGTTCTTTTTCGTTAACGCCTTCTTCGTGATTAACATCTTCATGATCAACCTCGTCACGATTCACATTTTCGCGATCAACTTTGCCACGGTCCAAGAGTACCGATCGAGGTAATTGTTCAATAGCACCCAACAAAATTGGAAACGCAGGCATTTTTTTACCATCAATGGTCAAGTTTAACCCTAAGGAGAAAAAATCATGGTCATCGGTTTCAATCACTTCTGCATCAAATATGCTGTCGGTGGCGAGCGATTTATAATAAAAAGCATCAGCAAAGCTAATATGCCAGCCTAAACCTTTAAGTAAGGGGACTTCTTGATCTAAAAACTGATGCCAAGCATAGCGGCCTTGCAACAGCATTGAAAATTTAGGGGTTTTATCGGTAAGTAAAGCGTCTTTATTCAAATACTTGGCATTAATAAAATCGTAACGCTTAGGGATAGGCACAGGGCTAAATTTTAATCGGGTCAATTTATCAATAACCGCTTGTTCAAAGGCTAAATCGCGATAAATCTTTACCTTACTTGAACTCTCGCTTGAGTTCTCTTTTTCATCTTCATCCTCACTATCAGTTAACCCTGCTGGTATAACCGTAACACTCTCATTATGCGGATTAACTAAATTGCCTTGATAGGAAAAATTAACCTTCACATTACCCGCTTGTGGATTTTTTTCTAAGGGGGTAGAAAAGTGCAGATACACTTCGGGTTTGGTTAGGTCTTGTGAGAACTGTGTTTTGGGTTTAGGCAAGCGTTGCACCGCATCACCTAACGACATCGACAGCTTATTCAATACCCAGGGTAATTTATCTTCTTCAAAAATGGGGGCGTTGAGTAAGTCAGCTTCAAAGTCACAGCGAGTATTGGTATTAATTTTTCCGAAGCAATTTTTTTCTTCATCATAAAAACACAGGGGTTGAGCTTTGATAATTTGAATACTGCTTGAGGGCTTATTAAAAACCAGCTGTAACGTATGTAAATTGTTATCCATAGCTATCCATTGCCACTGGGCTTCTATGGGCTCACTTAAGGTAATGGCTTGGTCTAAGTTAAAGTGTGTATGCCAAAAACAGCGATTTGTTTTAATAATCTGTGCAAATAAATCAAAATACTTAATGTCATCGCCAAATTGGTTAGTACGCATAAGCTCGGTAATTATCGCCACATCTTCGTTAGTCGCATAGGCACTATTAATTAACGTATTCGCAGTATATTCACTGCCAAGGGAACTACTCCAGCCGCCACTTTTTTTGGCTCGCGTTGATTTTATCGCCAAGGTAAAATAATCGTCTTCGTTAAAACTGTTAGGTTTTAAAAAGTACAATAACGATTTTTGCTGAGGATTGGGTTGGTATCTACTGGGCTGAGCTTGAAAGTGACTAAGCCATCTATCAATAACTTTTTCAGGAGTGGCAATACTGTTTCTATCAAAATGTTCATGAATAAAACACTGCGCCAAGGCGGCACCATGTTTACAGTCACGGCCAACATAACAATCACAATAACTGGCAATACCATCATTTTTAATATTTAGCACTAAACGCGTTAAGTAACTAGACTGCTTAGATCGCTCACTATAAACGACACCGCGAATTATTTCACCATCAAGGGCACAGGTTTTAATACCATCAGCCTGATAAATTCTAGCGCCTTTTTTCCACTCATTTTTAGTAAAGTGTCGTTCAAGTAATTCAGGGGTAAAAGTGTTTTTGGCCATAAGTTCTTAATAGTTAGGCATTCAAGTCGGAATGCAAATAGCGAGTCAGGTATTATTTTAGCCAAATAATACCATAAAGGCTTATTTTTCATAAGGTGGGCAGCGATATTTTACTGGCAACGACTGACCGAACACTCGACTTTATTTCAGGCAATGCCATTAAACTCGATAGAGTTTACATCTTTATGCGTGATGAAGCCGCTGGCGGCGCCTGAAGGTACAGGTAAGAAAAAACGCAAAAATAAAATAGCTGTAAATGCTGATGTCTGGGCGGGATATTCTGAGCCAGAATAAGTCAGTGTTTGCTTTGGTTCAAGGTAAGGGGAGGTGGTCATTATCCATATTTTCTACGCATTTCCTCGATGAAGTCATTGAGTTCTTCACCGTCTACCACGGGAAAAAATCGTGGAGTGAGGTTAATCAATAGTATCCTATCGATGCGAAAATTTCGAAAGTCATTTCTAAGTTCACACCAGGTTAATAGTGTCCAACAGCCTCTCCATAAATGGATAGCGAGTGGACGTACTTCTCGACTGGTTTGTGCTTGTTTAGCGTCTTCATAATCCATTTGAAGGTATTGTCTATCGGTGGCCGCTTTTCGTAAAAGGTCTAGATGTTGAAATTCATTTGATTTGGCATGAAACTTAGGTGCAAACATTAAAGAGTTAAATGTTTGCAGTCTTTCAGGTAATACGGCAGATATTTTAATCATTGCTTGTTTGGCTGCACTGGCGAGTTCGCTACCTCCCCAAGCTTCTACCATTCTCATGCCGACTTGAATCGCTTCAAGTTCTGACTCGTTAAACATAAGTGGTGGTACGTCTACTTCACGACGTAATAAATACCCTACACCTGCTTCACCTTCAACAGGAATACCATTGGCAATAAGATCTTGAATATCTCGATAAATAGTTCTTGTAGACACCTCGAGTACTTCTGCTAATAAACTCGCGGTAGTTAAACGGCGATTCTTTAACAACTGAATGATTTGAAAGAGTCTGTCGGCACGGCGCATTATTATCTCATTACTTCAATTGATATAATACATAAACCCAGCATTGAACTGGGTTTATGTATTATTTTATATACTGTTTTTAGTTACATTTGAGTGGCAAAATAAGCCATTATTTCATTGGTAGTCATTTCTTTTGTTTCATTTGAAAAACAGTAATAACTCGGTCGCATGTCACTAAAATATTGCATATCCATTTTTAACCCTTTCAAATCTGGAAACAAACCTACAGGCATATTGTATTCACCTGTTGCATCTAATTTATAAAACAAATGCGTTCCACATTCGGTGCAAAAACCACGAGATGCCCAAGAGGATGACTTGAACATGTTAATTTTATCATCACCCTTAATTTTTACTTTTGTACCACATTTCACTGCGAAAAATGGCGCGCCACCCCATGTTCTACATGTTTGGCAATGGCACACTGTAAATTTAGGATTAATGTTCTCTACCGTGATTTTTACAGCACCACAAAGGCAATTTGTTGTTGAGTTAGACATGCTGATGATCCCTTAATATATCATTACAAACTTTGAGACCATAACCCAACTTTATTTCCTTCGCTATCTATAAAAATAGCAATGTAGCCACATTCGCCATCTTTAATAGGCATTGGAGGTAATAAAATTTCAACACCCGCTGCTTTAATCTCATTCACTTTATCATTTAACGTCAGACTAAGATGTAAATACACTGTGCTGCCATTTCGGCTTGGCACCATCATATCGTGTTTTAAAAGGGCAAAACTTGGGTCGCCTATGTTGGCGGTTTCAGCAATAGACATTTCCATGTCATTCATTACTTCTTGTTTAAACGTTAAACCAAAATGAGTTTGATAAAATGCAACTGCTCGGTTCATATCAGTAACAGATATTTCAGCCCAAACCAATGGTGAATGTTCTAACATATTGTATTCCTATAATTAATAAATTCGCAATCGGTTTGATTGCGATAAGAGAACAATACCACTGTGCTACTGACAGCATGGTGTCAGTAGTGATTAGTTTTTATTGAAAACGAATTTACATCAAGGTAAATCGACGGAAAAAGTGGTGTAGACTTTACGTTAAAATTAGCGCGATATATAGGGCAAGTAGCTGTATAAAAAATAAGAACAGATGATATAGTAGACACTTGATTTAAATGTATTAAATTACGTTGTTTTTTATTTAATTAACATTATAGAGCGCCTATGTTTGCTAATATTCCTGCCCCAGCTTCTGATGAAATTATAGACTTGATGGCGCGTTCATCTACAGATGAAAGACCTTTAAAAGTAGATTTAACCGTAGGTGTGTATAAAGATGCCAATAACAACACAGTGTTAATGAAGGCTGTGAAAGAAGCAGATCAACGGCTTGCAAATGCAGGACGAAATAAAAGTTATGTCGGTTCAAAAGGTGATCTTGATTATGTTCAATTACTACAAGAGTTGGTGTTTGCCAACCAAAGCGTTAATGGCTATGTTAGTGGAATTCAAACGGCAGGGGGCAGTGGCGGCTTACGCGCCATATTAGATTTAATTAAACTAGCAAATCCCCATGCTAAAATTTGGGTAAGTGACCCAACGTATGCCAATCATATTCCAACCATTATAGCCGCAGGTTTGGCTTATGAGGAATATCCATTTATTGATCATAAAACCATGACGCTTGATGAACATGGCATGTTCAATACATTAGAAAAATTAGGCAAAAATGACGTTGTGCTACTTCACGGCTCGTGCCATAACCCTTCAGGTTTAGGTTTAACATCGCAACACTGGGAACAAATAGCACAGCTTTCAAAATCAACAAACTTCTTACCCTTAATCGACACCGCTTATCAAGGGTTTGCCGACGGATTAAATGAAGATGCTGCGGGTTTACTTACTATCGCCAATACGGTTGAGCGCTTAGCACTTTGCGTAAGTTGTTCGAAAAACTTCGGTGTATACAGTGATAGAGTAGGCGCCGCTTATATTCTAAGCCCAACACGAGAAGAAGCAAACAAAGCACAATCTCAACTCGCTATTATGAGTAAAGCCACTTATTGGGTGCCACCCTCTAATGGCGCTGAAATTGTAAAAACCATTTTGAAAACGCCTGAACTGAAAAAAATTTGGTCAGATGAACTTGCACAGATAAATGTCAAAATTAAAGGAATAAGAGAAAAACTTTGCGCTGCATTTCGTCAATACTCAGGCGATAATTATTTTGATTATATTTTATCCCAAGAAGGCATGTTTTCTATGTTGCCAGCAACAGAACAGCAAATGGAAATACTCAGAGACGAATATGCCATATACGGCTTGAATAACGGGCGAATTAATCTTGCGTCAATTCCTGAACAAGATATTGATTATCTTGTTGTCAGTATTTTAGCTGTCACACAAGCGCGTGAATAAAAAGTTACTTGCCTATGTACATTGCTCAGGTTCGTCATTCCCGTAATGTTTTAAACGAGAATCTTACAAGTTCTTCGATTCAGCTTTGTAGTTCCAGACCAAAGCTAAGTACCTACGTCCTGTAGGCAAAAACACCTAGAAGATGACGGTTACAGCTGTTATCTGAGTAACTGCACATTCTATCTATTCCTACTTTCTACTCATGACAGGTTGTGTGCTATGAAGCCTTTTCAGTTTGGCACTGCCAGCAAGTGTCAAAAGAGGCATCATTTTTTTCTTGGCATTGTGAGCAAAACCAGTCGTACTCGCCTTGCTGCTTTAATGCCTTCGCTAAAGCTATATTCGCTTTATCCTCGTCAATATCATTAATTATCCATAACTCTACCCAGGTATCTATAGGCGCTAATAAACCGGCAGCGCCAGAGGCAAACTCATTTTTTAAGGTAACTTCTATATTATGATTTTCAAGAATGTTTTTAGCGTTATTCACTAAAAACAGGTTTTCATTAGTGTAAATTAATTTCATTGTTACGGCTCTTTTCTAATGAAAGTAAGGTTATATCAGTATAGAGCCTTTATGTGATAAAATTATTTCTTTTGTTGATGATTTTTATGGCGTTTGTTACACAGTTTAGATGAAGGTTATTGCACAATTTATTGACAAAGAACAACGATTAGCAGATTGTCGTTGTGTCAGAATGGAAGAATAAAAATAACTAAGCGAAGGGAGCACGCAGTTGTCATCACAAATCTATAATGAAAATTCTCATGAGTTAGCCCCGCAATACTTTTCAAAATCATTTGAACAGGTACATCAAAGCGTGTCTCAATTTATGTCAGCAGTTTTAAAAATTCTCAAGCGAGTGTCCTAGATGTTTATGCTAGCTCAACATTGTAAAAGTATTCGTAATATTAGTTTTATTCAATAACCGTTATATATGTTAGAATTTAACAATATTATTATTTAAAATTATTAGGCGTATTTCATGTCTGAACACTCAATTATCGACATTTGTGTTGAACCGATAGAACTTTGTAAATTACTCAAAATTGCTCATTTGGTTGGCGGTGGCGGCGAAGCTAAAACCATGATCAGTGAAGGTAATGTTTTAGTAAATAATGAAGTTGAAGTTCAAAAGCGTAAAAAAATTCGCCACGGCGATATTATCGAATATAACGGTAAAATTATTGAGGTCGCTTATAATCCCACCAAAAAATCAGCAGAGTTTATTAGTACAGTCGTTTCAGCGAATAAAAGTTCAAAAAAGAAAAAAAGAGCTAAAAGCAAAGCGCGGGTTATTTCATCAGAAACTGCTACTGAACCATCGCTCGAACGCTCGAAAAGTAAGTCTATTTAAAATAAATGGGGTCAGATACACTTAAAATATTTGTATACATGTTGTTAAGTACAATTTCTTTGAGTCTATAGTCTACTTAACTAACCGCCAACTTAGCCGTCTCATGCCACAAATATGCTGGCATGGGATGTTTCAATTTCCAAGTAATATTCATTGGTTGACTGCCTTCATATTTCACAAAATCTACAGGACCAAAATTAACAAAGCCCATTGTTCTACTGTTTTCATCTTTGCCTTGCTCACGTACAAATAACAGGAAGATTTTCTTGTTTTCTTTTTGTTTAATATAACCTAAACCTCTACCTGAATTTGGTCTCGCACTGTTTTGCGTTTGCCAATGAAACAAGGTCGGGCTAATGGCATAATCGTGGTACATGTTGGTGGCTGAAAACTGTTTTTCACATTTGTTTAAGGTCACAAATAACAACTCGGTATTCGCGTTTGCTATATTCAAAACACCTTCACGACTTGATGATTTTTTAGTAAATGTGCTATCACCAAAAGCCACAAGAATATGCTCTTTCGGGTAGCGAACATGCATTTTAAGTGGTGATGAATCGACTACCAAATTGTTAACTTTCGGCATAGCAAATTCACTGACCTCTAGTCGTTCAATAAGTAGTGCAATAACTTCGGCTAATTCCGTAAGTAGTGTTGTGTTTTTCAGCACTAATATGCTTGTCGCAACGTCACTAAAGCCAAGTGACTTACCTGTTTTGTCCCAAAAATCATAGTGACACATTAATGCAAATTGTTGCTGTGGGTTTGCTAGAACTTTGCTTGTATTGGTGTCGTTCATTGACGATAGCGAAAAGTTATTATCGCAAAGCGCTGTAACAAAGCGTAAATAAGAGATTGATGAGCAATTGAGTAATCTATTATTAATGGCTCGATAATAAGCGGCATAAAGCGCCTTATTCTCTGGGGCTATTTCCTTGTTCTTGCTAGCAGTAAGTAGTACTGACCAACCGCCAATCTTACCACACTTCACTTTGTAAATATCTTCTAGAGTAATGTCAGGATGAAACTGTAAAAAATTAGTTAGCGTTAACGGTAAGTTTGTCGTATGAGGGTAGTTGATTATTAAGCTAATGAGCTTGTTTTTGTTTAAGGTCGCTTGGCTAATGTTTTTCAAGATCATTGCTTGAGTTTTTTCTTGTAGATCAATGCGGCAACCTAATGGCAGGTGAGGGAAGCCTTGTTTTATTTCTTTTGCTATCGCTTGATTGGTTTTACCTATTAAGGCTCTAAATTTATGAGAAAAGTCATATTCAGGGCGCGAATTACCGACAAAATCTAAAACAGTGCAGCATTCTTTATCATTAGTTAATCGCAGTCCACGACCGAGTTGTTGAAGGAATATCGTTAAGCTTTCGGTAGGGCGTAAAAAGAGTAGGGTGTCTAACTCTGGAATATCGACACCTTCATTGAATATGTCGACGACAAACAGTACGTTGATTTGTTTTGATCTGAGCTGTTGCTGTAAAACTTCACGGTCTTTACTGTTATCGCTGGTTAACACGGCACAAGCAATATTGTGTAGCGTGAACTTTTGAGCCATATATTTTGCATGTTCTTTACTGACACAAAAGGCTAACGCTCGCATTTGAGTTATATCGGTAACAACCTCTGAAAGGCTTTGTAGAATGCGTAAAACCCGTTGATCGTTATGTGTATAAAGGTGCGTTAATTCGGCAATATCATAACGGCCTTTAGCCCATGGTATTTTAGTTAAGTCGGTATTATCATCTATGCCAAAATATTGAAAGGGCGAAAGGTGACGTTGATTTATCGCTTCTGGTAATCGTATTTCTGCGGCAATAACATTGCAAAAATCACTTAAAATGTCAGTACCATCGTGTCGTTCAGGTGTTGCGGTTAGTCCTAATAATATTTGCGGACTAAAGTGCTTTAATACCGCGCGATAGCTGATCGCTGCAATATGATGAACTTCGTCAATAACAATATAATCAAAGTAATCTTCACTTAACGCAAAGGTATTAAATTGGCTGTTAATTTGATTGTGCAGGCTTTGAATGGAGGCGAATAGATGCTGATACTTGCTTGGCTTGTTATTACCCACCCACAACTCCCCAAAATTGCTATTTTTTAATACGCCGCGGTATGCACCCAATGCTTGTTTTAGAATTTCTTCTCTGTGGGCAATAAACAAAAAATGAGCTTCGGGATTATCATTATAGAAACGTGAAAAATCAAACGCAGAAATTATGGTTTTACCTGTGCCAGTTGCTGCCACCACCAAGTTTCGATATCTATTATGTAGCTCACGCTCAACCTGTAATTTTTCTAATATAGTGTTTTGATGGGAGTGTGGTTTGATATCAAAATAGAAACTTGGTGTTGTAGGATTGAATGAACCTTTTGCTTCTTGCAATGCGTTACTTAATTTTTCACGGCTTTCAGCTTTACCATCAAAGTGTTCAAAGTCAGGTGATTCCCAATAGGTTTCAAACGTACTGAGTGATTTTTTAATAATGTGTGGGATTTCTTGCGACGTTATTTTTAGGTTCCACTCTAAGCCACTGGTTAAGGCTGAATGCGATAAATTAGAAGAGCCAATATAACCAGTATCAAAGCCAGTATTGCGAATGAACAGGTACGATTTTGCGTGTAATCGTTCACGGTTAGTATTGTAACTTAGCTTTACTTCGGTGTTGGGCAAGGATGCTAAAAACTGTACTGCTTTTGCATCGGTAGCACCCATGTAAGAGGTAGTAATTATTTTTAATTGTTTACCACTGCGAGCAAAGTCCTCTAATTCTTTTTTAAATATTCGAATGCCTGTCCATTTTATAAATGAAACCAGCCAATAGATTGTGTCAGAAGATTGGATCTCTCTTTTTATCTCAGTTTCTAGCGATACACCAACGTTGCTACCACAAAATAATTCACTCTGTGTTAGCCCGGTTATTGGCATTATTGATTCAACATACTTGGGTAAATCAGCGGCAATAGGATTCGATTTATCAAATAGTGCGGTAAGAATTTTACCTTGGCTATCAATTAAGTTTTCACTGATTAATTGATCATCTTTAATGTGCTTACTAAGCCATTGCACAATAGTGTTTGCTAGGCTTATTTGATCATGAATTCTGCTATCGCCACTTGGTACTGAATCCATCGCAACTTCGATGAGTCGCGTTAAAAATCGAGATAACCAGGTTGCCGCTTCACCGGCTTCTAATAATCGTTCACCAACATGAAAGGATTCACGATCTAAGTCTTGTTCAACTAATTGCGTAATTAGTTGTTCATAGAGTCCTGTTTGATTCATGAAAATCCTTTTAATTTATTGCTTTATTAGTGCTAGGGTAACTGAAAAACAGTGAAAGAGGAATGACAAAGCCAGTTGATTATTATAAAAGGCAACGCCGCCCTAAATCACTTTATTCAATAGCATTAATTTTTGTTCTACTGTTTTAATGATAGTTTTACTACTATGTGCTGATACACCAATATTATTTAAAAGTTCATTAAGGTTTAACATATTATCCATCAGGTTTTGCGCAATGGGTTTTATGTTATTTGGGCTAATACCTGCTTGTTTAGCCATTAACTCAAGGGACTTTTTACTTGGCGCTTCACCTTCTCCGGCAAATGAGGTCATATGTTCTTTATAGGGAGAGGGTGAGTAAACTACATCGAAAAATGGGGATAAGCGCCAGTTGTTATGATCGTCACATAGAAAGGCGAAGTTTTTAGCATGATCATCTTGATTACAAATCAAAAAATTAAAAAGCGCTCTGCTAATTAGTTTTTTGGCTTCGTTAATACCGCACATCATACGAGTGGCTTTGATGAGGTCAATATAGTCGAGAGATGGCTCACGAAAGGAGGCATCAAGCAGGCCACTTGCCGAAATCATGTGTAGTCGTCCATTATTGCCAACACAGTCAAATCTATCTTGTCTTAGCCAAAATTTACTATGTTCAGTTTCAAGTAAATCAAAGTTAGCCGTTTCTATACTGCATTGATTCGCTAGTGTCATACAGCAGTATTCAACTAAGCTTTCTTGGTGGGCTAGGTCGAATTTTTCTGACGTTAGCTTAATAATACTCGGCTTTCCGTTTGCGTATCTGTTGGTGCTATATGTGCCGTCGGCTAAAAGAGTGACATTGAGTTTTGGTCTCGCTCCCCCTGAACCTGCGGTATTCATTAAGCTTTCAATTAACTGGCTTTCAGTGCCTTCAAATTCATCTACTGCCTGTTTACCCAGTTCTTGAATCGAGTGTCCTTGAGTATTGTCTGTGGTAAAGGCTATTGTTGGCTCATAATATAAGGCGCCTATACAGTTATCACCAATAAAGGCGAGGCGTTCAAGTTGGGTAATTGTGCTAGGATTAACGTCATTTTTTCTAAAAATTTTATCCATTAGGTGAAGCCCCCAGCCGTCAGGTAGGCTGTCTGCAAACACACCGTGAAGTCTTTTGTGAGGCATTTGTGGAGCGAGTTGGGCTTGTGCAGACTCTTCTAGGGAAAAAGGTGCAATATTTCCATATTGATTTAAGTATTGGTCATTATATTGAAAGTATATGCCACTTTTATTTTCTGCCAGTTCACCTACTTTGATGGTTTTGCCAGTAGCGAGCTTTCTTTTAACAATGAGCTTATGATCAAGCATTTTTTAGCACCTCATCTAAGTTTTTTGGTGTATCAGCCTGCTGAGTAATCTTTTGTAGGTCAGTGAGTTTGCCTATTTCTGCGTATATCATTAGGAATTGCCGAAAAGATATTTCACCAGTTTTTTCAAATTTACGAATGGTGCTGTCAGGTACGCCTGTTTTGTCAGATAATGCTTGGGTACTGTAACCTTTTTTTTTGCGGTTTTTTTTGCAAAAGTTGCTAAATTCTAACTGGAGGTCAAAAGGGGTTAGTAGTGATAGCATAACATACCTTGTAAAATAAATTGCTACTATGATAGCTATTAATATCACTTATTATAGGTAGTTGCTACTATAATAGCAATTACACTGTAAGGAATGAATCTCTGGTTGTAGCAGGTTAGCGATTTATTCTTGTATTTACTTCACTCGCTATTGTCCTGATGAAACCCCAAATTGCACCAGTTTAATATAGCAAACATACGACAAAATCAATTTGATTTTTTCATTACAAGGACATCAGGAAATAATTCGTAAGTTACCAGATTTTCTGACTTTTAAGAAAATCTGGTTCTAAGCCATTATCTTGCTCTGAACTCTAAAACTGTGGCATTAATACAAAACCTTGGTTGTCCATTGGGACCATCTGGAAATACGTGTCCCAAATGAATATTTGACGTTTTAGAGCGAATTTCAGTTCGTGTCATACCGTAACTATTATCGGTTTTTTCAATGGTTGAACCATCAACTGCTTTAGTAAAAGATAACCAACCAGATCCAGAATTAAAACGGTCACGGGTATCAAATAATGGTGCGCCACTTAGTTTGTCAATAAATACACCGTCTGGGGTGTTCTTAAATATTTTATATTCTTTACAAAAGCGACCATCCGTTCCTTCATCGAAAGCAACATTAAATGCTTCACTTTTGCCTAATTTAAAAACACCTAATGCTTTGTAAAAATGTTCAGGCCCGATGTATCCTTGTCTACCAAATACCTCTTTACCGTCTTCAATAAATAAAATAGTGGGTGTCGCCCAAGTTTCAGTTTTTATCGTTAAGCCTTCAAGCTGGCTTGCTAGGCGAAAATTTATCTCAATTGTTCCTTGGTAATTGTTCACTACATTCTTTTTGAATTTTTCACAATAAGGGCAGTAATTTTCTGATTCAATGACAACAATATGCTTGCCTGTTAACAAGGAGGTATTATCAATTTTTTTATTCGCTAGTTTGGCTTTGTTTGCTTCAGCGTTAAATTTTACCCCAGTAGAATGGTCTGGGCAGTAACCCTTTGGGTTTTTAACTAAATAGTCTTGGTGGTATTGTTCGGCTTTAAAAAATTCACTAAGTGAAGTTATTTTTGTTTCAATTTTTCCATAACCATTGTTTGATAATAGTTTTTGATACTGGGTAGTTACTTTTAATGCCGTTTCATTTTGTTGTTTATTATTCGTTAATATAGTTGAACGATATTGAGTACCCACATCATTGCCTTGGCGATTAAGCTGAGTTGGATCGTGTCCTTCATAGTAACTCTGTAAAATAGTTTCTAGGTTGACCATTGAGCTATTAAAAATAACTTTAACGACTTCAGCGTGATTATTTTCATTAAATCTATTCTTTCTCTGCGTTATTTCTCGATAAGTAGCGCTCACGTTCTTACCATCGGCATAACCAGATATAGCGTCAACAACCCCTGGAATAGCCTGATATCTTTTTTCAGCCCCCCAGAAACAACCCGCACCTAATACAATACTGTCTAAATGCGCTGTTGCAGGCATTTCGGTAGTTGATTTTGATGATTTAGGTATCATTTTTTCAATATTAGTTTGAATTTCAGTTTGAGTTACAGTTGAATTTTTATCTGAATACTCTATGGATTTTGGTGACAGCGTGTAGAACGCCAGTGCTGAGACTAATGCGATAGCGGTGATTAACGATATTTTTTTCATAAGTATGGCTTTCATAATCCTATCCTAATTCAACCGTTGAAATGAGGTTGCTTTGTTAAACTTACTTTAATTATAAACCCCTTATATCCGTATTTAATCACTGAATTATCACAATTTCATCACAATGAGCGAATATGTTCACATTGAGCTATTTATTTACGGTATATATCAAACCAATTCCTGTAAATAACGGTACTAAAAAACTAAGACTTAATGACTACATATTATGAAGGTGCCTGTCCGGTAAATAAATAATAAAACTTGTTGTTATTAATAAGAAAAACCTTTTTATTTTTTTGATAAAAAGGTACTGTAATATGGAGTGAAAGCATAATTTAATTATTTTGGAATGGGTATAAATATCACCTAGACTGTTTGTGATAAATGTTAAAAAGGGGTTTCATTATTTGGTCAACAACATTTAAAATAAAGCCTACTACACGATTGCTTATTTGTGGGTTCATTGTAATTATTTTTTTGTCGGTATTGTTAGCAGGTATCCTGTTAAAAGAAAACAGTACAATTGCTGAACTAAACGAAAAAATGTACCACCATCCATTCTCTGTCAGTAATGCTGTACTGAAAGCAAATTCTGACATTATCGCCATGCATCGATACATGAAAGATGTCGTGTTAGCCACCAATCAAAATGCGTTAGAGATAGCCACTTCACTCGTAGAAAAACATGAACAAGCAGTCTACCGTCATTTTGCATTAATCAAAGAACGTTTTCTCGGTGATAAGGAAACTGTCAACGCTGCCTTCTCAGCATTTGAAGACTGGAAAGTGATTCGTAACGAAGTCGTATTTTTACAACGTATGAATCAACATAAAAAAGCAGCAGACATTACGATAGGAAAGGGTGCGAAACACGTACAGTTATTAACAAAAAGAATGGATGTGCTTATTCTTTTTGCTCAAGATAAGGCCTTTGAATTTAAGAGTAATAGTCAAATATCCTATGAAAATAGCGTGCATTACTCGTACGCTTTACTCATTTTTATCACCTTATCGAGTATAGCGACTGCATCTTTTGTTATCACTAAGGTTATGGGAGCTGAGCGAGCTAGAGAAATGAGTGAAGAACGTTTTGAAAGCCTTTTTAAAAATTCTGTAATCCCTATTTTGAGTGAAGACTTTTCATCTGTTTTGAAGGTATTGAACAATTTAAGAATGCAAGGCGTAATAGATTTAAAGACACATTTACAACAAGATATAGCGCTAGCATGGGATCTAGCATCTAAGGTTAAGGTTAATAGCGTTAATAGCGCAACCCAAAAGTTATTTGGTGCGACACCTAACGACATTTTTATGGATAAAATTGACAAAACCTTTGGCTCTAATGCGATTGATGTCTTTATAGAAGAACTATGTGCTATTTGGGACAAACAGAAAACATTTCTATCTGAGGCAAGCTTTAATACGGTAGATGGAAAAGAAATTGAAGCGATAGTTTCATTTCAAATACCTACCAAAAAAAGTGAGTTTGACAATGTTTCGGTCAGCATTGTTGATATTACCGAACGAATAAAAGCAGAAAAGCAGCTCAAACTTTCATCTCGAGTTTTTAGTGACACTCATGAGGGCATTATCATTACTGATGCCAATAGAATTATTATTGATGTTAACCCCTCATTTAGTGAAATAACTGGCTACAGTCGCGATGAAGCTATTGGTCAAAACCCTCGTATCTTAAGTTCTGGAAAACAAAATAAAGAGTTTTATGCTTCGATGTGGCAAGAGGTCAAAAAATCTGGACATTGGCAAGGTGAAATGTGGAATCGTAATAAAAGCGGTAAAGAGTTTGCCGAGTTGGTTACCATTTCCTCATTACAAGATACTAAAGGTGATACAACCAATTATGTTGGTGTTTTTACCGATATAACGTATATAAAATTCCAACAAGATAACATAAAGAAGATGGCTCACTATGATGCCCTGACAAATTTACCTAACAGAGTACTTCTAACCGATCGTTTTAATCAAGCTCTCGCCCATACAAAGCGTTCAGGTACAATGCTAGCTGTGTGTTTTTTAGATTTAGACAATTTTAAGCCTGTCAATGATACATATGGTCATGATGTTGGTGATAAGTTACTGATTGAAGTGGCTCGTCGACTTGAATCGACTGTTCGCCATGAAGATACTATTTCACGTATAGGTGGGGATGAGTTTTCTTTACTTTTAGGGGATATAGATTCAATTGCCAAATGTTATGAGTTGCTAGAAAGAATTATCAAATCAATCGGTGAAACTTACTTTTTTGATGAACAAGAAATCAATATCAGCGCTTCCATTGGTGTAAGTCTTTGCCCATTGGATGATGTTGAGTTAGACGTACTGTTGCGCCATGCTGATCAAGCTATGTACCGAGCCAAACAACAGGGTAAAAATCATTACCAATTGTTTGATGTTAATGAAGCAAAGCAAATTGTCCAGCAACAGATACAGCTACAAGAAGTGCAACAGGCTTTACTTAACCACGAACTTTGTTTGTATTACCAACCCAAAGTGAATATGGTCTCGGGAGAAATAATTGGTGTTGAAGCACTGATCCGTTGGCAACATCCTGAAAAAGGCCTTTTATCTCCTATGGAATTTCTCCCCCAATTAGAAGGTTCAAAACTTGAGGTCCAAGTTGGCGACTGGGTAATAGAGCAAAGCATGATTCAGCTTGAATTGTTGAATAACCAAGGCATTAATATAGAGGTCAGCGTTAATGTGTCATCTAACCAGTTCTTAAGTCCTTCTTTCTTTGATAATCTTAATGGTGCATTCGAGCGACATAGCAATATTGATCCACACAACTTCCAGTTAGAGGTTTTAGAAAGCAGCACACTAGGCAATTTAGAGAAAATAAATAGCATCATTAGAGATTGTGGAAATAAATTGGGCGTCAGTATTGCATTGGATGACTTTGGTACTGGTTATTCATCACTATCCCACTTAAGTAAACTATCTGCTGATACTATTAAAATTGACCAAGGTTTTGTTAGAAACTTGTTAGATGAACCCAATGACTTTACTATCATTGACGGCGTCATAGGTCTTGCAAAAGCTTTCAACAAACAGCTTATTGCAGAAGGTGTTGAAACAATAGAGCATGGTTTAATGCTAATTTTGATGGGGTGTGACAATGCACAAGGCTATGTTATATCAAAACCTATGCCTGCTAGTGAGTTATTTGATTGGGTTAAAAATTACCGACCCAATGATGTATGGCTAAGGTGTAACCTTAATGATGTAACATTGAAGGCACTGAAAACAAAGCAGCTTCAATTGTTGCTAACTCACTGGCTTAAAAATATGGAAATCTATTTACACAATAGAGAAGAGTTACAGGGATATATGAGTCATATTAACGGTTACTTTGACCAATGGATTAACCGATTAAGACAAGAACAGGTTTTTAATGAAACATGGCTTGACCGCTTACAAGAATCTTATGACTTGATGTACTCTTTGACCATGGAATTTGTCGAGGAACATCAGATAGAAACCACTCCGATGAGAGAAGCATTAGATAAGTTACATTTTGCATTTGCCAAAATAAAGGTTGTTCTGGAAGAATATTAAATAAACATTCACCCATTTTAAACCAAGCTTAACCATTAAATGTATAACGGGTATATGACAAAAGCGGTGAGAAAAATTTCAAGTGTTTGGCCATATAAATGAAATCGAACTCGGTTTTATATTAGAAGCTCTTATTTCAGAAGCTGTTAGTTAAGCTCTTTTGTATAAAGTAAGTTATGTGTTTAAAGTACCGCTGCTGGTTAAGACACTTGGAGGGGACACTATATACTTATCTTGTTTGCTCAGGTATATTCTTGTTATCCTTGGTTTTAAACAGATTGTTGAGAGGTTATTTACATGAAAGCAAAAGCTACTTCTTTTGATATCGCCTATCAGGCGGGTGTTTCTCAGTCAACAGTATCTAGAGCGCTTCGTAATAGCCCCTTAGTTAATGAAGAGACTCGATTAAAAGTGCAGGCTATTGCCAAAGAGTTAAATTACAAGGTCGACAAAAACGCCAGTAATTTACGTTCACAACATTGCGATACTATTGCCTTGTTGTTATTTGAAGATCCCACCAATGATGATTCAGCAATTAATCCCTTTTTTCTTTCTATGCTAGGTAGCATAACTAGAGCTTGTGCACATAAAGGTTATGACCTATTAGTTTCCTTCCAACAAGCGAGTAATGATTGGCATGCTGACTTTGAAGACAGCAATAAAGCTGATGGTTTAATTTTACTCGGCTATGGTGATTATGTTGATTTTGAAGAAAAACTAATTAAATTGAGTGAACAAGGGACACATTATGTTCGTTGGGGTGCAGAAGTAAAAAACTTATCCACTGTTTCTATAGGCTGTGATAATTTCCTTGGTGGCAAAGAAATCACTGAGCACGTAATCAAGCAAGGCCGTAAAAACTTTGCTTTTTTAGGTAGTGCCTCTAGCCATGCCCCTGAATTTTTTGATCGCTATAAAGGTCACTGCCAAGCACTTAATGATAATAATTTAGTTGTGAATAGCGCTATGCAGTTTAATGCCCTATACACTGAAGAAGCGGGTTATGAAGCCGCTTGTGAATTGATAAAAAGTGGTGGAAAATTCGATGCTATATGTGCAGCATGTGACTTAATTGCGATAGGTGCTATGCGAGCCTTGCAAGAGTATAAAATTTCAATTCCTGAGCAAGTTGTTGTCGTAGGCTTTGATGACATTGCTATTGCTAGTTTTACCTTTCCTCCTTTAACAACCGTTAAGCAAGATACTCAATTAGCCGGTGAGCTATTAGTGAACACCTTGCTTGAGTCGATTAATGGTAAAGAGATTTCAACCACCTTAATCGCTCCAGAGTTAGTGATCAGAAAATCTTGCGGATGTTAACTATTCAGTTTATAGCTGAATAGTTAACATGACTAAAGTTCTTATGAAGCCGTTACTTCATCTTTATGTGAAGCTGACTTATCTTTCACACAGCCTTCAACACCATCTTTGACAAAATATACAGACAGAGCTGCTAATATCATTGAGATACCAGCCATCATAATAATGTAAACCGCTTGGTTATCAAAAATGGCTGTTAATATCCAGCCAGCAAAAATACCTGAAACAATTTGAGGGGCAGCAATGGTGAAATTAAATATTCCCATATAAACACCTGTTTGTTTCACTGGTAGTGAGCCAGCTAAAATAGCGTATGGCATCGCTAAAATTGCAGCCCAAGCAATACCGATACCCACCATGGGTAAAAATAAAGCTACAGCACCTTTGGGTACTTCAATTTGAGTAATCACTAAATTGACTACAGTTAATTCAGGGTTTTGCATTAGCATAATGCTTAAGTAACCAATACCACCAGCAAGTAACGATAAAGAGTAAGTTAGCTTGCGACCTATTGTACTGGCTACTTTGGCCATAAACAGTGAGGCAATCGCAGCAAAAAAAGAGTAAGCAGCGAAAATGATGCCAACCCAATCGCCTGCGGTGCCTTTTGCCTTAGCAATATTATCTGGAATTATACCGACAGATTCTAAGTAGTGGGGATCAAACCATTTAGCATCTATATCCCAAATATGTTGGGCGATAGCGGGCATGGTATAAACCCACATAATAAATAAAGCAAACCAAGAGAAAAACTGTACCAATGCCAGTTGTTTCATCGTACTTGGCATCGTTTTCATTAAGCCGAAAAAGTCAGATAATTTATCGCTAATAGTCTGTTCTGTTTTTCTTTGTTCTAATGGCGCTAAACCATTAGAGCCAGGCGCATATTCTTTGGTTCTAAATACTGTCCATAAAACTGAACCTAACATTACTGAAGCGCCAATATAAAATGCCCAAATAACGGAAGGGGCAACAGAACCTGCGCTAGCCGTGTTCTCTAAGCCAATCACATTCGTGAGTACAAATGGTAAAATGGAACCGAAAACTGCGCCAATATTAATTAAAAAAGACTGGATAGAATAGCCAACATTTCGTTGCTCGGCTGGCACCATATCAGAGACTAAAGCACGGAACGGTTGAAAAGCCAAATTAAAAGAAGCATCCATCAATGCTAGCATCATAGCGCCAAAAAATAATGGGGTAATAAAACTGGCTAAGGTTGCGGAGTTTGGCATTAACAACATACCAATAGCGGCAGCAAATCCGCCCGCTAAAATGTAAGGGTTACGTCGACCTAAACGATTCCAAGTTCTGTCTGACGCAGAGCCGACAATTGGCTGAATTAGCAAACCCATGATTGGAGCGACTAACCAAAATAACGATAATGAATGTAAATCAGCCCCTAAATCTGAGAGTATGCGGCTGGCATTGGCATTTTGTAAAGCAAAGCCAAACTGAACACCTAAAAAACCGAAACTGACATTCCATATTTGCCAAAAGTTAAGGCGTGGTTTTTGATGAGTTGTGCTTGTATTTTTATTGCTATTGGCATCAGTCGTGGTCATGTAGCGGACTCTTATATTAATTATTTCAGCTAGTTTAATAAAAAAGCACCCGTTAAGAGTGCTTAAAGCCTAACAAAAAAGGCAAATATCAAACAACAAGGGTATTAAAATGAGTAGGCACCAATATGATTTCCATACTGGCTAAGTCGAATCATTTCAATAATCTCAATATACTAACTATAGCTAAGAACAGCCATCTCTTACATACGTATTCAGTAGTGCGAGTGTAATAAAGCTATCTTTGCTTTCCTATTTAACTTTCAATTCTTAAGGTGAGCGGTTGGTGTTGCCAAGTGAACTTCACTGTTAGTGTTTTTTTTGTCTTATCCCAATACACATTAGATGCTGCTGTATTTGAGCCTACTTGCATTGTTTTACCTGCAAGAAAGATGTTTTTTGGAGCATTAAGCCAATGATGAATAACTAAGGAAATTTGCCTTTTCACAGGCATCTCGGGGTAACCATCACCGGTGCGATTAAAGATGAATATTATATTATCTTGTCCTGAACTCTGTTTATTCTGTTCGGCATTAAAGTGTAATATTTCATATTGGTTTTGTGATATTGATTGAAAGCTCTTACCATCATCTTCATACATTTCGCCTTTACTGCTCGTTACTGAATCGTCAGCGTAATAATGTAGTGTTAGTTGGCTGCTATCATAATCTTTGGTTGATTGCATATCACTAACCATGGGAATGAATGAACCCGCGCGAACCAATACAGGTAGGGTATCTAAGCTAGTTGCTAAAGAAATTGTTTGCCCACCTTGATACTTTTTCTCAGTAAAGTAATCAAACCAAACACCTTGAGGTAAGGGGATTGATACTGCTTTTACGCTAGCATCAACAACAGGCGTTACTAAAAAAGCATCGCCCCATAAATAACTGGTAGCATTATCCATTAAGTTGAGGTTAAGCTCATCTTCAAGCTCAGCCTCATATTCAAAGAATAGCGGGCGCATCAAAGGCATGCCTGTGGTGCTATTTTTATAGGCTAACGTGTAATTGTAAGGCAGTAAGTTATATCTGAGTTTAATAAAGTCACGCAAAATATCTTGTGTTTCTTTATCATGAAATACTACTTCTGGCGCAATATTGTCTTGTGCGTGTGGGCGGTAAATCGGTTGAAATACCCCGTATTGTAGCCAACGGATATACATTTCTTTATCAAAGGTTTCTCCGCCAGCAAAACCACCTAGATCGGAATGGGTGTACCCCATACCTAACACGCCCATTTGTAAGCTAAGTTCTACTTGTGGTTTTAAGCCGCCCCAACTGCGACTCACATCGCCCGTCCATGGGATCATGCCATAGCGTTGTGAACCGGCAAAGCCTGAGCGCATTAAAATAAATGGGCGCTCATTTGGCGCAAGGCTTAGCTGGTTTTCAAAAACCATTTTAGCCCACTGATGACCATAAACATTATGTATCGCATCGCCATTTACCACCTTACCATCGCTTAAGGTATGCAAAGCATCACTTGGATGAACTTCAGGCTCACCTAAATCGCCCCACCAACCGCTTACCCCTTGTTGATATAAGGTTTTATAAATGTCATTAAACCAACTTTTTCCCTTATCGTTGAATACATCAACTAAGCCTGTATTACCAAAATAAAAGTCAAAGCGCTTGGGATTACCCTCAGCATTCTTCGCTAAAGCATGGCTTTGCTCGGCAACAGTCCATTTATTGGAGCTTGTTAAGACGAAAGGCTCAGTGATTAATATTGTGTTCACTCCTTGTGCTTTGATGTCATTGATCATTTTTGTCGGAGTGGGAAAGGCTTCTTTATCCCAGTCTAAATTACCCATATGGCCCTTGATATCTTTACCAAACCAGTAAAGATCTAAAATTAGAGCATCAAGCGGAAAGTCTAAGTCGATGAATCTATTAACCGTATCTCGTACTTCTTGCTCAGAGCGATAGCCGAAACGAGAAGCATAGTTACCTAATGCCCAGCGTGGTGGCATTGGCTGTTTACCGGTCACTTCAACATAGTTGTTAATTAATTCAGGATAAGTTTTGCCAGCAAAAATAAGATAAGACATGCGACCGGATACCGCTTCAAATTGCATTATGGATGGATCTGATTTACCTAAATCCATCCAACCTTTAGCGGAGTTATCAAATAACAAAATATATTTATTACTCGAGAATACTGCGGGTAAGCTGAAATTCATTTGATTTGATTGGGTTTCATAACCGTAATGAGCGCGGTTATAAAGCGGCATTCGATGTCCACGTCTATCCATACCTAATACGCGTTCACCACCACCGAGTAATTTTTCATTCTCACTTAACTTAAAACGAAAACCTTGCACATTGTACTGCTCATCATTTTCTAATGTGGTGCTTGCAAAGAAACCTGCCTCCTCTGAAACTAGTAACTTCTCCCCATGATAATAGCTAATGTTAAAAGGCGACTTATTAATAACAGCGTTAAGTGCTCCTGTAGACAGTAGCAGTTTCTGTTGGGTTTCTGTTATCGAAAAATATTGCTTGTGGGCGTGTTCTTTAATGGCAAACGAAGGTAAGAAAGCGGCATTATTGTGTTTATTTTTATATTGATAATTTGCTTCAATGGCATTATCGCTATAGGTACTTAAGGTTAATTGCCCGAGTGTTGTGTTAATCACTATGCTTTGTTCTTCTAAGTGATGGTTTAGGTAGCTATTTTTTTCACTTGCTATCGCTTGGACAGTAAATAAAAGAACAAACAAAAAAGTACTTTTTATTAGTAGAAGTGAGCGCAAGATAAAACCCTTAATTGAATTTTTGATTTAATGATAAGGATAATAACCTTACTCAAGCTAGCGCAGCACTTTGAATACGTATGCAGCACATAGTTAACCTCATATATTACGTATACACGTTCCACTTGAAGATGCTCGTTTCAGGAAGTCTGAGCGATTCATAATCAAGGCATATTTTTTTATTAAGGGTTATTCCCTTAAAAAGAAATGTAACGCAGAGTATGATTTGCTTAGTCTTCCCTAAATTCGTTTCTAATTCCAGCTGAATCATGCATCTTCAAGTGGAATGGGTATATACAGCCAATAGTCGAAGGAGCATATTTTGAGTTTTCACTTAAACCTTAGCATATTACTGTGCAGGGGGGGTTCTCATTACTGTCATATAGCTTTTCACAGATGACGATAACAGCCCTTGTTTTTACTACATACGTATGCAGAATTGAGGAAAATGAATGCATACGTATGCAGGGGCTATTCCCGACCAAATGAATTGCGTATTCTTAAGTTGTAATTATAAAAAATAATTCAATCAAAAGTAGTGGTATTTATTTTGATGAATGCAAAATACAGCGTGGAGTTTTAGAATGAGTGAAAAAATGTGGTGGCGTGGTGCGGTAATTTATCAAATTTATCCGCGAAGCTTCTATGATGCTAATCAAGATGGTATCGGTGATTTACCTGGCATAATCAGTAAGCTAGATTATATAGCTAGCTTAGGTGTTGATGCTATTTGGATATCACCATTTTTTAAATCACCCATGAAAGACTTCGGTTATGATATTAGTGATTATCGTGATGTCGATCCCATCTTTGGCACATTAGCTGATTTTGATGAGTTAATTGCTAAAGCACATGAACGCAATATCAAGATAATGATAGATCAAGTGCTGAGTCATACTTCAGATCAACATCAATGGTTTATTGATAGCCGAGAAGATCAAGTTAATGATAAGTCTGACTGGTATGTTTGGGCTGATGCGAAAGAAGATGGTACAGCGCCTAATAATTGGTTATCCATTTTTGGTGGTACCGGTTGGACATGGGAGCCTCGCCGTCAGCAATATTACTTACATAATTTTTTATCTAGCCAACCAGATCTGAATTTTCATAATCCACAAGTGTGTAAAGCGGTACTTGATAATGTTGAGTTTTGGTTAAAGCGCGGTGTTGATGGTTTTAGACTTGATGCCATAAATTTCTGTTTTCATGATGCTCAACTACGTGATAATCCGGCTAAACCCAAAGAGCTAAGACAAAGTATAGGCTTTGATGAAAAGAACCCTTATGCTTATCAATATCACTACTTTAATAATACTCAAAATGAAAATTTAGCGTTTATTGAATCTATTCGAACGTTATTAAACCAATATCCGGGCACCGTGGCTTTAGGTGAAATATCTTCAGAAGACTCACTCAAAACGATGGCAGAATATACTCAAGGTGAGCAGAGATTACATATGGGGTATAGCTTTGATTTACTAACGGAAGAATTTTCCTCTACTTATATTAAGCAAGTAGTACAAACGCTTGAAGAACGTGTATCTGATGGCTGGCCTTGTTGGGCAATTTCAAATCACGACGTGCAGCGTGTAATCAGTCGCTGGGGAAAGAGCCAAAATGCAGAGCAAAATACGGATTTAGCTAAAATGCTATTCGCCATGATTTCCTCTTTACGAGGTAGCGTTTGTAGCTATCAAGGGGAAGAACTTGGCTTAACTGAAGCTGATATCGCTTTTGAAGATATTCAAGATCCTTACGGCATTACTTTCTGGCCACAATTTAAAGGGCGTGATGGTTGTCGTACTCCCCATCCTTGGCAACATGATGAAATCAATGCAGGTTTCACCCAAGCTAAACCTTGGTTGCCATTAGTGGCAGAACATCAAGAAAAATCAGTTAATTTGCAAGAGAGTTCAGCTGATTCGGTATTAAATAGCTACCGTCATTTTACCCAATGGCGTAAACAACATAGTGCCTTGCTTTATGGTGACATTGCTTTTGTCGACACGCCAGAGCCGATACTTTCTTTTATCCGAAATGATGGTGTTGAAAAGCTGTTAGTTTGTTTTAATTTCAGTAACCAAGCGCAGGAATTATCACTGGATCTATTTACTGATGAACTTTTAGTGCTCACTGATCATAACTTAACAACCGCTAACATTATTGAAGGCCAAAATGTTAATGGCAAAATTATCTTGCCAGCTTTCGGTTGTTTTTATGCTTTGCTGTCACTTAATTAAGAGAAACAAAATGATGAGGATATTGTTAACTATTTGTAGTTTTCTTACGCTAAATTTAAGTGTTAGTGCCACAATTTCATCTGCAAATTTAAGTCAAGATTTGACGGCAAAAGCGAGCAAACTCGCGCCGTACCAACAACGAGACTTTCAAGATGAAGTTTTCTATTTTGTGCTACCTGATAGATTTTACAATGGTGATGAAAGTAATGATTTAGGCGCAGCAGCAAGCGATAAAAAGCGTGCTTTATCACGTGGTGGTTTAGATAAAACCCATAAAGGTATGTATCACGGTGGTGATTTGGCAGGGCTTACAGAAAAACTATCTTATCTTGATAATATGGGCATAACGGCTATTTGGTTAACGCCTGTTTTAAGAAACCAAGCCATGCAAGCAGGAACGTCTGGTTACCATGGTTACTGGATTTTAGATTTTACTGAAATTGATCCTCACTTAGGTAGCAACGCGGATCTAAAGCACTTTATCGAGCAAGCGCATAAGCGCAATATCAAAGTATTTTTCGATATTATTACCAACCACACGGCCGACGTTATTAAATATAAAGAATGCCACGGTGAAGTGGGTTTAGGTTGGATTGTTAAGGGTAATGATTGCCCATATAAATCATCAGCGCAACTTAGTGAAGGCGATACTTATACACCACTTATTCCTACGGGTAGTGAGAGTTTAAAGACCCCTATGTGGTTAAACAATATTGACGTTTATCATAATCAAGGCGACTCTCACTGGGCTGGTGAAAGTTCAATTCGGGGTGACTTTGCCGGTCTTGACGATGTTGATACCAATAGCGATAAAGTGGTTGCGGGTATGGTTGATATCTATAAAGCCATTATCGATGAGTTCAAACCTGACGGCTTTCGTATTGATACGGTAAAGCACGTGAATATGGAGTTTTGGCAAACGTTTTCACCTGCGTTGATGGCACATGCCAAAGCACAAGGGATTAATAATTTCACTATGTATGGTGAGGTTTATAGCTTTGAGCCTGAAATGTTAAGTCGATTTACGGTTGAAGGAAAACTGCCATCAGTACTAGATTTTGCCTTACAGGGCGCATTACAAAAAACCTTGGTTGAGCAACAAGGTACAGATGTTCTAGCGACGTTGTTTGCCAAAGATCATTTTTATCAAACCACCCATGAGAGTATTAAAAATACGGATGCAAACCAGTTAGTTAACTTTTCTGGTAATCACGACATGGGACGTTTTGCTTACTCATTAAAGCAAAGTAAACATAACTATAGCGAGTCAGAGCAAATTAAACGTAATTTGTTAGCTCACGCAATGTTGTATTTTAGCCGTGGTGTGCCCGTTATTTATTACGGAGATGAACAAGGTTTTGTTGGTGATGGTGGTGACCAAGGTTCTCGCCAAGACATGATGCCTTCAAAAGTAGTTAGTTATAATGATGATGATTTACTGGCAACTGATAAAACGACTGCAGCTGACAATTTTGACAACAGTCATTTGTTTTACCAAAGCTTTATGCAGTACGCTGAGTTATACCAAAAGTTTCCAGCGTTACGTTTTGGTAAGCAAAGTACGTTATACGCTCAAAATAAACCGGGTATTTTTGCTATTTCGCGTACACATAAGTTGTCGGAAAATGGACAAGGTAAAGAGCAAACATTAGTTGTTGTTTTTAATACAGCAAACCATGTTGTATCACTTAATGTGCTTAATAGCCGTATTCATCGCTATAAGAATGCGAAGCTGCTTTATTTATCCGCCGATACTCAAGTCGCTGATAAAATAGCGCCATTAAGCTTTGCTATCTATCAGTTGAATTAATCTACCAACCAATGTGAATAAACGTATATCAATACCAGTAAGTTAGTGATCAAATATTTAGTTCATTTGAATGGTCGCATATTTATTTGTATTGGTATTAGTAGTGAGAATATTTAAACAAAAAAGCCAGTGAAACCAACTGTTTTAGGTGACATAGTTCTTGAGCTAAATCGAATTTAAAGAGATGAGATTGAAATTCAGTCCGAAGTTGTTGAGACAGATCATATTAACGATCACTTTGTGCGGTAGCAGCAGACATTTTTGACTTTAATGAAAAGGCTAATTACTGCCATAAAGCGCAAGTCAATAAATGAAAATTAAATATTGATAATCATTAACTATATATGCCTTACTATCAATGAAGCTATAAGAGAATTGACAGCTTTTCAAGACAGTTATAACCTTAGCTTGGAAATAGTACTATGCTTCGTTTAATTCACTCATAACCATATTTCGGCCAGAGTTTTTTGCTTGGTATAGATAATTATCTGCTCGTTTTAACACTTCAGATAGACTTTCATTATGATGTATTTTTGTTATGCCAGCACTAAAGCTAAGAGTCAGTTCATGGTGAATCTCATTGTAGTTATAGGAATTAACCACAGCAAGTATATCTTCAGTTTTTTTAATTCCTATAGACAGTTCATCATTAAATAGAATAACAAACTCTTCACCGCCTATTCGATAGACTTGTAGCGCAGAAGTCTCTTGACTAATTATTTTCACTAATATAATCAAAACTTGATCGCCAATACCATGACCATACTTATCATTAACCTGCTTGAAATAATCAATATCTAATAAGCAGATACTAATCGGGTTACTAAAGTTATATGACTCAATATGTTGCTTCAAAGATAAACGATTAAATGCTCCAGTGAGTGGATCTTGAGTTGCATGATAAGTAAGTCTTTGTTTAATTTTACTATTGTGTGACATGTAGAGAGCAGCTAATAACCAAATCAAACCGTATGATAGGAAGAAATTAGGTACGCCGACAAATGACTCTACTTGACCGTAATTTTCAGAGTGATATAGATTGACTATTTCAAATAACAAGACGATTAAGCTTGTAATGAAAGCATGCCTTTTAAGATAAAGTATGTACAGCATTAATGGTATGGTAAATACCCAGTTTAATATACCGGCATTTAACTTCCCTATTACGGTCATCAGCAGAACCACTACAATATAAGAATAAACGATTAACGCCTTATTCCAAGAGCGAACTCCTTGTTTACGCATAAAGTACAAAGAAATTATATACATAAAAAAAAGGATAATATCAATGGTGGCGAAAATATTAAACCCTTGGCGTGAGTAATTCACCATAAACGCAATTGAAGATGCCACAATAAGCAAAAAACAAAGACTTGTTAATACCTTATATTGAAGTGCTTTATTGTATTTATTGTAAAGGGGATCCATTGTAGGGATATACCTAAATGATTGAATTATATAAGTCTAACTCTAACTCTAATATTATCCATTAACAATAGTGATATATATCAAAGTTAGGGCCTAGCCATGGCCCATTTTATACCCTCTCTACTATGATGTTAGTAAGATAAAGGTGACGATTATAGGTAACTAACCTAAATCATCAGGTTAGATCGGTTTCATTTTAAGGTTAATTAGTGAGAAATCTTAAATTACCCATTAGTAAAACGTCAGCTTTAAGGTTGTGCGTATCCATTTCTCGCTTCAAGTAGGCGATACCAATCTCCATGGCTGTATTCAATCGTTAGGGCTTGTTTAGCCGCAACAATACGCTCTGGTGTTGTAGAGCCAATAATAGGGCTAATGTTAGCAGGGTGCTTAAGTAACCAAGCTAAAATAAGTTGCCAAGGTAGACAGTTGTACTTCTTGGCTTGCTGCGCTAATTCAATTTCAATTCGCTCTTCATCGGCGGTAGAAAAAGTATTCCCCCATGCAGGATAAGCAACCCCTCCAAGTGGACACCATGCAATTGGTGTAATGCCAAGTTGCTGACATTGATCTAACGTGCCATCGGTTAAGCTATTAATATTATGGATATTCACTTCTATTTGATTGACTAGTAATGGCTCAGCTAACGCTGATTGTAATAAGCTAACTTGTGAAGGACTGAAATTGCTGACACCAAAGTGCTTTACTTTACCGCTCGCTTTTAATTGCATGAAGGTGTCGGCAACGTCTTCGGCATTGAATAAGTAATCAGGTCTATGGAGTAGAAACATATCCACGTAGTCGGTATTCAAGCGCTGTAATGAGCTTTCAACACTATTTATAATGTAGTCTTTTGAGAAATCATAATGCTGAGGATCGCTACGTATGCCTGCTTTAGAAGTGAGAATCAATTGTTCACGTATTGCTGGTGCTTCTTTTTTTAGTTCAGTAAGTAACTCGCCAAACAAACTCTCACAGTGACCATCACCATAAATATCAGCATGATCAAAATGTGTATAACCCGCATCTAGTGCCGCTCTTATTGCCAATTTCCCTTTGGCTTTGTCTTGAGCAGAATTATCTCCAGCAATACGCATGCAGCCATAAATTAGACGGGATGAGCTTAAATCGGTATTTTTAAAATTAAACTTTTTCATTGTTTGCTAGTACTTTTAATGTATTGCTATGTTTGTTGAAGTTAAGACTACAGCCGTTGAGGAAAGCATTTATATTATCGTCTTTATATAAATCACCTGTGCCTGGCTGGTTAGCAGCTAAAGGGGGAAAAGCGCCGTATCCAGATAAAAGACAGTGCCATGAGATATTATTAAAATGCGATGCTAGACCTTGTCGCTCAATTTCTTTGTTTAAATCTTTACGCTGAAACCATGAATTGAGTATCTGATATAACGAATCAGAAAGGTGTTCATTATCCCTATTAGCACACCAATAATCGCTGTCCTCTCTAGTATTTAGTTTATAATGCGCGACAATGTAATCTCTCACTCGCTCGAAGTTTTCTGAGGTTTTATTATTATATTCTTCTTGAAATTTTGCACTAAACCCTCCTTGTTCAAAGCGATCAATAAATAATTGAATGCATACCTGCACTAAATGTAATGCTGTTGCTTCTAAAGGCTCAATAAAGCCTTGTGATAATCCTAAGCCAATACAATTGTGTGACCATTGTTTTTCTAAACGACCAACACGCATCTTTAAATGTCGAGCTTCTGTATCACTTCTAAGACTATTTAAGTGTGTACGTAATTCATACTCAGCTTGATCTGCAGAAATAAAGTCAGAGCTATAGACATAACCGTTACCAAAACGATTAACTAACGGTATCTTCCAACACCAACCTGCGGATAAAGCGGTAGAAACAGTCTCGCATGGGATGTCTGACGATATAGGTGTCGGCATGACTACGGCAGCATCATTAAACAAATTTTCTTTATAAGATTTAAATGATACTCCAAGTGCTTTTTGCATCAACATGGATGAAAAACCAGTGCAATCAACAAAGAAATCACCATCAATATTGTTATTATTTGCGGTTGTTAACGCGGCAATATCCCCACTATTATGTTTTACAACTTGAGTTATATGTTCAATTTGATGACTAACACCATTCTCTATGGCTAATTCAGCTAAAAACTCTCCAAGTAAGTGCGAATCAAAATGATAGCCATACTCTATTTGAAAGGGGAAATTTTCAGGAGCAACAGGACTTAGTCCTTGTTTAGCTAAAATCCCATTTAATAAAAAGTCACCGGGTTGGGTATGAGTATCTAATCCTAAACGCCTAGTGTGACAGTTCACCATAAACGCACGAGATGTATGGGTATCTACTTGCGTAGTAAAAGGATGACTATAGCTATCTATCCCTGATTTAGGGCTCCAATTATTAAAACGAATATTTGTTTTATAGGTTGCATTACAACGTAACATCCATTGTGATTCTTCAACGCCCATTAATTCAAAAAAATGCTTTAATGTTGGTGTAGAACCTTCGCCAACACCTATAATATCCACATCAGGAGATTCTACTAAAGTTATTTGAATTTGCTTTTTTGACCATTTTTTAGCAAATAAATTAGCCGCCATCCAACCTGCAGTACCACCACCAACAATAACTATTTTTATCATGTTTTTACTATCCTATCATTACTTACAGTACTGTTTTAGGAATTCATCATGCGCCAATAATTTACTGATTGGCTCATTCTTAATTGCTTTAACTTTATTTAGCATTTCATTTAATTGCACGTTCGATATATTGTTGGCAATCGGATGATAATCTTTTGGAATAATCCCTTGACCAAGCATTACTTGTAACCAAGAACTGTCTTGGAATAAGTCATCTTGCTCTTTAAAAAGGCGACCACTCTCTTTAAATAGCTCGATTTTGTGGGCTAAGGATGATGGTATATCTAAATGCTGCATTTCTTGCCAAAAAAGACTGTCTGAACGTTGATTAACTGAGTAATGCAAGATAATAAAATCACGAATTTGTTCATATTCTGTTTTTGATTGTTTATTGTATTCTTTAATATCCACATCATTAATACCTTGGTGAGGGAATAAGTGAATTAATCGAACCACCGCCGACTGGATAAGATGAATGCTTGTTGACTCTAACGGCTCAAGAAAGCCACTTGATAATCCAACTGAAATAACATTTTTATGCCACTGTTTATAGCGACGACCCGTTTGAAACTTTATAAAATTAGGATCGCCTAACGCTTGAGTATCCAAATTGTTTAATAAAATACTTGCCGCTTCATCATCGCTGCAATGGGTACTGCTATAAACGATGCCGTTACCGTTGCGATGTTGTAATGGTATGCGCCATTGCCAGCCTGCAGAATGCGCAATAGACCGGGTATAAGGGTTAGTTTTTTCAAATCGCTCAGAAGGTACAGCAATAGCACGGTCGCATTGTAACCAATGTGACCAATCTTCGTAGCCTGTATTTAATGTTTGTTGTATTAATAGACCTTTAAAGCCAGAGCAGTCAATGAATAGATCGCCCTCAATTATCTGGCCACCTTGTAGTTCTAAAGACTCAATAAAACCAGTTTTAGTAAACTGCTTAACGCGATTAACCATGCCCTCTGTTCGTTTAACACCTAGTTTTTCACTAAATCCCCTTAGAAACTTTGAATATAAAGTTGCATCAAAATGGTAAGCGTAAGGTAATTGAATAATCGGATTTTGACTTTTTATATGCGAAAACTTGCCTGCTTGTAAGGCTAAATAATTTAAATCATATTGCCAAAGGTTTGAATCATCTTCTAATTGGCCTACTTTTTTTAATAAATGATGAAACTGACAAAACGCTAGGCTACTACCGCTAGCACCAAAGGTATGATAATACTGGTGTCCCTGTTCTTTCCAATTTTCAAATTTAATGGCAAGCTTTATTGTTGCTTTAGTTTCACGCAAAAATTCGGCTTCATTAATACCTAAAACATCGTTAAATGTTTTAATCGGTGGAATTGAAGCCTCTCCAACCCCTACTGTGCCTATCATCTCTGATTCAATTAACTCAATATCAACAGCATTGCCCAATATTTTTTTTAAAAGCGACGCTGACATCCAGCCTGCAGTGCCACCACCTAGTACAACGACTTTCTTAATTTTGTTATTCATAAACATTAACTCCCTGAAACCATTTGAACATAAGCAACGTCTAATATCTATTTAGGTAAAGTTAATAAGATAAATGATAGGCATCTACTAATTTATCAATATATATAAAAAAGACCTCACAATCCGATGATCGATGAGGCCTTATACAAATAAACTTAATAATTCCTAAAAAGAATAATTAAGGTTTAGTAAGTAAGTAGGACCAAACTGACGGCGAGATGAAACAATGCCAGTATCGTCATCTATCGTTTCTTCGTCTTCATCTGTTAAGTTAGTACCAGATAACGATACAGTTAATCCTTTAAGTGAATCTATACCAGATTCATCAAAATTATAACTAATTTGCGCATCGACTAATCTAATCTCATCACGTGTAGCATCTGAAAGCTTGTTAGAACCTCCACGTTCATAAGTCAAATAATCTGAACGTTTTGTCGTTGCTACACGAAACTCAAAACCATTTACTTGGTAGTAAGCCGTAATTGAGTGCGAATGATCTGATTGACCAGGGATACGTGCACCATTACTTAATTCAGCATCTACATAGGTTTTAGATGCCGCAATACCAAAGCCATCGAGAACATCTGATATAACATTAAATGGTATATTTGCCGTTAACTCATAACCTTTAACCGTACCAGTAAGTCCGTCTCCAAACAATGTCGCTTCACCTGTATCTGGAGGCGTTATTGTATCTCCTGCTAAGAAAGGAAGGTTACCTGGACCGTACAAACCATCTTCAGGTGCCACACGATCATGATAACCTGGAATAAAGTAATCGGCACCATTATTGGTTACATCATTACGGAAATTAATATTCGTAGCAGCGTCTTGAGTCCAATTTTTTATATCTTTATAAAAATAAGTCACTGCGAAATAACCTTCTTCGCTAAAGTAATTTTCATAAGCGATATCAAAATTATTTGATTCTAATGGACGTAATTCAGGGTTGCCTTGTTCTTTAGACCATGGTGAACCATAGGTATCTACAGCTTCAGCTGTATTTGCAACCGCTATTTGGTCGATGTTTTGCGCAAATTTAACAAAGCCAGACGCTCTCATTTGATCAATACGAGCACGACTAATAGCCTTATTGGCAGCGAAACGTATAAATTGATTTTCAGCAACTTCCAAGCTTAAATTTAAACTTGGTAATACGTGACTATAATCAGCTCCACCTGATGTTAAACAAGACTCATCAACTACGTTATCATCATTACTATCGCAAACTTTAAAATTAGCACCAACAACACCAATAGTACCCGTAGAAGATTGTTCGGTATCTACATATTGAACACCTACATTACCTGATAATAACATATCGCCAATCTCAGTTTCAAAATCAGCTTTCACATACAAAGTTAGCACTTCTTCTTCGACTTCATAGCTATCGCCAACACGATCGGGTTCAAGTAAACCTGCATCATTTAACGTATAGGTACCGTCATTGAAAGACGCAAGGCCATCATAAGCGACTAAATCACCAAGGCCGATCCAATTTAAATTAACAGTGCCAGAAACATATTCAGATGGAATACCTGTAGTTAAAGGATATGTACTTGCCGTTGCAAAAAAACCTTTATTAACTTTTTCTTTAGTACGGTCAGAGTAATTAACTCCAAAAGTAATACCGGTAACAAATTCGTTATCTAAAGCCCCTGTCACCTCAAATTTTACCGTTGTTAATTCTTCTTCAAAATCTGCAAAGTTTAAAAAACCATCTTGAGCATTTAAATAGTCAAATGGGGTGCCATCTGTCTTTAAAACACCTGTTTCAAATTGGTCGGCTAAACTTGCAAGCCCGCCACCCCATGCTTGAGGACCAGTCAATTGTAATAAAGCTGGATCAGATAACGCTTCAAGTCCTGAAGAGCCGGTAAAGAATATACCGTTATCAGTCATGGTAAACTCACGAGAACCTAATTCTGATGATGTTAAAGAGCCAGAGCGACCTAAACCAGAATAAGACTCCGCACGTAAATCACGTTTTTTTGACTTACTATTAGCAATATCGACCTCAAATGCCCAATCATCATTGATAGAATATTCAACATTTAAACCTAACGCTTGTAACTCACCTTCTTTTTTTCTTGGATCAGTACGAAATACTGGGTTGGCACCCACTTCAGTACCTGAAGAATTTACACCACTTCCTGTCACATTAGTTGCTGAAAATGGTTGAATGATACCTCGAGAAGTACCTGAATCTGAATAATCAATGTCTAAAATATCAACTATAACATTCAAATCATCATTCGGTTGATATTGAAGAATTGCAGAAATAGTATCACGTTTAAGTTCAGTACTTACTGAGTGCATATCAAGACCTGTTGGTAGCATTTGGCCAGCGTCATTTGCCGCATATCCCCAAACACCATATCTTCGTTGATTATTTGGCGTTTCAGTAGTCGCTAATGACAAAGCAATACCAATAGTATCATCAGCAAACTTCTCAACAAAAGAAAGCGCTAATCGATGACCTTTATTATCCACTTCAGGATTATCAGATTCTTGCTGGCCATGTTCGTAAGAACCATTTAGTGTAATAGTTTCTTCCGCCTGTAAAGGACTAACAGTTTGTAAGTCTACAGTGCCACCAAGGCCCTGCACCATTAAGTCAGCTTCTGTTGATTTATAAACCATTGCTCCGGTCATGATTTCAGAAGGATATAAATCGAATTCCACACCACGGTTATCTCCGATACCGATGATTTCACGGCCGTTTAAAGTAGTACCAATAAAGTCTTCTTTAAAGCCACGAATTGAAATACCTGAAGTACGGCCATTAACGCGCTCCCCAGCTAAACCAGGTAAACGAGCTAATGACTCAGCAATAGAAGAATCGGGTAATTTACCAATATCTTCTGCAGAGATAGATTCAACAATACTGCTTGAACTCATCTTTATTGCTTGTGATTTTATTAAGCTACCACGAATACCTGTTACTTGAATTGTTTCTATTTCTTTTTCGGCTTTGTTAGCCGATTTAGCTTCTTCAGCTGCAAATGAGTGTGTGCTTAATGCCATTAAGCCACTTGAAACTAGCGCTAATGTGACCTTGTTTGGTTTAAAATTTAACATTGAATATTCTCCCCTAGGCATCCTTGATTAATTTATTTTAGTCAACTTCCTGCTGACTTAATAGTTATATGCTTTATTTGCTTTATTTGCTTTGTTACGTATTCCTGTAAAGTCTTGTTACGGCTGATATGTAACTATCCCAATATAGAGGGGATAAATTAAGATAAGTAGTGCTTGCATACGTATTCAATCGTTTGAATACGTATGCAAAAAGATAAGCTGGCTAGGTAAAAAAATAGGTTACAGTTAAGTTATATCAATAATATAACTAACAATAAGCTCGAAATTATTATGATGACAATAAGAAGTCGTTCTCAAATTTTAATTACTTGTGCAGTGCTTTCTACCTTACCAATATTTTGTGAAGGAGCTGGTTTATCGGCTGAACGCGTTATAGTACCTGTTTCTGTTGATACGTTGCCCAATGATGCTTCGGCTCATTGGTTAACTGCAGAGTTAATTGCTTTACCGAAAGAAAAATACAACAATCAATATTTCTTAGCAAGCGTAAATCAAGGTAATACCAACTATTTACCGTTGGTTGCAACAATATGGCCTGAAGCGCTTTTACAACAATTTCCACACCTAGTTAATTTGCAAACCTACAAAGTTAATTTGTCTCCAGTAAAAATAAAGCAATTGTTAAAGTACCAATTGTCGGTGATTACTGTTGATGAAAAAAATAACCCCGAGAAGGTAGCTTATATACAAACAGGTGCGGTAATTGATGCCTTATATACTCAAGGTGAACATGATGCTAATGAAGTTAGCGATTTAGGGGCAACAATTACCAAGCAGGGTATAAGCTTTAAATTATGGGCACCCACAGCGCAAAAAGTATCGGTATTGCTTTTTGATGAAAACTTAACTCCTGCTTTTGTGCCTAGGCTTACTATGCTTGAAGATACGGATACTGGTGTATGGCAAGTTAATGGTGATAGCTCATTAAATGGTGCTTACTATCAATATCAAATCACTGTCTATCATCCTCAATCAAAGAAAATAGAAACACTTATTACCACTGATCCTTATTCATTGAGCTTATCTACTAATAGTAAATTTTCACAGATTGTTGATTTAAATGATAGTACTACCCAACCGGTAAATTGGAATACTCACACAGTGCCTACGGTTAAAAACGTTGAAGATAATATATTTTACGAAACACACATTCGCGACTTTAGCGCTAATGATGCTGTACTTTCCAATAATGAATTTAGAGGGAAATATAAAGCGTTTAGTGAGCAAGAATCACATGGCATCAAACATTTAAAGTCGTTAAAAAAATCTGGATTAAATACTATCCATTTGTTACCTACATTTGATATAGGCACAGTGAATGAGCACAGTGCTCAAGTCATAGATCTTAATGATAGTGTCGCTCAAGTGAAAACTAAAGTCTGTGATGTTGCGCCAACTATTACCATTTGTATGAGTGATTTTAACAGTGAGCAAAGCTTAAAGTCGTTGTTAAATAGTTTTGATGTTCATAGCGCACAAGCTCAAAAAGTAGTGAGTGAACTACGTCAATTTGATAATTTTAACTGGGGTTATGACCCTTTGCATTACACTGTACCAGAGGGAAGTTATGCGCTAAGTCCACACGGTAAAAACCGCTTAGTTGAATTTCGTGAAATGATACAAAGTATCCACCGTTTAGGTTTTCGTGTGATTATGGATGTTGTTTATAACCATACTTATCAGTTTGGTTTAAAAGAAAAGTCTGTGCTCGATAAAATTGTTCCCAATTATTATCACCGTCTTAATATCATCACGGGTGAAGTCGAACAGTCAACTTGTTACACCTGTGGAAATACGGCCACAGAGCGTGTGATGATGGCCAAATTAATGTCAGATTCGTTGGTTACTTGGGCGCGTGACTATAAAATTGATGGCTTTCGTTTTGACTTAATGGGTCATCAAACGAAAGCTGCCATGCTTGCAGCGCGAGAAGCGGTACGTGTAGTGGATGCCGATACCTATTTTTATGGTGAAGGCTGGAATTTTGGTGAAGTAGCTAATAATAGCCGCTTTGTTCAGGCTAGTCAGTTAGAACTAGGTGGTACTGAGATTGGTACTTATAGCGATAGGTTGCGTGATGCAGTGAGAGGTAGTGGTAATAATACCCGTGTTTCACAAGGGTTAGGTAATGGTTTATTGATGCAGCCGAACGAACGTCAGGAGCAAGGCCTGTTAACGCAAGAAAAGAATCAGCAAGAATATAATCTTCGTATGGATCAATTACGCGTTGGTTTAGCAGGGAACTTATCAACATTTCCTCTTTATCGAGTCAATGGTAAACAGATGCTAGGTAAAGACATCTTTTATGGAGAACAGCCAACAGGCTATGCTTTAGATCCTGCGGATACCATTAATTATGTCTCCAAACATGATAATCAAACCCTATGGGATAACAGCCAGTACCGTTTGCCATTTGATGTGTCAACACCAGACAGAATTAGAATGCATTTACAAAACTTGTCGTTTGTACTTTATTCCCAAGGTATACCATTCTTACATATGGGCACTGAATTTATGCGCTCAAAATCCTTTCTTCGAGACAGTTATGATTATGGCGATTGGTTTAATCGTGTCGATTTTTCTAAGAAGAATAACTACTACAATGTTGGTTTGCCGCCGAGTGATAAAGACCAAGATAATTGGCCGTTAATTAATGAAGTCATAAAGGGTCATCAAGGTCGAGATCATGTTGTAGCCAAGGATATTGAATTTACCGCTAAAATATTTGAAGAAATGATAGCACTACGGATGAGCTCGCCATTATTTAGATTAACAACGGCCAAAGACATTATTGATAAAGTGAGTTTTCTTAACATGTGTAAGAGTTCAATGACTAATCACCAATTAGGTTTATTAGTGATGAAATTAGATGACACTATTGGTCAAAGCGTTGATGATAATGTTCAAACCTTAATTATTATCTTTAATACAAGCACTAAAACACAAACATTCGCATATCCTCAAGCTAACGACTATCAACTTCATCCAATCCAAAAAAATAGCGTGGACGAGGTAATAAAGTACAGTAAAGCAGACGAAAAAGGTTTTACTGTACCGGCTTTGTCGAGTGTGGTGTTTGTTAAATAACCTGAGCTTTGTTTAAGAAATAGTTACACCATTGAAATATATGGATTAAATTACTTTGATATCTCTAGCTTGTTAGTTTTACTTAATTCAAGTCAAATTTGCGCGTCAATAACTAGCCTATTGCAAACGAGTTTAACGTAGAAGTTAGTAAAAATAGCTGCTAGAGACACATTTATTAAGCACATCGGGTTAAATACTAATTGGTAAGTGATTTCATTTTATGGGCTATGTCCGCTTAAAATATAAAAACGGGTTGCTCTAAAATACGAATTTAGAAGTGGATGAAAAATGACTGTTCTCGATTAGCTTAGCTCCTATAGGTGGTATTGTTGATTAGGGTCAAATAAAAGCTATAAAATATGTCCATTCATATTCAATAGGGCAGGGTTAGTAGTAAGATAATGGCCCTCATTTCAAAAACTAAGTAGTTACCATGAAAGTTGATCTAAATAGCCGTTACGGTTTAAATCCTGCACATAGTGAAGTAGTCGATGCATGCAAAATTATTGAGCCTTGTGATACGTTAGATATGGGGTGTTCGAATGGGCGTAATGCTGTGTACCTTGGCCAACTCGGATTTAACGTTACCGCCATAGATACGAATCCTAGTGCCATTGATATGCTGCAAAGCATTATAATTGAAGAGAAGATGAATAATATTAAGGCTGAGGTGTACGATATTAACAATGCGAAGCTTACTGAGGATTATGGTTTTATTACCTGTACCGTAACCTTAATGTTTATCGACCCAACTCGTGTTGATGCTATTATTGCTGATATGCATAAGCGTACCCTGGCCGGAGGTTATAACTTGATTGTTTGTGCCATGAGCACTGAAGAACACCCATGCCCAGTTCGCTTCCCTTTTACCCTAAAAGCGGGGCAGTTGAGTGAGGCTTATGAGGGCTGGAAGCTGATTAAGTACAATGAAAATGTAGGTACTATGCACAATGGCTCGAAATTGCAGTTTGCGACCCTATTGGCGCGGAAACCTGGCTAGAACAAATAAAATATCCACTGTTACAGTCTAATTTGTAGGTAGATCGGTATCGCGTTTCGCTCAACTTCATGATTATTTTTACCGGCAAGCGTTATGCATCAAGCAGAAGGTTATCTATGTCAGATATTTATCAGCCGTGCTGGAAGCCCAGCTCACATGAAGTACTGGACATATTTAACTCAGCTAAAATGGTGTGCTCCTTTCTATATTCTAGTTTTTGTTGTAGAGTGAATAGGTGAGGTGATTAATTTTTTCTATAGCTAATGTGAATTAGTGCTCACTGTTTGATGACTTTATGACCTATTCAATAGGTCATGTATTTATATAAACCTCATTGTTCGCGCTTTAGCTTTTTGCTCTTAGCTCTTACGAATAAAGGCAAAACTGTAGTAATACAGTGACGCAAAACCAGTGCCCTTCATATATTAAGGGTCGAACGGTTACCTAAAGGAGTTGAGTTGTAACGAAGTCATGCGATTAATGCTATAAGTACTTCATGTACCTCAGCACCATTTTATAAATTATCTCATAGTATGAGATTTGATGGAGCTACTAATATGAAAATTAAATACTTAACTATTCTTGTTATATCAATTTTATCAACCACTGTACTTGCTGCCCCTGCAATCCCTGCTCAGTCGAAGATGTATGGCCAAGCGGCTCCTTTCAATATTGAGGACCTCCCCCAAAGTAAACTAAAATCACGGTTAAAAGCGTTGCCTTTACCTGCTCAAGAACGCGCAGTTAAATGGCTTAATAGTTTTAGTTTTCCCGCCAATGATATTGCCAATATTAATGTTGATAAACATGGTGGTGTCTTTTATGAGGATACCGAGCTTCCTGAGGAAATTACTCAGGCTGCTTTAGAGGCCGATCCTACACAAGTGGGTATAAACCCTACCGACGCATTTAGTTTGCATAGCAAACCCGGTGCAGCAAATGTTGTTTATGTGAACTTGGTTGGTTTTAATTTCTCAGGAACAGCATGGAATGCCTATACGGGTGTGAGTAATTACCAAGCAAAACCTTATGATACAGATGGAAATAGTGCCAATTTTTCTACTTCAGAGCGTACGGCCATTGGTGAAATTTGGCATCGTATAGCAGAAGATTTAGCCCCTTTTGATATTGATGTGACCACTCAAGCACCTTCCGCCTTTGGACCTAATGTTGGGCACATACTGATTACCAGCGGTACAGACGCTAAAGGGGATTTATTACCTCATGGTGATACATCTGGTGGTATTGCGTATGTTGGCGTTTGGGGAAATTCAAGTTATCAATACTATCAGCCTGCACTGGTTTATTATGACAACCTTGGCTCGGGTTATCCACCTTATGTATCTGAAGCCGCATCACATGAATTGGGACATAACTTAGCCTTATCGCATGATGGTACCAGTACAGCAGGTTATTACACCGGCCATGGCTCAGGTGTTACATCATGGGCACCTATTATGGGGGTAGGCTATTACACAAATGTTACGCAATGGAGTAATGGTGAATATCCTGATGCAAATAACTATCAAGATGATCTCAGTATTATTCAGAATAAATTAACGTATCGAAATGATGATCATGGGAATGACGCCGTTTCTTCTACCGCTTTATTCGTGGATAGTGAGGGGTTTATTGCAAGTAGTAATCCTGAGTTTGATCCCTTAAATGTTAGAAAGGATAATAAAGGTGTAATTGAAACCGCTACTGACACAGACGTTTTCTATTTTGACACTGCTTCGGGTGGCATAAATTTAATTATTAATCCAGCTTGGGATGCATATACTCGTACTAATTTACGAGGAGCTAACCTTGATATTAAAGCAACATTGAGCGATGATTTTGGCACAGTGATTACTGATAATGTATTGAATGAAACTAATGCTGTTATCTCAGCTAATGTAAGTGCAGGGCGTTATTATCTTACTATTGAAGGTGCGGGTAATGCTTCTACCCCTTATTCAGATTATGGCAGTTTAAGTCAATATTATATTTCGGGATCAGTTGTTCCCGCAAGCATTGATATAACACCGCCAAACCCGGTAGCACTATTTGTTGAAACAACAAGTCGAACAGCTATTGATATGTTATCGACAGAGTCCGTTGATGATTCGGGTGTTGTTGAGTATCAATTCATTTGTAGTGATGGTGGCCTAGGCTGCGTAGCAAGTAATTGGCAGGCTGGAACGAACTATGTTGCAACAGGGTTAGACAGTAATACCAATTACAGTTATCAGGTGAAGGCACGAGATGGGGCTGGAAATGAAACCAGTTTATCTGAAGTTATCAGTGTGACCACTGATGCAAACAATGCTCCATTGACGTTAGATGACAATCAAGTTGTGGTGAATGAAAATACAGTAACAACGATTGATGTATTAGTTAATGATACTGATCCCGATGGTGATAGTTTACTTATCGACAGCCTATCAGTTCCTGGGCACGGTGATGTAATTATTAATAACAATAAGGTGGTTTACACGCCTGACTCAACTTACGTTGGTAATGATAGCTTTAGCTACACAGTGAGTGATGGCTTCGGTGGGTATTCAACAAGCATAGTAAACCTTACTGTTATTGCTAATACAAATACTGCCCCAACGGCTGTAATTTCAGCCACTACTACAAGTGGTACCGGCCCGCTATTTGTGTCATTTAATGGTGCTAATTCTTTTGATGATGATGGCTCAATAGCTCTCTATTCATGGAACTTTGGTGACGGTAATACTGCAACGGGTAGCCTTGTCGATTATACCTATACTGAAGCGGGTAGTTATATTGCAACACTGACGGTGACTGATGATGGAGGTGAGACAAGTTCAGCTACAATTACTATCAATGTTACTGCTCAAGCGACCGCACCTGAAGCGCCTACAGCACTATCAGCAACACTGATAAAAACAGGTAAAGGTAAAAAGAAAGTGATTAACAATGCCGAATTGAACTGGGTTGATAATTCAAACAATGAAAGCAATTTTGTTATCGAACGGTGTTTAGAACAGACTACAGGAAAAGGGAAGAATAGGGTCACAACGTGCGATTATAGTGAATATTTAACCGTTGGAGAAGGCGTTAATAATGTTTCAGTTTCAACTGAGAGTGGTTATAAGTATAGAGTGAAAGCAACTAATGAAATAGGAACTTCAAGTTATAGCAATGAAGTGTCAATCTAAGACTCATCATATTTGATGATATTAGTTCGTTTAATATCATACTATCTAGTCAGGCCTCAGCACTGTTTGGTGTTGGGGTTTTTTATTGGTTGTTATACCAAGTCCATTAAGTTATTTCCCACTCAGCGAGAATTAAAAGGCTTAGAGACAAGGCATTGATTGAAGAGAATGGTTATTTCCTTATCAAAATTAATAACGCAGCATATAAGCCTTTAAACTCGCCCTTGGGAGCTTTTCAGAAAAGCAATAACTGCGCAAATTTGTTAGATATAGAATGACTATACCAGCACAAATTTTATTTGTTATGGCTCCTCTGACATAGCTCTGAGGTGGGAATAAATTTAATGGAATTGGTATTATGTATTTGACCTCCAGCATTAATCCAATTTGGTATGCCGTTTACAGATGTTCTTTGGGAAAAGTGCGCTAAGCTATAATAATTAGCTGCAATAACTATAATGGCAAGTGTTTACATGAGAAGAATATGATAAGTGAATCTTCAAGTACTAAAGCTATTAGCAATATAGTTAAAAAAATTGATAGCTCTTCACCCCTAAAAGATTCTATATACGAAGAAGCGGCTGATTATTATGTCAATTTACCCCAGATAGAAAAAAGCTTAGCAATGCTGCAACAGGACTTAACTACTGCACAGAAGAATTTATCCTCTAATAGTAAACCAGAAAACGTAAAAAATCTGAAACATAAAGTAAAAAATAATCTTAAAAAAATCAAGTTATTCGAATCTACATTGGTTGAAAAAAGATTAGCTCGCTTACATAAATTAAAAAGTATATGTGATGAAATTTTATCTCTCTGCATAGGAAAAAATAAGGATGACACAAATAAAAAATTTGCTAAGTTACTTGGCACTTTATCGTTAAGAACGCCTGAAGTAATAAATCTTGCTTTGCAGTACAATCAACAAAGTTCACATTTATACCAAGCCGTACTCAGTTTAAGACTGCTTGATCAACTACTCGAAGATAAACAGATGGGTAATGAATATATTATGAAACGGACTTTGCCGGACGATACTGAAGAAATCCTTCCATTATGGTTGGAAGGGAAAAGCCGTATTAAGTTGGAAGTGAAAATTCCCTTATTAATGATTTCCTTGTTACACAATGTGGGTCTTTGTCATCCTATTGCAAGACAGGTTTTAAAAGGAGAGTCGGGTGAAGACGATGAATTTAGAGTATTAAGCACAGATGAAAGATCAGCCTTGTTAAAATGCAATTATCAACAAACGTTGAATTATTTAAAGGATGGTTTGGGGCTTGATAAATATGTAGGAGGCTCAAGAACCGAAAGAGAAGTATTCAACACGAAGGAAGAAGAAAAATTGGCGTTTATTAACTTGTTGTTGAAAAGTGCTCTTAATCCTAAACAGGGTATTGGTAACCTAATTAAGGTTCCACAAATTTACACTTCTGTGGTCCTATCTACCAAACGAAATTTTACTTATACCTCCCTTCCAAAAGGATTTATAGTACTAAATAAAGGCGTTGAAAGAGGCACTCTCAACATGCAAGTTGTAAAGAGCCTACTTAAAATCACTGGCATCTTTCCTCAAGGCTATGGCGTTACTTATATCCCCAAAAACTCGGAGGAATATGACTTGGATAGATACGAGTTTGCTATAGTAAATAGACTATACCCTCAAGATCCATACCAACCTATTTGCCGAACTTCCACCAAAAACCTGGTGTTTAACTCATCAGGGCTGGATGTTTGTATTGAACCAGGGAATAACTTATATTTTCCTGAAGCGCAAAAAAAATTGATGAAGGTTAGCCCTGAAAGACTTAAAGAAATACTGAGTAAACTCTGGAGTAACTTTGAAGAGCGACCAGAGCAACACGACTTGATCCCCAAGTGTTGGCATCCTTATGAATTTTTTTCTTTTGCTAAGCAGCAAAATATTTGGAATAAGGTGATGACTGACGAAAAGTAGAAGCCAGCTGAAACATGTTGGAAAAAACTGCGCATAGAAGATAATGCAAACAAATGTCGTCGTATGCCTAATTGATCTAAATTAGTTAATTTCATGGGATAGACTGATACAGTACGGTGCCTACAATTAGCACCTTTACTGTAAGTATCATTCTTTTCATCATTTATAATTAACCACCAAACATAACTCAAGCTTATTTGAAATTATTCTTAAATACTTTTCGATAGCCCCAACTTGTTGATTTTTTAATTTTTCTTCACTACTGTCAGCATTATCTTTAATGTCTGTTTCACTTGTGTTTATGTTAATAATTCTTGTTGATATGCTCATATATAATCTCTCAGGCTTTTGTTAATGATGATATTTTGCCCAATTGACATTTACATAGCCAACGATAAGAATTAAGATCTAATATAAGTAAAACTTATATTACTGTGTTTTGGAGAAATAAAGTGGATAAGCGATTAAAGCACCTAAATGCATTATATAATTTTGAAAGTGCAGCTCGTCATCAAAGTTATAGTAAAGCTGCCGAAGAGTTGTTTGTTTCCCAAGCAGCAATTAGCCAACAAATGAGGCAATTAGAAGGTAACCTAAAGGAAAAGCTTTTTATTCGTAGCGGTAGAAGTATGTTGTTAACACAAAGTGGTGAAAAACTTTTTGATGCTTGTCAATTAGGCTTTTCAGAAATTATTCAAGGGTTAAACAGCATTCAATGTGAAGGTGTTGCAGGAGACTTAACCATCACTTCAACACAAGCTTTCTGTTCATTATGGCTAATGCCTCGCTTGTATAAATTTTCACAAGCCCATCCAGAAGTTAACGTGAAAATTTTAGGGTCAAGTCAAGTAGAAGATCTGCAAAAGAAGCATATTGACTTGGCAATTAGGTTTAGTACCCAAAAGAATATTTTTGATGATAAACGATATATCGTTCAATATTTTGGTCAAGATTATGTTTATCCAGTTTGTTCTCCTGAATTGGTCAATAATGGCTTTATTAAAAAGCCTGAAGATCTACTAAACTGTATTCTAGTTAGTTTAAATAATGAAAGTAAAGTCACTTGGCAATCATGGTTTGACTACATTGGAATTAGTGGCTTTAATCGTCACGATAAAAAAACTGAAGTAACCTCAAGTGATATGGCAATTAGTGCTGTACTGGCCGGTCACGGAGTCACTCTTGCTGTTACCACTATGTTTATGCCTTATATTCATAGTAAACAACTTATCGTACCTTTTAATATTAAGCACCCGATAAAGTGGCAACGGTATTTAGTTTTTGATAGTAATTCAGCTAAGAAACAACGCATAAAAGTTTTTATTGATTGGTTGCAGCAAGAAATGCAGCAATCAACTCCCTTCGAATTTTGATGCTGATAATAATAGAGCAATCAGAACTTTTATTTTCCTTAAATTTCATTCTTTGATTTAATAAATTAATTATCCTTCATAAAAGTGTGTTGTGTCATTAGTTATACCAATGCCAGTAAGTTAGTAATCAAATATTAATGAGGATAAAATTTTATGAACAAGGCGCTTGATTGAGCAATAGCTGGCGTGTGTGATTGAAAGCAACGATGTTATTGGAGGTTTAGGCCGTTTAGGATGATCATATATTTATTGGTATTAGCCTGTTCATTCTAACCCCAAGTGCTGTGTTTAACGCTTGGCTTGCTAGCACATTATATTTTTTTCAAATAATTTGAACTTATTAAGGAAAGTACACTCTTATTTAACAGTAATGTTATTTCCTTTAGTGTTTCATGTTTATGCACCTATTTTATAGGTGCATTTTTTTTGTATTTTAATTGTGAACGAGATACATCTACTATGAGTTTCTATGTGCAATTTCATGCCATTCAAAGATGTTTTTCGTGTTCAGAGAGAAAAATAACACTTGAATTACACCTCAACTTGTCGAACAAACAGCTGACATTAACTTCCTACTTGTATGGTTGCTTGGAACGATTGCCATAGAGTTTATATTCTCAAAATTTTTTACCTTATGTACTAAATCAGTAGTGCTTTATTTCGTTTTTAGGTTTTGATTTTAGTACTGGAAATTCATTACGCTAAATATAAAGGTTTTGGTGTCTAGTTTAACTCAATAACCTTAGTTTGATGCAAAGTAATAAACTGGATAAATTTATCCTTTACCTTAGAATAAAAACAGCTCAAAATACCTTCTCAAAAATCTCCCGAAATAAAACAGCAGTTTTGACTTTATTAGTACTAACACATTTAAAGTCACATGTTAATTACATGGAAAATAGTGGTTAAGATTATGAATTATAAAGAAGTAAATAGTGTTTTATTTGTCTGTATGGGCAATATATGTCGCTCGCCTAGTGCTGAAGCTGTTTTTAGCCATAAGGCAAAGGCTCAAGGCTTATCATTGAAAATTGATTCTGCTGGAACCGTTGGTGCACATGCAAAAGAAAAGCCTGATCACCGTGCTCAAAAAGTTGCTATTGAACGTGGTTATTCTTTTGATGGCTTAAAAGCACGCAAGGTTAACGTAAAAGATTTTGAAAATTTTGATCTTATTCTAGCGATGGATAATCACAATGTTGAAGAGCTAAAGAAAGTAGCGCCTGTTCATTTACAACATAAAATATCATTATTTTTGGACTTTGCCAAAAATAATGAAGAAACTGAAGTGCCTGATCCCTACTATGGCGGGGCTAACGGTTTTCGTTATGTTCTAGATTTGGTTGAAGATGCCAGTGATGGTTTGTTAGCGCAATTAAAGTAATTAAAATATGACAGAGACAGAAGATCGGTAAGACTAATTTTAGTCGAACCGATTTTTTACATTTGAATCAAAATAGGTAATTAATTAATGTGGCTATCTTTGTTTTATCGCCTCAGCGAGTAAAGATAAAATATCTTCACTAACGGTCAAATCAACACAGGCATCGGTAATACTTTTGCCATAAACTAATGGCGTATCTGTTTTCACCGCTTGGTTACCCGCTTCAATAAAGCTTTCTATCATTACACCAAAGATACTTTGTTCGCCTTGGCTAATTTGCTCGGCAAGCGATTGAGCCACATCAATTTGTTTATTGTGATCTTTGTAACTGTTACCGTGACTACAATCTACCATGATGCTTTGCTTTAGCTCGGCTTTTGCTAGTTTTTCACAAGTATCGATAATATCTTCTTTGTGATAATTAGGTACTTTGCCACCGCGTAAAATCACATGAGAAAAAGGATTGCCATGAGTACGGTAGATACACATTTGACCGCTTTTATCTGGTGAATATAAAACATGAGGAACACTGGAGGCTTTAATGGCATCTAATGCTATTTTTACGTTGCCATCAGTGCCATTTTTAAAACCAACAGGGCATGAAAGTGCAGAAGCTAGTTCTCGGTGTACTTGGCTTTCGGTAGTACGCGCGCCGATAGCGCCCCAACTGATTAAATCAGAAATATACTGGCCAGTAACCATGTCTAAAAACTCAGTACCTGCAGGTAAACCCATTTCATTAATATCGACTAATAATTGTCTCGCCAGGTTCAATCCCTTGGCTACATGAAATGACTTATCAAGATCGGGATCGCTAATTAATCCTTTCCAGCCAACCGTGGTACGAGGTTTTTCAAAATAAACGCGCATCACAATAAGTAACTCATTACTGTATTTATCACGTAATACTTTTAGGCGTTTTGCGTAGTCAATAGCGGCAGTGGTGTCGTGAATAGAACACGGACCAATAATAACTAGCAAGCGTTTATCTTCGCCACTGATAATGGCTTCAATTTCTCGACGACTTTGCATTATAAAGTCAGCGGTGGTTGTGCTTAATGGGATTTGCTGTGCTAATTTCGCAGGAGACACTAAGTTTTCAATTAAACTTGTGCGTAGTTCATCAGTTTTAATAGTCATGAAGTTTGTATGCTTTTTTAAGACGATATTATTTATAGTGCACTATAGCGCGTATAAACTAGATTATGCGCGCTAACATAGCTAAATTAATCACTAATGTGAACCATTTAACGAATAATAATTATGATTGTTTGATATAAATTATTATCCGTTAGTATTTATAGCGTTGTAGGCCTGTTTCGCTCAATATTTTAGCGGTAATTTCTTCCACTGAAAACTTGGTGGTATTAATGAAAGGTATTTTCTCTCGCTTATAAAGTTTTTCGACTTCACGCACTTCCATACGACATTGTCTAGGTGATGCATATTTACTATTCGACATTCTATTATCGCGAATATCAATTAACCGCTGAGCATCTATTGTTAAACCAAAAAGCTTCTTTTTAAAGGGTTTTAAAAAGCTTGGTAGTGCTAAGTCATCCATGTCTTCATCGGTAAAAGGGTAGTTGGCCGCTTTTATGCCGTATTGCAGGGCTAAATACAGTGAACTTGGCGTTTTACCTGAGCGTGATACACCGACAAGTATTACATCGGCATCTTCATAATTAGTTACATTAGAGCCATCATCGTTGGTGAGTGCATAATTAACCGCTTCGATACGATAATCATAGCTGTTTTCATGAATACTATGGGTTCTGTGCGCTTTTGGTTTGGCTTTCATATCAAGTTGCTGTTCAAGAGGCGCAACAAATTGTTCTAAAAAATTGTAAATAACGCCATCACAACTGTCGATTATTTCGCGGATATCATTGTTAACAAAGGTATGAAAAACTAAAGAAGGCTCTTTACTGCGAGCACAGGCTTTATTGATTTGTTCTTTGACTTCTAGCGCCTTTTCAACTGACTCAACAAAGGGAATGGTTTGGTGCTTAAACTCAGTGGGAAATAAAGACAATAAAGCATGGCCAAATACTTCAGAAGTTATTGCCGTTCCGTCGGAAATATAGAAAGCTGTGCGCATGTAAAACCTCTTATATAAATTATGATGATAATGAGAATGAAAACTTCTAAGTAATACCCAAATCACTTCAAAATGCGAGTTTCAGGACGTCTGAACGGGATCATGGTCAAGGCACATCTTTTTATTAATGGTTGCTCCATTAAAAACAGATGTAACAATGAGCATGTTTTGCTCAGTCATCCCCGCAGGGCTGGTTTAGTAACGTTTTATGCTGCGTTATTGATTTTGAGAAGGGAAAAACCATTCTCTTCAATCAATGCCTTGCCTAAAGACGTTTCTAATTCCAGCTGAATGCTGCATTTTGAAGTAACTTGGGTATAAGTTCTATTTTAACTTTTAGTTTTTTATGTTCGCAGTGTAGAATGTCTCCAGTTATAAATATAGTGCTACAAATAAATAGATTTATTCTTTTACTGACTCTCAATGGAGAATTGTTGTGCAAGAAAACGTACTTTGGTATGAAAACTTAGGAATGGGTGATGTTGACCGCGTTGGCGGTAAGAATGCATCACTTGGTGAAATGATTTCAAACTTAGCGAATGTGGGTGTGCAAGTGCCTACTGGTTTTGCTACTACATCTTTTGCTTTTAATGAATTTTTAGAGCAAAGCGGTATTAATGAAAAAATTTATCAACTGCTTGATGGCCTAGATGTTAGTGATTTAAAGGAGCTAGCAAGGTGTGGGAAAACCATTCGTCAATGGATTATTGACACGCCTTTCTTGGAAGCAATGCAAAAGGATATTGAAAGCGCTTATGCAAAATTAGCAGGAGAGTTTTCTGACGATGCTTCCTTTGCTGTTCGTTCATCAGCGACTGCTGAAGATATGCCAGACGCTTCATTTGCCGGGCAACAAGAAACTTTCCTTAACGTGCGTGGTTTTGATGCTGTAATGGTCGCCATTAAACATGTTTTTGCTTCTTTGTTTAATGACCGTGCAATTTCTTATCGTGTTCATCAAGGTTACGATCACCGCGGTGTTGCTTTATCAGCTGGCATACAGCAAATGGTTCGTAGTGATATTTCAGCTTCTGGTGTTATGTTCTCTATCGATACCGAATCAGGTTTTGAAGATGTAGTCTTTATTACTTCTAGTTTTGGTCTAGGTGAAATGGTAGTGCAGGGCGCAGTTAACCCAGATGAATTTTATGTACATAAACCAACGCTTGCTAAAGGTAAACCAGCAGTGGTTCGCCGTAATATTGGCAGTAAAGCTATTAAGATGGTGTATACAGAATCTCAAGAGCACAGCAAACAAGTTGAAATTGTAGATATTGAAGAACAAGACTCAAACCGTTTTTCATTAACCGATGCTGAAGTACAAGAGCTTGCTAAGCAAGCGGTAATCATAGAGAAACATTATGGTCGCCCAATGGATATTGAGTGGGCCAAAGATGGCTTAGATAATAAACTCTATATTGTACAAGCACGCCCAGAAACTGTTAAAAGTCGTGAAAACGCCAATACCATGGAACAATTCCAAATAAATAGCCAATTACAAGCCTCGGCGAAAGTTATTTGTGAAGGTCGTTCAATAGGCCAAAAAATTGGTAGTGGTACTGTTAAAGTATTAGCCTCTTTAGCTGAAATGGATAGAATCCTTCCGGGTGATGTGTTAGTAACAGACATGACAGATCCCGATTGGGAACCTATCATGAAACGCGCGTCAGCCATTGTAACTAATCGTGGTGGCAGAACCTGTCATGCGGCTATTATAGCCCGTGAAATGGGTATTCCTGCGGTGGTTGGTTGCGGCAATGCAACTGATGTTATTCAAGAAGGTGATGATGTTACTGTTTCATGTGCTGAAGGTGACACCGGCTTTATTTATCAAGGTAAGTTGGATTACACCGTAACCACTTCTGAAATTGATGCAATGCCAGAACTGCCACTAAAAATCATGATGAATGTTGGTAACCCAGACAGAGCTTTCTCTTTTGCTAAATTACCTCATGCGGGTATTGGTTTAGCGCGTTTAGAGTTTATCATTAATAAAATGATTGGTATTCATCCAAAAGCTTTATTGAATTTTGATAGCCAGTCGGCTGATTTGCAAGATGAAATTAACGATATTATTGCGGGTTATGAAAGCCCTGTAGAGTTTTATATCGCTAAATTGACTGAAGGCATTTCAACACTTGCTGCCGCTTTTTCACCAGAAAAAGTGATAGTACGTATGTCTGATTTTAAATCAAACGAATATGCGAATTTGGTTGGTGGTGAAAATTACGAGCCAGATGAAGAAAACCCTATGATTGGTTATCGCGGCGCTGCTCGTTATATTTCAACTGACTTCCGTGATTGTTTTGCGCTTGAATGTGAAGCGCTTAAACGTGTTCGTAATGACATGGACTTAACGAATGTTGAAGTGATGATCCCATTTGTTAGAACGGTTGAAGAAGCATCTCAAGTAATTGATATTTTAGCTGAGCATGGTTTAAAACGTGGTGAAAATGGTTTACGCATTATTATGATGTGTGAATTACCATCAAATGCGTTACTTGCTGATCAATTTCTCGACCATTTTGATGGTTTCTCTATCGGTTCAAATGACTTAACCCAGTTAACTCTTGGTTTAGATAGAGATTCAGGCTTAATTGCTCACTTGTTTGATGAACGAGATCCGGCGATAAAAGTATTATTGTCAATGGCAATTAGCGCCTGTAAAAAGCGTGGTAAGTATGTCGGTATTTGTGGTCAAGGGCCTTCTGATCATGAAGACTTTGCTGCATGGTTGGTAGAACAGGGCATTGATAGCGTATCACTAAACCCAGATACGGTATTACCAACTTGGTTATATCTTGCTGATAAATTAGCTGAAAAGGCCAAGTAATAGGTCTTAGTAAGTTAAACTTCACTAAAGTTGTTTAATATACAATTTGATAATATTAATGAGTCTAATTTTTAATTAGACTCATTTTTTTTGTATATATTTTAATAAATTGAACCGAGCTTAGACAACCTCGATTAGCAATATCAAGTAACGTAGTTAAGTAGTTATTTCTATTGGGAAAGTGTAAATAAGCAAACTATTGATATTTTTCTATTTTATAAATATTTTTAGTAGGTAAAATATTTAATTAGTGTCTATTATAAGTATATCTATTTTCTAACCCTTGAAGATTTTATATGAAGGACTATATGACGTTACTATCTGCTGATAAAACGTCTGATGAGGAATGCTTACCTCAGGAATACGTAGTGAATGATCCACTTCATAAGTTGTTTGATGCTGTAGATGCTATCGCGGTACAAGGTTATAATGAAAGTCGTCAAGTTATATATTGGAATAAGGGTAGCGAAATACTCTATGGCTATACTAGTAAGGAAGCTTTAGGGATAAAGCTAGAAGATTTAATTATTCCTGAGCAAATCAAAAAGCCTGTCATAGCAGGTATTAAAAATTGGCTAAGTAATGGTGTAGAAATTCCATCAGGAGAATTACTACTGCGTCGTAAGGATGGCAAAAACATTTTTGTACATTCAAATCATGTCATGTTTACAAATCAATATAATCAAAAACAAATGTACTGTATTGATATTAACTTATCTGATTTAAAGCATATTGAGGCACAAGCTAAACTTAAAGAGCACATGTTAGCTGCAACCTTTGCAGTAATTCCTGATTTGTTTTTCTTAATGGAAGTTGATGGCACCATCATTGACTATCACGCGAGTAATCAAGTAAATCTCTATGCGTCCCCAATAGACTTTATTGGTCAGTCGATGGATGAGGTACTTCCTAATGAGGTTGCAGATAAATTTAACAGCAATATAACGAAAGTTATCACGCAAGGGGGAGTGATTAGTTTTGAATATGATCTAGTGATGCCACACGGCGTAATTTATTTTGAAGCAAGAATGACCTATCTAAGTGACAATAAACAAATAATAACCATTATAAGAGATATCACTGAGCAACATCAGACATCAGAGTCAATTAAAAAGCATGCCTATTACGATGCATTAACACTATTGCCTAATCGATTTTTAGCACTAGACCGTTTGTCGCAAATGCTTAATGAGGCTGAGCGTAATGATGAAAAAACAGCCGTATTATTCCTCGATTTAGATGATTTTAAAAAAGTTAATGACTCTTTAGGCCATGAGGTAGGTGATAAATTATTAATTGAATCAGCAATTCGATTGAAAAACATTGTTCGCAAAGAAGATACGGTAGGGCGTTTAGGTGGCGATGAATTTATAATTCTCCTACGTGGTTTAACCTATGATCACAATGCATTATCCATTGTAGAAGATTTATTGCGAAGCTTTAGAAAACCTTTCAAAATAGATGGCAGAGAACTTATCTTAACGCTCAGTATTGGTATCGCCATGTTTCCTGAAAATGGTAAAAACACCTCTGAATTATTACGAAATGCAGACACTGCCATGTATAAAGCCAAGTCACTGGGTCGAAATACTTATTCATTTTTTACCAAAGAAATGAATGTAAATATGTTACGCCGCTTAGAAATTGAAGAGCAAATGCGCGGAGCATTAGAACGTGGTGAATTTGAAGTTTATTATCAACCTCAAATTGATGCGATCAATAAAAAAGTCATTGGCGCTGAAGCACTACTACGTTGGCATAATCCCGCATTAGGTAATGTAACACCTACAGAGTTTATTCCTATTGCCGAGCATACTGGGTTAATTGTTGCCATTGGTCAGTTTGTTCTTACGCAAGCATTATCTTTTTTGAGTGTTTGGCAAACAGAGCAGCAAATATCATTAAGAATTGCCGTTAATTTATCTCCACGCCAATTTAGAGATAGTGAATTATTGAATTTTATTGAATCATCTCTGACTAAGGCTAATATCCCTGCTGACAAGCTTGAACTTGAAATTACCGAAGGTGTGCTCATGATAGGTCAAACCTATATTGATGATGCGCTGATTAAATTACACAAACTTGGTATTAAGCTTTCCATGGATGACTTTGGTACTGGCTACTCTTCTTTAAGTTATTTACGTCAATACTCTTTTGATATTCTCAAAATAGATAGAAGCTTTATAGCTGGTATAACAAGTAATCAATCTGATTGTGATCTGGTTAAAGCAACAATTGCTATGGCGCATAGTTTAGGCTTGAAAGTTGTTGCTGAAGGGGTTGAAACTAAAGAGCAATCAGAACTATTAAACCAGTTGGAATGTGATTATCTACAAGGTTTTTATTTTAGTAAACCTATATCAGCTGAGCAATTACTTGATTTTTATGTGATGTTTTAATCGATTGTTTTACGAGACTATATCAGCAAAACCTGCTCGGCACATTTTAGCTAAGTCTTGCGGTGATAACTCTATTTCTAAACCACGTTTGCCGCCGCTAACAAAAATATGGCTAAATTGTTGTGCGCTCTTATCTATAACAGTGGTTAATGATTTTTTTTGTCCTAACGGACTAACTCCTCCTAAAACATAACCTGTAGTTGTTTCAACACGGTTAGCATCAGCCATTTTTGCTTTTTTTACTTTTAAGGCTTTAGCGATGGCTTTTAAATTTAATTTAAACATCACCGGTACTATTGCAACGGCTAGCTGATTTGTGTCGGTACAAACAACCAGTGTTTTAAATACTTGCTCTGCATTGAGGAATAACTTCTCTACTGCTTCGATACCAAATGACTGGGCATTAGCATCATGTTGATATTGATGTATTTTGAATGTTTTTTTTTGCTGTTTTAGTTGATTGATTGCGGGTGTCATAGTGTTTTTTTAACCATCAATTATTGATAATATTTAATGGTTTAATCATCCTAATGAGTTAGAATTATCAACCAATTACTTTCTTAGGTGCTCTTTAGCTTTTATGCGTATTATTCACACTTCTGATTGGCATTTAGGTCAATACTTCTATGGTAAAAGCCGAGCAAGTGAACACCAACATTTTTTAACTTGGTTGTTAGCACAAGTTAAAGTTCATGATATTGATGCCATTATTGTTGCCGGTGATATTTTTGATACGGCAACTCCGCCTAGTTATGCCAGGCAAATGTACTTTAATTTTATCAGTGAAATTCAATCACTTGATTGCCAGCTTGTTATATTAGCAGGTAATCATGACTCTGTAAGTATGTTAGCCGAATCAAAAGAACTATTAAGCGCTTTATCTACTCGCGTGATTGCTAGTGTAAGTGATTTAGAAGAAAAGGATAATTTAGCTGAGCAAGTATTTGTTCTAAAAAACAGTCATCAAGAACCTAAAGCTGTCATTTGTGCTGTGCCATTTATTCGTCCTCGCGATGTAGTTAAAAGTCAACAGGGGCAATCAGCAAGTGATAAGGCTAAAAGCTTACAACAAGCCATTGTTGACCATTATCAAACTTTATTTGAACATGCTCAGCAACTGGTTAAAGAAAGTAAGCTTGAGCTACCTATTGTTGCGACCGGACATCTCACCGCTTTAGGTGTTACTACCTCAGATTCAGTGCGGGATATATACATTGGTACGTTAGAGGCTTTACCAAGTAATGCCTTTCCGCTGGCTGATTATATCGCGTTAGGTCATATTCATCGTTCTCAAAAAGTCGGTAAAACTGAACATATTCGTTATTGTGGTTCGCCAATTGCGTTAAGCTTCGATGAAGCTAAACAGGATAAACGGGTATTGCTGGTTGAGTTTAAAGCTAATAATTTATGCTCTGTAACTGATCTTATCGTGCCATGCTCTCAACCATTGGCTATGGTTAAAACAAGTTTACCTAAACTTAGCCAAGCGGTTGAGAAGTTGCTGGCAGAATTAAACTTAAACCAAGACAGCAGCCAAAATAGTAGCCAAAAGCTTTGGTTAGATATTGAGCTTGTCGATAGTGATCGTTTAAGTGATTTACAATCAAGGATAGAGACACTCGTAGAAGACTTTCCCGTTGAAATATTGTTAGTAAGGCGTGCTAAACAAGTACGACAGCAATTAATGCAAGAACAGCAAGACAACAGTACGTTAAGTGAGTTTACGCTTGATGAGGTATTCTCTTCACGTTTACAGCAAGAAGTGTACTTTAGCGCTGAAGCTGAAAATTGCAATGAAGATGATAACAATGAATCTCACCTTGAAGCGGGCATTGAGGCTGATAAGATCAATGAGCATAAAAAAAGACTGCAAACCTTATTCAAGCAAACGGTCGCACAAGTTTTAGCGAAGGAAAGCGTTTAATGAAAATATTGCGATTACGGTTTGAGAATATAAATGCCTTAAAAAATACTTGGTTGCTAGATTTTACTAAAGCACCTTTTGATACTAACGGTTTATTTGCGATAACAGGACCTACCGGGGCTGGGAAAACCAGTATTCTTGATGCGATCTGTTTAGCTTTGTACCATGAAACCCCGCGAATAAAAGTATCAGCAAGTCAGAATCAGTTAATGACACGTTATAGTGCTAACTGCATGGCAGAAGTTGAATTTGAAGTAAAAGGGCAAGTCTACCGTGCTTTTTGGAGTCAAAAACGGGCGCGTAATAAAGCCGAGGGTAATTTATTAGCGCCAGTTGCGCAATTGTCTATGCTTAGCGCTGAACCGGAAGGTGGTGATGACGCTAGTGGCACCATCATTGCTGAAAAATTAAAAGAGGTTAAAGATAAAATTGCGCAAATCACCGGTTTAAACTTTGCGCGTTTTACTAAATCAATGATGCTTTCTCAAGGAGAGTTTGCCGCTTTTTTAAATGCACCAGCAAATGATAGAGCACAGCTGTTAGAGCAATTAACCGGTACTGAGATATACGGCGATATATCTAAACAAGTTTTTGAAAATCATAAAGAGGCTGAAAAATCCTTACATCAGCTACAGGCTAGAGCGCAAGACGTTAGTTTATTATCTGAGCAGGAACTTGTTGCTTTACATGAGCAAGTGGTGGCGTGCGAACATACCAGTGATCAGATAGCGTTAGAGCAAACAAGTTTATCTGCCTTGAAAAATCATCAATTATTAAAGGCTACTCAAGGTAAATTATTGACACAAGTTGATGGACTTACTATTCAAAATCAGCAAGCTCAGCGCCAAGTTGTCACAAGCCAATTACTTATTGATGAACAGTTAATTACTCAAGAGAAGCAGCAAACTCAGTTCCATAATATTGAAAATAAACTGATTAATGAGATTATACCGCTTGATAGTGACATAGCTCATATCACTTCGCAATTAGATAGTCTTGCTCAACAAGTTAATACACAAACAAATGCGTTAATAAGTTCAAAAGAAAAGCAGCAGCAAACACAAGCACAAAAACAATTATTAACAGCTGAAATTTTAGAAATACAAAATCACATCACAGAGAACCAAGCACTGATTGGTGTTAAAGAAAAATTACCCTTGTGGGAAAATCAAGTTAGTCAGTTAGTTCAATTAAAGTCTAGTGTAGTGTCAAAAAATCAACAATTAGTGTCAGCTCAAGAGTTAAACGAGCGCTATATTGTTGAGCAAAGTCAGCAACAACATTCACTCAGAGAAAATCAGCAAAAACAACGGGCACTTCAAGAGCAAGTAGCTGCGTTGGAAACACAACATAAGCATCTGCTAGTGCAATATAGTCCGTTATTAGATCAAATAGCGCTTGAAGCGGTTAACGGTGAAATAACAACTGATGCTGTAGGTATCAAAGTACATAGCGCGCAAAGTCAGCAAACTAGTTATGCTCAAGCATTACAACTGTCTAACCGTTCTAGAAAATTGCTACTAGAACAAGAAAAAACAGTTAGTCAAAAGCAACAATCGATAACTGAACTTAGCCTTTGTGGAAAACAATTAGTTGAATTACGTCAGCAGTTCTCTGAACTTAAGCAACAAAAAAGAGATGTAGAAACGTTAATCGCTCAACAACAAACGATTATGGCACTTAGTGATCACAGAGCTAAGTTACAACCTGAGCAACCTTGTCCATTATGTGGCTCTTTAGAACACCCCGCTATTACTCAGTACCAAGCAATTAACCTTGATGAACATCAACAGCGTTTGCATAGTATAACCGTTGAATTAGAGCATCTAGAAGTACAGGGCAAGGAGCTTGGTAATCATGAAAGTCAGTTATCTAGCACTTTAAAGGTCTATGATGAAACAACACAAAAAATAGCGATAGAGCAAGCAGAGTTGTTAACAAGTTTTGAGCAATTGCTACTGCCAGAGTCGCTAAATTTAGCCTTACCTCAAGTTGAGGATATAGAGCAAGCGAACAATACAAAACTTTCGCAAGTACAGCAGCTTAATCAACTATATACAGATATTAGTGAAAGTAATCAACAAAGCTTTTCTACGAGTCAGCAGTTACAACAAGTTACTCAGGTATTAGATAAAACTGAGCATCAAACAGCATTAATACAAGAAAAAATAAACTTTAATCAACTCGATATCACCGAACAATTTAACGTACTCAAACAGTTAGAAACTGATATTAATCAGATCGAAACTATGCTGCTAGAAGACCTTACTTTGATGCAAGTTAATCGTTTTTTAATTTACAACTGTGACAACGTTGATTTATTTAATTCAAGGAATTGGCTAGCAGAGCTTGATCAGCAAGTGACTTTATTTGGGCAAGCATCGGCAAGATTAGCACCACTTTCAACTAACTTAGCTACTGTTGAAAAGGATGATGTTTTACTGATTGAACAGACTAAGCAAGCTACAGAGCAACTAGCTTTGCTATTGCAAAAATCTACAGCATTAAATGAACAATCAGGGGTGAAGTCGGAGTTACGTGTTACCTGTTTTGTTGGTTTGGGTTGTTTAGGTGAAAGCGAACAATCTGTTGATTATATTAGAAAATATATAATGGAAGAAGAAGGCTTTCTTAAGGTTAAATTAATTGACTTACAAACCGCACATCAAACTAATGAAGCGCAATTACAGCAGCTTTTAGGGCAAGATAAACGTGCGAAAGGACAACTAACTGATACAAAAAACGACATTGCACAAGCTAAGAACCAAGTAATATTATCAGTAGAAAAGAGCCAAGGTGATTTACAAAAATTGCAATCACTTGACTTACCAGAGATAAATGAGAACTCACAAAACTTAGCGGAAAAGCTAAAACAAACTCAATTACGGTTGGGACAATATCAACAAACTCTTAATGCAGATAAGCAAAATAAAACTAAGCAACAAGGGCTACTCACTCAGATAACTGATGAACAAACTGCACTAGATGATTTAGCTTATTTAACGCGTTTAATCGGCTCAGCTGATGGCGCTAAATTTAGACGTTTTGCGCAAGGTTTAACACTCAATCATTTAGTGTATTTAGCCAACGAGCAACTTAACAAGCTCGATGGCCGCTATCAATTACAATGTCAGCCTAATGAAACCTTAAGTCTATCAGTACTAGACACATGGCAGGGCGATAGTCTTCGTGATACCAAAACACTGTCTGGCGGTGAAAGCTTTTTAGTTAGCTTAGCATTAGCCTTAGCACTGTCCGATTTGGTTAGCAGTAAAACCAGTATAGACTCACTGTTTTTAGACGAGGGGTTCGGTACATTAGATAACGACACCTTAGAAATTGCGTTAGATGCATTAGATAACTTAAATGCAACAGGCAAGATGATTGGTATTATTAGTCATGTTGAAGCGTTAAAAGAGCGGATAGCGGTACAAATTAAGGTAGAAAAACAAAGTGGTTTAGGGGTTAGTTGTTTAGATAAGCAGTTTGCGGTGTAACAGTCACCTTGTTGTTGTGGGGGCGACTTAGGAATAATTTAGGCGTCATAAGTACTCATTGAGGGTCGTCAATTTCGTGTTTTCTCCTTGAAATTAACCCAAACAGCTTAAAGCTGAAAGTTACTTTATGAGTTTAGTTATTAAATACAATCATTAGGATAGTACCAGTGGAAATTTGGATTTATTTCACCTTACTTGCCGCAACGATGCAAGCCGTACGGACTGCGGGGCAGAAACAACTCTCTGGTAAGCTAAACGCTATGGCGACTACTGCTGTTAGGTATGTTTATGCGTTGCCATTTGCCTGGGCGTATTTAGCTTTGATGTTATCATTTAAACAGATAGCTGTACCTGAGTTAAATAGTGAGTTTTTAGTTTCCGCGCTTATTGCCTGTGTCACGCAAATTATCGGCACAGTACTTTTAGTGGCTGCTTTTCGATACAAAAACTTTGCGGTAGCCACTAGCTTAGCAAAAACTGAAGCCATTCAAGTTGCTGTTGTGGGTGCATTGTTATTTGCGGCTCCTTTAAGTTTTATGGGTTGGTTTAGCGTTATTGTAGGTGTTGTTGGAGTATTTTTAGTCACAAAAGTTAAATTTAGCTTCCGTAATGTTATGGCAGGCTCTGATGCTATGACAGGTTTGGCTTTTGGCTTGGGGGCAGGGTTAGGGCTAGCAATAACCACTTTATTGATAAGAGAGTCTAGCTTGGCGCTTAACACGGATTTAATGGTAAGCGCTGCAGTTACTCTCGTATTTATGATCACGGTACAAACCTTTATCTCAATTACTTATGTGTATCTTCAAGATAAATCACAATTAGGACTGATGTTAAAACACTGGCGTTTATGCCTGTTTGTTGGGATTACAAGTGTTTTAGGTTCTATAGGATGGTTTACTGGCGCAAGTTTTCAAACAGCAGCATACGTTAAAGCACTTGGACAGGTGGAGTTTTTTATCACCTTAGCGCTAACCTATCATTTGTTTAAAGAAAAAATAACTGCTATTGAATATTTTGGTATGTTTTTAATTATATTAAGTGTAGTTATTTTGCTTTTGTGGGCATAGATAGATTAAACTGCGCAGAAATACTAATTGTTTAAAATGGAAAAAGAAAAATGAAAATCACCGATAAAACCGTTGTTCAGTTTCATTACGTGTTAAAAGATGAAGCAGGTACAGAGCTAGAATCTTCTCATAGCAACGATCCTCTTGCCTACTTACATGGTGCTAACAACACATTAGTTGGTTTAGAAAAAGCATTAACAGATAAAGAAGCAGGCGATAAGTTTAGCGTAACATTACAACCTGAAGACGCTTACGGTGAGCGCCAAGAAGATATGGTGCAACGTGTACCAGTTAAACATTTAGAAGGCTTACCGAGCAAAAATGCTAAATGGAAAGCAGGTATGATTGGTGTTGTTCATACTGAGCAAGGTCAACGTCAAGTGACGGTATTGAAAGCTGGAAAATTCATGGTTACAGTGGATATTAATCCACCGCTTGCGGGTAAAGTCTTAACTTTTGATATTGAAGTAGTTGATGTACGCGCTGCAACCGATGAAGAAGTTGAACATGGCCATGCACATGGTGTTGGCGGTCATCACCACTAAGTAAAAAGTATCAAGGCCTGCCTGATAAATAAATCGATATTGATAGTAACAATATCAATATCGATTTATTGTTACTTTAAGTCAATTACTTACTTGTAACTGGTATTATATCAATCACTTCAATGCTGGTTAACCCCTGCATTTGCCACACAATATTCAAATCATATAAATTCATGCCATAAATTTTATCATCATGCTTGTCTTGCCTGTACGCAGGACGGGGATCTTGCGCTAATACCTGTTCGATAAACAAAGCTAAATCGGGAATACTTTTACTATATTCTGATAAGGCTATTTGGGCTTGTTGATTAAAAGTAACATGCAAATTAGATGACGGTTGAGTTTGTGCAAAACCAGCTTCAGCATTGAGTATAGAGTCAGAGTAGGGCACATAAGGCTTTATATCAATAATAGGGGTTTTATCTAATAAGTCTATTGCTGAAATATGAAGTATTACCTGTTGTTCCTTTATGTCTATGGACTCTAGCTTTACCACTGACATGCCAATAGGATTTGGTCTAAAGGTAGAACGGGTAGCTAATACGCCTATTTTTTTATTACCGCCTAAACGAGGGGGCCTTACTAAAGGTTTCCATCCTTGTTCTTGAGTTCCGTGAAATATAAACAAGACCCATATATGGCTAAACTGTTCTAGCTCTCTAACCAATTCAGCGTTATTGGCGTCACCACTGAGCGTTATAGACCCTTTTGCTGAGCGAACTAAGCCTGGTTGACGAGGTATAGCAAACTTTTCTTTATAAGGAGAGTTAACTTGGCCAATAATATCAAATTCGATTTTGTTATTTATACTGGTTGTATTCATTATTTTTTGCATTTAATTTATTTCTTAACTGCTGATTCAATAATAAATGCCCTTGCGTAACAAATCACAATAGCGTGACATTGTTGAGCATCATTGCTGTTGTTAAGTTGAGCTAATTGTTGCGATGTTAATAACGCACAGCCAGTAAAGATAACGCCAGTTGCTTGCTTTTCAAATGCTTGTTGTCTGGCTTGTGTTCTCGCGTTAATTTTATCTGGAGCAGCATGGTGAGGTTTTATTTGGCAATCTTGACCTTCAACGACACCAACATATTTATGGGGTGCTTTGATTTCTTTTTCTTGCGTATAAATTTTAACTTTTGATGCTGAAAAATAATCACTGAAATTTTCTTTATCTAAGTTGGTTGATACATGTCTGCTATTACAGCTTGTTATCAAGGTCATTGTTATTATAGCAATGAAGGGGATAATAAAATTTATCTTATTCATAATTCGTTAAGTTCTACTGTAGTTTACTCAAAAATGAGGTTTTTTACCGGCAATCCAATAATCAAATAAATGCTGGATGTCATTATTTTGTTTTTTCATTTGGATCCAGCTACGCATAAATAATTCAAAAGCCCTATCTTCACTGTTAATAGCAAATGCCATTGCTAAGGGAGGTTGAGCAGGTTTGGGCGCAACAACCGTATACTCGGGGTGTAACAAGGTCCATGCAGAAGCTGTTGGCGCACCGAAGAGCATAGCATCAATGTGTTGGTATTTTTCTTTAAAATATAATCGCGGTGTTGATATTTCCCATACTTTACTGTGCTTAAAATAGCGCTTTATTAAATTCTCATTGTAATACAATTCTGGGATTGAAATAATCAACTCTTCATTACTAAAAATAGTTTTCCAATCAGTAAATTCACTGCGCCTTTCATCTTTGACAATAAAAGCAATGGACTGACTGCTATAAGGCACCGTTAATGTGAATTCTTTCATATTATTAGGTAATACGGGAATACCTGTAGTCATATCTAAATAGCCAGTTGATAATAGTTTTTTAGCTTCTTTGTGAAAGATACGAACAAACTCAATTGATACCCCAAGATCATCAGCAAGTAAGTTTATAACCTCAATATCAAAACCAACGAGTTTTCCTTCATGGTTATGGAAAGCATATGGTAGATCATCTCTAAAATAGCCAACACGGATAAAACCACGTTCTCTTATGCGTGTTAACACATCAACATAAGGTTGAGAATTTACCTCGATATTTTCTGGACTTTTAAGTACGGTACTTTTGATATCAAGTATGACGAAATCGCGCTCGATGAATTTTTTGTAACCTTGATATTGATAGCTAATACTGTCAAAGGTAAATCTAAGACTAATAAACGCTATAATTGAAATAGCAGGAAGTATGATTAGGTATTTACCAAATGAGCGCCACTTAAAGGTAAATTGTTTAGCGATGCTAGTGGTAATTAGGATAACTAAGCTTGCGGAAAAAATCACAGAAAGTAAGGCTCCAAAACGGCCAACAATTAAATTTTCAGCCACAAGGAATAACTCAAATAAAGAGTTTGGTACATTGAATAGCGCTAATAAGCTTGGCATGGCAACCGAGTTTGAACCGAATAATTGTGATAAACCAACGGTCAATAAGTCAAGGTAATTCCCTGGACCTACTTGTGAGCCGGAAAACCACGCGGCAAATAAAACAAATAAAAGCGCTAGTAGCTTTCCGCCTATAGGCAGGCTAAAACTAATAGGTACTATAATACTTGGTGCCATTAACACATTAGACTTTACCGTAGAATTGTTAATATTCATTGTTTCGATTAACTGTTTGGTTTTCTCTACAATTAAAGGAATAACAATAAAAAAGCTCCCTGTCGCAAATGCGGTGATCATGGCTGAGCGGGTTGCTTTTAGTATGTCCTTATATTCAAACGGTGTAATCGTGGCAACAATAGCGGGTAATATCAAAAAGGTTAATAAAAATACTAATACGCCTGTGGTGACAATATAAACTAACAAACCATCTATCTGAGAAGCGTCAATGGTGGCTGCAGCTCGTAATGCGATACAAAATATAGCGAAAGGTGCCAGTTTCATCACCATAGAGCTAACATTAATGATGGCATTGTTTAGCCCTATTAAGGCGAGTAATGTTTGCTTTTTAGCTTTTACTTGCATTAAGCCGACACCGACGAAAATACTAAACATTACAACGCTTGGAATTAAACCGTGCGCAAAAGAATAAAAAGGGTTTGTTGGTATGAATAGTTGAATAAGATCAACTTCTTGTACAGTTTTAATAGTATTCACACTATAAAAATCAGCACTTTGCCAGCTTGGAAATGCAATAGGGGCTAGTAGAATAAAAAACAATACCAGTGAAATTAACGATAACAGAATAGTAAGACTTTTCTTAATTGTACTACTAATTCTAGTTGAAGAAAGTCCTCCTATACCAGTAATTAATGAAAGTGAAATATAGGGGAGTGCAGTCATTTGCAGCAACATTACAAAAGCATTGGCTATTTCATTTACGCCAGTAAAGACAGTTGATGTTGTTGCACCTACAACTAAACCTGCAATCATAGCTATTATGATCAGTAATGACGCAGGTGTATTTTGTAATGAACTCGTCAACGCTTTGATCATCAATGTACTCACGGTTTTAATCGTTATATTTAATTGCTTAAGTAACAAAAAAGGTATCGCGTTACGCCATACCTTTTTGTTTTTTAATAACTTTTTAATAAGTTAATGTTATTTTACTCTCATGCCAGCTTTAGCACCATCATCAGGATTTAATATCCATAAATCCTGACCGCCAGGTCCTGCGGCTAACACCATGCCTTCTGACATGCCAAAACGCATCTTACGTGGTGCTAGGTTCGCAACCATGACAGTATGCTTGCCAATTAGATCTTCTGGTTGATAAGCAGACTTTATGCCAGCAAATACTTGACGAGTTTCCGTTCCTTCTTCATTTAATGCTAGCGTTAGTCTTAGCAATTTATCTGCTTTTTCAACATGCTCGGCGTTGACTATCTTAGCAATGCGTAAATCAATTTTAGCAAAATCATCAAACTGAATTTCTTCTGAGATTGGATCTTCAGCTAAAGGATTCGCTAAGGCGGCTGAGTTATCTACCACTTTAGCTACTTTTGCTTTCTTGGCCTTTTTCTTTTCTTCTTTTGGCGCTGCGCCTGCTAAGCTATCTTTTGATGCTTCGGTCATTGCATTGACTTTATCCATGTCTACCCGTTGTAATAAGGCTTTAAATTTATTAATTTTGTGATTGGTTAATAAAGCTTTATGACCTTCCCAAATCAATTCGTCATTTAAAAATGCTGCTGTGCTATCGGCTAATACAGGCAGTACTGGTTTTAAATAAATCAATAAGGTGCGGAACATATTGATGCCAAGTGAACAAATATCATGAACCTCTTGTTGCTTACTGTCATCTTTGACTAATTGCCATGGTTCTTTTACGGCAATGTACTCATTCACCTTATCGGCAAGCGCCATAATTTCACGCATACCACGACCAAAATCGCGAGACTCGTAATGAGCAGCAATACTGTCACCTGCAGCCATTACTTCATCAGCAAGGGCTTGATTGTCAATGTTAGCTGATAACATGCTATCAAAACGTTTAGTAATAAAGCTAGCACAGCGAGAGGCGATATTAACCACTTTACCGACTAAATCAGAGTTTACTCGTTGAGCAAAATCTTCTAAATTCAAATCTAAATCATCAATACGGCTAGTTAATTTAGCGGCGTAGTAATAACGCAAATATTCAGGGTTTAAATGATCTAAATAAGTACGGCCCTTAATGAAAGTGCCTTTTGACTTAGACATTTTAGCGCCATTAACGGTAACAAAGCCGTGCGCGAATACTGAAGTTGGTTTACGGTAACCTGCACCTTCAAGTACTGCAGGCCAAAATAGGCTGTGAAAATAAATAATGTCTTTACCAATAAAATGATAAAGCTCAGCATCTGAATTTTCATTCCAAAAGCTATCAAAATCAATGCTAGTGTCTCTATTACATAAGTTTTTAAAGCTACCCATGTAACCAATAGGCGCATCTAACCAAACATAGAAAAACTTACCAGGGGCATTGGGAATTTCAAAACCAAAGTAGGGTGCATCGCGGCTAATATCCCACTGTCTTAAACCTTGCTCAAACCACTCACTTAACTTATTTGCCATTTCTTCTTGTAATGCACCACTGCGGATCCATTCTTTTAACATGCCCTCAAAGGCAGGTAAGTCAAAGAAATAATGTTCAGAGTCTTTTAATACGGGGGTTGCGCCTGAAACTACAGACCGCGGATTAATTACTTCAGTGGGCGAGTATGTTGCGCCACAGTTATCACAGCTATCACCATTTTCATCTTCGCTTTTACATTTAGGGCAAGTACCTTTAATAAAGCGATCAGGTAAGAACATACCTTTTTCTGGATCGTAAAGCTGCGAAATAGTGCGAGTTTTAATGTGACCTTTAGCGTATAATTTATTATAAATATCACTCGCTAATGCCTCATTTTCTTCACAGTGGGTTGAATGATAATTATCAAAACTAATATGAAAATCAGCAAAATCAGCCATATGCTCTTCACGTACACCATTAATCATTTCTTCAGGTGTTATGCCTAGTTCTTGTGCTTTAAGCATGATTGGTGTGCCGTGAGCATCGTCAGCACAAACAAAGTAAGTTTCATGACCGCGCATTCGCTGAAATCTCACCCAAATATCGGTTTGAATATGCTCAAGTAAATGGCCTAAATGAATTGAACCATTCGCGTATGGAAGAGCACAAGTAACTAATATTTTGCGCTTTTTTGGTAAAGTGTTAGAAGAAATAGCAGTAGACATGAATAAATAGTGTTTTTTGATGGTAATAATGGCTGCAATAGTACAGAATTTAACGTTTAGACTCAAATGATTAATGTGACAATATGTTCGGCAAATTCTTTTCCAAAAAAACTTCTCAAAAAGTACCAGACAGTCACCAGAACATTACTAATTCTCCAGCAAGTGACTTGACAGCAACAGAAAAAACGCAAGTGATAACAGAAACACTAAAAGATTATCGCTCTGATAGTTTTCCTCAAGGTATATTTGCTGTTAGCTCAAACTTCCGCATACAGACTATTCCTAAGCACAGTAAGGCTATTACGGTTGAACTTACCTTGCCTTTTCCCTGCCAAGGGGAGTTAGATGAACTTGCTGCTACTTTAACTGAAACGTTACAAGAATCAGTTGAATTTTGTGTGCAGTTAAACGTTAAGGCTGTGCGCGCTTTTTCACTTGGAGGTAGTGAAAGTAATATTAAGAACATTATTGCCGTTGCTTCAGGGAAAGGCGGAGTAGGGAAGTCTACTACTGCGGTTAACCTTGCTTATGCATTAATTGCAGAGGGCGCTAAGGTTGGTATTTTAGATGCTGATATTTATGGACCTTCAATTCCGACATTGCTTGGCTTGAAAAATGCTAAACCCAGTTCAGCAGACGGTAAATTAATGACCCCGCTAACAGCTCACGGCTTAAATGCTATGTCGATAGGCTTTTTAGTCGATGAAAATGATGCCACTGTTTGGCGTGGCCCAATGGCTAGCGGCGCTTTTAATCAATTACTTACCGAAACTGCTTGGCCTGAGTTAGATTATTTATTAATTGATATGCCACCGGGTACAGGAGACATTCAATTAACACTCGCACAAAAAGTTCCCGTTGCTGCTGCTGTTATCATTACTACACCACAAGACATGGCATTAATAGATGCAGCCAAAGGCATTGCCATGTTTGATAAGGTTAAGGTTCCTGTTTTAGGGATTATTGAAAATATGAGTTATCACTTATGCGATAATTGCGGTCATAAAAGCCATATTTTTGGTGAAGCCGGTGGGTTGCAAATGGCTCAGGCAAAACACACACAATTACTTGGCCAATTGCCATTAGATATGAATATCCGTCAAGATGCAGATTTTGGCCAATCTGACATCATTGAAAATAGGACTGGTGATATTGCTCACTTGTACCGTAGAATAGCGCGTAATATTGTTGGGCAATTATTTTTGCAACTCGATAACGCTAGCCCATTAACCCCAATTGTTGAAATAACTGACTAATCATTAGATAATTTTTCAATAAGAAAGTAAGAACAGTAATTATGAGATTATGTGATAAAGATATAGAACAGTACTTAGATGATGAATTAATCATTATCTCACCAAAACCAGATACATCAATGATCTCAGGGGTTAGCGTCGATATTCGTTTAGGTAATGAATTTCGTGTTTTTCAAGATCATACAGCTCCCTTTATTGATTTAAGTGCGCCAAGAGCAGAGATGCAACAAGCGATGAATGCGGTAATGAGTGATGAAATTGTCATTAATGACGGTGAAGCCTTTTTTTTACATCCTGGCGAGCTAGCATTAGCAGTAACATATGAATCAGTTACATTACCTGACAACATTGTAGGCTGGTTGGATGGTCGTTCATCGTTAGCACGATTAGGTTTAATGGTACACGTTACTGCACACAGAATTGATCCCGGTTGGTCAGGACAAATTGTTTTAGAATTTTATAACAGTGGCAAATTACCCTTAGCATTACGGCCAAAAATGAAAATAGCGGCGTTGAACTTTGAAACAATGTCATCAAGTGCAGCTAGACCATATAACAAACGTGATGATGCTAAATATAAAAACCAAAAAGGCGCAGTTGCTAGTCGTTTGAGTGAAGACGAACGGGTTAAATAAAAACAACATAATAATGGCTGTACCTAAACGACGTAAAAACCAAAAAGGCGCAGTTGCTAGT